>QWCF01000003.1_pt1 | contig 358136 bp, 323 predicted proteins | sample 1972521 | NCBI WGS metagenome assembly QWCF01 (sample SAMN09866715, study PRJNA288562) | Human oral metagenome isolate term4_saliva, whole genome shotgun sequencing...
GTGCAAGGGCGCGATGTGCAGAGTGTGGTGAGTGATATAGAACAAAAATTAAAGGGCGTAAAGCTCCCTACGGGCTATTACTTTACCTATGGCGGTCAGTTTGAGAACCTACAACAAGCCACCGACCGACTGCTCATAGCCGTGCCTGTAGCCCTACTTTTAATATTTTTCTTGTTATACCTTGCTTTCCACTCTATAAAACAATCCTTACTCATCTTTAGCGCTATCCCGATGAGTGCCATTGGGGGCGTATTTGCCTTGCTTCTTCGGGGAATGCCTTTTAGTATTAGTGCGGGTATTGGTTTTATCGCGCTCTTTGGGGTAGCAGTGCTCAACGGTATAGTGCTTATTGGCACTTTCAACCAGCTGAAAAAAGAAGGAATGACCAACCTTTTGCATCGCGTGATTACGGGTACCGAAATGCGTTTACGCCCTGTGCTAATGACGGCTATGGTGGCGAGCTTAGGTTTCCTACCTATGGCACTCAGTCAAGGAGCAGGAGCAGAAGTACAACGTCCCTTAGCTACAGTGGTTATTGGGGGGTTAGTATCGGCTACCTTCCTCACCCTCTTCGTGCTTCCGTTGCTTTACATCGCTTTCAATAGTACCTTTTCTTGGCGCCGTCCTTCAGCTAAAGTACTGACGATAGCCCTATTGCTTCTCAGTCCTATAGCGCTACACGCTCAGCAGTCTTACTCGCTACAGGAAATAGAGCAAATAGCTCTCAAGAACAACGGAACTATTAAGTCTGCACAACTCAAGCTACAAGGAGCAAGTGCTAAAGAACGTACCTCTTTTGAATTGGCTAAAACAGACTTTACAGGACAATACGGGCAGTACAGCAGTGCTGAAAAAGACCTTTCAGTAGGTGTATCGCAGTCTATTCCTTTTCCTACGGTATTTGTTGCTCGCAAAAAGCTCTATCAAGCAGAGACACAATTACAACAAGGGCAATTAGCCCTTCAGCAGAATGAACTGAAGCGGCAAGTGCGCAACGCATATCAGCAATTGCAATATTTGACTTTTAAAGAGGAACAGCTCTTGCAGCTTGATAGTCTCTACAATAATTTTATTCGCATTGCTGAAGTACGCTATAAAGCAGGGGATACCAAGAAGATAGATATTAACACTGCCCAAGTGAAGAAAGGAGAAATAAGTTTGTTACTTCAACAGAACAAAACTATACAACAAGCTACCTATCGCAACTTGCGTGCGTTAATGCAAACAGAAGAAGCATTTACCATTACCAAGTCGCCCGTGTATGAGCCTTTGTTACTCAGTGAGCCTTCGGATGTAAAACTCTCTCAGCACCCTTTGGTACAACTCAGCTATCAAGAAGCAAACATAGCTGAGCACAACAAACGTCTAGAGCGTGCCCAAGCCCTGCCCGACCTTACATTGGGCTATACCAATCAGTCTCTTATAGGAATGCAAACCATTGGAGGGGTAGAGACCTATACTGATAGAAGTAAACGTTTTCACTTTGCCACCATAGGGCTTTCAGTTCCTATTTTTACCGCTACCCGTGCCAAGGTGAAAGCTTATAAATATCAGAAAGAAGCAGCTATAGAAGCAGCTCAACAAACAGAAAAACAGCTTAAAACTCAATGGATAAATCTGCAAGAGGAATACCAACTGAATTTGCAAAAATATCAGTTTTACAAACAAGAAGCGCTACCTGAAGCCGAGCGCATTATCCGAGCCAATCAGTTAGGGTATAGCGCAGGTGAAATAAGCTATGTGGAGTACCTTTACACCCTACAGACAGCCGTAGATATCCGCTTGGCATACCTTGAGAGTATCGAGGCGCTTAATCAAAAAGTAATAGAAATACAATCCCTTTTAAACCAGTAAAACAAATGAAAAAATATGGTATAAAAATCGCTTTTATCCTTATAGGAATTAGTCTATCAGCCTGCAATGGCACTCCTACAACTACCAATAATCAAAAGCTCGAAGAGCGCGAAGAACACCACGAAGAAGGAGGCAACCTCACCACCCTTACCCAAGCTCAAATCCAAACTGTAGATATTCGTTTGGGACATATAGAAGAAAAAGCTCTTGCCGCTACCCTCAAAGCCAATGGAATACTGAGCGTGCCTGCCGACCATCATGCGAAGGTATCGACTGTATATGCGGGGATTATCAAGAGCGTAAAGGTAGAGATAGGCAGTTATGTGCAAAAAGGGCAAGTAATCGCTACCGTTTCTAACCCAGAATTCTTGCAACAACAACAGCGCTTGCTCACCGTTAATGGTCAGATAGAACTTGCTAAACAAGAACTTGACCGTCAGCAAACCCTCTATGAAGGGAATGCAGGTACTGGTAAGAACCTACAAGCCGCTACTACTCAGCTACGCACTCTCCGTACCGAAAAAGCTTCGCTTGAAAAACAAATACGCCTAATGGGCTTAAACCCTCAAACACTCACCGATAAGGGAATGCAATCTACTTTGGCGATAGTGGCTCCTATTAGTGGGAATATCAGTGCGGTATATACTAACAAAGGGGCTTATATAGATGCCTCCACCCCTATTGTGGAAATCATCGACAACAGTTCGCTACACCTGCACTTGCAAGTGTATGAGCGTGACTTGCCTTACATTAAGGTAGGACAACAAGTGCACTTCAACCCTACCAATAACACCTCTCGCGAATATGATGCCCAAGTGTATAACATTGCGGCTTCGTTTGAAAACGAAAGCAAAAGCATCATTGTACATTGCCACGTAGAGGGTGACAAACAAGGGCTCATCAATGGAATGAATGTAACAGGGGTTATCAGTCTTGACAAACAAACGACCCCTGCTGTACCTAACGAGGCTATCGTAGAGGATGCTGGTAAATCCTACATTTTTCTGGTAACCCAAACTTCGGATAAAGAAACCTCTTTTGAGAAAGTGGAGGTAGTAAAAGGAGCTTCCGAAAGTGGGTATACTGCCATTGCCCCTGTAAAACCTATAGCCCCCGAACAGACTATTGCCACCAAAGGAGCATTCTTTATCAACGCAACCTTAGTAAATGCTGGAAAAGATAGTGATTAGAATTGGTAATGTATCGGATATATTATTAAAATTTTATTACATTAGAAATACAATAAAAATATAAAAGTAAAAAACCACGACTTCGGAGTGTGTTTTAAGCTCCCTGTAAGGGCAAGTGGTTTTGAGGTGCCTACACGCCTAATGCGTGCCTCAAAACACAACTTGCTCTGTTCCGGTGAACAGAAAATTCTCCCTAAAGGTCAAATTTTAATTAACCATAAGAAAAGAAGATAAATACTACAAGCTCATAAAGTGATTTAGGGCATATTAGCAATATATTTAATCACTTACTTACAGAGTTATTTACAATTCTATGTAAAGCTATATGTATATTTGTACATTACTTTGCATTCACGCATCAAAGCAAGCAAGTATGTATGAAGGTAAAAACGTAATTAGGTAGCTACATAGTTTGAAATTTTTATTCGACAATGGGAGGAAAAGCGGTATTCGTTTCAAAAAACAATCTGTAAGAAGCGGCATTTTTCTCATATTTGACATTTTTTTTATTCGCTTAAAGGTCGGAATGAGCTGGTTTCGTTTCGAGTGCCATAAAAGGTCTGTGTTTAGCTTCTACAAGGTTTTTCAAAAAAATACTACCCGCAGGACAACGGACAAGGGCTGGAGATTTTTTGAAAACCCATCGGGCTTGACCTTGCAAGAAGCGTTAAGAACACAGAAATACCTTTGCACTCGAACAACGAACCGCCATTACGTGCCTTAAGTGTTTAAAAATAACGTGAGTTCGACGTAAGCAAAATTATATTTTTTCTCCCACAGATTCCACGGATTTTCACGGAGAAAATGATACAACTGCTTTAAAGTGAAGTAATAAAAGTTAAGAATCCTAAAACTACCCCTACCAAATTGGGAATGATAAGAATATAATCTGGCTTAGGCTCTTTTGTCCAGCCATACACCACCCAGATAAGACAAGACCCAGCCGCAAACAAAGGTTGCCAAGGTTGTGCTTTGTGCCCCTCTATATTGGCCATAATTTGAGGAATATAGGCTACAAATACCGCCACTCCTATAAAGGCTCCTATGGTACCTATAAACAAATTAATTTTTTGCTTGATATTTCTTTTTTCGTTCATAATAATATAATTTTCCGCAAAGATAGTAATAATCTGCGTATTTTACAAAGTTGCTGCTTAAGTCGAACTCACGTTAAAATAGGGAAAATAGGTAAGTCTTAATAACACTCTTATCTTTGTGAGATAGCTTTCTGTAAGGCAACAAAAAAATCCATTGACACATCTCTTTTTGAAATATTATCAATGGATTTCTAATTTTTAAAAGACACTGAGAAGCTATCCTATCTTTAAATTCTTTAATCGTTCGGCAGCAATTTCCATATCCTTGCTGATTTTCTCATTGGTGATTTTAGCATAAATCTGGGTAGTTTTGATATTCTTCCAAGGGAACCCCTTCTGTTAAGAACAGAGTACCAAAGGTATGGTGTGCCCAGTGAAATGAAATGGGTTTTTCACGAATGATGTTACAATCTTTCATCATCTTTCTGATTAAGAGGTTGCAATTAGCATTGGAGGGTGTAGGAAACAATACCTCTGTACGAGTCGTACCTTCATATTTTTCAATAATTTTCTCGGCTATATCCAACAGACGTACATTACAGGGCACATCAGATTTCTGACGGCGTTTGATAAGCCATTTGTTGCCGTCAAAGAACGATTGTAAGTGGCTTCTTTTAAGTTGTTTGATATCAATATAAGAGAAGCCTGTAAAGCAACTAAAAACAAATAGGTCTCGTGCTAATTCAGCAGAAGCACTCTTAGGGTGATATTGTAAAAGAGTTTCTACTTCCTCTCTAAGCAAATAGCCTCTATCTTTCTCCTCAATAGAATTTATATAATTCTTAAAAGGATTGCGATAGATAATTCCTTTGTCTATGGCTATTTCTACCATTTTACAAAGGGGCATCATATAAACCCATATTGTGTTGTGAGTAAGACTTTTATTAACTCTAAGATAGAAATCAAAATCGTTGATAAAGTCTTCTGTAAGCTCTTTGAAAGAAATATCACTTCTGCGGTATTTATACTGGATAAACTCGCTCAAATGAGTATATACATTCTCATATTTGTTAAGAGTGCTGTAACTTCTAACACCTTTTTCTACCATCAAGGCAAAGCCTTCTTTGAAATTCTCATAGACTTTTAGCAAGGAATCTTCCATTACTCCTATGCCTAGAAAAGTAGCTTTTAGCTTCTGAGCAGTAACCACTCCCTCGTACTTCATCAACTCCTCATAATGAGTAATGATACGTGAGCGAATCTCTTCCAGCTTGCGATTAAGTTGGGTAGCTTCTTCTGTTTTACCTGTTACCCTTCCGTACTTCAAATCCCATTTCTGTGGAAGGATTTCAAGTTTGGTACTAAACTGAGCTACCTGATTGTCAATGGTAATACGTCCCATAATAGCAACCTTACCGTTCTTCTTTGGGGCATTCTTTTTAAGGTAAAACAATACCTTAAAGGTTGAGCGTTTTACTTTTTTCATACTCTAATTTTTTAATTTGCGAAAGTACTTTTTATCAAGTTACTGTACAATATGAAAAAAGGTGTAAAACACTGAAATATAACCTATTAATAAAAAATATTTTTCAATGTATTAGGTAACGATTTAGAAACCTAATTTTGAAAAAACCTATCTAAAACATCTAAGACTCTGTCTTCTCTTATCTTCCTGTCAAAAAATTAATCCTCTTTGTATGAGCTAATTACATTATTTTTTATTGATAGGAAATACTCCATTAGTGAGGCTTAATAGAATAGTAGAGAACACTGATGCACAAGTATTTGCTAAGTTGGAATGTTTCAATCCAGGGCATTCTGTGAAAGATAGAATAGCATTACATATTATAGAAAATGCAGAAAAACGAGGACTTCTGAATGAACGCTCTACTATTGTAGAAACAACTTCTGGTAATACGGGGTTTGCTATTGCAATGGTCTGTATTATAAAGGGATATAAGTGTATTTTGGCTGTAAGTGATAAGACAAAAGAGGACAAAATAGCTTTTTTGAAGGCTCTCGGCGCAGAGGTACATATTTGCCCAGCTTCGGTGGCAGTAGATGATCCTCGTTCGTATTATGAGGTAGCTAAAAGAATTGCTGAAGAAACGCCAAATTCTATTTATATTAATCAGTATTTCAATGAGTTGAATACAGAAGCTCATTATCATACAACAGGGAAAGAAATTTGGGAACAAACTGAAGGGAAAATTACTTATCTATTTGCTTGTACAGGAACAGGGGGAACAATTTCTGGAATCGCAAAATACCTGAAAGAAAAAAATCCGAATGTGAAAATAATCGGTATAGATGCCGACGGCTCTATTTTGAAGGGATATTTTGATACGGGAGAGATTAATAAAGATGATTTACACTCTTATCAGATAGAGGGGGTTGGTAAAAATTTAATTCCATCGACATTATTATTTGATAAAATAGACGAGTTTGAGCGAGTAAATGACGAAAACTCAGCATATAGAACACGAGAAATCGTTGTAAAAGAAGGTATTATGGGAGGATATACGTCAGGAGCGGTGATGCAAGGATTTATACAATACACTGAAAAAAATCCTCTAAAAAAGGGAGATTTAGCTGTACTTATTTTTCCAGACCATGGCTCAAGATATATGAGTAAAGTATATAGCGATGCTTGGTTTAGAGAGCAAGGATTTGATAAAGAGGAGTTTAGATTTAAAGATATAATCGTAGAATAAATAGGATAAGGATTAAAGAATAATATTACTTTAATCCTTTTTCAATGAAGTAAAAAATAGTTTGTGTTTAATTATGAATTTTACAAGAATATTTGATATCGCATATTATGCACTTCAAAAATATCCACAAGTAGATATGTTTGCTACAAAATATAATGGGGTATGGCAGAAATTATCCACTGAGGAATTTGTTGATTTGGGGAATCAATTTTCTCGTGGATTACTCAGATTGGGAGTAAAACGTGATGATAAAATAGCAATTATTACTACAACTACTCGCAACGAGTGGGTAGTGGTGGATTTTGGAATATTGCAGGTAGGTGGAGTTGTGGTACCGGTGTATCCTACAATTTCTTCTGATGATTATGAATATATTTTTAGTAATGCAGAGATAAAATATTGTTTCGTATCCGATGAGTCTCTACTAAAAAAAGTGGAAAAAATAAAGGGAAATATCCCAAGTTTGAAGGGGATATATTCGTTTGATGAAATACAAAATATTTCTAATTGGATGGAAATTTTAGAATTAGGTAAGGATACAACTAATCAGCGAGATGTGGAGGCAATTTCGGCAAATATCCATCCTGATGATGTAGCTACAATTATATATACCTCGGGGACTACCGCTGCTCCTAAGGGAGTAATGCTCACTCACAATAATATTATTTCTAACATCAAAGGGTGTGATGATAGAATTCCTATTAAGGCGGATATTCACTATACAGAGGTTCGTGCATTGAGTTTTTTGCCTGTATGCCATATTTTTGAGAGAATGTTGCTTTATCTATATCAATCCAAAGGTTTTTCTGTTTATTTTGCCGAAAGTATTGATAAAATGGGCGATAATATGAAAGAAGTACGACCTCATTATATGACTGTCGTACCGAGAGTTATAGAAAAAGTATATGATAAAATATACAATAAAGGTATATCCTCTGGTAAAATTAAGGCTGGAATTTTTCTTTGGGCATTGAAGGTGATAGAAAATAAAAAAATAATCGGAAAGCCAAATACCCTCAAAGAGATAATTGCAGATAAATTAGTCTTTAGTAAATGGAGAGAAGGCTTAGGAGGTAGAGTTTATGCTTTAATATGTGGCTCGGCATCTCTTTCAGAAAGATTGAATAGAATATTTCAAAATGCAGGAATCCCAATTATGGAGGGATATGGCCTTACAGAAACCTCTCCCGTAATTGCTGTAAATGCTCGAGGAAAAACCAAACCAGGAACCGTAGGACCAATTATTAGTAATTTGGAATGCAAAATACAAGATGATGGAGAAATTATTGTTAAAGGTCCATCGGTTTTTAAAGGGTATTTTAAAAATGAGGAACTTACAAAAACCGAATTTACCGAAGATGGATACTTCAAAACAGGAGATATAGGGTTTTTAGACCAAGATGGATACCTCACAATTACTGATAGAAAAAAAGAAATGTTCAAAACCTCAGGTGGGAAATACATCGCTCCGCAGATTATTGAAAATTTGGCTAAGGCATCTAAATTTATTGAACAAATTATTGTCGTGGGTGATGGAGAAAAAATGCCTTGTGCTATTGTACAACCTGATTTTTATTTCGTGAAAAATTGGGCAAAAATAAAAAATTACAATATTGGAGAGACCATAGAAGAAATTTCCCAAAACCCAATATTGAAACAACGAATAGAAAAAGAAATAGCAAAAATAAATAAAGGGCTTGGCAACTGGGAGCAAATCAAAAAAATAGAACTCTCACCAAGTATCTGGTCCGTGGAAGGAGGAGAACTTACCCCAACACTCAAACTTAAAAGAAGAGTAATCAAAGAAAAGTATATACAACTCTATAATAAACTTTACGATAGAGGCTGAAAATGGTCTGTAAAAAGATATTCCAAAAATATTGGAATATCTTTTTTCCTTAAAATCAAGTTTTATTAATATAAAAATATTACCTTTGTTTAGTGAAATCTTAAATATAAATAAAATGACAACAAAAGAAAAAGTATTGCAACTTCGCAATAAAATGGCCGAGAAAGGCGTAGATGCCTTCATCGTATTTTCTGCCGATCCACACCTTAGCGAATATCTCCCTACCGAGTGGCAAGAGAGAGCTTGGATATCCGGTTTTACAGGTTCTGCGGGGTTCGTGGTCTTTACTAAAGACAAAGCAGGACTTTGGACTGATGGTCGCTACTTTACACAAGCAACGATTGAACTTGAAAATAGTGGTATAGACTTAATGAAAGATGGTGTAGAAGGAACGCCACACTATATTGATTGGGTGTTATCTGAGATTCCGAAAGGAGGCGTTGTAGCTGTGAATGCCCTAGTAACCTCTAATGCAAATTGGGAACTAATGGAAGATAGATTCGAAAAAGGAGGTGCTAAACTGAAAAATATACCTCTATTGGACGAAATATGGTTACCACGCCCCGAAGCTTCTAAAAATGTAGTATTCACACAGCCCGTAGAAAGAGCAGGTCAATCTGTTCAGAGTAAATTAGATGCCATTCGACAAAAAATGTCAGGACTTGGAGCTACTGCACATATCATTTCTAGCCTTGATGATGTGGCTTGGACCCTCAACCTAAGGGGTAGTGATGTGAAGGCAAACCCAGTTTTCTTGGGATATATCTATCTTACGACAACCGATGTAACCTTGTTTGTAGATACTCAAAAGCTTAATCAAGATGCAAAAAATCAGTTAGCAGAGGCTAATGTACAAATTGTAGAATATATTGACTTCTTCCAATACCTAGCAAATAAAGTTTCTAATCAAAAAATACTCATTTCACCAAATACAAACCAAAAAGTATTTGATACATTGAGACCTAATAATACCTTTATAAAAGCAGCGGTTCCTGGAAATTTAATGAAAGCACAAAAGAACCCTGTAGAATTAGAAGGATTCCGTATCGCAATGGAAAAAGATGGAGTAGCAATGGTGAAATTCCTATATTGGCTCACTCACGAAGCAGGAAAAACACCGATGAATGAGTATTCTATAGGAGTAAGACTTCGCGAATTTCGTGCCGAACAACAGAATTTCGTAGGAGAAAGTTTTGATAGCATTATTGGATATAATGGTAATGGTGCCATAATTCACTATTCTGCAAAAGAAGAAGGTAGTAAATCAGTAACTAACTCTGGAACAATTTTGGTAGATTCAGGAGGTCAATACTTAGAAGGTACCACTGATATAACAAGAACGCTCGCCTTGGGTTCCGATGTAAGTGAAGAATTTAAAATTGATTACACTTTGGTAATGAAAGGCCATATCCAATTGTCAATGGTGAAGTTCCCAAAAGGAACAAGAGGAGTACAATTAGATGCTTATGCTCGTATGGCTCTTTGGCAAGCAGGTAAAGATTACAACCACGGAACAGGACACGGCGTAGGTTCATTTATGAATGTTCATGAAGGGCCTCAAAATATCAGAAAAGAATTAAATCCAGTAGAATTGTTACCAGGTATGGTAGTATCCAATGAACCAGGATTCTATTTGGTAAATAAATATGGTATAAGATTAGAAAATTTAGTGGCAGTTAGAGAATCCGAGACTACGGACTTCGGACCATTCTATGAATTTGAGACTCTTACGATATGTCCTTTCTTCACCGATGTTATTGTTAAGGAACTTCTTACACCAGAAGAAAAACAATGGCTAAATGATTACCATAGATTATGTGAGGAGAAACTATCTAAACATCTTGAAGGGGATATTAAAGAATGGTTCTTAAATCTTGTTAAACCTATATAATTACAATTTAAGAATAATATAATATTATAAAAGAACATTTTATTTATCATTTTAAATGGTAAGTAAAATGTTTTTTTTATGTTTAAAATATATATTCGTGATACTATTAATATATAATTTTTTTTATTTTTATAATATTTATATAGTAGTAAATAATAAAAATCATTTAAAAATTATACTTTCGTTATATTTTGAAATAAAATTTATATTTAGAAATTTGATATTTTGGTACTAATAAATAATAAAAATAATTTGTAAATTATACTTTTGCTATATTTTGAAGTAAAATTTATATTTAGAAATTTGATATTTTGATACTAATAAATAATAAAAATCATTTGGAAATTTGATATTCTAATACTCGAAAAATATAAAAATAAATTTTAAATTATAGTTTATTAGTATTTAGATATAATATTTTTTTTATAAAAAATTTGGTTTATATTGTTGTAATATATATATTTGCAACATTAATTTTGATATAATATATAAATTTTAAAGATATGGAAATGATTGTAAAAGTAAAAAATGCAAAACTTGCAAAATTAAATGGAGCAGAATATATTCATTTTATTGATTTTATTGAAAGATTAGTAGAAACTGCTACTCCAAATAAATTAGGTCTTTCAGAAGAATTTTTTTCTGACTTTAAAAAGAGATTAGAGGAGTTGAGAAATTCTTTTAATCGTAGTAAAGTTAGTGAAGAAACTAATATTTTGAATAAACTTAATAAGAAAAGAGATAAGATAATTGTTTATTTATTTTCAAATTTGAGAACTGAGAAGGTTAATCCTATTAGTGATAAATCAGAAATAGCTGAAAACTTATATAATAATATTAATTCTTATAATAAATTACAGAATCTACCTAATAGACAAAAGACTCAGGTAATAGAAAATCTTATTTTGGATCTTAATAAGCCTGAAAATAAAGAATATGTTGATACTTTAGAGTTATCAGAAGTAATAGAAAAATTAGACTCTATTAATAAAGAATATAAAGAAATAACAGCTGAAAGAGCAGATAATCAGTTAGCGAATAAAGTAGATTCATTTAAAGTTATTAGAGTAGATGTTGATGACCTATATGAGGAACTTTCTCTTCGTGCTTTTGCAGAGAATGTGGTAAATCCAACAGAAGAATCAAAAACATTTATTAATTCTATTAATAAGCTAATAGATGATACTAATCACGCTTATAAACTTCGTAAAGCAGTAAAGAAGAGTAAAAAAGATAAAAAGAAATCATCTGATAAAGATAAAGAGGAATAATGAAAAGATTTTTAGTAAGTGTAATTATTGGGATAAGTAGTTTTCTGTGGTCGCAAGTGGCACCAAAGACTCTTAAAACAGAATTTACGAATGATGCTCTTAGTCAAAAAGTAGTAGGAGCTGATGGTAAAAAAGTATCTATTAAGAATATCCTTGAAAAATATAAGGGAGAAGTTTTAGTAATAGACTTTTGGGCAAGTTGGTGTAAGGATTGTATTTTAGCATTGCCTAAAACAAAGGAGCTTATAGTTAATAATCCATCAGTAAAATTTATCTATTTATCACTTGATAGGTCTATGACTCAGTGGAAAAATGGGTTGGAGAAGTATCAGATAAAGGATAAGGAAAATTATTGGTTTGATGAGGGGTGGAAGAATAAGTTTAATAATTATATAGATTTGAATTGGGTGCCGAGATTTATTGTAATTTCTCAGGAAGGAGGTATTGCTAAGTACTATGCAATTAGTCCCGACGATCCAGAATTACAACTTACGATAGATAGGCTTACTAAAAAACAATAGGAAATAATATAATCCGAGTTGTGAATACATCCTATCACAACTCGGATTTTTATGGTTCTACTAAAAGTTTTTCAGCTACTATATTGCTAATTATTTCTACTCTGTTGAGATAGCTAATTGTAATATTGTTATCAAAAGTTTCTTTATGTAGTACTTTGATTTTTGTTCCGAGCGAAAGTTCTTTTAGATTGAGATATTCTAAAAAATCCTTTGATGATTCTATCAATGCACGGAATGTAGTCGTAGTTTCAATATCACACTCACTAAGTTTTTTGTAATTTTGGTGTATGATATTACCATTTTTATCAGGGATTGGAGAGCCGTGAGGATCTACTTTTGGAAAATTAAGGAGTTTATCAATCCTATCAAAAAACAAATCGGACTTAATATGTTCTATTTGTTCTGCAATATCATGTACTTGTTCCCATCCAAATCCCATTTTCTCGGTGAGGAACATTTCCGTCAATCGATGTTTTCTTACGATTTGGGCAGCCTCACAGATACCTGCATCTGTAATTTGTAGAGGTTTGTAACTTTTGTAAATGACCCATCCTCGCTCGGCGAATTTTTTCATCATAGAATTTACGCTCGGCATTTTTATATTTAGGAATTTACTGATTTCGTTGATATTTATTTGACGTTTTTCGTTGGCTAAGTAGAATATCGCTTTTAGATAATTCTCTTCGGATAGTGTAATCATAGGACAAAATTAAAAAATAAAGATAATAGGATAAAAATATTTTCGGACTTTTTTTATTCAAAATAAAAATATACCTTTGCTAAAATTTTTATGAAAGTAGATTTAATTTTAAAATATTTTCCGAATTTGTCGGAGTACCAAGTAGAGCAATTCCAGAAGTTGGAACCTCTTTATCTTGAATGGAATGAGAAAATTAATGTGATTTCTCGTAAGGATACTGATTTTTTGTATGAGAAGCATATTTTACACTCTCTGGGCATAGCAAAAGTTATGCAATTTGCTCCAAACACTAAGGTTTTGGATGTGGGGACAGGTGGTGGTTTCCCAGGTATTCCGTTGGCGATTATGTTTCCAGAAGTAGAATTTACACTAATAGATTCTATTGGTAAGAAAATAAAAGTAGTACAAGGTATATCCGATGGAGTTGGCTTGAAGAATGTAACAGCGATACACGGGAGAGCCGAAAAGTTGAAGGAGAAATATCATTTTGTGGTGAGCCGAGCTGTGACTCAGATGCCTGAGTTTCTTCGCTGGTTGAAGGGAAAATTTGAGAAAGAGCAAATAAATCAGAAGCATAATGGAGTTTTGTATCTGAAAGGAGGCGACTTAGCTGAGGAATTAGCAGGAATAAAATGTGAGATTCATCAGTTGAAAAACTATTTTGAGGAGGAGTTTTTTGATACGAAAAAGGTTGTTTATTTATCAAAAGGGAATTTTAATTCGTAGGAAATACTTGTTTTAATATTTTTGTAAATAAAAGTTAATCAGTTATTTACATTTTATATCTAATTAGAATATTTACAAATTAAAGTTAATGGTAAAATAAGTATTTGGAATGTGAAAAATAGTTATACCTTTGCATTGTAAATGAAACGATTAGAAAAGAGAATTAACCTTTAAAATATGAAAAAAAGAAGTTAGTTTATCTTTTCGATAATATTGAGGAACTAGTAGTTTAAAGTTTTTTTCATATGGTTTAGATACCGATTCTTTATAAATGAAGAGTCGGTATTTTTTATTTTTAAAAAAAATAATATATTTGGATAAAAATAATGTAATTTCATGAAATTTTTAGATAAAGTAATAGGTGATTTGTTATCAAAAACAGCGGATTTATCGGATTATACGATGGTAATACCTGGAAAAAGACCGATGATATTCATTAAAGATAGATTGAAGAAGCAATATCAATATTCTGGTTTTTTGCCTGATTTTTTTACGGCGGAGGAGATTATTACTGAAATATCCCGTAAAATTCCGATACAGAATATATCCATTATACTTTTTGCTTATGCGAAATATATTGAGTATTTTCCGAGTGAGAGTTTTGATAATTTTATAAAATGGTTTCCCACACTCTTGAAAGATTGGGATGATATGATGAAATTTTCTAAAAATGATGAGGCTGTTTTATCTTATATGATTGATGATGAACGCATTAAAAATTGGAGTAACCAGAAAATTGGGGATGAGTCGGAAGTGTTCAAGAAGAATTATGATTTTTGGAAAAATGCAGGAGAGTTTTTACCGAAATTGAAGGAATCTCTATTAGAAAAAGGTTTTGCTACTTCAGGAATGTTGCACGAGGAGGCCAAGAAAAATATTCAAGAATATTGTAACAATATAGATAAGAAATTCGTTTTTGTGGGGTTTAACGCCTTCACACCTATTGAGGAGTTGTTGGTGAAAACTTTAATGAAGGAGAAAAAAGCGATATGCTATTTCCAATCAGATAAATATTATGTGGAAAATGATATTCAAGAGGCAGGGCAATTCATTCGTAAATATTTGAAATGGAATGAGTTTTCGGATAGAGAAAATTTTCATTGGATTGAGAATGACTTTGAGAAAGAGAAGGATATCAGTATTTACGAAGTTTCGGGAAGTATTTCTCAAACAAAGTTGCTTCCGAGTATTTTTAAGGAAATAAAGGATAAAAATAATGATTATTTAGAGGATACTGCGTTAATTTTATTGGATGAGAATCTTTTGCCAGCATCTATAGATGTATTGAATGATGTTCAGAAGATAAATATAACGATGGGGTTTCCTCTGAAAAATTTGGATTTTTCAATACTCATTTATCATATTTTTCATATTCAGAAGCAATTATCAAAGTCGTCAAAAACATATTATTATAAAGATATATTTAATCTTTTGGATTTTGTTCCTTTGACAGGGAAAGATATAGATATTAAGGAGGATTTTATAAAAAAAGTCAAGGATAATAAGATAATTTATTTATCAGAGAAAGAACTTAGTAAGCACTTAAGTGAAATATCGTGTTTCTATATTTTGGAGATGTATTCAGATGCGAAATCATTTTTAGAGGTGCTTTTGAGATTTTGTTCAAGTGTAAAACGATATGTATCAGATGATATCATATTTGAAAATATTTCTTATTTTGAACAAGCCTTCAAGATTATTGCTAATCATATTACGGAGTATAATTTTAAGATAGAAATTGATGCATTGGAGGTTTTGATAAATCAAATAATCAATACAGAGACTATTGATTTTAAGGGTGAGCCATTAGAGGGTTTGCAGGTAATGGGTCTTTTGGAAACACGTTTATTGAATTTCAAAAATATCATTTTATTGTCTGTAAATGAGGGGAAATTACCATTGGGAAATACGCAGAATACATATTTGCCGTTTGATGTTCGTAAGGTATTTAATATGCATACTTATTTAGAAAATGATGGAATTTATGCGTATCATTTTTATCGTTTGTTACAGGATTCTCAGAATATATTTTTGTTATACAATGGGGTAAGTAGTGGGCTCAGCACGGGAGAAGCAAGTCGTTTTATCACCCAGATAGAGCTTGAAAGTTCTCATAAAGGGCGTATAAAGCGAAAAATAATAGAAAATAAATCGGAATTGGTTGAAGAAACTTTGATGAAGGTAGAAAAAAATAATTCTGTTTTGGAGAAATTAGAGAAATGGAAAAAAACGCCTCTTTCGGCTTCTCAGCTTGTATCGTATTTGATATCTCCAATAGATTTTTATTTTAGGTATTTACTGGGAATCAAGGAGGTAGGTGAGATAGAAGAGGAATTGTCAAGAAGAGATTATGGTACTTTGGTGCATAATGTTTTGGAGAAACTATACAAGCCGAAAATTGGTGAGATATTATCTGTGGATGATATTGAGTCAATGAAAAATAAAGTAGAAGAGTGTATGGATGATGTGATTATTGGAGATGAATATGCTGATACGAAGTTGGAATTTTACAAAAAGGGAATGAATTTCATCTACAAAAGGATAGCACAAGATGTTATTTATAAGATTTTAAATTATGATTTAGATTTAGTGAAAAATGGTAATACATTGGAGATTTTGGCTTTGGAACATAAATTCGAAAATGTTGAATTATCAATAAATGATGGTGATAGTGTTGCGTTTAAGGGATTTGTGGATAGGATAGATAAACTAAACGGTAGGATTCGGGTGATAGATTACAAAACAGGCACTCCGAAAAATCTTCACTTAAAGTTCTCAAAAGGAAAGGAAAAAGAGCCATTGGACAGCGAGACTATTTATAGAGGGGATGACTATAAGTATATACTGCAATTATGTATCTATTTATATTATATTAAAAAACAATCGGAGTATAAAAATATACCTGTGGAAGCCGGTATTTGGTCATTTGCGAAGGTTCGAGAGGGAGTATTACCTTGTACTATTGAGGATGACAATTTGGATAAAGCAATGGAGGTTATTAAGGATTTGATACGAGAGATATTAAATCCAGAAATACCTTTCGAGGAGAAAGAACACGAGATGTATAATTGATACCTTCAATCTTAATGAGAAGGAATAATAATAAAAGTAATAAATTATTTTATTTTTCAAGAAAAAATTGCAAATTTGCACCCCAAAAGTATAAAACTTATATAGCGTAATGAAAATAAAATATTCTGAACTTATAGATCAGACATTATACTTCCCAACGGAGGAATTTAATGTAGAGGAACATAACCTAAAGTTTCATGATATTCCTTTAATGGATTTGGTGGAGAGATTTGGTACTCCATTGAAATTTAATTATTTACCAAAAATATCAATCAATATCCAAAAGGCTAAAAATTGGTTTAGAGAGGCCTTTGAGAAGAATAATTATACGAAAAAATATCATTATTGCTATTGTACAAAATCAAGCCACTTCAAATTTGTATTGGATGAGGCATTGAAAAATGATATTTCCATTGAGACTTCGTCAGCCTTTGATATGGATATCGTTCAAGCCCTTTATGAGCAGGGAAAAGTTGATAAAACGATAGAGGTGATATGTAATGGATTTAAGACGGATGATTATTTGGATAAAATAGCCTCCGCTATAAATTCTGGTTTTGAGAATATAATCCCAGTTTTAGACAATGAAAGGGAGTTGGATAAACTTACCGAAAGTATAGATGTTACTTTTGATATAGGGCTTAGAATAGCTTCTGAGGAGGAACCCAAATTTGAGTTTTATACTTCTCGTTTAGGGATAGGATATAAGGATATTGTTCCATATTATAGCCGAAAAGTAGCGGAGCATCCTAATGCAAGGTTGAAAATGTTGCACTTCTTCATTAATACAGGAATTCGAGATACAGCTTATTATTGGAATGAGCTGTATAAATGTCTCCGAGTATATGCAAAACTAAAAAAAGTTGCTCCAGAGGTTGATAGTCTCAATATTGGAGGGGGGTTGCCAATAAAAACTTCGCTTAATTCAGGATACGATTATCAGTATATGATTAATGAAATTGTCTACCAGATAAAAAAATTCTGTGAAGAGGAAGGAGTGGAAGAACCGAATATTTATACTGAATTTGGAAGCTTTACAGTTGGGGAAAGTGGAGGGAATTTATATAGAATTATCGCTCAAAAACAACAGAACGATAGAGAAAAATGGAATATGATAGACTCGTCGTTTATGACTACTTTGCCAGATACTTGGGCGATTTCAAGACACTTTATTATGTTTCCTCTCAATCGTTGGGATGATACTTACGAGAGAGTTTTTCTTGGTGGATTAACCTGTGATTCAGATGATTATTATAACTCGGAACAGCATACTAATGCCATTTATCTCCCTACCTATCGAGATACAAAACCTCTGTATATAGGTTTCTTCAATACTGCTGCGTATCAAGAGTCCATTTCAGGATATGGTGGGGTGCATCATTGTCTTATTCCTCAGCCAAAACATATTTTGATTGATAAAGACGAGCAAGGGAATTTCGTATATACACTCTTCCGAGAAGAGCAAAATCCAGATGAAGTTTTAAAATTGTTAGGCTATTAAGTGTATAAATTATTGAATATCATAAGTGATTAGCAAATGTTAATCACTTTTTTAGTAAAAAATTAATTTTTATTATGTAGAATTAATTTTAATAACATAAATTTGTGGTTTAAAATTTTAAATAAATAAAAATTAAATTATAATGGATACAATTTCTAAAGTTTTATTCTGGGTGGCAAATAGCCTCCTTATACCAGATGTTATCGTTTTATTGGTTTTGTTCGGGCGTTCTCTACTCTTAGTTGGAAGTTTTTACAATCAGTTAATTACAAAATTTAAGAATGATAAAACATTTGAAGATGTAATTAAAAAATTAACACCTAATACTATACCAGAGTTGAAAAAATTGCTTCCAGAGAAGAATAATTCATTATATGTAAAGTATATGAGGGATTTATTAAACCACGAACCAAGTGTTGCTTATTCGGATTTTCTAATTTCTAATTTTGAAAATGAAGCCGAAAAAGATATTTCAACTTCTAAATTATTGGCAAAAATAGGACCCGTTTTAGGATTGATAGGAACACTCATAGCGATGAGCCCTGCTCTTACGGGACTTTCGTCGGGAGATATTTCGGGAATGGCATATAATATGCAGGTTGTTTTTGCAACTACTGTTGTAGGATTGGTAGTCAGCCTAATAGGATTAGTTACTTTGCAATTCAAACAAAGATGGTATGCAAAGGAAACAAATAATTTGGATTATATAGCACAAATATTAACTCAAAATATTGGAAAATAATGAGCCGACGCAGACGAAGAAACTCCGTTTTTAATCAAACTGAAGATACAGACCCACTAAGTGTTGTTGTTAATTTGTTTGATGTGGCAATGGTCTTTGCTGTAGCATTGATGGTAGCTATGGTGATGAATATGAATATGACGGAGGTTTTCACAAAAGAAAATTTCACAGTGGTGAAAAATCCGGGAAAAGATAATATGGAGATCATTACGAAAGAAGGAAATAAAATTAATAAATATACTCCGAGCGAGGATAAATCTAATAACTCCCAAAAGAAAGGTAAAAAGGTGGGAGTAGCCTATGAATTAGAAAATGGAGAAATAATATATGTCCCTGAATAACAGTTTGTTAATTTAGTAATAATAGTTCCGTTTGGTAGTTTGTTTGATTAGAAAAAAGGTGTTATTATAATGAAAAATTTTGCATTTTGGATTAGGTTGTGTGTGTTTAATTTTTTCGTTGTTTCAGTTTTGGGGACGATAATGAGAATGAATTTAGCATCGTCTTTCGTACCTTTTTTAGATGTCAAATTACCTTTTGAAATTTTTCATAGATATTTCCAATGGGCTCATTCTCATTTTGCTTTTTATGGTTGGGTCAGTAGTTGTTTGTATGCATTGGTTTTGAATGAATTGAGACAACAATATTCTGATTTGAGTGATAAAAAATATTATATTTTAATGATAATCAATCAAATAAGTGCATATGGAATGTTGTTTTCTTTTATTAATGGAGGGTATTATTGGTTGTCCATTGTGTTTTCTACAATAGCTCTTGTTGTTGGATTTTTCTTTTTTGGATTCTTGATGAAAGATACCTTTGGGAATCTCTCACCAGCATTTATGTGGTTTCGTTCGGGAGCATTTTTTGCGACATTTTCAGCGATTGGTATTTTTGGGTTGGCATTTATTATGGCAAAAAAAATGAAGACTACACATGCTGATTGGTACCGTGCAGCGACTTATTTTTATATGCATTTTCAGTACAATGGATTTTTCTTTTTTACTTGTATAGGTTTGCTAATCAGTTCTTTAAAGAGGAAAGGGATAGATATTGCTCAAAAACTAAATGATAAGGTAATTCATTTATTGTTTATAGGTGTTTTACTTGGCTATGGTTTGTGTATTTTATGGGTGAGCCAATTTCCGATGGGGGTTAAGCTTTTTTTTGCGAATGTAGGTGTATTGCAATTTGTAGGAATTACATTATTTTTAAACTTTATTCGTAAAAATTGGCAAAAATATACAATAGATAGAAGTTTTGTTTATAAATTTGTGTTGATAATATCATTATTTGCATTTTGGTTAAAAATATTTCTTCAAATATTACCTGTTATACCCGCTCTTACCTCATACGCATATAATAATATCAGTGTGGTCATTGGTTTTTTGCATTTGGTTTTATTAATGGGAATTTCTGTTTTTTTGATTTGGAAAATATTAGAAATAGGAATATTTAGGAGTAGTAATATATTGGTTTTTAGTGTATTCGTATTAGTCGGAGGGGTTGTATTAAATGAGGTCATTTTAGCAATTTTGGGATTTGCAGATATATTTTCGTTTTCATTTCCAAATAGTGAAAATTGGATTTTGTTGATTACCTACATAATGATGTTGTCTATTTTTAGCATATGGGTAAATATAATTTAAAATAAAATACTGATAATCAGTATTTAATGAATAAAATATGTTTTTTTAGTATTAAAATTTGTAGAATTAATCAAATTAATTTAACTTTGGGGAATTAAAAAGAAAGAAAATATGAGCATACCAGCAGAATTAAAGTACACAAAAGACCACGAGTGGGTAAAAATTGAAGGAAATATCGCCGTAGTAGGTATTACAGACCACGCACAGAGCGAATTAGGAGACATCGTATATGTTGATGTAGATACCGTAGGTGATGAGGTGGAAGCAGGAGCAGTTTTCGGGAGTGTAGAAGCTGTAAAAACTGTAGCTGACTTGTTTTTACCAGTATCAGGAGTTGTTTCCGAGCTTAATGAGGCTTTGGAAGATGAACCTGAATTAGTAAATACAGACCCTTACGGAAAAGGTTGGATTGTGAAAGTAGAAATTTCAGAAGATGCAGATTTATCAGAATTACTAACAGCTGAACAATATCAAGAATTAATTGGATAAAATAAAATATGTCATAGGAAAAGTTATGCCCATTTATTGGGCATTTCTTACATATATACTTCTCAAGCCGATGAGAGATAGACCTCCAAATTGGATACAATTTGAGGGTGCAGATAAGTTGGTACATATTTTGCTATTTGTATTTTTAGGATTCTTATTTTGTGTGAGATTTTCAAAAATAACCTTTTTGAGATTTATAATTATAATGTTTATTTATGGATTTTCAACGGAGATTTTACAAAAAATAATGAATTTTGGGAGAGCCTTTGAGTGGATTGATTTATGTGCAGATATCTTGGGTGTTACTATAGGATATTTAGTTACAAGATTAATAAAAATAAAATAATACTACTTACTTAGTAGTTTTCTTAACAAGATATTAAGTTCGTTACCAAGAAGTAGTAGCACAATATTGATGTTTATCCAAACCATAATGATAATTACAGAACCAATGGAGCCGTAGAAAATGTTGTAATTAGCAAACTTTTTTAGGTAAAAAGCAAAGATATAAGTAGATATTACGAACAAAATCGTCGTGAAAATGGAACCGGGTATAGCTTGTTTCCATTTTTTTATTTTTAAGCATCCTACCCAATAAAATAGAGAAAGAAGAATAAAATAGAAAAAAGGAAAAGATACCCAACCCACAAATTTTGATAGGTAAAAAATCATAAAATCATTGTTGTTGGGGGAGAATATTCTTAATACTATTTGAGTATAGTAAATCCCTAAGAAATTGAGTATTATCAGAGTAATGAAAGATAAGGTAACACCAATAGAAATGAGATATTCTCTAATGAAACTTCGTTTTAAATCAGAATTTTCATTAAATCCATTGATTAGAGAATAAGTGCCATTCGTACCAAAAATTAAGGCAAAAAGAATTGTAGGTATATTATTTAGACTGTTGAGATTTGGAATAAGAAAATTTTTCAGATAGGAAATAACTTCAAGAGCGATGTTTTTAGGTAATATTTCAGGGAGAAGTTTTTTAAATAAATATACTTGTAGTCCTTCATAGTGAGGAAGATAGGGAAGTAAGGATAAAATAAACAACATAAAAGGAAATAAACTCAGGAAAAAAGACCAAGATATTGATGCTGCTTGCTTGCCTATTTTATTTTGGAAAATATTTTTTCCATAAATATCTAATATTTGATACAAGGATAGGCCAAGGGAAGAAAAATGGATTTTATTTAGATATAATTGTATTTTTTTCATTAATCTTAACTTTTATTATATTTGCGGATACAAAAATAAGAAAATGAAAATAAATCTATTATGTATAGGTAAAACGGATAATAAGGAAATAAGAACATTGATAGATTATTATACTCATAGATTGCCGAAACATTGGAATTTTGAACTCGTTGAGATTCCGGATGTCAAAAATGTCAAAAATCTCACCTCAGAACAACTAAAAAAAGAAGAAGGAAAGTTGTTGTCTAATTATTTTGAAGCCAATGACTATATAATCCTTTTGGACGAACGAGGAAAGCAATATACGAGTAGGGAATTTTCGAATAAAATAGATAATTTGATGAATTTATCTATTAAGAGAGTGCTTATTCTTGTAGGTGGAGCGTATGGTTTCTCAGACGAAATTTACCAAAAATCTAATGAAAAATTAGCACTATCTAAAATGACTTTTACACATCAGATGGTACGGCTTTTTATTGTAGAACAAATATATAGAGCTCACCAAATCCTCACAGGAAAACCATATCATAATGATTGATTTTCGGCAATTTTGTCCTGTTTTTTGATGACAATTTTAGCTAAAATTCCACAAAAACAACCAATGGCTACTCCAAAAAAAGAACCAACAAGAACATCCAGCGGGAAATGAACTCCAAGGTAAATCCTACTATACGATACGATGATTGCCCAAAAAATTAATATTGCGGAAAGGAATTTAATCTTGTTTTTAAGTAATAAAAATAGATATGTAGCCAAAAAAAATGTGTTTGAGGCGTGAGCTGAGTAAAAACCGAACTTACCACCACATTTCACCTCACGAATGAGCCCCTCCATACTCGGGTCATGGCAAGGTCTTAATCTTTCAACCCCATATTTGAAAATATTGGCTAATTGGTCACTAATTACAACCCCAAGTATTATGAAAATTAAAATAAAAATAAAAGAATTTTTACGATAATTTTTATAAAGAAAATAAAGTAAAATAATGTAAAAAGGTATCCAAATCCATACTTCGGAGATCATTAGCCAAAAATTATCAAACGACTCACTCCCTAGATTATTGAGGAGAATCATCAGTTTCTTATCGGTCTTAATTATTTCATCCATTGCTACCTATTTACTGGCCCTTTGTAATTTGGGTCTTCCCAAGGTTTTAGCTTTTCCACCTCCTCTTTGGTTTCAGCGAGAGTATTATTAATATCTTGAAGGGGATTAGCATCTGTTTTTACCTTTTCAATCTCTTTTTTTATTTCCGAAACAGGATTATCCACCTCTTTCATAATTTCAGTTTTCATATCTTCCACGGCTCCCTTCATTTTACGAACTCCCTGCCCCAAATCTCTTGCGATAGAGGGAAGCTTGTCAGGACCAAATAAAACGACAATGACGATAGCTATAACAAGCATTTCGCCGATACCTAATTCAAACATAATACAAAGTTACAATTTTAATTTTATTTTACTTAAAAAAAAGATATTTTTTTGATTTAAATATATTAATATACTGATTTATAGTATTTTAAATATTATTATAGCGGAAATTAATAGATGGTTTCAAAATTATTTTACAAAAGGATTTAGATTCGATTTTTTTTATGTAACTTTGTAGAGCAAAAACAATATTATGTCGAAAACTCGGTTAGTAGAAGGAGAGGATTTTTACTATAATGAACAGGGTTTCAGAGTTTTTACTGAAAAATATCATTTGAAGAGAGGATTTTGTTGTAAAAATGGTTGCAAACATTGTCCGTATGGTTATGATAAAAATACCGATACATTTAGAAAAAAAATATCAAAACAATGAAAAAATGTTGGATTTTGGCACTTTCAGTGGTATTAGTGGCGACTTCGTGTAGCCCATTTCAAGTGCAAACAGATTACTCTAAGAGTGTGAATTTTGTAGGATACAAAACATATCAATTGAGGGTTAAAGATTTAGAACTCAATGATATAGATAAAGATAGGGTTTCAGGTGAGGTTTCCAGACAACTTGAGTTGAAAGGCTTAGTTGGAAGTAACGCGCCAGATTTGATTATCAATGTTAAAGCGAATCATAAGCAAGTTACTGATGTCCAGTCTTATCCGTATGGATATTTTGGTTGGTGGAATCCGTGGATGTTTGGTTTTGGTAGAACTTGGACATCGTCCTACAATCGTGGTTCCTTGACGATTGATATTATAGATGCTAAAACACAAAAATTAGTTTGGCAGGGTATAGGTGATGGTATTTCGGTGGATTCTCCGAAGAAAAAACAAAAGGAAATCCCGCAGGTTGTAACTGAAATAATGGCAAAATATCCACCAGTAAAATAAATTTTTATTTTATTATATTTGCAAAAAATTGAGCATTTATTATTATTTGCTCAATTTTATTGTTTTTTTTAATTAATTGTTAAATGGATACATTACAAGCTATATTAATCGCTGTTATTGAAGGGCTTACAGAGTATTTGCCAATTTCCTCTACTGCTCATATGGGCTTTACTGCAAGTATTTTGGGAATGAATAGAGAAGACGAATTTCTTAAAATGTTTATGGTTTCTATACAATTTGGGGCAATTTTGTCGGTCGTTGTGGAATATTGGAGAAAATTCTATGATTTTAATAATATTAAGTTTTATTTAAAATTGGCATCTGCGGTTGTCCCCGCATTGTTTTTTGGCAAATTACTTGATGATGAGATTGAGAAAATTTTAGGTAGTGATATTGTCATTTCAATAGTTTTGATAGTTGGAGGTGTTGTCTTATTATTCTCGGATTCGTGGTTTAAATCACCTAAGATAGATGATGAGAAGCAAATTTCCACCAAAACAGCAGTTATTATTGGATTTTGGCAATGTATGGCAATGTTACCTGGTACGAGTCGTTCTGCAGCATCCATCATTGGAGGAATGACCCAAGGCTTAACAAGAAAAGCAGCGGCCGAATTTTCGTTTTTTCTGGCTGTACCCACAATGTTAGCAGTTACCATTTATTCCATTTTTGTGAAAACTTGGGCAAATGGAGAAAAAGGTTATGAAATGATATTATCTGATAACGAACATATTTTGTCGTTTTTGATAGGCAATATTATAGCCTTTATAGTGGGACTCATTGCAGTGAAATCGTTTATTAAGTTATTGAATAAGTATGGTTTTAGACCTTGGGGATGGTATAGGATTATCGTAGGGATTGTTTTATTAATTTATTTTAGTTCAAGAGCCTAATGAAGAATAAATTACGAATTATATTTTTACTATTTTTCTTTGTAGCGAGAGCATCAATTACCCCACCAGGTATAAAAATTAATGAGAGAGAATATTCTGTATTAGGGATTGATATATCGGAGCATACAGGGAAAATTGATTTTAAGAAAATTCCACCAAAAAAAATACAATTTATCTATATAAAAGCGACAGAAGGAGAAGATTATGTAGATAAAAAATTTGAATATTACTACCGAGAAACACTCAAAATATCTCCGAAAGTAGGGTTTTATCATTTTTTTAGATTCAATAAAGATGGAAAAAAACAAGCTGACCTATTTCTGAAAAATATTAAAAGAAAGCATACGCAAATGCCATTGGTGGTAGATGTTGAAGAGTGGGGAAATTCCACGAATAGAACGGTAAAGTCTATCGTAAGAGAAATTAAAATATTTATAAAAAGAGTAGAGCAGAAAACAGGTAGGCGAATTATAATATATACTAATTCAAGTGGTTATGAGAAATATATAAAAGGTCATTTTAAAAATGATATTTGGCTTTGCTCGTTCTCTAATAAGAGATTTAAACATAAATGGAAATTTTGGCAGTATTCTCATAAAGGTAAATTTAAGTGGGCAGAAGGTTGGATAGACCTTAATGTATTCCACGGAACGGAAAAACAATTTAGAAATTATTTAAGATAAAATGACGCTTGAAGAGATACAACACGGACAGATTTTATTAGTAGATAAGCCATTGGACTGGAGTAGTTTCAATGTTGTGAATAAAATAAAATTTAAACTAAAAAGAGAGTTTAAACTGAAAAAAATAAAAGTAGGACACGCAGGGACGCTCGATCCAAGAGCCACAGGGTTACTCATCGTATGCACAGGAAAGGCTACCAAGCGAATTTCGGAAATACAAGATGCATCCAAAGAATATTTTGTAGAAATAAAACTCGGTGTTCAGACGGAATCCTACGATACGGAAAAACCCGAAATTTTGCATCAAGATATTAGCCACATCACCGGAGAAAATGTGCAAGAGATACTCCAAAAGTTTATTGGAGAGATAGACCAAAAGCCCCCCGTTTTTTCTGCATTGAAAATAGAGGGAGAGAGGGCTTATAACCTTGCCCGAGCAGGGGTACAGGTAGAAATGAAGAATCGAAAAATTACAATATATTATATTGATAATGTGGAAATTGAATTCCCTTTTGTTCGTTTTTCAGTTGGTTGCTCTAAGGGGACTTATATTCGAACATTGGCTCACGATATTGGACAAAAATTAGGAGTAGGGGCTTATTTAACAACTTTGCGACGCACTAAAATTGGCAATTTTTCAGTAGAGAATTCAACGGATAAATATCTTCAAAATGATTTTTTATTTGATGAAGATATTTAAGGTATTTGGTTGTGTTTATAAATATTTACCTCCGCTCCGATAAAAACAATTAAGTCACCTTCAGAGTATTTAATGGAAATACTGTCTTTTATCGCGAAATTTCGTGTGCCAATACGAGTAGTTATGTCTAAATTTTCATTAGAAAGCTCCCAATTAAGCCCATTGGTAATAATATTTTTAGCAGAAGGAAAGGGGTAGAGGGAAATCATCTTGCCTAATACATTGTGTAAGACCATATTTTTGGGAATGAAGAAATGTTTTCCAAATTCATCGAAGAAGGTGATATCTAATTCATTGTGAAAACGAAAGGCTGCACATAGATTTCCTAAAAAATGGTCCATTTCTCCACCGCTACCTCCAAAAATATCAATTTTTGTAATACCTTTTTGTTGTAAAATCTCCAAAGTTTTATGGAAATCCGTTTTGTTTTGGTCGGGTGTATGGATGAATTTATTTTGATAAATAATATCATCATTTCCCGAGTGAGAGTCAAAATCTCCAGCGATTAAATCAAGTTTATGGATAGGGAATTTTTTTTGTTTGAGGTAATGAAAAGCTCCGTCAGAACATGCTATTAGATTGTAATCGGAGAGTTTAGGAAATGTTTTTGGAGCCTCGCCATTGAGAAATAAAAGTGCTTTCATATAAAATAAATATTTTAGTAAAAAATAATTGTTTTGGGATTCCTTCCTCCATTTTCTATAGAGTGTAGGTTGGTATTATTTTTTAATACGGATTTTTCATTCAATGATTAATATTTTGTGAAACAAAGGTATATAAAAATTATCACAATACAATTAATATATAATAAATTTTATTATGTAAGGGTACGAATGGAGGAAAACCTAAAAACATTTTATTATCAGAAAATAAATGTGTACTTTTGCAGAAATTTTTCATTAAAATGGAAGGAAATAAAGGAAGATCAAGAAGACCGAGAATACAAGATGAAAACTCTTTTGGGAGACCAAGAAGAGAGGGGAATTTTGATACTCGCAAAAAATATGAAAAAGGGGATTTGAAATATGGTAAGAAACCATTTAACAAATATGATAGAAAAAATAGTGATGAAAAAGTAAATCAATATATACTTAACAGAAAGAAGAGTAAGATAGAAAAGGACCTTCATAAGGATACGATTCGTCTTAATAGGTACATTGCTAATTCTGGAATTTGTAGTAGAAGAGAGGCTGATAGGTTGATAGAGCAGGGACTCGTGGAGGTTAATGGAAAAGTAATAATAGAGATGGGATATCAAGTACAGAAGACTGATAAAGTAGTTTTTGATGGACAATCTATCACTCCGGAGAAGAATGTATATGTATTACTAAACAAACCTAAAGGCTATATTTCTACAACAAAAGACGAGAAGGCACGTAAAACCGTGATGGATTTAGTAGCCAATGCTTCGCCGTACCGCTTATTCCCTGTGGGAAGATTAGATAGGCCTACTACGGGGGTTATTCTATTGACTAATGATGGACATCTAACGAAAAAACTTACCCATCCATCATTTAATGTTAAGAAAATCTATCATGTGGTACTTGATAGAAGACTTAGTATGGACGATATGCAAAAAATTATAGATGGAATTCGTTTGGAAGAAGGTGTTGTACAGGTGGATAATATTTCGTATATCGATGGCAAACCTAAAAATGAGATAGGTATAGAGATACATATCGGTTGGAATAGAGTAATTCGTAGAATTTTTCAAAAATTAGGCTACGAAGTGGAGGCTCTTGATCGTGTGATGTTTGCGGGGCTTACGAAAAAGAATATTAAGAGAGGACATTGGAGAATTTTGACAGAGTTAGAGGTTAATAATTTAAAAATGTTATAATAATAAAAGACTTAATCGGTGAAGATTAAGTCTTTTTTCTTTAATCTTGAAATACATCTTGATATTGTTTTAGGATAATTTCTTTGGAAAAACGGCTCTTTATAGAGTTGATTATTAATTCTTTTTGGTGGTTTATATTTAGAGAATTTTTGATTTTTTCGGCAAATTCTTGGTGATTTTCTATTTTATGTATTTCACCATTTATATTGGGTTGAATAATTTCTCTAATACCACCAGGGCAATCGTTAGCGATAGAATAAATACCACAAGCACCAGCTTCGAGAAGAACATTTGGGAAACCTTCGTACCTTGATGAAAGAATAAAAATGTCTGCAAATTTTAGAAATAGATAAGGGTTTTCTTGTCTTCCGTGGAATATAACATTATCTAATCCTAATTTTTCTTTTTTAGAAAGCAATAAGTCCTTATCCTTGCCATCACCGAGTATATGTAGCTTTATATTTTCATTTTTTAGATATGAAAACACATTTAAAAGATTGTCAAATCCTTTTCTCTTAGAGAGATTACCAATGCTTACTATATGTTTGTGTTCGTTATCAAAAGATGATATTTTTTCAGAGATATTTAGTTTTTGTTGAATAAAATCAAAATCAACAGGATTATTTATTTTTATTGTTTTTGTTTGTTTTATTCTGAAATTTTCAATAAGGTCGCTCAGCATGTCATCACTTTGACAAATAATTTTATCAAAGTTATTGTAAAAATTATAAAAGAATTTAATTTCGGGTCTTGTTATGTGTTGGGATACGACATTTGTTTCTCGTGCTATGAATTTTGTTTTTGGGAAAAATTTGATAAAAAGCGATAGATAGGCATTTATTTCTCCGAAGCCAGAAAATACAATATTGGGTTTTCTTCTGTAGATTTGCCTAAGAATGGGGAATAGGGAGTTTCGTATTCGTTGTACTTTTAGGTCAATGATTTCAATATCGGATTTTAGTATTTTTAGGTAGCCTCCATCCTTTCTTAGGAGCATTATTTTGGGGATAAATAGTTCTCTCGGTAGGTGGTTTGCGATTGTGGTTACTATTCGTTCGGCACCTCCTGTTTCTAAGTCTGGGAGTATGAAAATGATTGTTTTTTTTTCCATTTTTATGTTTCTTTAAAGAAATTTTGCCATTCTTTTTGTTGGAAGAATGACAAAATTAGTATGAAAAAAGATGATTTTTTAGGTTAGTTGGCTACATCACTAATGAATTTTATACGAAGCATTCTTATCTCTTCATCGCTGAGTTCATCACCGAAATTATCAAGCAATACTTTCATAGAATCGCTGTCGCTTTCGTGCATAAAATCCATAAATTCCTCTATAATATCCTCATCTATATTATCATTAATGTAGTAGTCTATATTTAGTTTAGTTCCTTGATAAACAATAGATTCCATTTCTTTTAAGAGTTCATCCATTGTAATATTTTTAGCTTTTGCAATATCTTCAAAATCGATTTTTCTGTCGGTACTTTGTATGATGAATACTTTATGGCTGGATTTGTTGGCGACTTGTTTTATCACCATATCTTGTGTTCGCTCAATATCGTTGTCTTCTACATATTTTTTTATGAAATCTGCAAAATCTTTTCCGAATTTTTTTGCTTTTCCTTCTCCTACGCCGTGTATTTTAGAAATTTCTTCGATGGAAATAGGATATTGAATCACCATATCCTCCAAACTTGGGTCCATAAATACAGTGTACGGCGGGATACCGAGCCTTTTGGCTACTTTTTTTCTTAATTCTTTAAGTTGCGAAAACAACACATCGTCCATACCCACAACTTGTTGTTGAGAATTTTCAATATCAGATTTTACTTGGGAAAGGTCAAACTTACGATCTTCTGCTATGAGAAATTCTGCTTCAATTTCATTATTTAGGAATTTTAAACCCTTTTCTGTGAGTTTTAATATGCCGTAAGTTTCAATATCTTTGAGTAAAAAACCTTGTACGGTTGCTTGTCTGATAATTGTTTTCCAATAGTTATCATCCTTATCTTTTCCGATGCCCCAAAGTCGGTGAGTTTCTAACTTATGAGATTTGGTAATGGGTGATTCTTTGGCACATAGGATATTTATTAAATCCTTTATTCGGAATTTTTGTTCTAATTTTTCAATTACTTCTAAGATTATTTTTAGGTCGTTGCTAGCATTTATGAGGGTTGGAGGATTTAGAGAGTTATCATCCATATTAGCACCATCACCATTTATGGGGTCAAATTCTTCACCGAAATAATGTAAAAGATATTGCCTTCTACTCATTGATGTTTCTGCATAACTTACAACTTCGTTGAGGAGTTGTAATCCAATTTCTCTTTCTGAAACGGATTTTTGTGCTAAGAATTTTTCTAATTTGTCGATATCTTTAGGGTCGTAGAAGACGATACAATGCCCCTCGCCACCATCTCTACCTGCTCTACCAGTTTCTTGGTAATAACTTTCTAAGGATTTAGGAATATCGTAGTGTATCACGAAACGAACATCGGGTTTGTCAATCCCCATACCGAAAGCAATAGTTGCCACAATCACATCACATTCTTCCATAAGAAATTTATCTTGATTGGTAACTCTTGTTTTTTGGTCTAAACCAGCGTGATAGGGTAGTGCATTAATGCCATTTATTTGCAAAAGTTGGGCGAAATCTTCCACTTTTTTACGGCTTAGGCAGTAGATTATACCTGATTTTCCTTTATTTTGATTGATAAATTTAATGATTTCTTTTTCAATATTCACTTTTGGGCGAACTTCATAGAATAGATTTGCTCTATTAAAACTTGCCTTGAATACCACTGCGTCATTCATTCCCAATGTTTTTTGGATATCGTCTTGTACCTTTGGTGTTGCAGTTGCAGTGAGAGCAATTATAGGTACTTTTGAGATATTTTCAATGATGGATTTTAGATTTCTGTATTCAGGGCGGAAGTCGTGTCCCCATTCGGATATACAGTGAGCTTCATCAATAGCAAAAAAGGAAATTTTTACACTTTTCAAAAACTCGGTATATTCTTCTTTTATAAGACTTTCTGGGGCTACATAGAGTAGTTTTGTTTTCCCAGATTTTAGATCATCAAATACCTTTTTTACTTGTTGGCGGTTGAGAGAAGAGTTCAGCACATGGGCTACACCATCTTCGGAAGAAAGCCCGTTTACAGCATCAACTTGGTTTTTCATCAAGGCGATTAACGGAGACACTACAATAGCCGTTCCCTCGGAGATGAGGGCTGGAAGTTGATAGCATAGGGATTTTCCTCCGCCTGTAGGCATTAGAACGAATACATCTTTCCCACTTAATAATGTTTGTATGATTTTTTCTTGTTGTCCTTTGAAGACCCCAAAGCCGAAATATTTTTTTAGTTCGTGTTGTAAGTTAATAGTTTTCATTATGATTTAAGATATTAAATTTTAAATAATCTTTCAAATAAGATATGAACGTCATAAATAACACATTCAAAGATACTGATAAATTTTCAAAACTGAAAATAAAATTAATAATAAATATCTATCATAGTTTATAAATAGTGACTTATATTATCTATTGGAGGCGTGATAAATTATCTTTTCGGATTATTTTTCTTGGTCTCCGTAGAGTCTTTTTTGCTTCGTAGGATATTGTTGAAACTTGTGTTATATACTACTCCTATACCAGAAGTTTGGTTAGCACCTGTATTTCCTGCAATCAGACCTATATTCGATGGTTTAGAGAAGCCCTTTACGAGGAGGGAGCCGTCAATATTTTTACTAAAATCATACTCTATAGTACCTTCTGTAGTGAGGTAATTGTTAGAGATGCTACTTGCATCGGTTTTTAGGATAGGAATCCCGATATTACCGATGATTTTCAATCGTGGTGAGATATTTACATTCATTCGGCTACTCGCTCTATCGGATGTATTACTTGTTTGGTCACCTGCGAGATAGTCAAGGTCTATTTTTACATTTTTACTGATGGTATTCAGTATGGAGCTGAGTTGCTTCAATAGTATTCCATAGCCGGAGGATTGTAGGGAGTTTGCTTTCACATCAAAACCGCCAGAATTAGATACATTGAAACTTCCGAGTGCTAGGATAGACCCAAATTGGATTACCTTTTCGTCTTCATTGCTAATTTTTGTATTAAGAGTTTCTCTGATTTGAGATGAAACTTCAGGAATATCAATATTAAATTTCAAATCTGGCTTGTTCATCGTTCCGGTAATATTTGTGATAAGTTGTACATTCAAAGATGGTAAAGAGGTTCCTAAATACTCACCCATATTAGTAACGACCTTTTCGTAAGTCGCCTTAATGTTGAGCTGAGGTGTCATAGGATTTCCTGTCCAGCTCAAATTACTTCCTTTCACAATTTGGAATTTTCTCTCTAATATCATCTTAGAGACAAATTCCCCACTATCTACGATATAATTTCCATTGAGAGAAATATTTCCGTTTCTATTCATCTTAAATCGGATGGCCTTTGCATCACCTCGTACACTGATGTCTCCCATACTTCCGCCCACGAGGACATTCACCAACGTTCCTTTATCTGCACTTACGGTGAAATCAATATTCATATTGGCACCTGTTTTTTTCTTTTTGGCAAGTTCTATTTTTCCTTCGGTAGTTCTTTTCAAGAATCGGAGCATTTTATATTCATCAACCTTTGTGGTAGAACTTGAATTGAAGGTAAAAGAAGAATTATTGAGAGCTCTCATATTCGGTGTAGAAATATCTAGTCCCATAATTGGCCCCGAAATGAAGAGGTCTCCTGTTGCTTGCACTTTGCCCCAGAAGAGGTCGTTGTCTGCCTGTGTAGAGTTGAGCATCATAAGATTTTCAGCCCTGATAATGAGGTTGACCCCCATCGTGTCTAATGTTTCAAACTGAATAAATCCAGAGATAGAGCCATCAGAAACATTTCGTCCATCCTTTATTTTAATATCATTAAGAGCCACAAAACCTTTGGAAAAAGGTAGTTTCGCGTCTTCAAATGAGTAATCCACTCCTGTAAAATCCAATTTTAAGCCGAATTTGGAAAGTACAATCTCACCATTATAGTCAATGTTATCAATCGGTCCTGAAATTCTCACACTGCCATCTGCAACCCCTCGAATGTTACTAAAAACTCCATTGACAAACTGTTGAGCAAAGCCCAAGTCAAACTTGTTGAGTTGCGTATCAATGTCAAGAGTTGGTGTTTTAGGATTATTATCAATTGTTCCAGAAACTATCAATTTATTGTCACCAAATACCCCAGCAGAATGTAGTAAAACATCTAATTTATAGATATTTGGTCGTTCTGTTTTTACCGCAGATATATTGAGATTCCCCATTTCTCTACCACCCATTTTCATCTCATCAATATTGAGTGTGATGATAGGTTCAATAGATTTTTCATTTTTCAATATGTGGAAATTACCATTAGCAACCCCTTGGAAATCCATTGGATTACCAGAATCTTGCATCTCGAAAAGTTTAGCTATTTGCAATCTGTCTATATTCCCTGAAATTTCAAACTGCTTATTCCCATATGATGCCTTTTCTATGAATAATTTAGAATCTTCGGAATTGATGAGAAGATTATTAACCTCAATATTTCCTGTTTTCCTTCGATAGACAATATTTTGTGGCAGGTTGCTGTTATCACCTATGCTCCAATTTATATTATTGAAATTCAGGTTAGTATTGTAAAATTGAAATACATAATCTCCAAACTCGTTGAATGTTTGAGTAAAATTAATAGCATAATTTTTTGTGGTATTCTCATAGCCTTTGTTGGCATAATCGAACTGAGTTTGGAAAATCATATTCTTCCCAGAGTCTAAATTATGTTCTGCTTTTTTTCCAATGAGACTGAAATTTTTAAAAATATTATTTTTATAATTTAATTGTTCAAAATTTGCGGATATTTGCTCGTTATAGGCTTCACTGGTATTTATTTTTATAGAAATGCCTTTCGCAGTTGCGGAATCTATTTTTAGTGTTGGTAACACAACATAGTTGGCGTGTCTCCTTGCGAGTTCCTTATCTTCTTTTGTAAATATTTCATCTTCAATAATTAGGTAGTTTAATTTGTTCGTATTGGCAGAAAAGTTTAGGTTATTTTCTGTTCCGTTGTAATTTCCATAGATATGTAAATTTTGAGGTAGTTGTATATTTTGAACGAAACTACTCACGAAATCTTGGTGAATATCAAAATTAAATTGGAAATACTGATTTTTATACCATTGTCTTGGCTGTGGCGATACCAAAATTCTATCGACACCATTTTGTATCATACCTGCAAAATCTGATAGATTGAATCTACCAAAGATTTCTCCATTGATGGCATCAGGCATATTGATATTTATAAATCTCTGATTATCTTTTAGATAGGTTCTAATAGTACCATTAGGAATTTCAATATTCTGACTTGACGAATGGAATTTTATATTGTTTATCTGAGTGTCAATTGCTAAATCATTAAGATTACTCATTGATATTTTACCATTGAAATCTCCACTAAGGGATTGATTTTCAAGTTTATTTGAAAAATATGATGGATTGAATTTTTGGATACTTGTCTTAATATCAGCAGCGATTTTTTGAGTAGAAAAATCAATAAGTCCATTTACATTTCCTTGGATTTCAGAATCTTGTATTTTTATATCACCTTTGTAAGTTTTATGGTTGAGTTGTCCATTAAGGTATATATTTTTGAGTTTTTTATCCAATATTTCAATACTAGAAATGTGAGATTTTGTGTCCAAAATCATATTATTCACATCAAAACTTTGACCTTTTACCCAAAATGTACCAGAGATGTTTCCGACTTGTTTATTTTTTGTAATTATTGCAGTATTAAGGTTTTCTATAATGAAATCACCCGTGTATTTAGGTGTATTCGTGCTGAAATCACTAAGTTGGAAATTCTGTATATCAGCGTTTCCAATTCCGGTAATGAAATTTCCCGATGGCACAATAATTCGTTTCGGAGTAATATCAATTCCACCTTTAAAATTTAGGCGACCAAAGTCATCAGCGATATTTTTCATCTTATTTTTTACGAATGATGGCATCATTTTTTTCAAATTTATATAGGTGAAATCTGTGGAAATATCATTCGTTTTAATATGAAAATTACCGTTTAATATATTTTTAAGGCTGATTTTTTTTGTTCGAATATTTACATTTTCGTTGCCAATTGCAAAATCATTTAAGCTGAAATTGTTCAGTATTCCGTGCATTTTTCCTGAAACTCTTATTGGTGAGTAGTTATCCCAATTCGTTGCAAAATAAGAAATATCATATCCTGCAAGCTGACTTCCGTTTTCCAAATGCATATTCCAGCGAACTTTATTATTGAAATCTTGCCATTTTGTTTTTTCGTTAAGAATAAAGGTCAAATTTCCCTTTAAATCGGAATGGTCGGTTTTAAAAGTTAAGTTCTTGAGTGCTAAGCTATGGTTATCCAAAGTGAAGTGGGTCGCAAATTTTTCAACTTTATGTATTTTCCCCCATCGCTGCGTTTCAAAGGAAAAGTTATCCAATTTAGCATCAATTTTTACTCCTGCGATTTGTAGTTCAGATAAATGTAAATCAAGATTCTTGGCTTTGAGCCATCTTCCAGCATCACCTTTTGAGTTTTCATTGATGATGGATAGCTTTGCATTATCTATATTTATTTTAGAGTTTAGTCTGAAAATAGGTTTTTTGGGGTCCCTAGGTTTTCCATTATCAAATGATTCTACAAATCGGATAAAGTTGGCTATACTATCATTTTTGTATGTGATAACTTGAATATCAGGATTTTTCAAATTTATTTCCTTAAATTTGAAATGGTTGATTCCCTTTACAGCATCACCGATTAGACCAATCCAATCGGACTTGGCTTCCACAAGTGGAACACTGATAAAATCTAATTGGTAGTTATCTTTAACCTTCAAGTTATGGATATTTACATCACCGAAAAAATCAATTTTTACCTGATTTGCAGAGATTTTAACATTAAAATCTTTATTGAGAGCCTCAATTGCTTTTTGGGCAATCCAATTTTTGGTTATATCAAGATTAAGAGTAATAAGAAGAATTACGAATAATCCAATTAATCCACCTAAAATATATGATAAAATTCTTATAAATATATTTTTTTTAGATTTTTTGTTAATGGTTTTTGTTTTTTCTCTCAAGTTTTTTATATTTTTAATATCATTAATATTTTCTAAATTTGCCATTCTAAATCGATTTAACATTAAAAATTTTTAAAGTAACATCTATGACTGAACCTATCATTTTAGCTATTGAAACTTCGTGTGATGATACTTCTGTTGCTGTTATCCAAGGGAATAAAATACTTTCCAATGTAGCGGATAGCCAAAAAATCCATATTGATTATGGTGGAGTAGTTCCAGAGTTGGCATCTCGGGCTCATCAGCAAAATATCATTCCGATGATACATCAAGCTTTTAAAATAGCAAATATACAACAAAAAGATATTTCTGCGATAGGTTTTACTCGCGGACCTGGTTTATTGGGGTCGCTTTTAGTGGGAACCTCTTTTGCTAAGTCTCTGTCAATGAGTGTAGATAGACCTCTTATTGAGGTTAATCATTTACAAGCACATATTTTAGCACATTTTATAGAAGATGCCAATCCCACACCACCAAAGTTTCCTTTTGTATGTCTTACGGTAAGTGGAGGACACACCTTGCTTGTCCTTGTGAGGGATTATTTTGATATGGAAATTTTGGGAGGAACGATTGATGATGCTGCAGGTGAGGCGTTTGATAAAACAGGAAAAATTTTAGGTCTTGACTATCCTGCTGGGGCGATTATTGATAAATTATCGAAAGAAGGAAACCCAAAGGCATATTCGTTTAATAAACCAAAAATACAAGGTTACGATTACTCTTTTAGTGGATTGAAGACTTCAATTTTGTATTTTATTCAGAAAGAAATAAAGGAAAATCCCAATTTTATTAATGATAATATAAATGACCTATGTGCATCAATCCAGCAAACAATCGTGGATATTTTGATGGATAAATTGGAAAAAGTAACAAAAGATTTAGGAGTCAATGAAATAGCAATCGCAGGTGGTGTTTCGGCAAATTCAGCACTGAGGAAGGCGATGGAAGACAGAAGAGACTGTCTTGGTTGGAATATTTACATACCAAAATTTGAATACACTACCGACAATGCAGGAATGATAGCAATGGTTGCTAAACTGAAATATGATAGACGAATGTTCTCAGACTTATCCGTATCGGCTACAGCAAGATGGGATATTTCGGAATTGATTTAAATTATTTATTTTTAATATTTTAGATTAGTATAATTGGTTAATTTTTTAGGCGAATAAGTGACGATTGTTTTTCCATAAAAGTTTATTTTATTTCTGTAAAAACTACCCGAAAAACGGCTTTCAATCACTTCAAAATCTTTTCCATCTGGATTCACTTCAAAATCGGTGGGGTAATAGAATTTTTTTGTTAGCCCAAATTGTTTTTGTTCCGCTTCATTAAAAATATTAACCTCTCCAAAAAGTTGAGCAACATACTCGTTATTAGGGTTTTGATAGATATTTTTTGGTGAGTCATTTTGGAGTGTTTTTCCATTTTTCATAATAATGAGTCTATCAATCCAAGGAGTAATTTCTTGGATTTCGTGGGTTGAAACGATAATAGAGATATTATTTTTTTTAGCGTAATTGAATATTTTTTCGCGAATGGTAACTTTTCGTGAATAATCCAAATTACTAAAAGGCTCGTCTAAAAGAATCAGTTTTTGAGGTACTGATAAAGCCCTTGCAATAGCGACTCTTTGCTGTTGTCCGCCACTTAGAAAACGCGGTTTTTCGTGGGTAAACTCTTGCATATCAACAATGTCTAATAATTCTAAAACTTTGTCTTTTTTAGCTTTGAGATTGACATTAGAGAGATACAATCCTACATTTTCAGCAACTGAGGCGTACGGAATAAGGTCGTAGTGCTGAGCCACGAATTTCATTTCTTTTTCGCCAGGTACTAAGTTGCCTTTTGGTCCTAAAAGTTTCTTTCCATTTAAAAGAATATCTCCCTTTTGCCAGTCGTATAATCCATAAATTAAGCTCAAAAGAGTAGATTTTCCGCAACCACTTTCGCCTGCGATGGCTACTATTTCACCTTGCCCTATACTAAGATTGAGATTGTTAAATATGGGTCTATCAGCTTCATACGAGAAATGAAGATTTTTTATTTCTAATAACATATTGCAAAGTTATATATTTTCCTTAATAATACCCTCCCAAACTTTTAAAATTCTTCGTAAAATTGTTTTTAAAGTCCAAAAAAAATCTTACCTTTGTGCCATTCTATAATGATTATAAGATGATAGATAATATTAAAAATTATTTGGACGAGGTACAGAACTTTGTAGAAACAGAAAAATCTAGAATTGAGGAATTTAGAATTAGATTTAATGGAAAAAAAGGGATTTTAAATGACCTTTTTGCAAAGTTTAAAGAAGTGCCAAATGAACAGAAGAAAGAGTTTGGACAAAAGATAAATACCCTAAAACAAGCTGTAGCAGATAAATTAGAAGCTCTGAAATCTGCTACGGAAACTAGTGAGGTTTTGATAAAAGAGGACCTTACAAAGCCAGCTTATCCGTTATCATTAGGAACAAGACACCCTATTAATTTAGTGAAAAATAGAATTATAGATATTTTCAAATCAATAGGTTTTGCTGTAGCTGATGGTCCAGAAGTGGAGGATGATTGGCATAACTTTACAGCCTTGAACTTGCCAGAATATCACCCAGCAAGGGATATGCAGGATACTTTTTTCATAGAGCAAAATCCAGATATATTATTGAGAACGCATACATCGTCTGTTCAGATTCGCCATATGGAGAACAATGAACCGCCATTGAGGATTTTATCACCAGGAAGAGTATTCAGAAATGAGGCTATATCTTCTCGTTCGCATTGTATTTTTCATCAAATTGAAGGACTTTATATTGATGAGAATGTAAGTTTTGCCGATTTGAAACAGACTATTCAATTTTTCACAACAGAACTATTTGGGAAGTCTAAAATTCGTATGAGACCGTCTTATTTTCCTTTCACGGAGCCAAGTGCAGAGGTTGATGTATATTGGGGATTAAACTCAGAGACGGATTATAGAATAACGAAAGGGACTGGTTGGCTGGAAATTATGGGATGTGGTATGGTGGATCCTGCCGTGCTGAAAAATGTAAATATAGATTCTGACAAATACAGTGGGTATGCCTTTGGTATGGGTATTGAGAGGATAGTTATGCTCTTGTATCAAATGAGTGATATAAGATTGTTTTTTGAAAATGATGTAAGGATGCTTCAGCAGTTTAAATCCTTATAAAATAATGATTTAGGCCTAATTTTTCAGTTAGGCTTTTTTCATTGATACATATTACAAAAAGAAATATTTTACTATTTGTTTTTGGGTATTAACATATTTTTTTTATTTTTACGACTTAAATTTTAAATAAAATAAATCTAATATAAATAATATGAATACGACACAATTCGTAAATCGTCACATTTCTCTCAATGAAAATGACACTAGAGAAATGTTGGATAAAGTAGGAGTTACTGATATTCAAGAGCTTGTGAATCAAACAATTCCATCTGCTATTCGCTTAGAGAAAGATATAGAAATCTCTCAGCCACTTTCGGAATACGAGATGTTATTGCATTCTAAGGAGTTGGCTTCTAAGAATGCTCTCTATGATACCTATATTGGTTTTGGGTATTATGGGACGATTTTGCCATCTGCTATTCAGCGAAATATTCTTGAAAACGCGGGTTGGTATACAGCCTACACACCGTATCAAGCAGAGATTGCGCAAGGAAGATTAGAGGCGTTGTTGAACTACCAAACAGCAATTTCTGACCTTACAGGATTCTCCTTGGCAAATGCATCTCTATTGGACGAGGGGACAGCTGCTGCTGAGGCTATGCATATGTTTTTTGCAAGTAGAACGAAAGACCAAAAGAAAAATAATGCTAATAAATTTTTCGTTTCAGAATTAGTTTATCCTCAGACGATAGCCGTTTTGAAAACGAAAGCGGAAGGACTTGGTATAGAGGTTATTATTGGCAAACACGATGACCATCATTTTGATGAAACTTTCTTTGGAGCATTACTTCAATATCCAGGTAAAAATGGAGCAGTTATAGATTATACTGAAACAATATCTCAATTAAAAGGTATTGAGCTACAGGTGGTTGTTGCTTGTGATATTTTATCTTTGGTAAAACTAAAATCTCCAGCTACGATGGGGGCGGATTGTGCTGTGGGGACTACTCAACGATTTGGTATCCCAATGGGGTACGGAGGGCCTCACGCAGCATATTTTGCTTGTAAGGAAAGTTATAAAAGAGATATACCAGGTAGAATAATAGGTATTTCGCAAGATGCCTATGGTGGCAAAGCTCTTAGAATGGCTCTACAAACGAGAGAGCAACACATTAAGAGAGAAAAAGCGACCTCAAATATCTGTACTTCACAAGTATTGTTGGCTGTAATGGCTGGTATGTATGTAGTATATCACGGGCCAAAAGGCTTGAAATTCATTGCTGATGATATTCATTACAAAGCGAATGCTCTATCAAGTGCTTTGAAAAATTTAGGATATAATGTAATTGATGAAACGACTTTTGATGTAGTGAAATTCCGACTTTCAGAGGAGGAAAAATCTAAACTCAAAGTAGTGTTAGAGGAAAATAAAATAAATCTTAACTTGTTTATTGATAGTGTTGTAGCTATTTCATTAGACGAAACTTCTACACTTAATAAAGTTCAGAAATTAGTAGATGTTTTGGCTCAATTCGCGAATAAACCATCAATGAAATTGGAGGTGAAAGAGGAAACTACCATCCCAGCCGATTTATTGAGAACGGACGATATTTTGACAAATGAAATTTTCAATAAATACCACACAGAGACAGAATTGATGCGTTATATCAAGAAATTAGAGCGAAAAGATCTTTCTTTGGTTCATTCTATGATATCTCTTGGTTCTTGTACAATGAAACTTAATGCGGCTACGGAGATGTTGCCAATTTCTTGGGCAGAGTGGGGGAATATCCATCCGTTCGTACCAATAGAGCAAGCAGGTGGATATCATCAGTTAATCAGTGAGTTAGAGAAAAATTTAGCAGAAATAACGGGATTTGCAGGAACATCTCTTCAGCCGAATTCTGGTGCTCAGGGGGAGTATGCGGGGCTTATGGTTATCAGAGAGTATCATAAATCTCAGGGAAATGCTCATAGAAATATTGTGCTAATCCCTCAATCTGCTCACGGGACTAATCCTGCTTCGGCGATAATGGCAGGAATGAAAGTAGTGGTTGTGAAGAACTTAGAGAATGGAGAAATTGATTTTGAAGACTTAAAAGCTAAGGCGGAACAACACAAGGATAATCTATCAGCAGTGATGATTACCTATCCATCTACTTACGGCTTCTTTGATTCTAATGTGAAGCAAATTATTGATTTGATTCATTCTTTGGGTGGGCAAGTTTATATGGATGGAGCTAATATGAATGCTCAAGTAGGATTTACAAGCCCAGGACATATCGGTGCTGATGTATGCCACTTGAATCTTCATAAGACTTTTGCTATCCCTCACGGAGGTGGTGGTCCAGGAGTGGGACCTATATGCGTTGCCAAGCATTTAGTACCATTTTTACCATCAAATCCTAATGTAAAAGTAGGTACAGAACAAAGTATTGATGCTATTTCTTCTGCTCCATTTGGTTCTGCTTTAGTTCAAAATATTACTTATGCATATATTAAAATGATGGGAGCGGAAGGTTTGAAAAAAGCAACTGCTCACGCTATTTTGAATGCTAATTATTTAAAAGAGGTATTGGCTGAACATTTCCAAATTCTTTATTCTAATGAAAATGGTAGAGTAGCCCACGAGTGTATTGTAGATTTTAGACCATTTAAGCAGTATGGAATTGAGGTAGGAGATGTTGCAAAACGATTGATGGACTACGGATTCCACGCTCCTACGGTAAGTTTCCCAGTGGCAGGAACCTTGATGATTGAGCCAACAGAATCAGAATCCAAAGCGGAAATAGACAGATTTGCTGAGGCTCTTATTAATATCAAAAAAGAAATTGAGGAGATAGCTAATGGCCAGGCAGATAAGGAGAATAATGTTCTTAAGAATGCCCCTCATACAGAGCAAATTGTTACTTCTGATGAATGGAACAAGCCATATAGTAGAGAGAAAGCTACCTATCCACTACCTTGGGTGAGAGAAAATAAATTCTTTGCATCTGTATCTAGAGTGGATGATGCCTATGGAGATAGAAATTTAATTTGCACTTGTAATCCAATAGAGGCTTATATGTAGTATATAACAAAAGCAACCTTTTAAAGGTTGCTTTTTGTTTGAAATAAGTAAAAAGGCTGATTAAATACAATCAGCCATATGTTTTTATATAATTTATTCACCCTCTTGTTCTTTTCTGAGTTGTTCTGCCATCTCGTCTAATACGGGTTTTATTGTACTTTCTGGTAGTTCGCTTATGCGGATATACATCAGCCCATCAATAGCATCATTAAAACTCGGATCCACATTAAAGGAAATAACCTTTGCATTTTGTTTGATATATTTCTTTATCAAAACAGGGAGTTTTAGTTGAGGTTCGAGGTCGTCAATTACTTTATCTAGCTTATTCAGATCAGAACTCATCTCATGTAAGAATAAACTTTTATCTCTATCAGTAAGTTTCACTTTGAATTCATTTTTCGGATGAATGTACTGGGCTAAAGCAGAGTCGTAGTAATGGGACCTCATAAATTCTATCATCAAGGATTTAGAAAAATCCGAAAATTTGCTACTGATACTCACACCTCCCATAAGAAATTTATGGTCTGGATTTCGTAGGCAAACATAAGTAATACCTCGCCACAAAAGGAACAAAGGAAGTGGTTTTGTTTGATACTCATTGATAATATAGGCTCTACCCATTTCTATTACTTCATTGAAAAAAGGCTGTAACTCGTGGTCAAACTCAAATAGCGATGAGGTATAGAAGCCGTTGATACCACCTTTTTTCATTATTTCTTTACCTAGCCCCATTCGGTAGGCACCTACTATCTTTTGTGCATCATTATCCCAAAGGAATAGATGATGGTAGTATTTATCGTATTCATCAATATCAAAAGGGAGGTTTGTTCCTTCTCCTACCGCTCGGAAGGTGATTTCTCTTTGTCTACCTATTTCCCTCATAATATAAGGTATTTCTTCGTACTCAGCAAAAAATACTTCGTAATTTCCATTGCAGAAAAATCGTTTATCATTCTTCCGAAGAGATTCTATTTCCTTTAGAATATTTTCTGTTGGTGTTTCATCAATAATGTTTTGGACAATATTTTCTAATTTATTTGTTGAAAAATTCAGTTTCAAATCGGGTAACCTTTCCATTTGAGACTTTCGTTTTTCGTAATAGGATTTCAGAAGATAGATTTTTTTTTGTAGGAAATATTCTAGTTCTTTTGTAGTTTCTTGTTCGTCAATAATTTTTACAGAAACGGGTTTTCCAATTCTTATTTTGATAGGAGTTTTTCTTGCTCTCATCATTTCTGTTGGGAGCATTAAGGTTTGCAAATCTGGATGGATTTTTGCAGCATTATAAAAAAGATTGCTATTTTTAGCGTGGAAATACATTGGAACTACGGGTACTTTTGCTTTTTTAATAAGCTTCATTGCTGTAGTTTCCCATTCTTTATCTCGCAATTCGTTGTCTTTATTATTCTTATTAGAAACTTCTCCCGCAGGGAAAATACCTACACATCCACCCTCAGAAAGGTGTTTTATGGTTTCTCTCATCCCTGTTGAAGAACTACGAATATTTTTTCTATCACCTCCAAATGGATTTACGGGGATTACAAAAGGCTTCATAGGGTCTATTTTTTCTAATAAAAAATTCCCCATCACCTTAAAATCAGGGCGAATTTCAGAGATGATTTTACACATTAAAATACCATCTATCGCTCCAAGAGGATGATTAGAAACTAATATAAAAGCCCCCGTTTTCGGGATTTTAGCTAAATCTTCTTCAAAAACAATATATTTTAGCCCTCTCTCTTTAATGAAAGCATCAAAAAAATCTCGCCCAGATTTATCTTTTATCTTGTCGTATAGGTTATTTACCTTATTGAGTTTTGTGATACTCATTAAAGTGGAAGCAATACCATTCTTCAAAAACCCAAATTTGGATAATCCGATGGCATTGATAAGGTCTTGTTTAGAAATAAGGCTCATTTTATTTAAATTAATATGAACGGAAAAATAATATTTTCTTACAAATTAAAGAATTTTCTTATAAAAAACAATGTTTTAATAAATATTTTTTCTATTCTATATAGGGATATTTAGAGTTTAATAGGTTTTTAGTTCAAATTTATCACCATTAAATACCCCATAGGTATAGTAGGAAATCCAATCACCGAGATTGATATATTTAGATATTTTATTCTTCAAATCAAAAATCATTGGTAGATGACGATGTCCAAAGACGAAAAAATCAAAATATTCAGAATCTAATTTTTTATTAGAATAACGAATTAAAAATTCTTTGTCTTCTCCTAGAAATTCTTTGTCTTCTTCTCCCGAAATGAGTTTGTTTTTTGTCGATAGATGTATTGCCATAGCCATCGAAATATCTGGATGCAACCATCTAAAAAGCCATTGACATAGAGGATTGGTGAAGACTTTTTTCATTCGTTTGTAACCTCTATCACCAGGACCAAGTCCATCTCCATGAGCCAAAAGTAATTTTTTGTGATTAACCTGAACGATTTGTTTTTCAAAGAAAACGGGGATATTCAGTTCGCTCTCAAAATAATCTCTCATCCAAAGGTCGTGATTTCCTACGAAGAAATAAATCTCTATACCGCTGTCTCTCAGCTCTGCAATTTTTCCTAGAACCCTCACAAATCCTTTGGGAACCACATATTTCCATTCATGCCAAAAATCAAATAAATCGCCCATTAGGAACAATACTTGGCAGTCTTGCTTTATCTCGTCAAGCCAATGAACGAATTTTGTTTCTCGGATTTTGCTTTCCGTGGCATTGGGTAACCCAAAATGTTGGTCGGAGGCGAAGTAAATTTTTTTATCTTTTTTTAAAGAAATGTTAATCATTCAACGATAATATTTAATCAATATTGGGGATTATCCTCTGCGAACCATTCTCCGTAAGAGTTTTCCGTTTCGTGAAGTTTAAGATAAGAAAGATGTATATACTCAGGTAATCTTCTTTGGATTTTTTTCGCGATTTCATAGAGCATATTTTCACAAGTTGGTTGAAACTCACAGAATACTACCTTATGTCCCTGCTTGCTGAGGTCTTCTCCCAAAGCCATATGAGGTGAGTTAGCATTTATAAGCACAGCATGGTCCCAAATATCTATAATTTCCTCTTTTACAATTGTTTTAATATCGCTGAAATCCATCACCATACCATTTTTTTTGTGGTTTATGTCGTTGATGGGCGTCCCTTTAATCGTCACGAAAAGTTTATAAGAATGTCCGTGTATATTCTTACACTTACCATCATAGTTATAAAGGGCGTGGGCAGTCTCAAATGTAAAAATTTTGGTTATATGAATCATACTGCAAAGTTAAGAAATTTTTATTTTGTGACCAATAAACTGCACCCACGAATATCGGAATGGTCTATCCTTCCTAAAATTTGGAATTGATGATTATCAAAGCTTTTACCTAAATCTTGTGTAGCAATGAACGAGCAAGAATATTTATTGGCGAGGTCAACGATATTTACGGCACCTGTTTTCCCTTTTTCTACGTAAGAGAAGGGGTCTTCTAGGTTTCTAATCATAATCCTTAACCAATTGGGACTCTGGTAAAAATTATTTCCAAGAGAATAAGCTTGAGAGAGTAGCTCGGTCATAGAATATTCGGAATAGATTTTATCCGTTAGGAATCCATTTCGAAGTATTTTTAAGAGTTCATCTTTGGTCATTTCTTCTTTTCGTCCCTTCATCCCTCCCGTCTCTATGATGATGAGATTGGAGTTCTGTGCTGAATAAAAACCACCATTTGCTTCACAGAAATCAATGAAATCCAAAAGAGCAAAACTTACGCCAAAAAGGATAATTTTTCTATTGTTTAGGTTTTTTAGTAATTCTAATAACTCTGGATGATTATATAGAAAATAACCGTTCTCTTTTTGGGAAGATTTATTCATCAGAAAATCAACCATATATATAAGGGACGAGTTCTGTCTCTCCAAATAATTTGGTAATAATCCCAAGAAAATATAATCCTTAGGATGGCCAATAAACTGCTGAAAACAATGAAGGATACTTTGCTGGTATAGTTCAAAATCTGCAATCCAATGCCGAGAGAGCGTCTGTATATTCGTGGTTCCCGAAGATTGAAAATAGGCATCCGTCTGTCGATTTCTATCCAAAATGGTGTGATGCTTAAACATCTCTATCGGTAAGAATGGTATTTCTGTTATTTTTGATATTTTTTTAGGGTTTATATTAAGATAATCTACGAACTTATGGTAAATATCAATATTTTCGTATTGATAATTGAAAATAGATAAACAAGCCTCTTCAAAGTCCTCTTCTGTTTTTATTTCAAAAATATTTCTCATTGTAAAATTATTAATATGGATATTTAATCCTCGTAAATAATATATTTTTGTCTTATTTTTTCAAAATTTTCTAAATCCTTTTGCCAACTAGCACGAATTTCTTTTTCCGTTCGTCCGTAGATTATTTGTCGTCTCAATTCGTCGGTTCCCGCCAACTTATCAAAAAATAAATTCGACAAAAAGAAATCTTGGTTCGCATTTTTATAGTTTTTATAAGCCTTTAAAAGCCATTTTAATTCTAATTTTTTCAAGTTTCCCTTACTATCTGATAGATTTTCGCCATAGCATAGTTTTCCATTAAGGAAAGGGTCTTTTGCTCCAAAATTAGACTTAGGAGTGAATTGATAAGGCAAATCTTTGGTATAGGGACTTCCATAGACTTGGAATGGCAAATCAGTGCCTCGTCCCACGGATACTTGTGTTCCTTCGAAGAAACAAAGTGAAGGGTATAGGTTGATAGCCAAGTCGTTAGGTAGGTTTGGAGATGGCCTGTCAGATATTTCGTATCGTTGTTTTTTGTGGTAATTTTGCATTGGTACGAGGGTATAATTGGCTTGGATTCCCTTTTTCAACCAATGTTCACCGTTTATCATTTTTCCATACTCTCCAATGGTAAGGCCATAAATCACGGGTACGGGATGCATACCTACGAATGATTTCCAATGATACTTTAAGGTAGGGCCATCGGTATAACCATCGTGAGGGTTAGGTCTGTCAAGGACAATGATTTTTATATTCTGCTCGGCTACAGCTTCCATTACATACGCCAAGGTAGAAATATAGGTGTAGAATCTTACCCCAACATCTTGAATATCAAATAGAACTATGTCAATTCCCGATAGTTGTTCCTTTGTTGGTTTTTTATTATTGCCATATAGAGAGACTATTGGTAGTCCTGTCTTTTGGTCAATACCGTTTTTTACCTTTTCGCCTGCATCTGCATCGCCACGGAATCCGTGTTCTGGTGCAAATACATATTTTACATTAATTCCGTTTTTCAAGAGAAAATCTACGATACTCATTCGTTCTACTTTCGTAGCATTAATGGTCTCTATATTCACAATCCCTGTTTGATTGGTTACCACCGCTACATTTTTGTTTTTTAGTAGAGGTAGGTAAATTTCGGGTTGGTCTGCTCCTGTTTTAAATTTTTTTTGAGCATTTACTAAAATTAAACCAGAAAAAATTAGGCTTAAATAAACTAAATTTTTAATTTTGGCACTTAAATTCATTAACTTGAGATTTCCAATATATTTTTCTAAAAAAATTGCAGGTTCCAAAGATAGTAAAAAAAATCTATCACGGTTCATTATTTTTATAGGTAGGGTATCCGTAGCCTTGGGGATTGTTGTTTCTTTAATTACAATATCTACGGGTATAGGCTCTAAAAAGGCTATTAAAAGTAGTCTGAGCGATTTTTCGGGGGAACTTACCATAAAATCCACTCGCTCCAACTCGTCGTATAACTCGTCGCCATTGGATAGTAAAAATATTGATTTTAATAAAATAAAATCACTTCAAAATGTAGCTGCTACTCAGAAATTTATCACTACGAATGGTATTTTGCGAACAAAGGATAATTTCGCTGGGATAATCCTAAAGGGTGTGGGAGAGGATTTTAATAGAAGTAGATTTAATAAATTCATCGTAAAAGGTAAAATTCCTCAATTTAAAGATAACGAGGCGAATCAAGAGATTGTTATTTCTCAAAAGATATCAAAAGATATTAATAAAGGTGTAAATGATAGTGTGGTAGCTATCTTTGCAAAAGAACAGCAGAAACCGATATACAGAAAATTCAAAATATCAGGTATTTATAAAACGGATATTAAAATGATTGATGATTTGTATATCATAGGTGGGATTAATCATGCACGAAAAGTTCAAAATTTCGGTACTGATGAAATTGGAGGATTAGAGGTGTTTTTAAAGGATAATGATAATATTAACGAAACAGCCATAGATATAGAAAAGTTTATTGGTCTTAAAAATTATATTGAAAAAATCACTGAACAGTTTCCGCAAATTGTGAGTTGGATGGAAATTTTCGACACCAATATAGCATTGATTATCAGTATTATGCTCATTGTAGTAGTAGTAAATATTATAATGATACTACTTATCTTGATTATTGAGCGGACGAATTCCATTGGTTTATTGAAAACATTAGGTGCTACGAATGGTCAAATAAGGGCAATTTTTATTAATTACACCTTGATGATAATGTTTCCAGGATTGCTTGTAGGGAATATTCTTGGTATAGGATTATTATTGGTGCAAAGATGGTATGGGATTATAAAACTCAATCCAGAAAATTATTATGTGAGTGTTGTTCCTGTGGATTTGAATATAATATATATCGCAGGAGTATCGGTTGGTATTTTGGTGGTTTCGGGAGTATCGCTTATTTTGCCGAGTTATCTTATTAGTAAAATATCTCCTATAAAGTCAATAAAAATGAGTTAGTTAGTAAAAAAAACAAAAAATAATCGCTATAAAATTTGCAAGTTACGAAAAAAGTTGTATCTTTGCACTAGTCAAAAAGACAGAAGATCCGGTAGTTCAGTTGGTTAGAATGCCGCCCTGTCACGGCGGAGGTCGCGGGTTCGAGTCCCGTCCGGATCGCATAAATATCACATCATTCTTTTGGTGTGATATTTTTTTTATAAATTTTTATTATTTTTTTTGATGGTAAATAAAGGGGAGAATAGATGATATTATTTTGAAAGGTTTATTACGAAAATTAATATTTTTAGGAAAAAATATACTTAATGTTTATAAAAATTGTATATTTGTAGGAGACTAATAGAAAATCTCATTATGGAAGTAAAATACAATTTGGAGAAAGAGCGAGAAGAAATCTTTGCCAAGTATAAAGATTTGGTGGAAAACACCTATATGAATATTGATGAGAAAGGTATTGAGTTGATAGATAAGGCTTTTCATATTGCTTTAGATGCTCATAAAGACCAGAGACGAAAGAAGGGCGAGCCGTATATATTGCATCCTATCGCTGTGGCAAAAATAGTGGCCAATGATATTGGTCTAGGTGCGACCTCTATTGCTTGTGCTTTGCTTCACGATGTGGTGGAGGATTCTGAATATACCTATGAGGATATAAAGAACTTATTTAATCAAGAGATAGCGGATATTGTTCAGGGACTTACAAAAATATCGGTGATGTCTAACCAAAATGTATCCGTTCAATCTGAAAATTTTCGTAAATTGCTACTCACATTGGCTTCTGATTTTAGGGTTATTTTGGTGAAGATAGCAGACAGACTCCATAATATGAGGACATTGGATAGTATGAGACCAGATAAGCAGAAGAAAATAGCTTCTGAGACGGTATATCTTTATGCTCCATTAGCACACCGATTGGGACTTTATACTATCAAATCAGAGTTGGAGGATTTATCCTTAAAGTATAATAATCCGGAGGTTTATAATGATATAGCTAACAAACTTGCCTTGACGAAAGATGAAAGGAGAAACTATATCCAAGAGTTTAAAAATCAAGTTTTAGAGCGGTTGAATAGCGAGAATCTTAACTTTACGATAAAGGGTAGGGCAAAGGCAATTTCGTCTATTTATAGAAAAATGCTTAAACAAGGAGTACCTTTTGAGGAGGTATATGACAATTATGCCATTAGGATTATTTATAAATCTGATCAGAAAAATGAGAAGTTCTTGGCGTGGAAAATTTATTCCGTCATTACCGATTTATATCATAGCAATCCATCGCGAATGAGAGATTGGATTACCCAACCCCGCTCTACGGGCTACGAAAGTTTACATATCACCGTGCTGGGGCCAGATAAAAAATGGATTGAGGTACAGATACGCTCCGAGAGAATGGACGATATTGCAGAGAAAGGAGTAGCCGCACATTATAGATATAAGGAGGGATATAAAAAAGATTCTAGCGACCAGATTTTTGATAAATGGGTAAAGGATATTCGTGAGGTTTTAGAGCAACAAAAAGACCTATCTACGAAGGAATTTGTGGATAGTATAAAACTTAATTTGTATTCAAAAGAGGTATTCGTATTTACTCCGAAAGGCGATGTTAAAATTTTACCAAAAGGGGCTTCTGCGTTGGATTATGCCTTTTCGGTACATTCTGATTTGGGAATGAAGTGTGTAGGTGCTAAGGTAAATGGTAGGCTGGTGCCGATATCGTATATTTTGGAAAATGGCGACCAAGTGGATATTCTTTCTTCGGCAAATCAAAAACCGAAGGCCAATTGGCTGGATTTTTTGGTGACATCAAGAGCGAAGACGAAAATTAAACAATTCTTAAATTCTGAAAAATCGGTAGCTGTAGCTGAAGGTAAGGAAATTATGAGGCGAAAATTACGCCATGCAAAACTTAATTTTAATGATGAGGAAATTAATAAAATGCAGAAATTTTTTGGGTTAAAAACCTCACAAGATTTGTTTATAGGTTTCCAAGATGGTAGTTTGGATGCATCGAGTATTAGGAAGTATCTTGACTCTAAGTCTGTGATTAGTAATTTTTTATCTAAATTTAAGAAAACTACTCATACGAAGGCTGTTACCAATTTCGTAGAACAAGCGGATAAAAATCTTGACCTTATTGTATTTGGAAAAGATGAGGAAAAACTGAACTATTCCTTTGCGAAATGTTGTTCGGTGCTTCCTGGTGATAAAATTTTCGGGTTCGTAACCATTGCTGATGGAATAAAAGTCCATAATGACCAATGCCCGAATGCTATTAATCTAAGAGCTCAGTATGATTATCGGGTAATACAAGCGAAATGGGTGAATGAAGAACGATTCAAAAACCAAACTACATTGGATATTGAGGGAATTGATAGATTGGGGATACTAAATGATGTTACCAAGACTATCAATTCTATGGGGTTGGATGTTAAATCCATTAATCTTTCTTCTAATGATGGCATTATACGAGGGGAAATGATTATAGAGATGAAAAACAGACACCAGTTGGAGGAAGCAATATCGTTATTAGAGAAAATAGAAGGAGTAATAAAAGTAACAAGAGGATAAAGAATGAAGATAACAAAGTATTTTAAGAATTTTTTTAATAATTTCCAATCGTCAGGGATATTATTGGTTTTGTGTGTGGTAGTATCTTTATTGATAGCTAATTCCTCGTTCGGAAGGGGGTATCAATATTTTTGGAATAAGGAAATCGGTACAGATTTTCTGCACCTAAAATATCCTATAAGCATCTGGATAAATGATGGACTGATGGCGATATTCTTTCTTTTGGTAGGGTTAGAAATCAAAAGAGAGATAGTAGAAGGAGAACTATCTGATATTAAAAATGCGTTTCTACCAATTTTGGGGGCTTTAGGAGGGATGCTCGTGCCGATGGCAATATATTTAGGTATTAATCACAATACCGATTATGTGAGTGGTTGGGGGATACCGATGGCTACGGATATTGCATTTTCTCTGGCGGTAATTTCTATGTTGGGGAATAGAGTTCCTTCGGCAATTAAGATTTTTTTAACTGCCTTGGCCATTGTAGATGATTTAGGGGCTATTATTGTGATAGCGGTTTTTTACTCTGGGAATATAGATTGGTGGTATTTGCTTTATTCTGCTGGGATTGTATCCATTCTCATTGGGCTTAATTATTTCAAGGTGAAGAATACTATTTTTTACCTCGTACCAGGGGTGGTATTGTGGTATTTTATGCATCATTCAGGGATTCATGCCACGATATCGGGAGTGATTTTGGCACTCACCATTCCTACCAATAGCAGTAGTGATATTCCATCGCCATTAGAGGGATTGAAAGATAAGCTCCATTTACCAGTAAATTATCTAATAATGCCCATTTTTGCTTTGGCAAATACGAATATTGAGTTTCATTCAGGAATGGTAGATGGGCTTTTTACAGAGCTAGGCTTAGGGATAATACTTGGGCTATTTATCGGGAAAATGTTGGGTATTAGTTTATTCTCATTTATTGCTATAAGGTTAAAAATTAGTTCGTTACCACAAGGAAGTAATTGGCGACAGATGATAGGTACTTGTTTTTTAGGAGGAATTGGCTTTACAATGTCTATTTTTGTGGCGGGATTATCTTTTAGAGACGAGTTAGATTATCAGTCTTTAGCTAAATTTGCAATACTTATGGCATCTATTATTTCTGGTGTAGCGGGGTATTTTATACTTAGTTTGGGAAGTAAGAAGAAATCTAATTTTTAAAGTTAATATTAGGAAAATTTGGCTTAAAACTTTTTTAAGTCAAATTTTTTTTGTTTCAATATTCTAATAAATGAATAATAATTCTTACCTTTGATGAAAAATTAAGTTATATGCTATCAAATATTGAACCGCAGATTATTTGGAAAAATTTCTCTGCACTTAATACAATACCTCGTCCATCAAAAAAAGAGGGTAGGGTGATTGAGTTTATCAAAAATTTTGGTGAAAAATTAGGCCTACCAACATATGTTGATGAGGTAGGGAATGTTATCATCAAAAAATCGGCTACGAAGGGTATGGAACAACGAAAACCGATAATCCTCCAATCTCATTTGGATATGGTTTGCCAAAAAAACAACGATGTAGATTTTGATTTTGATACGCAAGGAATCCAGATGTTCGTAGATGGAGATTGGGTTCGTGCTAAGGGAACGACACTTGGTGCTGATAATGGGCTTGGCGTAGCGACTATAATGTCTATTTTGGAAAGTGATGATATCCCTCATCCAGACTTAGAAGCTCTTTTTACTATCGACGAAGAAACAGGAATGACGGGGGCTTTTAACTTGCAACCTAATGTCTTGATAGGTGAGATTTTACTGAATCTTGACACAGAGGAAGACGACGAAATCGGTATTGGATGTGCTGGTGGGGTAGATGTTACGGCGTTCCAAAATTACGACACAGTATCTATTACAAGTGAGTATGTGAAAATCCAGATTAAAGGATTACAAGGTGGACATTCGGGAATGGATATCCATAAAGGGTTTGGAAATGCTAATATGATTTTGGGTAGATTGTTGTATAAAGGTCTTGAAAATCAGTCTATTCAGTTGGTGGAAATAGAATCAGGCGGACTTAGAAATGCTATTCCAAGAGAGGGTAAAGCTATTTTTGGAGTAGAAAATGCGACAACATTCATTGCTCATATCCAGCCGTTGGCCAATGAGATTATTGAGGAATTTGCTTCCCTAGAAAAAGATTTAACTATTACAATAGAGAAAGTTGAAAACAACGAGAGTGGGATATCAGCAGAGGATTCTAGAAAAATCATACAAGTGCTAAAATCGGCTCATAACGGTGTGTATCGTATGTCGCCAGATGTGTCAGACTTAGTGGAGGCCTCTAATAATGTTGCCCGTGTTGAGTTGAAAAATGGTAATTTGAGAATTCTTAATTTGGTTCGTTCTTCTGTAGAGTCATCAAAATTTGATGTGGCAAATCAACTGAAAGCTGTATTTGAGTTGGGTGGTCTTAATGTGGATTTTGCCGGGTCTTATCCAGGATGGAAACCTAACCCTGACTCTCAAATTGTAAAATTGATGGATGCCATTTATCAAGAGAAATTTGGGGATAAACCAAATATTGCTGCCTGCCATGCAGGGTTAGAATGCGGAATCATCGGAGCAAATTATCCAAAAATGGAGATGGTAAGTTTTGGCCCAACTATAAAAGGAGCCCACTCGCCTGATGAGAGAGCAAATATCACTTCTACACAGAAATTTTGGAATTTCTTGAAAGAAATTATGTTGAGGATACCAAATAAATAATGTCTTTATGCAATAAAAATCACAAAGTATTTATTGACTTTGTGATTTTTCTTTTTATGAAAAGAATATGCATTAATGTTTTTTAGGTAAAATTCTATGGATGAGCTCCATAATGATAAAGCCAACAAATCCTCCTAAAATTCCTAAAACAAACTCCGAAATAATCTCTGGAGTAGAGTGGAAATGGCTATCTAATAAATGATGGATAGGCGGAATGTGATGAGCAAAAATCCCTCCTGCAACCAAAATAAGAGCAATAGTCCCCACGACCGATAAAATACGGATGATAATAGGTAACGCCTTCACTAAAAGATTCCCAAATTGGGCCGTTAGACAATTATTATCCTTTGATTTTCGGATAATTGCATAGCCTATGTCATCCATTCTAACAATCAGAGCGACTGTACCATATACCCCAAAAGTGGCAATAAGAGACACTATTGACACTGATAAAATTTGAGTTAGTAATGCTTCATTAAGTACCTCACCCAAGGCAATAATCACAATTTCTAATGATAGGATAAAATCAGTGGAAATGGCAGATTTTATTTTGTCTTTTTCACTTTCTGGCGTTTCTGTAATATTCTCATTATGAGTATTATTTTCCTTTTTGTAAAAGAGTTTATAAATGATTTTTTCTACCCCTTCGAATGCCAAGTAAAGCCCACCCAATACCAAAATCCATTCTATGGCGATAGGAAAAAATATATTGAGTATCAGAGCGATAGGGACAATGATTGCCTTATTTAGAAGAGACCCTTTTGTGATTTCCCATAGAACAGGAACCTCTCGTGAGGCTACGAATCCCATAGCTTTATTGGCATTTACGGTGAGGTCATCACCCAATATTCCTGCTGTTTTTTTTGTAGCTACTTTACTAGCGACTGCCACATCATCCATTAGAGAGGCAATATCATCTAAAATAGTAAAAATTCCTGATGCCATCAACTTTAAAACTTATAAGTCGCGAAGATAATATTATTTTATGAATTGAAAAAATAAATACGGATTAAGGTTGTTTTGGTAGTACCTTATATGTATGATTTTCAATATTGATAAGTAACATATGAGATATTTTTGGGAGTGTGATGCGGAGTGGCTCGCCATTACTTTTTACTTGATGCAATAGGCGACCTTGGATATCTAAAATGTTTAGCCATTGTCCATTAGGTACTTTGGAAATGAATAAAGTATTGTTCTCAATATAGATTAGTGGTTCTTCTTTTTTGATGGATGCAATATTCATTCCTTGGGAGTGTTCAATGAATTGTTGCCCACCATATTCTTGCCCATTATATTGTACTATCCAAGTTCGTATAGTTGTATTCCTTACTGTTTTCTCGGAGAATGTAGGAGTAATAGGTTGGTTATCGACTATGGCGGTAACTCGAGGTACTTCGGGGAGTGGTGCATTTGTAGGAAGTTTGATATAGTTACTTGGTAGTCCTTGGAAAGTAACGGGGGATTTTATAATCTCAATACCACCTCCATTGATATTATTATTACTAATGTCGTAGTATTGTAAATCATCGTCGATAGTTTCCAAACGGATCAATCCTTTTCCTGCGAACCATATATTAGCAAAGGTAGAAAATTTATCCATCAATTGTTGAGGAAGAAAAACATCACATTCACCATCATTTTCTGTGCTGGGTACGAGGATATGAGAAAAAGTCTCCCCAAAGTCATCAGACATCACTATGCGAACTTTACTTCCTTTCTTGAAAAAGGTCTTATCCACAGCCCAAGTAAGGTGTAATTTTTTCCCTGCGGAATATTGAGGCTTAATTTCTGAGGTGATTTTGAAAGGTATAGCAGGAACTACCTTAACATTAGCTATATAACCATCATAAAGAGGAGCTTGTTTCTTAGTAATAGCTTCGTTAATGGGAAGAGCATCACTAACGCTGAGCCAAAACTGATAGTTGCCAACAGGAACAATATCGGAATTAGCCACGATACTTCCTCCACTACTATAACGACGCCCGAAAGAAAGTTTAGAATCGTGCTGAGGAGGAAAAACGGGAAATGTAGCTGGGTTATTTTTATTGCATCCGAATTGATTGAAAGTATAGAGTAATGAGGATTGCTCGGCATCGGAGGCATATACGGGAATGGTGAAAAAAGTATCTTGAGGAACGATATATTCTGCACGCATCTTGGTGCGGTCGATTTTTGGAGCCGTATTTTGGGAAGAAGTGTGCTTGGCTGTCACTGGCAGTTTATAGTCGCTTTTGCTTGTAATGGGACGCATCATACGGAGGCTTTCCAAACTGATAAAATCATCCTTATAGGGATAGCCATAACTCATAATAGACTGCCCCGATTTAGGTTCGGTATATCTACCGACTAGCCCTGCTCCACTGACAAAAGGGTGGTCTGCTCCGAAGAGATGCCCCAATTCGTGACCAATGGTTACCATATCTTGCGAATTTACAATAGCCCATCCTTTGCGGTCTTGGTATTGTACCCCTCCTAAACTAGCTAATCCTTGTAGCCCCGATTCGTCAATGTAATTTACCACAATGCCTATATCATAAGCATCTGAGCCAATAGCCGTGTTGATTAGATTCGTTCCTGAATTATAATTATAAACTTGTTTATAAGTTTTCTCAATCAATCGTTCGTCTTGTATAATGGTGAAATGTACCCCCAAATCGCGGACATAGATATTATTGAGATATGCCTCAAGCTCTTGCCAAAAGGACTTTACTTTTGAGATATCTTTTCCGAGTTTTTCTGAGTTAAAACCTTCATACGCCATAAATACCGCCAAACGATATTCGCGAAAAATCCCATCACTGATGGATGGTGCGTTGGTTTCTTCTATCGTTGTTTGTGGCGCAAATGAGGTTTTATAATGATTGGAGCCATTAACCACACAAATACATTGCGGAGTTTGAGTTTTACCTTGAGATACACCACTTTGGGCAAAGGAAAGAGAAGAGTAGGTAAGAACTATGCCGATACATAGATTGGATGGGAATTTCATAGTAATAAGTAATTTGATTGGTACAAAGTTAGGAACTTTATATAAGAAAAATAAGCTTATATATAATTTTTTTGGCAGTTAAAAGAAACTTTTAGTAATTTTGGATAGTTAAAAAAACTTTAATGCAATGAAAAAATGGCTTTTTACTTTGGGAGTTTTATTTGTCAATTTTGGGTATTCTCAGCAGGAGGCAACCTATGTTGCCAAGTCTCTAAGCCAATATCCGCAGGATAAAATCCAAATAGATGATTTTGGAAATAAGTACTATTACGATGAGGTGCAAAAGGCCAAAGTATATGAAATTAATGGTAAGCCCGTAATTGTTTTTGATGAGATTGTACTATTAGCAAAACCGAGTTTTAACAATCAATTAGATAAGAATTATTATACTTTTTTATCAAAAAAACTGAATCGCGTATATCCGCTTTTTTTGGTTGCACTCCAACAATACCGCGAAATTAATCAAGAACTTACAAATATTGATGGACGAGATAAGAAAAAATTCATCAAACAGAGACAGCAGGAGTTAGCATCTCAATATGAGACACGATTGAGAGACTTAACCCAAAGTGAGGGACAGATTTTTGCAAAATTGATGTATCGTGCCACAGGAAAAAGTGTGTATGATATTATCAAGGAACTAAGAGGGGGATGGTCTGCTTTTTGGTGGAATGTAAAAAGTAATATTGTGGAAATAGATTTAAAAGAACCTTATGACCCACATACCTACCGCCACGACCAATATCTGGAAAATCTATTGCAGAGTAACTGGAACTATGGCTACCTACGCCCATATGAGGGAGCAGAAAATTTTGGTAAAAAATAAAAAAGCACTTTGACTAAAAGTGCTTTTCTTCGTTAGTAGTCGCTCGTGTTATTACTTCTTCCTGACAGAGCTAAGGCCGATGAGGTGCCTATTCTCTTTACTCCCAAATCTATCATATTGAGTGCTTCTTGATGACTTCGGACACCTCCTGCCGCTTTTACAGGGAGTTTCCCTGCATTATCAATCATTATTTTGATAGCCTCTGGAGTTGCTCCATTGGGTTTTCCGTCTGTTGTTTTGTAGAATCCTGTGGAGGATTTTATGAATATTTTATCTTCTTGCTCAGCGAAATTTTCTTCGGTAGTTTGGCGGATAAAAGTTGTGATTTCAGCTATTTGTTTGTCGGTTAGGGCTGCAATTTCTATTATCCATTTAATGGTTTTATGGTGGCTAAGCACGAGTTGTGTGCATCGTATGAATTCGTCTTTCACCAAGTCTAATTGCTGATTTTTAAAAGCAGTGTAGTTGATTACGAAATCTAGTTCATCGGCACCATTTTTTATTGCGGTTTGTGCCTCAGTATATTTTTCATCAATGGAGGCTGTCCCTTCGTGGAAACCAATCACAGTGCCTACCTTTACATTGGCATTTTGCTTTTGGATGTATTTTTTGATTATATCCACATATTCGGGGCGAATCATTACCTCGTAGAAATGATATTTTATGGCTTCGTCGGTTAGTTGTAGCACTATTTTCAGTGTTTCCTCTTGGGAAAGACCAGATTGATAGGGAAGTTTCAGATAAGTAGAGTCTAAATACTGCTCAATAGGTTGCATAATATTATTGTTTTTTTAGTTTTACAAAAATAGGAAAATGGTCGCTAATACCTCCTAAATATCGTGTCCCTGCATAGGTTCGTACGGGTCTTCCATGTTGCTTGATGGTATCCGAGCTGAATATTTCTACCTTATCAAAGGTCAATTTTTCAGATTTCTTGAAGAAGTCCTCAGAGAGGAGGATTTGGTCGTATGATAGTCCCATTTTGCCATAAAAATTAGTAAAAATGTGCTGTCCGTATATATCTAAAAACGGATTTTTCATTTTTGTTGTGTGAGTGAGATTTTGTAGATTATCATCACTAGGATTAGTGTTAAAGTCACCAATTACGATATTTTTTTCTTTGGTATGGAGTAAGAAATTTCGGAGTTCGTCTATGATGATGTTTCGGAATGGCCCCTGTCGTCCCTTATCTCTTTTAGAAGGGAGATGGACTACGAAAATATTTATCAGCTCTCCGTGAAGACGCAGTTTGGTGTAGAGGATATCTCTTGTGAAATAATTTTCAATAAATTGAAGAGGTTTTTTATCCAAAATCTCCACTTCTTGATGATATATTAAGGCGGTATTAATCCCTCTTTTATCGTTACTTTTGAAATAGATATACTGATAATTTTGGAAAATAGATAGTGCCAATAGATCTCGTAAGGGTTGTTCTCCTGCAACTTCACAGACGGCAAAAATTTTTGGCAATAGGCCATTGTATTTCGCTATTTCGGAGAATACTTGTCCTATTTTCTCAATTTTTTTTTGGTATCGTTCAGTGTTCCAGTTATTTGCTCCTGAGAATTTATTTTGTCTTTTCTGCTCTTTGTTGGTAGAGGGAGAGAATAGATTTTCAAGATTGTAGAAGGCTATAATCTCTTTGGTGTCGTCCTCATTGGTGGGCAGGTTGTGCATCTTGCTAGCTTTTTAGTCTTGCAAATATACAGAAAACTCTACAAAATTCGAGATAACTCATTGTCTATTTCGTTTTTTAGAGCTGTGAGACTGATAATTTGCTGATAGCTCTCGTTAGGGTCTTCTACATTGGGAATGTTTATTTTCAAATTGTTGATGATTTGTACCACATATTCTCTTTTGTGTCGTAATATGGTATCATTGATGATTTTGGGTACCACCTCATTTTCTTTTGGAAAGAAGATATTAAAGGCCTCCCAATTGCTTAGGTTATATTTTTCTATGGCGATGTCAGCCACTTGTGCTGCAATGTTGTCTTGTACTATATTTTTGAAATAATCAATCATTCGTATTTCATGGTTTTCTATACCTTCTCTTACTTCATTGATAATGAATTGATTGGTTTCGGAGAGTATTTGATAGTCATCTTCGGCGAGGTAATTTACGATTTCCTCGGCTACGGTTATTTGGTAGTTTTCGCCGTCCTCTGTTTTATGGGTGAGGATGTAGTCTCCATATTTCAGTAGGAGTTCCACTAATTTATTTTCAGAGGATAGTAGAGCGCTATTGCTTACTTTTTGCTCTTCGTTTGTAGTTATATCCAGTTTATGCTGGGTATTTTGTTGTTTGGCAGGTTTGGTGATTTGTTTTTGTATTCCCAATTCTCCGAATAGGCTTTGTTCCGATATTTGGAATTTGTGAGAAACTTCCTTTATGTAGATTTCTTGTTTTATGGGGTTGGATATATGGGAGATGGATTTCACAATATCACGAATAGCCTCTGCTTTTTTGAGTGGGTCATTGTTGATATTTTGTAATAAGATATTCGCCTTAAAATTTATAAAATCCTGAGATTCACTCTCTATAAATTGCTCGACATACATACTAGGGTGCTTTCGAGAGAAGGAATCGGGGTCATCACCATTGGGGAAGAGTGCGATTTTAATATTCATATCTTCCTCTAAAAGAAGGTCTATGCTTCGGAAACTGGCTTTAATACCAGCATTGTCGCCATCAAAGAGTATGGTTATATTGTCTGTGAGTCTTTTGATGAGTTTTATTTGTTCTTTGGTGAGTGCAGTTCCCGAACTTGCAACAACATTTTCTATTCCTATTTGGTGTAGGGATATTACATCTAAATATCCTTCTACTAAGAGACAATTTTGTTTTTTGATGATGGCTTGTTTACTTTGTAAAATACCATATAATACATTGGATTTGTGGTATATACTAGTCTCTGGTGAGTTGAGGTATTTTGCTGTATTTACATTAGATTTTAGGATTCTGGCACCGAAACCTAATACTCGTCCCGAGAAACTATGGATTGGGAAAATTACTCTCTCACGGAATCTATCTATACCGTGCGGACTTTTATCTGTGAATATGCTTAGTCCTGCTTTTTCTAAAATATCCTTCGTATAACCCTTACTGAGAGCATATTGCGTAAAGGCATCTCTCTGCTCGGGAGAATATCCGAGTTGAAATTTTTGGATAGTCTCTTTCCGTAAAGCTCTTTCGTAGAAGTAACTTTGCCCGATAATTCTCCCTTCTTGTGTTTCCCAAAGGCTATTTTGGAAAAACTCATTGGCAACCTCGTGTATGTTATAGAGAAGTTCCTTTTCAGATTGCTGTCGTTGTTGCTCTTCATTCAGCTCGCTTTTTTCTTCCTTTATTTCAATACCATATTTTTTGGCGACATAGCGTAGAGCTTCAGGGTAGGAGAATCCCTCTTTTTCCATTAGGAAAGATATGGCATTACCTCCCTTGCCAGAAGAAAAATCTTTCCAAATTTGTCGTGAAGGAGATACCACGAAACTTGGAGTTTTCTCATCTTGGAATGGGCTAAGCCCTTTGAGGTTGGCACCGGCTCGCTTCAACTGAACATATTCGCCAATAATATCCTCAATACGCATTGTCGAAAATATATTGTCTATAGTTGCTTTAGAAATCATAGGGCAAAGATAAAGATTATTTCGTCAAAAATCTGTTATAATTTTGGCAAATATAGAGATTTTATTTTGTTGTATGAGATAAAATACATACCTTTGCATCCAAGTATTGATAACGAAACTAAAAAAAGCAAAAAAATGCCAAAATTAAAAACTAAATCAGGTGCTAAGAAGCGTTTTGCTCTTACCGGAACAGGTAAAATCAAAAGAAAAAATGCTTTCAAAAGCCACATCTTAACAAAGAAAGAAACTAAGCAAAAGAGAAATTTAACTCAAACATCTTATGTTTCTGGTGTGGATACAAAAAGCGTTTTGAGACAATTAGCAATTAAATAGTTTTTATAAATCATTTCGGTTTATAAGAATTGAAACAAGTAAAATTCAGTAAAAAGTTTAACCCTGAACAATAGCTCAAAAATCTGATGAAATAAGCAGTGCTATGTTCAAAAAAACAATTAAATTATGCCAAGATCAGTAAATGCAGTGGCTTCAAGAGCCCGCAGAAAAAAAGTTTTAAAGCAAGCTAAAGGTTTTTTCGGTAGAAGAAAAAATGTTTGGACAGTTGCTAAAAATGCCGTAGAAAAAGCAATGCAATATGCTTATCGCGGTAGAAAAGAGAAAAAGAGAAATTTCAGAGCATTGTGGATTTCAAGAATTAATGCAGGAACAAGACAATACGGAATTTCTTACTCTCAATTTATGGGAGCTCTTAAAAAGAACAACATTGAACTAAATAGAAAAGTTCTTGCAGACCTTGCAATGAATCACCCAGAGGTGTTCAAAGCTGTTGTAGAAAAAGTAAAATAATGTAAAACTATTTGTTATCAATATGAAAACCTTAGATTTAAATCTAAGGTTTTTATTTTTCTTAAAAGAATAAAAAAGAGGAGACTAAATATATTTGTCTCCTCACGATTTTATATGATAGGATTACTTATCAAATCTATAAGTAATACCTATTTTTCCACCAGAGTAAGTTCCTCCTCCTAATTCTAAGTTGGCAGCCCAATTTTTTGTGAAGAAATATCTACCTCCAACTTGTGCAGAAAGGAATAATCCAGAGTTGTAAGTAGAACCAGAATAACTAGTGCTGATACCATTAAAGTTATCCTCCACTTTGCTGTTCCAATTGTAGTATCCTAAGTAAAGTCCTGCATAGAAATCAATATTGTTTGGTAAGGAAAGAATCTCATTAAAATGGTAGTTTCCGTGTGCTGTAACACCGAATCCTGTATGTTTGTATTTTACACCAGAGTAAGTATTCGTGTCTGTTATATAGGTTAGCCCACCACCTACAGAAATATTCTTGCCAACACCATAATCTACGCTTAAATTAATTGGCGTACCAACGCTTGAAAATCCTAACCCTACATTCGCTTGAAAATCACCTTTGTGAGGTGTAGCTTGAGCAGATAGAGCAGATGCTATAATAATAGCGGGAAATAAAAATAAGTTCTTTTTCATTGTAAATAAATTTTAAATTTCAGCAAATATAAGAAAATAAATTAAATTATCAAAAAAAAGTAGTAACTTTACCTCCGAAAATGAATTTAAATAAAATATGACCTATGAAAAAAGTAGTTTTTATACTATCAATGTTGTTTTGTGGTACGATAGCAACAAATGCACAGACCTTGGATATTATTCTAAATGAGAAAGTAGTGGCATTATCTAAAGTGCATAAAAGTAAGGATTTACAAAAATTAGCTAATGATTTTGAAAGAATCGCTATTGCTAAGGAAGAGGATTGGTTGGCACAATATTATACAGCCTATGTCAATGTCTGTATTGCAGACCAATCAGAAGGTGATGTAATCGATAATTATTGTGATAAAGCAGAGAAATATCTAAGAAAAGCAGAAGCGATGAAATCGGATAAATCCGAAATATATGCCCTATATGCCTATCTATATAGTTCAAGGGTGAAGGTAAGTCCTATGATGAGAGGACCGAAAATGGGTAAAATAGCTCGTGAGTATGCTGAAAAATCCATTAAGGCAAATCCGAATAACCCACGCCCATACCTTATAAGAGCAAGAGGAATATATTTCACACCAACTATTTTCGGTGGAGGAAAAGAGAAAGCAATGCCACTCATTAATAAGGCTTTAGAGAAATTTAATACCTTTAAACCAGCTACGAAATATAGCCCTAATTGGGGAAAAAATATGCTTGACCAACTTTTGAAATAGTGTTCTTAATGTTTATATATTATTCACAAATGTTGATATTTTGTTAATTTATAATAAAAATAATATTTTAAGTAAATTTTCACTAATATATTGTTAAAAAAAACATAATTGAATTTAGTTGTAAATAAGTAGTTTGGTATTGCTAAAAATTATTAGATTTTTTTTTATTCATTTTTTAATATTATATATTTGCAAAAATTTTAGGAATAATAGAAAGAGATGGTATATAAAATCCGAGTTATTTTAGATGCGAAAGACGATGTCTTTAGGGACATAGAGATTAGAGGTAAGCAAACGCTTTGGAACCTACATTTGGGTATTAAAAATGCATTTAGCCTACAAGGTGAAGAGTTATCAGCCTTTAATTTGTTGGAAGATGATGGTACAATTATTAAATCTGTACCATTGGAGGATATGAGTGATGAGGGTGATGGTGAGATAATGTCTGATGTCTATATCAATGAGGCATTTAGTAAAGTAGGAGATAAGGCTCAGTTTCAATATGGGTTTATTGATTTATGGGAATTTTTGTGCGAATTGGTAAGTATAGATGATGCAAAACCATCGGTACAATATCCTATCACTGTGTATCGTTTTGGTAATGTATCTCTAAAATCTCCGAATAAAGGAGCGGGAGCAAGTAGTAAAGCTAAGACGAGTGACTTTGATGCTGATTTTCATATTAATGAATTGGGAGATATGGATTTCTTTGATGAAGAAGATTCCTATGATGAAGAAGAAGACAATGGATACGATATCTATGAAGATGATGAAGATTAAATGATAAATACATAAAATACAACGAAAGAACACGATTTAATGATTGTGTTCTTTTGGTGTGTAATAGATTATGTATTATCTTTGATAAATATTTGTGATATAGAATTTATAAAAAATGAAAAAAATATTTAATATATCTTTGTTTTTAATTAGTTTTTACTCATTTTCTCAGAATATTGATGAAAATTTATTAAATAATGGTTATGTTTATGATAAAGGCTCATTAAAAACTGTGATGTGGAATAATACCAAAATCAGAAAAGATCCCAATTTTAAATCCTTAAAAATGGATAGCCTTTTGGTAGGTCATCAAGTGAAAATAGATAAAAATACAAAAATAAAACTTGATATTGGAGCGAGAGAAAACTATTGGTATAAAGTAAGTTATCAAAAAGGAAATGAGTGGAGATCGGGCTATGCATGGGGGGGGAATTTTAATGTGTCTAGTGCTAAATTTGAAGATACCGAGTTCCTTTTGGGTATGATGGAGACTATCAAAAAGGACGATAAAGATTATATCAATATCGGAGTGATGGCACTTAAAAATGGAGAGAAAAAGGGTATAGAAACTTTTGCGGTAGAAAATGCTATGCGTCAGCCTATAGGGTTGGAAGTTATTGATAATAAAGGGCTTAAAGGTGTAAAGGCTATTGTGAGGGCTACTTCTTTTGGAAATGCCTTTGGGGTCCCAACTTATGAACAATATATACTCTGGACGGGAGAAAAATTAGTGTCAATTCCTACATTATTTAATATGAATGCCAATGGTATGTTTTATCACGCTGAAGAATTGATTTTCCCTAATGAAAAAAATGGGCGAGAAGGGCAAATTATACTTAGAAAAAGAGAGTTCAGAAAGGAAAATAATATGGAAAATATTATTTTTAGTAAGGAATATGTTTTTGTTTGGCAAAACGAAACACTTACTCAATCTGTAAAGATAGAATAAATGTTAAAGATTTTAAATTCTAATATTCAGGACTTTATAAGTGCAAATCTTCGTGTGGATTTGCACTCTTTATTATTGAAAAAATCGCCTTTTGATGACGTTTCAATGCAAGAAATTGTTCAACAAATAAATGGGAGAAAAATTGCTGAGAAGAAATTCCCATTCCTATTGAAAAAAGGGATTGTTTTTCCCCCACACCTCAATTTGGAGCAATGTAGTTCGGAGCAAACGGGGAATTATAAGAAAAAATTGTTGGCAGGGAGAAGTTTTATAGACCTGACATCGGGGTTTGGAGTTGATGCATATCATATATCAGATAATTTTTCGGAGGTTTTTTTGCTGGAACAAAATACCGAATTGTTAAAACTTGTGGAGCATAATTGGGTAATTTTAGGTAAAAAAGCAATATTTATTAATCAAGCTACAGAGGCTTTTTTAGAACAGAATAATCGCAGTTATGATGCTATTTTTATTGACCCAGCACGGAGAGATACAAAAAAAAATAAAGTATTTCTTCTGGAAGATTTGTCGCCAAATATTTTAGAAATTCAAGATAAATTATTAGAAATAGGCGATAGTATTTTAATAAAACTATCACCATTGATAGATATTCAGTATCTTATTTCTGTATTGAGAAATATTCAAGAGATACATATTATTGCAGTTAAAAATGATGTTAAAGAGGTTTTGGTATTGCTAAAATCTAAAAAAATATTAGGTAATGAAATAAAAATTATTTGTGAAAATATTGATACAAATGAAGATTTCTTTTCTTTTGAAATAGATGAAAAGCGAAGGTCGGAGGTATCGTATTCTGAGGTACAGAAGTATATATACATTCCTAATAATTCAGTACTGAAATCTGGTGCCTTTAACTTGGTTGCTGAGCGTTTTAATTTATATAAGTTACATCCAAACACGCATCTATATACATCAGATATATTATTAGATAATTTTTGCGGAAGAGTTTTGGAAATGGATAGAATTAATCCTAAATCTTTATTAAAAGGAAGTCAATTTAATATTATTACAAAAAATTATCCATTAAAACCAGAAGAAGTGAAGAGGAAATATAAAATAAAAGATGGCGGAAATCAGTATTTGATTTTTACGCAAGATATGAAAGGGAAGGTAGTACTACAATCGAAATAAAAAATGCTATTTCTTAATGAAATAGCATTTTGGTTTTATAAAATAGCCTCGCGAATTCTTGTTAATTTTTCTAAAAGATTCTCCAAGAGGTTTAATTTTAGCATATTTGCTCCATCAGATTTGGCACAACTTGGATTGGGGTGAGTTTCTATAAAAATCCCATCAGCACCTACAGCAATACCAGCTTTGGCAATAGTTTCAATTAGTTCTGGACGCCCTCCTGTTACCCCAGAGCTTTGGTTAGGTTGTTGTAGAGAGTGGGTAATATCCAATATGGTTGGTGCGTATTGTTGCATTACAGGGATACCTCGGAAATCTACCACTAAGTCAGTGTATCCGAAGGAGTTACCTCGTTCTATGATTCCCACATTATCATTGCCAGAGTCTTTTACTTTTTGTACGGCAAATTGCATTGCTTCTGGTGATAGGAATTGTCCTTTTTTTAGGGTTACGACTTTTCCTGTTTTAGCAGCAGCTACTAATAGGTCGGTTTGGCGAACCAAGAAAGCAGGAATTTGCAATACATCTACATATTTGCTGGCAAGTTCGGCATGTTGTACCTCGTGGATATCCGTAGTTGTAGGGATATTGTATTTATCACCGATTTTTTTGATGATATTCAAGGCAATTTCGTCTCCGATACCAGTGAAAGAATCCACTCGTGAGCGGTTAGCTTTTTTGAAGGAGCCTTTGAAGATGTATGGAATCTTAAATTTATTGGATAATTCAAGAATTTTTTCAGCAATTTCAAAAGGTGTTTCCTCGTTTTCAATAGCGCAAGGCCCTGCAATGAGGAAGAAATTTTTGGAATCCTTATGATGGATTTTATCTACATTTAATAACATATTTTAATATTTTATTTTAGTTCATATAAATTATAATCTGTCCCGGATGGTTTTAAAAGATATATTTTCTTTAAAATAGGTACATCGCTATTGAGATGCTCACCGATTCGGAATTGCTTTATTAGTTTGTAATTTTCCTCGTAGAATTTAGCATTTTTATCCTTATATAGGTTATCATAAGATAGGATATATTTAGGCTTTCTTTTTCTAATAGTATTGTATTTATAATTTTCTCTATCATTGAGGATTTCATTTTGAATGTTTTTATCTACCAACCCTACCTCGTCTATGGTTTTTAGACCAGAAAAATATGGTACGAATCCCGCAGGTTCCAAGAAAATCCACTGATTTTTGTCTTTTTCGTGCTTATTGAGATATAGCCCAATATTTCTTCTATAATTCCACTCACCATTCCCTGTTGCAATAGAATGTACAGCTTGGAAGATAATCATCGGTATGATGTAAAAAATAGATAATAGACTGATCCATAATGCTTTTTTTGTTTTTTGCTCTATGATGAAAACCAATATCGGTACGAATAATAGCAATTGTGGAACCCAATAGTACCAATCAAAATAACTTCTCTGAGAGAGGAATAATATCTGTTTTGTCCAACCAAATATAAAAATAATGATAATAAATAAATTTCTTTCTTCCTTTTTTGAAATGATAAAAAAGAAGGATAATAATTCAAAAATTAATATTAAAAGTGTATATGGGTTAAATGTATTTGGGAGTTTTAGCATTCCCCAAAAATTCCCCCAATTTATCCAAAAATTGTATAATTTTTGTTCTATACTGAAGTTTTGGTTGTAGGCAATACTTTTTGCTTTAATAGTATTATTAATTAGTTCATTGAAATATAAAATATTGAATGATAATGTAATAGATAGTCCTAAAACTCCTCCAATGATGTATTTCCAGCGTATTTTTTTATTCCAAAAAATATCCACCAAAAAGGCAATACCCAAGAATCCGATGGTGTCAATTCTTGTGAAAATAATTAGAGAGGGGAAGAGTAGTAATGCCCAATCTTTATTTTTGTGAAAACCGAAGTATAGCAATGCCATTTCAAGGAAAAATAAAATTCCGTATTCCATTCCCAAAATGGAAATTTTAATAGATGGCGGAAGTAATCCTAAAAATAAAATAAACAATGCTCTCTGAGCCTCCGTCTTTAAAATTATTTTCGATAAAAAGAAAGAGCCTATTGAGAAAGCTAATGAATTGAAAATAAGTAATGGATAGATGAAATTATCTTTGCCTAAAAGTAAGTTGAATAGATACGACACGAATACATATAAGTGCGTAGTGGAGGCTGATATTTTGGTGTCTCCATTAAATCCGATAACTCCAAAGTCTAATAAATTTTGGGCCACACGCCAAGTGATGAAGGCGTCTTCTTGTATGTGGTGAGTCAATAAAAATGGTAATTTTATTAGGACAATCAAGATTGTTGCCCAAATTGATAGTTTGTATTTCATTTTGTTTTTACCTTGATTAGTATATATCGTTTGCAAAAGTACTAAAAAACAATTTATAATTCTAACGGATTATGGATTAAGGAGGATTATTTCAACAAAAATAATTTTATAATTGTTTATTTCTTAATTTTATAGTAATTTTGCCAGACTAATGTAAATAGTATGACTTCACAGGAAATAAGACAAAAGTATCTAGATTTTTTCAAAAGTAAAGGACATCAGATTGTTCCCTCTGCACCGATTGTATTGAAGGATGACCCTACTCTGATGTTTTCTAACTCAGGAATGACCCAATTTAAGGATTTCTTTTTGGGATATAAAGAGCCTAAAAATAGGAGAGTGGCAGATACACAGAAGTGTTTGAGAGTATCTGGTAAGCATAATGACCTTGACGATGTGGGTAGAGATACCTATCATCACACGATGTTTGAGATGCTTGGTAACTGGTCTTTTGGAGATTATTTTAAGAAAGAAGCTATTACTTGGGCGTGGGAACTTCTTACAGAGGTCTATAAAGTGCCGAAAGAAGATTTGTATGTAACTATTTTTGAGGGTGATGAGGCTGAAAACCTAGAACGAGACCAAGATGCCTATAATTTTTGGAAAGAACATATTGATGAAAGTAGAATCCTCAATGGAAATAAAAAAGATAATTTTTGGGAAATGGGAGACCAAGGACCTTGTGGGCCTTGCTCCGAAATACATATTGATATAAGAACTCCTGAAGAAAAAGCAAAAATATCAGGTAAAGAATTGGTAAATAAGGACCACCCACAGGTGGTGGAGGTATGGAACTTGGTGTTTATGGAGTTCAATAGAAAAGCTGATGGCTCATTAGAAAAATTACCAAAGCAAAATGTGGATACAGGAATGGGCTTTGAGCGCCTTTGTATGGCATTGCAAGGAAAAAATTCTAACTATGATACAGATGTATTTACCCCATTGATTTCCAGAGTAGAAGAGATTACGAATAAAAAATATACGGGTATTCTGACTGACGAGAAAGATATTGCCATTCGTGTCGTGGTGGATCATATTCGTGCAGTATCTTTTGCTATTGCCGATGGACAACTTCCATCTAATAATGGAGCAGGATATGTGATTCGCCGTATCCTAAGGAGAGCGATTTCATATGCATATCGTTTCTTGGATAGAAAAGAACCATTTTTATTTGAATTGGTACAAGTACTTAAAAATCAGATGGGTGCATTCTTTCCAGAGATTATTAAGCAAGAGAAGTTGGTATCTGAGGTAATAAAAGAAGAAGAAAATTCCTTCTTGAAAACTATTGAGCACGGACTGATTCGCCTTACGAATATCATCAATGAAACTTTGGCTAAAAATGAGAAAGTTTTACCAGGGGCAGAAGTTTTTGAGTTGTATGATACCTATGGCTTTCCTGCCGATTTGTCAAGAATAATTGCTGAGGAAAAAGGTCTTTCTATTGATGAAAAAGGCTTTGATGAAGAGATGGAAAAACAGAAAAACCGCTCTAAGCAGTCTTCGGCTCAGAAGGTATATGATTGGGTTTGGATTAATGAAAAACCTGAGAACTTTGTAGGGTACGACAAGTTAGAGAATAAGGTATTCATTACCCGTTACAGAAAAGTGGAAAACCAGAAGGGTGAGTTTTACCAAATCGTGCTAGACGAGACTCCATTTTACCCAGAAGGTGGGGGACAAGTGGGAGACAAAGGCCTACTTATAAATGGAGATCAACAGATAGAAGTTCTTGAAACCAAGAAAGAAAATAACCTCATTATATCTATTATTAATGAATTACCTGCCGATGTTACAGCAGAATTTGTTGCAAAAGTATATGAGGCAGATAGAAAAAATACTCAGGCAAATCACTCTGCAACGCATCTATTACACGAGGCTCTACGCGAAGTCTTGGGTACCCACGCTGAGCAAAAAGGGTCTTATGTAGGGGCTGATTACCTTCGTTTCGACTTTTCTCATTTTTCAAAAATGACAGATGAAGAGTTGGTAGAAGTAGAGAATAAAGTGAATGCCAAAATCAAGGAAAATATCCCATTGCAAGAATTTCGAAATATTCCAATACAAGAGGCATTGGACAAAGGAGCGATGGCACTATTTGGCGAAAAGTATGGAGATAATGTAAGAATGATACAGTTTGGTAGTTCTCGCGAACTTTGTGGAGGTACCCATGCGAAATCTACTGGCGAAATCCGTAATTTCAAACTTGTTTCCGAGGGGTCTGTAGCATCAGGAATCCGACGAATTGAAGCTATCACAGCAGATAGAGTTGCAGAATATTTTAGAGACTTAGAAGAGAAAACAGAAGAACTTTATAAATTATTGAAAAACAAAGATATAGTAAAGTCTGTTGAAAAATTATTAGAAGAAAATTCTAATTTAAAATCAGAAGTAGAGGCTCTGAAACGAGAAAAAGCACAAGCAGAGACTGCTAATTGGATAAATGACTTCGTGGATGCAAATGGTAAAAAATTGTTAGTGAAGAAAACTTCAATGGATGCAGGTTCTATAAAAGATGTGGTATTCAAACTAAAAAGAGAAGTGCCTAACTCCGTGATTGTTATATTCACCGATTATGATAACAAACCACTGATTTCCGTAGGGGTATCCGAAGATTTGGAAGGAATTTACCACGCAGGAAATATTGTGAAAGACCTTGCCAGAGAGATACAAGGTGGAGGTGGTGGAAATGCAGGTTTCGCCACAGCAGGAGGTAAAAATCTTGCAGGATTAGCCTCTGCCATAGAGAAGGCAAAAGGGGTATAATTGTTAATTTATATTGATTTTTTTAAGGTAATCGAGTTCTACACTTGGTTACCTTTAATGGTAAAAATATCACATTTATTTTTTATTGGCATCATTATTAGAAAGTGCTGATAAGGTTGCTAATACTGCATCTGTATATGGAGCATATTAAAAAATCTGTTCAGAAAGATTTGAAAATAGTACCAGCATTATACTCGTTTTAGAGCGGATAAAGGAATGAATAGAAACTACAAAACCAATATTACAACAGAGTATTTGCATATTTTAGAGAAATAAAATAAGCCCTCAGAAATGAGGGCTTATTTATTACCGAGATTAGAACTCGGCTTTTGGTTCTTTATGTTCGTAGTCTTCCACCATTAGAGAGGCGTAATCTACTTTTGTTTCTTCTTTGTTGCCGACGAAAATCATATAAACAACAGGAACGATAATCAATGTAAGGAGTAAGGAAGATATAAGTCCCCCAATGATTACGATGGCAAGTCCGTTATTCATTGCCGAAGCCTCGCCACTTGCTATTGCAATAGGTATCATACCGATAACCATCGCAATAGTTGTCATTAATATTGGTCTTAGACGAGCGTGGTTTGCTTGTATAAGAGCATTAAAGGTGGTTTCGCCTTCTGATTTTCTATGGTTAGCAAAATCTACTAAGAGGATGGCATTTTTGGCAACAAGACCAATCAACATAATGATACCCAATATCGTGAAAATGTTAATAGACTCATTAGTGAGTGCCAATCCCCACAATGCCCCAATTAGGGAAAGAGGAATGGAGAACATCACGATAAAAGGCCGTTTGAAGTCGTTATATAGAATTACCATAATCATATAAACGAGTAGCAATGCCGCCAATAGAGCTATTCCTAATGTTCCAAATCCTTCGGATTGGTTTTCCATATTACCACCCCAGCGCCAAGCAATACCAGTAGGTTTTTTCACTTTGTCTAATTGCTTTGTCCATTCGCTTGCTATTTCCCCAGTAGTTTTACCCACAACAGAGGCATTGATGGTAACTGATGGAGACCTATCGTATCTCTGCAATAGTGATGGCCCAGAGGAGTATTTGATATCTGCAAATTGGGCAAGGGTAACTTTTGCACCTGCTTGATTTATGAAATTGATATTTCGGATACTCTCAATATCTTTACGGAATACATCGTCTAGGATAATATTTACATCGTATTCGTTGTTTCCTTCTCGGAATTTAGAGTCGGTATTTCCACTAAAAGCTATTCTTAGTGTTTGTCCTACGGAGGCAATATTCAATCCAAGAGCCGTCATTTTGTCTCTATCAATGTCAATTTTTATCTCTGGGCTACCGTCAGTTACAGATAATTCTACTTCTGATGCACCAGGGATGTTTTTAAGGATTGCTTCGGATTGTTTAGCATACTTCATTACATCTTCTAGAGAGTTCCCTGTGATGGTCATTTGTAGAGCGGCTTGTTCTGCACCCATAATGCCCATAGGTACGATTTTTACCTTCACCCCAGGTAGGATTTTTTCTAATTCTCTTTTGAGTTTAGCGGAATATATCTTTGTAGATTTCTCTGCTCTTTGGTCTTTTTTCACCAATTCTACGGTGATTTCGGACTTGTAGTTGGTTGCTTGCGAAGCCCCCATACCCGAGCTAGACTGTCCCACGGTGGATATGGTGGATACAACTTCTTTTTTTGTATTGATGAACTGCTCTGCTTTTTGTGTAGCAAAATTCGTCTGCTCTAATGACGCATCTTTATTTAATTCAAATTGAACCATAAATTTGCTTCGCTCTACACTTGGGAAGAAATCATTCCCGATATATCCTTTTCCAACTAATAAGAAGGAGGATAGGAACAAAAATCCAGTGATGATGATGGTAATCGTTTTATTGTTAAGACACCATCTCAATAATCCAGAAATCCAATGTGTGAAGTTGGTTATTTGTCTCTCAAATCCGTGAAGTATTTTCCCAAAGAAGGATTCTTGGCTAATATGCTCTAATTTACCATATCTTGAGTATAACCAAGGTACTACCGTGAAGGATACTAATAGAGATAATAGCGTAGAAATGACAACTACTACCGAAAACTGTCTAATAATATCTGATACGAGACCCGAACTAAGGGCAATAGGTAAAAATACTACTACGATAACCATTGTAATAGCTGTTACCGTAAAACCAATTTCCGATGCTCCGTCGTAAGCAGCACGAACTTTGTTTTTACCCATTTCCATATGTCGGTGGATATTCTCAATTACAACAATGGCATCATCTACCAAGATACCTACAACCAAAGAAAGGGCTAATAAGGACATCAAATTGAGTGTGAAGCCAAATAGATAAATCCCAATGAAGGTTGCTATCAATGATGATGGAATAGATACCATTACAATAAGGGCATTCCTTAATGATTGCAGGAAGAAGAGCATCACAAATGCCACGAGAACGATAGCGATACCCAAGTCAAACATTACACCGCTGGCAGCCTCCAAGGTAAAGAGAGAAGTGTCGTTTGGTACAGAAATCTTGATATTCTGCGTTTTATATTCTTCTTCTATATCTTTTATCTTTTTTGCTACTTGCTTACTTACTTCCACGGCATTGGCATCAGATTGCTTTTGCACTTGTAGGAGTAGGGTATTTTGGCTATTGATTCTCGCAATTTTTGTAGCATCTTTTTGGGTATCTTGGATATCAGCTACATCAGAGAGTAGGATATTTTTACCATTTTGAGAGGCAATCGTAAGATTACGGAATTGCTCCACAGAGGATATATTTCCCGAAAGACGGATAAGGGTAGTATTATCACGCGTTTTGAGGTTACCCGTTGGGAAATCTAAATTAGACGCTTGGATAATCTGCTGAACCTGAGGTACTGTTAATCCATAGCCTTCAAGTTTGTTTTGGTCTATGTTAATACGGATTTCACGCTCTCTACCGCCCACGATATTTACTTGTGCAACTCCCGAGATGCGAGAGAATTCAGGCTGTATTTTTTGGTCTATAAGGTCGTAAAGTTCTGTCTCTGTGAGCTTCCCCGTGATACCCATCGTAATAATTGGTATATCAGATAGAGAGAATTTTGATATTGATGGCTCTTTCACCGCATCCGGTAATTCGGCACGGATACTATTCACTTTCCTTTGGGCATCATTTAGTACGACATCTACATTTGCCTCATTATTTAGGGTGATAATCACCACAGAAACTCCTTCGTAGGAGTTAGATTGTATTTTTTTGATATTTTCCAAAGAAGATACGGCATCTTCAATCTTTTTGGACACCGTAGATTCTACCTCAGATGGACCTGCCCCAGGGTATATTGTCGCAATAGTGAGTACCTTAACCTCAAATTTTGGGATAAGTTCGTAGCTCAAACTCTTGTAGCTGAACAACCCACCGATAATGAGCAATGCGAGCATCACTATCACCAAACTGGGTCTTTTTATAGAGATTTCTGCTAATTTCATTGATATAATTTTAATGTTAAATTAGTTAAAGCTAAAATTACTTTATAACACTTATTTTGGCTCCGTTGGTTAGGTTGATTTGTCCGGAAGTGATTACTTCGTCGCCAGCATTTAGTCCAGAGGTTATTACTACTTTATCACCATAATTTACTCCTGAATTTACTTTTACAAGTTCTGCTACCCCATTTCTATTGACGAAGATTTGGTTATCACTCACAGACCCTACGAAGGCAGTTCGTGGCACAGTGAGTACCTCTTGATTATTGCTATTACTGAAAACAGCCGTACCATACATTCCTGCTTTTAGGGTATTGTTATTGGTTATAGTGATTTCCACAGGGAATTTCAAGGCTCCGTTTGATGCTGGTGCAATAAAGGTGATTCGCCCATCAATTTCGCCATCTATTACCGCAGGTTTTACTTTTACGATTTGTCCTAATGATAGTTTAGTAACGAGCGCTTCATCTACATCGACTTTTAGTTTTAGCGAGGATATATCCACTACTTGCACAATTTCTGTTCCTGCTCCTACGACTACACCTACCTCCACGGATTTTTTATTTACGATACCTCTTACTTTGGATATTACTACTGTATCTTTCGAGTTAAGTTGAGCTGATTGTAGTTGCGTTCTTGCTTGTTTTACTTGGAATCGTGCTTGGTCAAGTTGTAGAGCGGTAACTCCGCCTGTTTTGTAAGCTGCTTCGTATCGGTTTAATGCAGCGATGGCTTGGTCAAGAGCAATTTGTGCATTATTTATACCTACATCTTGTTTATCGCCTTTTAATTTAGCAATTACCTGTCCTGGGGACACTATGCTTCCTTCTTTTACATATAAGGCTACGACTTGTCCTGCGGTTTCCGAAGCTACGATAGTTGCTGTTTCGGGTAAGAAATTCCCATTCACGGAGAAAGTATCGTCAATGATTTCGGAGGTTACCTTCGCTGTTCTCACTGCTACCGAAGAGTTTTTTTCTGCTACTACAGCTACCTTTTCGGCGTTTTTCGTTTTGTTTTTATTGAGAATATAATAGGCTCCTCCTCCGAGGACTACAATTGCTAATACACTTGTGATTATTTTCTTCATTGTTAAATGTTTATTTATAAATTTAATTTCGTTAATGCGTTAATTTTGGGTTAGGCTTCTTAATTTTCCTTGTGCTTTTAGAAGAGATACCTCCGCCAATTTATAGTCTATTTTGGCTTTTGTGAGGTTATTTTTCGCTTCTACTAAATCTTTTTCGGCATCTAGTATATCGTTTAGAGTTGCCAAACCGAATTTATAATTATTTCGCGTGTTGCTAAGCACTTCATTGGCGAGTTCCACATTGGCCTGTTGATTGTTGATAGTGATTTCCGTATTTTTCAACTGAGTTTTAGCATTTTTATAGGCTAAGTCCAGACCAAGCTTGGTATCGCGGAGTGTTTTTTGAGCAGTATCAAGTTCAATTTTATCTAACTCAATTTTGGCTTTATTGGCAAATCCTGAGAAGATAGGAATATTAATATTGAGTGTAATAGCCGATACATCAGACCAATATACACCATGTTGAGTACCATTCCACCAAGGCATTTTGGGTCCTTGTCCGTACATAGAGTAGGTTCCTTGAAGATTTACCGTAGGGTAGAAGTTGGATTTTGATGCCTCAATTTTCCAGTTTAATAATTCTAATTGTTTATTTAAAACTTTTAATTCTGTTCGATCAGAGATATCAATGCTATCGGTATTTTCCACCAATACGCTTGGTGCAAAAGTATCTTTCGGTACGGAGATTTCCTCTTCCATAGGCATTCCTATGATGAACTTTAAGGCGTTTTCACTTAATTGTACGGCATTTACTACCTGCTGGCGAGAAGCTTTCACATTATTGAGTGCCACGATGGTTCTATCATAATCAATCTTTTTTGCCAGTCCTGCATCGTATAGCCCTTTAATTATATTTTTTGTCTGCTCAGTGAGTTTTAAATTTTCGTCTAAATTCTCCAACATTTGCTCCGATTGATATACTTGATAGTAGGCTTCTGCAACTTTCTCAATGATTTGTTCCTCTGTGAGTTGGGCATTTAGCACATAGAATTCCTTTGTGGTTTTTGCTGCCTTTAATCCAACGAATACCGATTGATTAAAGAGCATTTGCTGGACTTGTAGCGTATTGTTAGAAATCCATTTTTGTCCCATTGTCATTTTTATAGTCTCACTTGGGTTGATGAAACTTGGGATTACCATTTCTTGTAATATAGGGTTATAAGTTGTATTACTTATGATACTCACCTTTGGTAGTGCATTGGCTTTCACTTGTTTTATTTCAGCATCTCCTTTTTTGATGTTTAGCCTTGCCTTTTCCGCATCGGCCTTATTTTCTAAGGCATATTTTATGGCCTCAGATAGAGATATTTCTCGGCTCTGTGCATTGATTATCCCACCTGCAAAGAGTAATGCCGATAGATTTAAAATTAAACTTCGTTTTATCATTATTTTTTAGTATTTATAAAAATTTTCTTCCTTCTTCGGTTACAATGGCATTGAGGTAAAATTTTATCACCTGCTTGCTAAATTCACATTGGTTTAGGCCGTCGGCATTGGCACTTTCCATTAGAGGAGATTCGTCATAAGAAAACATTAGAACGATTACCATTTTTACAACTACCTCAACATCAATGTTTTTTCTATATAAACTTTCCTTTTGCCCTTGCTCTATATTACTAATGAATATGGTCTTTAGTTTTTCATAGGCCTTTATAGCATTTTTTTTGCTAAGATTTGAGTAATATTTCTTGACCTGCCTAATAAAAATAGATTTTTGGTTGTTTGATAATTTTTGTAAATCTTCATCACGGATGAGCATTTTCTCTACGGAATTGAGGTTTTTAATTTCTGTAATAGCTTTCAATTTAGAAATTACCATATCTGTGTGAAAATCCAAAACAGAATCTAATAACTCCTCCTTATTCTTATAGTGCTGGTAGATAGTCCGTTTAGACATTCCAAACTCTCGAGCAATATCGTCCATCGTAAGAGTTTTAGCCCCATTTTCTAGGAATAGAGCTAATGCTTTTTCTAAAAATTTATTTTTCTGTTCCATAATTTCGGATGCAAAGATATAAAACAAAACTGAAATAAAAAAAAAAGTTTTCAAGTTTTTTCGTTTTTAATAGAAGTTGTCAGCATTAAAAAAGCAATCCTAAAAATTAGGATTGCTTTTTCTTGAATAAATTAAAACTCTGTTTCAATGTGATAATTTTTATGTTCTCGTTTGGTTCGTACTATAAGTTCTCCCAAAAAACCACCGATAAACAACATTGTCCCGAGTGTCATCATCGTGAGGGAAATGAAAAACCAAGGATTATTGGCAATGAGATTGCCATAAATTTTGAAATAATATACATCTACCAACTTCGAAATCCCCAACCAAAGTGCGGATAAGAAGCCTACGAGGAACATAAGAGTACCAACTGCTCCAAAAAAATGCATTGGACGCCCACCAAAACGACTCACAAACCAGAGGGTAACCAAATCTAAAAAACCACGAATAAATCGTTCGGTACCAAATTTGGACACGCCATATGGGCGAGCTTGATGCTGTACGGGCTTTTCCGTGATTTTCCGAAAACCTGCATTGGCTGCTAGTACGGGAATGTATCGGTGCATATCTCCATAGACATCTATAGACTTCACAACTTGTTTTTTATAAGCTTTTAATCCGCAATTAAAATCGTGGAGAAATACTCCTGAAACTTTTCTTGCAGCTGCATTGAATAGCTTAGATGGAAGATTTTTTGTCATAACATTATCAAATCTCTTTTTCTTCCAACCCGAAACGATGTCGTAATTTCCCTCTACGACCATATCGTAAAGTTCGGGAATTTCCTCTGGAAAATCTTGCAAATCAGCATCCATTGTAATCACGACATTGCCGATTACTCTACTAAAAGCCGCATGTAGAGCCTGCGATTTTCCATAATTTTGGGAAAATTTTATCCCCTTTACTTGTGGAAATTGCTCTTTTAATTGTTCTATAATTTCCCAAGAAGAATCTGTACTGCCATCATCTACGAACCAAACTTCATAGGTATATTGATGCTCTGTACAAACTTTATTTATTCTATTAAATAGCTCATTAAGAGAATCTTTCTCATTAAAAAGGGGTATGATAATTGATAAATCCATCTGCTGATTAAAAATAATCACAAAGGTAGAAATTAGTAATTTAATAACAAAATGTATAGTGAAACTTTTCTTAAATAAATATTACGGCATAAGTATAAAAGTAGTATATTTGCATTAAAAATTAAAAAACAAGTGATAAAAAGTAATAAAAAACTAGCCATAGATTTTGATGGGACCATCGTAGAAGATGCTTATCCGAAAATCGGAAAACCTAATATTTTTGCATTTGAAACTCTAAAAAAATTACAATCTGAAGGGTATAGACTAATCCTTTGGACGTATAGGAGTGGTAAATACTTAGAGGAAGCTGTGGAGTTTTGTAGGAAAAATGGAGTGGAATTTTATGCTGTAAATTCTAGTTTTGAAGGGGAGATTTTTGATGGAGAAACGCAGTCAAGAAAAATAGATGCAGATTTGTTTATAGACGATAGAAATCTTGGTGGATTTCCTGGTTGGGGTGAGGTCTATAATATTATCAGTGAAAAAATAGAATTTCGTGTAGAAGGTAAAGAGGTGCTTGCTTATTCTAAGTTAAAAAGAAGTAAGAAAAGAGGTTGGTTTTGGTAGAATAATTACTAAAATTAATTAATATTTTAAACAAGAAAAATTAGTAATTTTACTAAAAGAATATACAATGATACAACTAAAAACATTAGACGAAATACGAATACAGAGAGAGTCTTGCTTGCTTGTTTCTAAAACATTAGGAATGCTAGCTAAAGAGATTAAACCTGGTGTTTCTACGCTGTATTTGGATAGGTTAGCCCACGATTTTATTCTTGATAATGGTGGAAAACCTGGATTTTTAGGAATGTATAATTTCCCAAATACCTTGTGTATTTCTCCAAACGAACAGGTAGTACATGGAATACCAAATGACAAACCATTGGAAGATGGTGATGTTATTTCGGTGGATTGTGGGGTGTATATGAATGGTTTTTATGGCGACCATGCTTATTCCTTTGAAGTGGGAGAAGTAAAACCAGAGGTAAAAAAACTCTTAGAGATAACTAAAAAGTCCCTTTATAAGGGTATAGAGCAGTGTATAAGAGGCAAAAGAGTAGGCGATATCTCTAATGCTATACAAACCTATTGTGAGTCCCACGGCTATGGTGTAGTGAGAGAGCTCGTAGGGCATGGTGTAGGGAGAGAGCTTCACGAAGACCCGCAGGTGCCAAACTATGGAAGAAAAGGTAGTGGAAAAGTGCTAAAAGACGGAATCGTTTTAGCTATAGAACCAATGATAAATCTTGGAACGGAGAAAATAACTTTCCATTCCGATGGATGGACCGTTACTACCCAAGATAATAAGCCATCTGCTCATTTTGAGCACGATGTATGTATTATTGGCGGACGCCCAGTATTACTATCTACATTTCAATACATTTATGATGCATTAGGCATTGTAACTGATGAAGAACAGGATTTTCAATATCAATGGTAAAAAATATTTTGGTCATATAACTCTGAAATCGTATTATTTAATTTACTGATAATCAATATAATTATTACTATTTTTTGAGATATTTTATAAAAAATATTCTATGGAATCAATTATAAATATTGAAAAAACTATTTAAATAATATTATTAACAAAAAATATTTTTTTATTTTTGCAATATAATTTCTAAAAACTATGAAGGAATTTTCTAAAGAAGTATATCTGAAATGGTATACTGATATGACAATGTGGAGACGCTTTGAAGATAAATGTCGTTCTCTTTATCTAAAACAAAAAATTAGAGGTTTTTTACACTTGTATAATGGGCAAGAGGCTATTCCGGCTGGATTTACTCACGCAATGGATTTAACGAAGGATAGTATGATTACTGCTTATCGTTGCCACATTCACCCGATGGCTATGGGTGTTGATCCTAGAAGAATTATGGCTGAACTTTGTGGTAAGGCTACAGGTACTTCTGGTGGTATGGGTGGTTCTATGCATATTTTTAGTAAGGAACACAGATTTTATGGCGGACACGGAATCGTGGGCGGCCAAATACCATTGGGAGCAGGTATCGCTTTTGCTGATAAATATTTTGATAGAAAGGCTGTAAATATATGTTTCTTTGGTGATGGAGCAGCTAGACAAGGTTCTTTACACGAGACGTTTAACATGGCTATGAACTGGAAATTACCAGTAGTTTTCGTTGTGGAAAATAATCAGTATGCAATGGGAACTTCATTGAAAAGAACTGCTAACCACGAGGATATCTACAAATTAGGTTTAGGTTATGAAATGCCGTGCCTCGCAGTAGATGCTATGGACCCTGAAAAAGTAGCAGAGGCTGCTTATGAAGCTATCGAAAGAGCAAGAAGAGGCGAAGGACCTACATTCATAGAAGCAAGAACATATAGATATAGAGGGCACTCAATGTCTGATGCTGAGCCATATAGAACCAAAGAGGAAGTAGAGGAATACAAAGGACAAGACCCAATCCTTATCGTGAAAAGTAGAATCTTAGAGAATAATTGGGCTACAGAAGAAGAATTAGAAAAAATTGATAATACTTCTAAAGAATTTGTAGAAGAATGTGTGGAATTTATGGAAAATTCTCCGTATCCAGATAAGGAGAAAATCTATGAGTATGTATATGCACAAGAAGATTATCCATTCCTTGATAAAGTAGAAAATAACTAATATAAATTGAAATTTAAGAGATAAAATAACGATTAATCTTGAATTCCAATACCCAAATTAATTAATTATGGCAGAAGTAATTACAATGCCACGCCTTTCTGATACAATGACAGAAGGTAAAGTGGCAAAATGGCTTAAAAAGGTAGGCGATGCTGTGAGTGAAGGCGACATTATCGCTGAAATTGAAACCGATAAAGCGGTTCAAGACTTTGAATCTGAAATTAATGGAACTCTTCTTTATGTAGGGGTAGAAGAGGGAGGATCATCACCAGTGGATACTATTTTGGCTATTATTGGTCAGCAGGGAGAAGATATTTCAGCTCTTATAAGCGGAGGTAGTAGCTCTGCCCCACAACAACAAGAGGCAGTAGTTGCTACAAATGAAGAATATGTAGAGGTAGCTGTAGAAATTCCAGCAGGTGTAGAGGTAGTAAATGTACCAAGACTATCTGATACAATGACTGAGGGTAAAGTTGCTAAGTGGAACTTCAAAGTAGGTGATGCTGTAAAAGAAGGTGATATTATTGCTGAAATTGAAACAGATAAAGCAACACAAGATTTTGAATCTGAATATGATGGAACACTTCTTTATATAGGAGTAGAAGAAGGAGGTTCCGCTCCTGTGGATACTATTTTAGCAATTATAGGCCCTGCAGGAACTGATGTATCAGCTATTATTAATGGAGGTGGTCAAGCACCAAAAGTAGCAAGCAAAGATGTTTCTGCACCTGCTCAACCAGTAGCAAGTACTGCGAACAATAAAGGTACTGAAAATGGTAGAATTGCAATATCTCCATTGGCAAGAAAAATGGCTTCTGATAAAGGAATTGATATATCAACTATTAAAGGAACAGGTGAAAATGGTAGAATAGTAAGAAGAGATATTGAAAACTATAAGCCTGCCGTAGCTCCTGCTAATGTAGAAAAAGCAGAAAAACCTGCAGTAACTACTAGTTCCGTACCAAGTTTCTTTGGTGGTGAAACAACAGAAACACCAAACTCTCAAATGAGAAATGTGATAGCAAGAAGACTCTCTGAGTCTAAATTCTCTGCACCACACTACTACTTAATGGTAGAAATTAATATGGATAATGCTATTAAGTTCAGAAAAGAAATCAACTCTGTACCTGATACCAAGATTTCATTCAATGATATGGTAATCAAGGCTACAGCAATGGCTCTTAGAAAACACCCACAAGTAAATTCTACTTGGGCTAATGATAAAATCGTTCATCACGGAGCAATTAATATAGGTGTAGCGGTAGCTGTGCCAGATGGATTGGTAGTTCCAGTATTGAAAAATACTGATTATATGAGCTATAGTCAAATTTCTGCTGGTGTGAAAGATATGGCTTCTAGAGCAAAAACAAAAGCATTGAAAGCAAATGAGATGGAAGGCTCAACATTCTCAATCTCTAACCTTGGAATGTTTGGTATTGAAACATTTACATCTATCATCAATCAGCCGAATGCAGCAATCCTTTCTGTAGGTGCTATCATAGAAAAACCAATTGTAAAAGATGGCGAAATTGTCGTAGGCAATACGATGAAACTTTCATTAGCTTGCGACCATAGAGTAATAGATGGTGCTACAGGTGCAGCATTTTTACAAACATTGAAAACTTATTTGGAACAACCTTTGGCAGTACTTATAGGTTAATGTAAATTAATAATAGTAATAATCTCTCCCCTGCAAGTTTTGTGGGGGAGTTTTTATAAATTTTCCTTACCTTTGTTTAAACTTTTATAGAAAAAGAAAATATTAAAAATATTCAATAGTAATAAAAATGGAATTAGATGAACCCTATTGCGTTGGAACTAGCTTAACAAAAGAACAATGGATAGATGTTTTGACCGATGAAAAAGTAACTAATCAGAAAAATATATCTATTCTAAAGGAATTATATGTGTGTGAAGAACATAAATCCTCTGCTGGGAAAATCGCACCTATTTTGGGGTATGAAACTCATGCTCCTTTAAATGGTATAATAGGGAGTTGGGAAAGAAGGGTGGTGAAAAAAATACCATATAGACTTACAAAACGAAGCGATGGCTCTGAACGAAAATGGGATTTATTTTTTGATGGTAAGGATAATGGAAAAGATTTTTCTTGGAAAATGATAGAGGCCCTTGAAGAGCTTAGTTTAGTTGATGAACAGCTTTATTGTGAAGAGATACCATAAAATATTAGGAAAACATTATTTGAGGGAGCAAAGAAGAAGATAATAGTAAACTCCTATGAGAGAAATAATAAAGCAAGGCGATTATGTATAAAACATTATGGTGTAAAATGTTAAGTTTGTAATTTTGATTTTGAAAAAACTTATGGAGAAATAGGAAAGAATTTTATACACATTCACCACTTAGTCAAAATATCAGATATTAAGGAAGAATATATGATAGACCCTATTGAAGATTTAAGACCTGTTTGCCCTAATTGCCACGCCATGTTACATAAGAAAGAACCTCCATTTACGATAGAGGAATTGAAGGGAATGTTAAATATTGACTAAAAAGATGATGTAATGAATTTGAAGGATATAAAATGTGATTGGATTAATAATTTCAGTAATCCTTTGATGATTGCAGGACCGTGTAGTGCTGAAAGTGAGCAACAAATATTGTCCACCGCTGAGAGAATAAAAAAGACTGAAGTGGGAGTACCTATTTTTAGAGCAGGTATTTGGAAACCGCGTACAAAACCTAATGGCTTTGAAGGAGTTGGAGAAATTGGATTATCATGGATAAAAAAAGTAAAAGACGAATTTGGTTTTTTAATTGCTACAGAAGTCGCTAATGTTCATCATATAGAAGCATGTTTAAAAGCTGATGTGGATATTCTGTGGATAGGAGCTCGTTCTACAGTTAATCCATTCACCGTACAGGAAATTGCCGATGCCCTGAGAGGTACCGACAAGATTATTTTGGTGAAAAACCCTGTAAATCCTGACCTATCGCTATGGATAGGAGCCTTGGAGAGACTTATTGGACAAGGGATAAAAAATATAGGAGTGATACATCGTGGTTTTTCTACCTACCAAAAAACGAAATATAGAAATATGCCGAATTGGCAAATTGCATTGGATTTCAAAAATCAGTTTCCTAATATCCCGATGATTATAGACCCATCCCATATTTGTGGGAATAGGATAGGGCTGGCGGATATTACCCAAGAGGCACTTAATTTGGGTTATCAAGGAGCTATGATAGAGACACATTGTACTCCCGATTTGGCGTGGTCTGACGCTTCACAGCAGATTACCCCTGAGGTTTTAGCAAATATCATTCGAAATTTAAAAGTACGAAATACCAATATTTTTGGGTATGAGGAACAACTCGAACAACATCGAATGCTCATTTCGGATATAGATTCTCAACTGATTGATTTATTGGCAAATAGAATGAGAGTTGCTCAGAAAATTGGTGTTTTAAAAAAGGAAAATAACCTTACTATTTTTCAACCAGATAGATGGAAAACAATTACAGATTATGCCACTTTGAAAGCGAATGAAATTGGACTTTCACAAGACTTTGTGGAAAAAATATTTAAAGCAATTCACGAGGAATCAGTAGAGGTTCAGAATAAAATAATGAAATAAAAAGATATATATTGAAAGGTTTAGTTATCAAATCTACGGGGAGCTGGTATCATGTAAAAGAGCTTGGCACACAGATTATTTACGAAGCGAGGATTAGAGGAAAATTCAAACTACTGAAAAGCAGATTGACAAATCCACTGTCGGTAGGAGATTTTGTAGAATTTCAGTTGGAGCAAGATAATATTGCTTGGATTACTAAGATTGAGCCACGGAAAAATTATCTTATTCGTAAGTCGGTCAATTTATCAAAAGAATCCCATATTATTGCGTCTAACATAGACTTGGCGTGTTTTATTTTTACATTAAAATATCCAGAGACTTCATTCGGTTTTTTAGATAGGTTTTTGGCTTGTTGCGAGGCTTACAATATAAAACCTCTTATTTTGCTTAATAAGATAGATACTTTGTCTGATGAAGAATTTTCTTTGATTGAAAATAAATTATTAGAGTATGAAAGAATAGGATATTCCGTACTGAAAATTTCCTCCGTTACAAAGGTTAATTTAGATATTTTGAAAGACCAGTTAAAAAATAATGTATCCGTATTTTTTGGTCATTCAGGGTGCGGAAAATCTACTTTGGTAAATACACTCCAACCAAATCTTGATATTCGTATAGGGGATATTTCTGATGCTCATCTGAAGGGAAAACATACCACGACTTTTGCTCATATGTATTTTTGGGATTTTGGAGGCTCGGCGATAGATACACCTGGGGTAAGAGAATTCGCTATGATTGATGTAAAAAAAGAGGAAATTCAGCATTTTTTTCCTGAGATATTTAGGAAAGGAAGAGACTGTAAATTTCATAATTGCTTGCATCTTAACGAGCCTAAATGTTCGGTTTTACAAGGTATTAATAATAGGGAAATATCAGAAACTAGATATCAAACATATGTAAAATTAATAGAAGAATCAGAAGAATTATGATTTCACTAACACCATTAAAAACATTAGAAAATCTACAATTTAGGCGATTATTGATAGGTCGTTTTTCGCTTATATTGGGTTTTCGTATGCTGGGAACTCTCCTCGGTTGGTGGATTTATCAAATTACGAAAAATCCTTTTGCTATTGGAGTAATAGGTCTTTCGGAGGTTATTCCTGCCATTTCGTCGGCTTTATATGCTGGACACATGGTAGATATGAATGAGAAACGGAAGATGCTTTTGTCTATTAATGGACTTTATATTTTCCTCATTGGAGGGCTGTGTTTATTGGCTTTTAATGCGGATTCTTGGGAATTTTTAGAGAAAACTTATGCGATAACTTTTTTTGGTAAGGAGGTATTTAGTAGTCCTATAATAGCTTTTTTAATTTATGGAATTATTTTCTTTACGGGGTTTTGTAGGGCTTTCTTAGGGCCAATACTTCCTGCAATGATACCAAAAATTGTGAGTAAAGAAGTATTACCAAATGCTATTACCTTAAATCAAGCGACCTTCCTCACTGCATCTGTTGGTGGCCATGCTGTTGGTGGCCTTTTGATTTCCTTCATCGGGGTTAAATATACCTTATTGGTTATTATTTTATTGATGTTTATAGCATTATCTTTTTTTTCAACATTAGATAAACAACCATCAGAACATAATAAAAATGAGGTGAAATTAATGGAAAGTCTAAAAGAGGGAATCTTATATATCTATAATACGAAAGAGATTTTGGGAGCGTTGTGTTTGGATATGTTTGCTGTGTTATTTGGTGGTGCAGTAGCGATGATTCCTGCCTTTGCGACAGATATTTTAAAAGTTGGAGCAAAAGGTTTTGGGTTGCTCAATGCAGCTTCGGATATTGGCTCTATGCTGATAATTATTACTCTGTCTTTTATACCTTTACAAAGACATCAGGGGAAAATCCTATTGGCTACGATATTCGGCTTTGGATTTTGTATTGTCGGCTTTGGATTATCAGAAATTTATTGGATATCTTTCTTTATGTTGATGCTTAGTGGTATGTTTGATGGTATTTCTGTTGTAATTCGTGGAACGATTATCCAACTAAAGACACCTGATAAAATTAGAGGTAGAGTACTGAGTGTCAATTCTATATTTATAATGTCAAGTAACGAAATGGGGCAGTTTGAGAGTGGGGTAGCATCTAAGATTTTAGGTGTTGCGAGGTCGGTAGTCTTTGGTGGTAGTATGACGCTGCTCATTGCCTTGATAGTAGCAATCTTTAATCCAAAATTAAGAAATATGGAATATCGTAATGAATAGTAAAAAAGAGGTATGATTTTCATACCTCTTTTTTCATTTTTAATAAAATTCAGTCTAAATTTCCGAAATGATATCTCCCAATGGAAGACGAGACTTTGGGGTGATATATGGCTGGTTACCGTCTTCTTTATTACGATAGCCTATTGCCACAGCAAATAATGTACGATAGCCATTGTTATTCAGAATCTTGTCGTATTCGCTACCTATAAGTCCCTCCATAGGAGTAGAGTCTATTCCCTCACTTGCACAAGCCGTTAGAAAATATCCTAATGAAATATAAACTTGCTTCTCTAGCCAATACTTCACTACTTCATTTCCTCGTGATTTTATAGCATTTTTGTAATAATCTACAGCCAATGGATGTAGATTATTTGTAATAAACTCTTCAAATTTTTCTAAGTTATCAATCACCGAAAATACTACTAAATGGCTTGCTTCTCGTATTTTTTGTTCATTGACAAAAGATACTTTTGCCAATTTTTATTTCACTTCTGGATTACCTACAAAAGTGAAATGCCATGGCTGGCAATTGATAGAAGATGGACTTAATCTAAGGATTTCCTTTAATTCCTCTATCTTATTTGTATCAATTTTTTTATCAGAATAGGTTTTTGTAGTATATCTATTTTTTGCTAAATCTAAAAAACTCATTTAATTTTGTGTTATTTTAATGTATATGTTTTTCTGCGTGGTAAGAAGACCTTACTAATGGCGAACTTTCCACATGACGGAATCCTAAACTTCTTGCAAACTCACCAAATTCTTCGAATTCCTCGGGTGTAATGAATTTTTTCACAGGTAAGTGATTTCGTGTTGGCTGGAGATATTGACCTAAAGTGATTACATCCACATCGGCATTTCTGATATCCTCAATCGTACGGAATACTTCATCTTTTTCCTCGCCTAAGCCGAGCATTACTCCCGTCTTTGTACGTCTTTGCCCTGCTGATTTTAGGTATTTTAGCACATCGAGGCTTCGTTGGTATTTCGCTTGGATTCGCACTTCTCTCGTGAGTCTTTCCACTGTTTCCATATTATGAGAAATTACCTCTGGCGCTACCTCTACCAATCTATCAAGATTTTTTGTAACTCCTTGAAAATCGGGTATGAGCGTTTCCATTGTAGTACCTGGAGAAATTCTACGAACCGCGTTCACTGTCTCAGCCCAAAGAATAGACCCCATATCTTTTAAGTCATCTCTATCTACAGAAGTGAGTACTGCATGCTTGATTTTCATCAATTTGATAGAACGAGCAATTTTTTCTGGTTCATCCCAATTAACATCTAGCGGTCTGCCCGTTTTTACACCACAAAAACCACAACTTCGGGTACAGATATTTCCTAAAATCATAAAGGTAGCTGTCCCATAACCCCAGCATTCTCCCATATTAGGACAAGAACCACTTTGGCAAATAGTGTTAAGTTTATATTTATCCACCAAAGAGCGGAGGTCTCTATATTTTTTTCCCGTAGGAAGTTTTACACGAATCCACTTCGGTTTATTGGTAAGCGTACTTTGTTCTTTTGTAAGATTTTCCATTTGTTAGAAAAATAATGTACAAAATTAAGGATAAATTTATTAATAAAACACTATTTGAAGTATAGAAGAAAACAATTAGTGTATAAGTTATTGATTATCAATAGTTAATTTATTTAATTCGAAAAGAATGGATTAATAATAAATATCGATTCTAAATTATTTTATACTTGATGACCAGAGCAGAGGAGTTTTTAAAAATATTTTAGTGATAAGAATATAAAAAAATCCGTACATTTGCTGACTATGATAAAGATTGGAAATATAGAACTTCCTGATTATCCGCTACTTTTAGCACCGATGGAAGATGTTAGTGATCCACCATTTAGGAGATTATGCAAATTACATGGAGCAGATTTGATGTACTCGGAGTTTATTTCGTCTGAGGGATTAATTCGCGATGCTATTAAATCAAGAAAAAAATTGGATATATTTGATTATGAGCGTCCTATTGGTATCCAAATTTTTGGAGGAGATGAAGAGGCAATGGCAATGTCAGCTCGAATTGTAGAGACTGTAGAGCCAGATTTAGTAGATATTAATTTTGGATGTCCTGTAAAAAAGGTCGTATCCAAAGGAGCCGGAGCCGGAGTTTTGAAAGATGTTAATTTGATGGTCAGTCTTACGAAAGCCGTTGTGAAATCTACACATTTGCCCGTTACCGTAAAGACGCGCCTTGGTTGGGACTCTACTTGTATTAATATCGACGAGGTAGCAGAGAGACTCCAAGATGTAGGTATCAAGGCACTAACGATACATGCCCGTACTCGTTCTCAAATGTACAAAGGCGAGGCCGATTGGGAGCATATTTCCAGAATTAAAAACAACCCAAATATAGAGATTCCTATCTTTGGTAATGGTGATGTAGATAGCCCCGAGAAGGCCTTAGAATACAAAAATAAATATGACTGTGATGGGATAATGATTGGCCGTGGAGCGATTGGATATCCTTGGATTTTTAATGAAATAAAACATTATTTCCAAACGGGGGAGATTTTGGCAGAGCCTACGATAGAGGATAGACTCTTGGCTGTTCGCCAGCATGCAGAATGGTCGGCAGAGTGGAAAGGCGAGAGGTTAGGATTGATAGAGATGAGACAGCATTATAGTAATTATTTTCGTGGAATACCTCATTTTAAGGATTTTAGAAAGAAATTTTTAGAAATTTTTACTCTCAGGGAGATGGATGAAATCATAGAAGAAGTAAAAGATTTTTACCGAAATTATATGAAATAATATTGTAATAAAATAAGATGATTTTAAACTAACTTCAAAAATAAAAACAATGCTAAAAGCGGAGAATATCACCAAGGTATACAATCATGGAAACAAGGTTGCCTTACAGAATTTTTCTATTGAAGTTCCCGAAGGGTCTATTTATGGACTACTTGGCCCCAATGGAGCGGGGAAAACGACTTTTATTCGGATTATTAATCAAATTATTCAACCTGATTCAGGAACGATTTTTATTAATGGAAATAGGCTTAATCTTAACAATATCAGGGATATAGGATATATGCCCGAAGAAAGGGGACTTTATAAAAATATGTCTATTGGAGACCAATTATTGTATTTCGGAGAACTGAAAGGCATGTCGAAAAATGATGCATTGGCAGAGGCTAAAAAGTGGTTTGAACGGCTAAATATCGACCAATGGTGGAAGAAAAAAATATCCGAACTTTCCAAAGGAATGGCACAAAAAATACAATTCGTAACGACCGTTTTGCATCGCCCAAAGTTACTCATTCTTGATGAGCCTTTCTCTGGGTTTGACCCCGTAAATGCCAATCTCATCAAGGAACAAATCATCCGACTAAAAGAAAAGGGTACAACTATCATACTCTCTACTCATAGAATGGAAAGTGTGGAGGAGATGTGTGAATTCGTTACGCTTATCAATAATTCTAAAAAGGTGATTGACGGAAAAATATTTGAGGTAAGGGAAAAATTCAAACAAAATATTTTTGAAATTGCAATATCTCATTATGATGAAGATAAATTAGACAGTTATATAAAAACTTATTCTTTTGATAATTTGAAAAAAGAAAATGGCATTGCATCTTTTGAAATAACCAAGATTATTAATCAAAAACAATTTTTACTAGAATTAATGGAAATTGGACAAATCCGTACTTTCAATGAAAAAATACCAAGTATGAATGAAGTTTTTATCCAAGCTGTAAAATAAAATTTATAAAAAATGAGAAATATTATATTAATCACCAAACGAGAATATCTTACACAAGTAAAGAAAAAATCGTTTATATTACTTACACTTTTCACACCATTGTTGATAATTCTTTTTGGGGGCATTATCGGTTTTATCTTTAAGGCAAATGAAACTTTTAGCAGAATACAAGTTTTGGATAAATCAGGAATGATTGCCCAACACCTAAAATCAACTGATAGGATTTCCTATGAAATAATTAACGAAGACAATACCCAAACAATAAAATCTAATCTTAAAAAAGAGGAGACAATAGATGGTATATTAATAATCCCAGCATTAAATGAACAGGGGCTAAGTGTCCTACAAAAAGAGATAAAACTTTTAGTGAATAAAAATATTGGTTATGATAATAAAGATTTGATAAACAAAGATCTAAATGAAATAATACAAAGGGAAAAAATAAAATCTCTCGGCCTAAATGAAGGGCAGATTAAAGATATAGAAAAAGAAATTTCCATTAATGTAGAGAATATCAATGATAAAAATAATACCGATTCGGATTTATCTTTCAAGGTAAAATCATTCATTGGTGGGGTATCAATGTATGTGGTTTTTATATTTATCATTCTTTATGGAGTTCGTGTAATGAGAAGCGTTTTAGAGGAAAAAAACACTCGTGTAGTGGAGGTAATTATTTCCTCTGTGAAGCCTTTTGAGTTGATGGCAGGAAAGATTTTTGGGGTTACCCTGGTAGCTTTTACACAATTTTCTATCTGGATTACAATGGTCATATCAGCAAATTTTCTAATCGGAACGGAACTCTCTACGGGAACTATTTCTCAAATACCGATAATGAGTAATAGCACTGATAAACAAGAGGCTATACATAATATTTTTTCTGTGATTAATGAAATTGATTTTCCATTGCTAATTGTGGTATTTTTACTTTATTTCATATTAGGATATATTTTTTATAGTTCTATATATGCAGCGATTGGTTCAGCAGTAGATAATGAGACTGAGACTCAGCAATTTACATTAATTGGTATGATTCCGCTCATTATCAGTGTATATGGAAGTGTGAGTATTATCAATAATCCTGATGGGCCAATAGCTTTTTGGTTATCTATTATTCCGCTGACATCTCCTATTGCAATGATTACTAGAATGCCCTTTGGAGTACCTATTTGGCAAATTTTCCTTTCACTAATGTTACTTGTTGGGGCAGTGGTTTTGATGATATTTTTGGCTTCTAAAATTTATAGAATAGGAATTCTTACTTATGGGAATAAAATCACTTGGAAGGAACTATGGAAGTGGATACGACAATAAAAAATAAAATCAGCTTATGAAAATAGGCTGATTTTTATTGATAGAACCAATTTTTTTCGATATATTCATAAACCTCAGGTGGAAGCATTGGGCGGTAGTTTTTCTTTGATTTTATCATATCTCGAATCTCTGTGGCCGACAGCTCAATAATAGGAGCCTGCACAAAACGGATATTTTCATGATTTTGGTATTTTGATTTTTTTTTTTGATGATTAAAAACTCGTGGATATACGATAATCAAATGATTATCAACTAAGAAATCTGCATTTTTCCATTTATGTAGCGTTTCTAAATTGTCCTCGCCCATTATAATTGTAAAACTATACTGAGGGTATTTATCTTTCAAATAAGCGAGAGTATCAATGGTGTAACTTGGTTTTGGTAATGAGAATTCAATATTAGAAACCTTCATTTTAGGATAATTTTTAGTAGCCAACTCTACCATTTCAAGGCGAATATAGTCGTTAAGAAGTGTTTTTTTACTTTTGAATGGATTTTGCGGACTTACTACAAACCATAATTCGTCTATATCAGAATATTCAACAATGTAATTTGCCAAGATAAGATGCCCAATATGAATGGGATTAAACGAACCAAAAAAAAGACCTATTTTCATTTCATATTTTTTTATTATAAAAATCTTACATCTCTTATATTCAGGTAATACGAGATATTCCCTTTCCAGTGATTTTCCTCTACCGTGAAGGCGATATCGAATCTTTTCTCCTTAAAATTATCTGCGAAATCTCCAAGTTTAAAACCTACACACTCGATATTCTTTCCATTAGATTCGTTTTTAATGAAAAATTTTAAGTGCTTATCTTCTTTTCCCATTGTACGGACTTGCCCTGATACTTTTTGATTTTTTAGTACCAAAATAGGTTTCATATTATGAGGGCCAAAAGGTGCCAATTTTCTATGAAAACTAAAAAAATCCCTATTCAAATCATTGATATGTATATCGGTATCAATCTGGATGCTTGGAGTTTTTTGATGTTCTTGTATTCTTTCAGAAACGATTTTTTCAAATCTCACTTTGAATTCATCAAAATTATCCTTCCCCATAGATAGTCCTGCAGCGGCCTGATGTCCACCAAATTTCAGTAATAGATCTGAGCATAAATCTAACGCCTGATGCACATCAAAATCTGCTACAGACCGAGCGGAAGCAATCAATTCGCCATTATTTCCATCGGTAAAAACGAGGGTAGGCTTGTAGTAAATATCCGTAAGACGAGAGGCTACAATACCTATTACTCCCTTGTTCCATTCAGGATTATATACAATAGTTGAGAAATTATTTTCTTGCTGATTATTAGTGATTTGACGAATTGCTTCTATGGTGGATATTGTATCTAATTCGCGTCTTTCATCATTTAAATCCATTATTTTGCTTACGATGTTTCGAGCTTCTTTTAAGTTATCGGAAATCATTAATTCCACAGAAGATTTCGCGTGAGAAATTCTCCCCGTAGCATTGATTTTTGGTGCTATCTCAAAAACAATATTTGATACATCATAAGAGGCAAGTTTTTCATTTGGAATTAATAATCTTAACCCTATTTTGCGGGTTTTTCTTAAATTTTTAAGTCCGATTTTTGTGAGATATCTATTCTCTCCTGTCATTGATACGATATCCGCTGCAATGGAAATTGCTAATAAATCCGTAAGTTCAAATAGCTCGTTTTCAGGTATTTTATAGATAGTATTAAGTCCTTGGCAAAGTTTAAAACCAACACCACAACCTGATAATTCCTTGAAAGGGTAGCGGCAATCTTTCCTTTTTGGGTCAAGTACAGCATAGGCTCTTGGTAGTCGTTCGCTCGGTAGGTGATGGTCGCAAATAATGAAATCAATATCTAAAGAATTAGCGTAATCAATTTTATCCTCTGCCTTAATTCCGCAGTCTAGGGCAATAATTAGTGAAAATCCATTATTTTTTGCAAAATCAATCCCTTCAATAGAGATTCCATAACCTTCGGAGTTTCTATCTGGAATATAAAAATCAAGACAATATCTACTAACTATCTTACTGAGATATAGGTACATAAGGGATACAGCAGTAGTTCCATCAACATCATAATCACCATAGATAAGGATTTTTTCATTGTTTTCTATAGCAGTGGCTATCCGTTCTACGGCCTTTTGCATATCAGCCATTAAAAATGGATTGTGTATGTCCTCAATATTTGGTTTAAAAAACTCTCTTGCTTTTGGATAGTTGTCTATATTCCTCATAATGAGTAATTTAGATTCTAACGAGCCATAACCTAAGGATATGCTCAGCCCATCTACAAGGTCTTCGTCGGGTTCAGGTTTGTATATCCATTTTTGATTCATACCACTCTATTTTTACGGATTTTACTTCGCAAAATTAAGAAATTTTGAGTTATGATTAAAAATAAATGCTTCACTTATGGTAAGTAAAGCATTATGTAGTTTAATTTATGAAATTAATGAGTAGTAGATTCAGAATCTACTTTATTTTCTTTTTGAATAGAATCTGTCTTAGAGACATTTTCTTCTGGTTCAAGTTTATGCTGAGCATCATCAGTATAGCGTCCTACACCTTCTTCTAATTTTAGAACACCCTTATTTCCTCCCTCTGGAAGTTTTTTGCAACTTGTCGCTAATGCTACGAGGGACAACCCTAATACTACTTTTTTCATTATCAATTTATTTTAATCTTCAAATATATGAATAATTCGTATTAATAACCAAATATTTTTACTAGAAAGTTAATTTTTCATTTGAAAATATACCCAAGCACTAGCATAGATACCTGCAGTTTCGGTTCTTAATCGTTGGTTTCCTAGTTTTATTGATTTGATTTTTAGATCAATAAGAGATATTATTTCATTTTCTGAAAAATCACCTTCTGGTCCAATTAATATTGTTATTTCATCTGTAATTTCTATATCTTGAAGATTTTTTCTATCAAATCTATTATCGCAATGGGCAACGAAAGTTTTTTTTGGATTTATAGTTTTTAAGAAATCTTTTAACTTAGTTAAGTCATTAATTTTTGGAAAATAAGTTCTTAAACTCTGTTTAGATGCAGAAATTGATTGTTTTCGAATTTTGTCAATATTAATGTTTTTTCTTTCAGAATTATCAGTATTAATAAATGTTATTTCGGATATTCCCAATTCGGTTGCCTTTTCAATGAAAAATTCAATTCTATCAATATTTTTCGTTGGAGCTATCGCGATATGTAGTTTTGGGCTAAAATCAGCAATTTTTTCTTGTATTTCAATTTGGGTTAATACGGCTTTTTTACCTTCAATTTTGAGAGAACCTTTTGCCAAATTTCCTTGTCCATCCGTCACAAAAAGTTCTTGTCCATCTCTCATTCTCAGAACTTTAATGATGTGCTGTTGCTCGTCTTCGTGGATTTCTACACTCGGATAGATTTGTCCGTTAAAAAGTTTCATATATTATAATTTGTTACAAAAATAAGTTTTTTAAACAAAATTGAAAACTTACTATACTCACCAAAACGAAATGTCAAAAAAAAGAGAAGCAACCAAGTTGATTGAGTTACTTTTTTAATGGGATTTTAATTGCTTTTCAAGAAGCTTTTAGTGAGGAGTTTACTAAATTTTTACTCTTTGTGAGAGTTTGTAAAGCGAAGACGATGCCGAATCTTTTAGAAATATTATTAATATTGACAAAAATAAATATAAAAGGAATGATTCGTATATATCATTCCTTTTTTGTTTTAATTGTTTTCTTTTTCAGCAGAGGGATAGGGGATTAATTTGAGTGTTCCGCTATCATATTCCGCAAGAAATATATCTGTTGCAGATTCGTATCCTTCTTTTTTCAATTCATCTATGAGCCATTCTTCTGTTTTACCTACATCATCTAATATGCTGGCTTGGATTAGTCCATCTGTGATGATAGGATATTTTGGGTTTTCCTCTCCGCGGAGAACGATGGTAAGTTCACCATTCTGTTCAAATACTGCTCGTTTGACATTGCGGACATAATACACACCTTCTCGTCGTAACTTAAATGCTATTTCGTTTGCTGTAATTTTGGCTTTACGGCAGGCATCTACATCAACCACTCCGTGTTTTATGAGGACAATTGGCGATCCATCAATAAATGTTTTTAGAGTATGGTTTTTCGATTTGAGTTTTCGTAGGCCGATAATGAGTAAAGCCCAAATTGTGAGTACCACAGCAAACAATAGGATAGAAATAGAGGGACTATAAATTACCCCACCGATAATTCCCCCGAGTACATAGTTTTGTACTTGATCCATTGGAGATGTAGGAGCTAAGTTACCCTTGCCTGATTTATTTATAATTAGGATAATAGCGAGTAAGCCCAATAGTAATTTTAAGAATACATTTAGATAGAAGAAGTCATCTGATTGGAGTAATGCGATGATATTCATATAATGTTTTATTTTAGGGTTAGAATGATATATCAAGACCAGCATCGACAACATTGTAGTCCTTTCGTATATTTACAATAGGAGCAGTGTCATAGATTAAACGGTATATTCCTCGTATTCCAAAATTGCGTGTAATACGATATTTGAGATCAATAGCACCTCCGAAGCGTGCATTTTTCAAGTAACTATCAGGAGTTGCTTGGTGGATAGCCGTTGTTGTAAGTTCCCAATTTTCCCCAATTTTGTTTTGAAAACTAAGGGATAAATGACTTTTAACTCGGTGGCTATAGGCATATTTAGAATCATCAGGAGTGGGTGTGGAATGTTCCCACTTTTCGTATTCATAAAATAGACCAAAAGCAGCGAATAAAATATTTGAGGAACTATTCATTAAACGATAGCGAGACTGTAGCCCTGATGAAAATTTAAAGGTCATTCCTCTACTTGCAGCCCACTGAGACTCCATATAGGGGTAGATTTCAAAGGCATGGTCCAGAAGATACCGATATTCGGCATGTATATATCCGCCACTGAGAGTTATTTTCTTACCATAGGAAGAAAATTCAAATTTGTTAAGTAAATTTACTACTCGGTTCTTATTAATGAGGATATTGATATTAGCACTATTTCTAAAGGTAAAAACATCTTGTTTCTCTGTTTGGAAGTTAAGAGAAGGGGTGATTGTACCTTGTATTGTTTTTGTGCTATCAATACCTATTGTTGTATTCTCAGAGAAAAGCATTTGTGTGTATCCGAGAGTAGGTATTAGCAGAGTGATTATGAAATAAATTAATCGCATTTTGTAAATATTTAATAAATCGAGCGGCAAAGGTAATAAAATAATTACTACAAAACAAAAATACCACAGAATATTCTGCGGTATTTTGTTGTAAAATAAAGTGTTTTTACCTCTTTTTAAACTCTCTTACAGAGCCATCAAGGTTGAAGTTAATGTTGTATTTTTCTCTTGTTCCTTCAATGGTATTCGCATCCCAATATCTTTTTTGAGTCGGAACCCAAAGGTTGAAATAGATGTAGTCTAATTCTGCTTTTTCAGCTCCTTCTACGGTGGCTGCTTTTTCTTTCCAATTTTTATAAACTATTGCCACGGTTGCAAATTTAATATCATTTAGTGGGGTTGAGTTATCTTTCAAATCACCTCCGCCAGAGATTTGCACAGGTTGAGGTTCGCTCCATTTTCCTCCTTGATAAGTGTAGTGGTCTACATTTTCAGGTTTTTCAGGGTCAATGAGTTCAATCTCAATGCGAGGCATCGTTCCTCCATAAAATTGCACATTTTGAAAAACTTGCACATCTTTCCCTTTGAATTTTGGTAATTCTTTTAGGGCATCTTCTGCTTTTTGTAGTTCCTCAGTGTTAGTTAGTAAATCAGAACCTGTTGCGTTTGCTACTTGACTTACGGCATCAGCTAAACTTTCTCCTTTTTTACCGCAAGATTGAGCTACTCCTAATGTTAGAGCGATACCTAATGCTCCGATGATAAATTTACTGGTCTTCATAAATAAAAATGTTAAAATTACTTTTGCAAAATTAAGGAATATTTCTCTGGAAATCAATAAAATTTTGTAAAAAATAAAAATAAAAATATTGATTTTAAGTGACTTGTGATTCATTAAAAACCTACTTTTGAAAATATAGAAAATATCTTTTTTTTCTAAAAAATAGTGTATTTAAATAATTTTTCATATATTTGCACGGCTTTTTATAGAGTGAGGTTTGGGAAAAGCAAAAAACGATAATATTAACGACTTCCTTAGTTTTTGAATCTATTTACCAAACCACGAAAACTGAGGGATACAAATTTATTTTAAAATTATGTCTGATTTGACAAAAGAAGAAATTCTATTAAACCAAAATGTAGCTCCTGAACAATTTGATTGGGAAGCTTTTGAATCTGGTCTTGATGCAGAAGCAAGACAAGAAAAAAATAATCTTGAAGAAATCTACAAAGGGTCTCTTAATAACCTTGAAGACAGCGAAGTACTTGTAGGTAAAGTAGTAAGACTTACTGACAAAGAAGCTATTGTTGATATTAACTTCAAATCTGAAGGTGTGATTTCTCTTAACGAGTTCCGTTATAACTCTGGCCTTAAAGTAGGTGATGAGGTTGAAGTAATGGTAGATAGAAGAGAGGATAAATCAGGACAACTTCAATTATCCCACAAAAAAGCAAGAACACTTAGAGCGTGGGATAAAGTAAATGAACTTCACCAATCTGGTGAAATCGTGAATGGTTTTGTGAAATCAAGAACAAAAGGTGGTATGATTGTAGATGTTCATGGAATTGAAGCTTTCTTACCAGGTTCTCAGATTGATGTAAAACCAATCAAAGATTATGATCAATTCGTAGGTAAAACTATGGAATTCAAAGTAGTGAAAATCAATCCAGAATTCAAAAATGTGGTTGTTTCTCATAAAGCACTTATCGAAGCAGATATTGAAGGTCAGAAAAAAGAAATTATCGCTCAACTTGAAAAAGGACAAGTTCTTGAAGGAACTGTTAAAAATATTACTTCATACGGAGTATTCATTGACCTTGGTGGCGTAGATGGTCTTATCCATATTACAGACCTATCTTGGTCGAGAGTAAATCATCCAACAGAAATCCTTACTGATGGACAAACAGTGAAAGTGGTAATCCTTGATTTTGATGATGACAAAACAAGAATCCAATTGGGTATGAAACAATTAGAACCACATCCTTGGGAAGCACTTTCTGCTGGATTGAAAGTAGGTGATAGAGTAAAAGGTAAAGTAGTGGTTCTTGCTGACTATGGTGCATTCGTAGAAATCGCTCCAGGTGTAGAAGGTCTTATCCACGTTTCTGAAATGTCTTGGTCTACTCACCTAAGAAGTGCAGGTGATTTCGTGAAAGTAGGAGATGAAGTAGAAGCAGAAGTACTTACTCTTGACAGAGAAGAAAGAAAAATCTCTTTGGGTATCAAGCAATTAACAAATGACCCTTGGGCAGATATTGAAACTAAATATCCAGTAGGTTCTAAACACAACGGAGCGGTAAGAAACTTCACGAACTTCGGTGTATTCGTAGAATTAGAAGAGGGAATAGATGGATTAGTATATATATCTGACCTTTCTTGGACTAAGAAAATTAAACATCCATCAGAATTCTGTTCAGTAGGTGATAAATTAGATGTAGTGGTTCTTGAGCTTGATAAAGAAGCTAGAAGAATCTCTCTCGGACACAAACAACTTACTGAAAACCCTTGGGATAAATTTGAAACTAAATATGCTGAGGGTACTATCCATTCTGGAGTAGCAGCAGAAGTTTTTGATAAAGGTGCTCAAGTTCAGTTTGAAGATGCAGAAGTAGAAGCATTCTGCCCTGCAAGATTACTTGAAAAAGAAGATGGTTCTAAAGTTAAAAAAGGAGAAACTGTTGATTTCAAAGTAATTGAGTTCAATAAAGAATTTAAGAGAGTAGTAGTTTCTCACACGGGTACTTTCAGAGAAGAAGAGAAAAAAGCTGTAAAAGAGCCTAAAAATGTAGTATCTAATAACGAAGAGAAAACAACTCTTGGAGATATAGATGCTCTTGCAGAGCTTAAAAAGAAAATGGAAGGTAAATAATCCTAAACATTTCTAAAATATTTAGCCACTGAGTATAATCTTGGTGGCTTTTTTTATTAAAAAATACTATCTTTGCCTTAATTAATAAAAAAATGGAAGCAGGTAAAACTCAAATACTAAAAATTATAAAAAAAATAGAAACAGGATATTTCTTGTCTGATAGTGAGGGAGAAAATGTATTTATTGCTAATATTTTTGCTGAAAATAATTGGCAAGAAGGCGATGATGTAGAGGTATTTGTCTATCAGGAAAATGATGAACTCAAAGCGACAACTGAGAAACCCTATGCAGAGGTAGGAGAATTTGCGGTGATGGAGTGTGTCCAATCTATGCCATCAGGAGCGTTTTTGGATTGGGGAATTATTAAAGATTTATTTGTACCATATAAGGAGCAAAAAGGGAAGATGATAGAAGGGAAAAAATATCTAGTCTATGTTTATCAAGACGAAAATACAGGACTTGTTACAGGTACAGCGAAGTTCAAGAGAAACCCTTCTTACGAGAATCTTCCTCTGAAAGAAGGAGAAAAAGTTTCTCTTATTTTGATGAATGAGACAGAACTTGGATGGAATGTGGTTATTAATCAAAAATATATAGGATTGGTCTATAAAACAGATATTTATAAAAAAATATATCCTCTGTCTACAGAAATTGGATATATTAAAACAATTAGGGAAGATGGGAAGATTGATGTAGTGATGCAACCTTTTGGCTTTGAAAATATTGATGAGTATAAGCAGAAGATTTTGGATAAATTGAAAGATAATTATGGGCTACTATATTTATCAGATAAGTCATCTCCTGAGGAAATAAAACAGGAATTGGAGATGAGCAAAAAGAATTTTAAAAAAGCAATAGGAAGTCTATATAAAGATAAACTTATTGAAATACAAGAAGATAAGTTAATTTTAAAATAAAATATTGTGTCCCCCTTGAAATAAACTTTTTTAATAATGGATTTATATGAAATTTTTATTAAGCCTTATGAGTCTTACGAGAATTCACAAGTTATATTGGAGGCTATAGCTACAATTTTTGGATTACTGAGTGTATATTTTTCCATTCGTAAGAATATTTGGGTCTATCCCACAGGAATTATTTCTACAGCAATTTCTGTATATTTATTGTTTATAGGCAATTTATTAGGAGATATGATGGTAAATGTTTATTATACAATAATGAGTATATATGGTTGGTTTTTGTGGTCCAAAAGTAGCAATACCCAGCAGGTGGAAGTTGTAGAGACTACCCGAAAAGAATGGCTGGTGAGCATATTCGTTTTTATGTTTAGCGTTGTGCTTATCTCTATAATTTACTATTATAAACCATTGATAGATAATAAATTTGTATCAGATGGAATTACTTTAAGTCTCAGTAATCTAGATTGGGTTAATTGGGTTGATGTCTTTGTAGCTTCTGTATTTTTTGTAGGAATGTGGCTAATGGCAAAGAGGTGTGTAGAGAATTGGATTTTGTGGATTTTAGGTGATTTAATATCTGTTCCGATGTATGTTGTAAAGGGATTTAATATGTTTGCATTACAATATTTTATTTTCACAATTTTAGCTATTTGGGGATATTTAAGTTGGCGAAAAAGTGTTAATAAATTATGAAAAAATCGTTTTTAGTTATATTTTTTTTAGGATTTATTATTGGAGGGTATTTTGTTTTTAACTTTTATACAAAAGAGGAAAAATTTTCTGTAAAGGTTGAAAAAGAGATAGATGCACCCGTGGATGATGTATTTCTTCAATTTGATAATTTCCAAAACTTTACACATTGGAATGCTTTGTTTTCTACTAAAAATAAAACGAAAATTAATTATTTTTTGCCTATCGAGGGGGAGAATAGCTCTATAAGTTTTTTTAATTCGAAGAAAGATAATGGTGAAATATATATCCGAGAATCCAAGAAGAATAATTTTATTAAATACCAGTTTTTTCATTCGCAGAATAAGAGACCTCTTGATATATTGGTGAAATTTAAGGTTTTGTCCCAAACAAAAACAAAAATTACCTGGATTATTTCAGGGAAGCAAAATGTTAATTTTCAGAATATTATAGATAATTTTACAGCTCAAGATTTTATTCAGAATATAAATAATAGTCTTACTAATTTGAAACATAATCTCACCAATCAGACGAATGTCCATAGAAAAATAGACCAAATAAAATTAGATAGTATCTTTATTGAAAATATACCAAATGAAATCCTTTTAGGGGTAAATTATGAAAATTTTAATAAAAGAGATGATTTGTTAATGGGTATTATTCATAATTATAATAAAATTCATAATTTAATATCTTTAGACTATAAAGATGACTCATTCAGCATCGCTACTCTCATTATTAAAACAAATAGTATAAAGCAAGACGAGGTTTCTTATTTTATTGGATTTCCAGTTAGTGAAAAGCAGAATTTATCAAATAATGTATTGATATTTAGAGAGTTAAATGGTGGTAAGGCTTATTCAATTTATTATAAAGGAAAATATAAATATAAGCAAATGAGTATTGACAAATTGAAATCCAAAGTAAAGGCTGACGGATTAGAAATCAATCAATTAAGAGAAGTTTTTATGGAGGCTCCTGAAGAAAATCAAGATGTTTTAATGAAGTTTTCTGCTAAGGTGAAGTAATATAATACGATAAGTTTTCCTTATTTTTGCAGATATAAATAATTTTATTTAGATTTAAAGTGTTGTTAATCAATGTATTATGGATAAAAGGCTTTTCCTTATAGATGCCTATGCGATGATTTTTCGTGGGTATTATGCTCTTATTAGAAATCCAAGACTAACTTCTTATGGATTAGATACTTCTGCTATTTTTGGTTTTACAAATTCTCTCATAGAACTTATCAAAAGGGAGAAACCAAGCCATATCGCAGTGGTATTTGATGTAGGAAAAGCCAATGTGAGAACTAATGAGTTTGCGGAATATAAAGCAAACCGAAGTGAGACTCCAGAGGCGATAAAAGTTGGAGTTCCATATATCCATCAAATCTTAGAGGCTATGAGAATTCCTATTCTTGGAGTGGAGGGGTATGAAGCTGATGATGTAATAGGAACTATTGCTAATAAAGCTGAAAATGAGGGTTATACAACTTTTATGGTAACTCCTGACAAGGATTTTGGACAACTTGTAACTGATAATATTAAAATATATAAACCGGCCTCAAAAGGTAACGATATTGAGATTATCGGAGTGCAGGAAATAAAGGAAAAATATGGTATTAACGAGCCAAAACAAGTTATTGATATTTTGGCAATGATGGGCGATGCTGTGGATAATATACCTGGATTACAAGGAGTTGGAGAGAAAACAGCTCTGAAATTTGTCCAAGAATATGGTTCAATAGAAAATTTATTAGCGAACACCCATAATTTGAAAGGTAAATTAAAAGAAAAAATAGAGGCCAGTGCTGAGTTGGGAGTTCTTTCTAAGAAGTTGGCAACCATTATTACTGATGTACCTATTGAGTTTGAAGAGAAGAAATGTAATTTGGAAGTTCCTGATTTTCAGAAGATAAAAGATATTTTTGAGAAGATAGAATTTCGAAGATTGTATGATAATATTTATAAAATATGGAATACTTCAAACGAAAATCAGACTCAGCAAGAAGAGTCTATTGCAATTGAAAAAATAGAGAAAGAGACTCAAAAGGATGTTTCTCATCAGTTGATATTATTTTCTGATATTGAGGATGATACATTAAATAATAGTGCGGTAAAACAAACTATTTCCGAAAGGGAGCATCTGTATCAGTATATTAATACAACAAAGGGCATGCAGATTTTGTTGGCGAATTTACTCAAACAAAAATCAGTAGCCTTTGATATTAAAACAACCTCTGATAATGAATTCCAAGCGGAGATTGTTGGGATTTCTTTTTCGTATAGAAAAAATTTGGCTTATTTTGTTCCATTTGCTAAAAATCAAGATACTTATATTTTAGAGATATTTCGTCCTTTTTTTGAGAAAGAAGAAATTTTAAAAATTGCATATAATTTCAAATTCTTTTTGAAAATTCTTCATCGTTTTGGGATTAAAGTTAATGGAAAAGTGTTTGACCCAATGGTTGCTCATTATTTACTCAATCCCGACAGTCGGCATAATATAGAGTATCTTTCAGAAGTTTATCTAAAATATATACCTATTTCGGAAGAAATATTATTAGGAAAAGGAAGAAAAAAGATTCTGTTGAGTGATATTTCTCTCGAAAAACAGACGGATTTTGCGGGGGAAGGAGCAGAGATTTCTTATCAGTTGTTTGATTTTTTTGTTCCACAGCTGAAGAATGAAAATTTAGAAGAACTTTTCTATAGTATAGAGATGCCTCTTATGAGGGTTTTGGCAAAGATGGAGACAGAGGGAATTACCTTAGATTTAGATTGGTTGAAAAAGGAAAGCACTGATTTAGAAGGGGATTTAAAGGAGTTAGAACAGAATATTTTTGACCTTTCGGGAGAGGTATTTAATCTTAATTCACCAAAACAGCTTGGAGAGATTCTTTTCGGAAAACTACAACTTGACCCTAAGGCAAAGAAAACTAAGACGGGGCAATATTCAACTTCGGAGGAAGTTTTGCAGAAGTTGGCATCAAAACACAGAATTATTAGTCATATTTTGGAGTATAGAACTTATCAGAAATTAAAATCTACTTATGTAGATGCTTTGCCTGATGAAATTCAGAAAGTTACAGGTAGAGTTCATACTACTTTTTCGCAGACTACGGCAGCTACGGGGCGACTTTCGAGTCTTAACCCTAATTTGCAAAATATTCCAATCCGAACACTGAGAGGGCAACAGATTCGTGGAGCTTTTGTGGCGGGACTTGGTAAAAAAATCATTTCGGCGGATTATTCTCAGATAGAATTGAGATTGATTGCTGAAATTTCTGAAGAGGAAAATATGATAAAAGCTTTCCAAAACGGTGAAGATATTCACACTTCTACGGCATCTAAATTGTTTAAAATCCCTAATAATGAGGTTACTAAACAGCAGAGAAGTCAGGCGAAGTCTGTTAATTTTGGAATTATTTACGGACAAGGAGCATTTACCTTGGCGGAGCAAACAGGGCTTTCTCGTACTGAGGCGAAGGAAATGATTGATAATTACTATCAAAATTATCCTAAATTGAAAGAATTTATAGCTAATCAAATCCAAAAAGCAAGACAAAATGGCTTTGTGGAGACTATTTTGGGGCGTCGTAGATATTTGAAGGATATTAATTCTAATAATTTTGTAGTTAGAGGACATTCCGAACGAAATGCAGTGAATACACCTATACAAGGAAGTGCGGCGGATATCATCAAAAAGGCAATGATTAATATTGATAAAATCCTATCGGAAAGTGATTTACAAACAAAAATGCTTCTTCAAGTTCATGACGAACTTTTATTTGAAGTTCCTGAAAACGAAGTAGAATTGGTGAGTAATCTTATAAAAACCGAAATGGAAAATGCTGTGAAAACTACTGTTCCACTATTGGTGGAGGTAGGTGTTGGGGATAATTGGTTAGAGGCTCACTAAGATTAAAATGAGTGACAAAAAATGATAATTTAGCAATATTTAGCGAAGTTAAGCAATGTACATAAGATAAAGTCATTGAATAGTTTTGTTTTATTGCTAAATTTTTTTTCAAAATACTTAAAAATTTATTATTTTTGTACAATATTAAAAATCTAAAAAAATAGAAATGAATACTTACAAAAATCCATTAGAGGAGCGATATGCGAGCCAAGAAATGTTGTATAACTTTTCACCAAATAATAAGTTTCAAAATTGGAGAAAACTTTGGATAGCTTTGGCAGAAATAGAAAAAAATCTTGGTTTGGATATTTCAGATGAGCAAATTCAGCAGTTAAAAGATAATGTCGATAATATAAATTACGAAAAAGCTGCCGAATACGAAAAAAAATTCCGTCACGATGTGATGGCTCATGTGCATACTTATGGAGATGTAGCACCTCTTGCAAGACCGATTATTCATCTTGGGGCGACTTCCGCTTTTGTGGGGGATAATACGGATTTAATCCAAATGAGAGATGGACTTCTTATTCTGAAAAAGAAATTAGTGAATGTCATTCATTCTCTTTCAGAATTTGCCTCAAAATATAAAGATTTGCCTACGCTTGGTTTTACGCATTATCAACCGGCACAGCTGACAACTGTGGGCAAGAGAGCGACTCTTTGGCTTCAATCAATCATTTTGGATTTTGAAGAATTAGAGTTTTTTTTAGAAACTTTAAGATTTAGAGGAGTAAAAGGAACTACGGGGACGGCTGCAAGTTTCTTAGAACTTTTCAATGGAGATTATCAGAAGGTAAAAACTCTTGATAAGGAGCTTTCTGCAAGATTTGGATTTGAAAAAGTTTTTGGTGTTTCGGGGCAGACTTACGATAGAAAAGTAGATGCGAAAGTTTTAGCATTGCTGTCAAATATTGCTCAGTCGGCTCATAAATTCACTAATGATTTAAGACTTCTTCAAAATCTTAAAGAAATAGAAGAGCCTTTTGAGAAAAACCAAATCGGTTCTTCAGCGATGGCTTATAAAAGAAATCCGATGCGTTCCGAAAGAATAGGAGCTTTGGCAAAATTTGTAATGTCCCTATCTTCAAGTTCAGCAATGGTAGCGGCTACTCAGTGGTTTGAGAGAACGCTAGATGACTCAGCGAATAAGAGACTGGCTATTCCTCAGGCATTCTTAGCGGTGGATTCTATCCTTTTGATTTGGAATAATATCCTTAACGGAATAGTAGTTTATGAAAACCGAATCAATAAACATATTATGGAGGAACTTCCTTTTATGGCAACGGAATACATCATTATGGAGGAGGTAAAGGCTGGTGGCGACCGCCAAGAAATTCACGAGATTATCCGTGTGCATTCTATGGAAGCGAGTAAAAAAGTGAAGATTGAAGGTAAAGATAATGATTTGATAGAGCGAATTATGAACGACCAATCTTTGAAAATGGATAAATCTAAACTGACAGAAGTCCTTGACCCTAAGAACTTCATCGGTTTTGCACCAATCCAAACAGAAGAGTTTGTGAAAAATGAGGCACAACCGATTTTGGATAAGTATGCTGATTTGTTAGGTTTAGAAGCGGAGTTGAAAGTGTAAAATAATTTCAAAGGCACAAAAGAGAAGAGTTTTTGTGTCTTTGTTTTTGAAATTGGCGATAATATAGATGAAAATTTTTCTTAACTCTGATAAAACAATCTAAAACAGATTAAAACACCTGCCATCACCCTTAAAAAACACTCAGAAAGATTAAAATAAGCTCCGTTAGGGTTAAAAAATGCTTCGGAGAGTTAAAATAAGGAAAGTTTTTAATGAAAAATCTTTAAAATTATTAAAATATCAAAGGGAAGATTAAAACTTAAAAAGTTGATAATTAAATAAACGAAATACTATTAAAATCATAAAATATGAAAACTTACTATTTGTCTAATGAAAAAATGCTCCAAAACTACGGAGTAATGTTTGAAAATCTTGGGAAAGACCTTGATTTGAAAACAGAATTGGCAGAATATGGCTATGATGAAGTCAAGATAAAGGAGGGAAAAAAACTTTATGATAAGGCTCGTAATACCTTTGATGCTAATACAAAGGAAACTCGCGAAGAGACTACGGCATCGCGGAATTTTCAGGAAAAATATCAGAATTTCCAAAAAATACATACTACTCACCGCAAAAAAGCAAAAATAGTTTTTGATGATGACGCAGAGGCTTCTCTTCAACTTAAACTAAAAGATACGCCAGCTAGGGCTATTGCTAAATTTTTGGAAGAGACTAGAGCGTTTTATCAGCTTCTGGATACTACCGAAAAGCTTCTGACACCGCTGAAACAACTAAAAATAACGGAGCAAGAAATCAAAAAACAACTCCAATTACTCACAGAAGTGGAACAGGCCTACACCGATTATCAAAAAGAAAAAGGAGAGAGCCAACAAGCCACAAAGGATAAAAATGATGCCTTTGACGCCCTTGATAAATGGGTAACGAGATTCTTCAAAGTGGCAAAAATAGCCTTAGAAGATAGACCTCAATTATTAGAGAGTTTAGGAAAAATAATGAAAAATTAGAGTGAAAATATCTGAAATATCTTAATGAAATAGGATGTTTCGGATATTTCGTTTCATAAAAATAGAGTATAACAATATTTTAGAATATAATAGAGATAAGTCAATAAAATAAAAATGAACAAACGAATTTACACTGAAAAAAAAGGGATTTTTGATGTAGAAAGTCCGAAAATTTTACAAGAAATAAAGACAATAATCCCAAATATTGAGGCTGTAAAAGTCTATAATATTTATGATGTCTTTGGTCTTTCCGACGAAGATTTTCAAAAAGTAGCAGGAAAAACATTTGCAGACCCAGTTACCGATATTTTGCATTACGAAAATCCTGCCAAAAATCCATATTTTGCAACCGAATTTTTACCTGGGCAGTACGACCAAAGAGCCGACTCCGCTCAGCAGTGTATCACGATTCTTACCCAAAAGGAAAATGCCAAAGTTCGAAGCGGTAAATTAATCGAAATCGAAGGTGCCGACGAACAGGATTTGCAAAAAATCAAAGATTTATTAATTAATAAAATAGAAAGTCAGGAGAAAGATTTGACAAAAATGGAGTTCCCGCGAGAAGAGCAACCTAAGGAAGTTATCGTCTATAAAGACTTTAATTCTTTGGATGATAAAGGGTTGGAGGCGTTCTATCGTGAGAATGGCTTTGCTTTTGGCTTGGATGATTTGGCTTATATTCAAGAGTATTTTAAATCCGAGAATCGCAATCCTACTGAGACCGAGTTGAAAGTTTTGGATACTTATTGGAGCGACCATTGTAGGCATACTACTTTTGAGACCGAACTTACGGATATCCAGTTTGAGGGACAATTTAAGGAGACATTAGAGAGAATTTTTGCTGATTATTTAGAGAAAAGAAAATTTTTGGGACGAGAGGCGAAACCAATCTCATTAATGGACTTAGCAACCGTTTGTGGAAGATATTTTCATAAAACAGGGAAATTAGATAATCTGGTAGTTTCTGATGAAATAAATGCCTGCACAATCCAAATAGAAGCGGAATATGATGGTAAAAAGGAGCCTTGGTATTTACTTTTCAAAAATGAAACCCATAATCACCCGACAGAAATAGAGCCTTTCGGTGGGGCTTCTACATGTTTGGGAGGTGCCATCAGAGACCCATTATCTGGTCGTTCATTTGTTTATCAAGCAATGAAATTAAGTGGTGCGGCTAATGTTTTGGAGCCAGTGGAAAATACTTTGAAAGGGAAATTACCACAGAGAACCATTACAAAACAAGCAGCTAATGGATATTCGTCTTATGGTAATCAAATTGGATTAGCAACGACGCTCGTTTCCGAAATATATGATGAAGACTACAAGGCAAAAAGAATGGAAGTTGGTTTCGTAGTAGGAGCAGTGCCTGTGGATTGGGTGAAAAGGGAAAAACCACAAGAAGGAGATAGTATCATTATTCTCGGCGGTGCGACAGGTAGAGATGGAGTAGGCGGTGCTACGGGAAGTTCCAAGGAGCAAGACGAGACCTCTATACACACTCTTTCTACCGAAGTACAAAAAGGAAATGCCGTAGAAGAGAGAAAAATACAAAGACTTTTCAGAAATCCAGAAGTAACTAAATTAATCAAAAAATCTAATGATTTTGGGGCTGGGGGAGTATCCGTTGCCATTGGTGAAATAGCAGATAGTTTAGAAATTAATCTTGATGTATTACCTCTAAAATATGAGGGACTGAATGGTACGGAACTCGCCATTTCGGAGTCGCAAGAGAGAATAGCAGTAGTCGTTGATGCAAATGATAAAGAACGATTTATACAACTCTGTAAGGCTGAAAATATCTATGCCGTAGAGGTGGCAAAAGTTACCGACAGTGGAAGAATGCAGATGTTTTGGAGAGGACAGAAGATTGTGGATTTGAGCCGAGCATTCTTAGATACTAATGGTTGCACCAAATCACAAACAGTTAAAATAACACATCTTAATAAGGTTGAGACACAAAGTTTAGAGTTAAATAAGGAGAATTTTGTTCAACTACTTAAAGATAAAAATATAGCCTCTCAAAAAGGGTTATTGGAGATGTTTGACTCTACCGTTGGAGCGACTACTGTTGCCTTGCCGTTGGGTGGAAAATATCAATTGACACCTATGGAGGGAAGCGTCCAAACTCTACCGATTTTAGGAGCGAAAAATATAGAAACAGTTTCCTTGGCGAGTTGGGGATTTGATGCAGAGATTTCCAAACAAAATTCAATGGTAGGCTCGGCAAATGCAGTGGTAGAATCCGTTGCTAAAATAGTAGCAATGGGTGGCGATTACCAAAAAATCCGATTGAGTTTTCAAGAATATTTCGAAAAATTAGGACAAAATTCAGAGAAGTGGGGCAAACCGCTGGCTTCGTTGTTAGGAGCTTATGATGCTCAGATAAATTTAGGTTTGGCGGCCATTGGCGGAAAGGATTCAATGAGTGGTACTTATCAGGATATTAATGTTCCCCCTACGCTTATATCCTTTGCTTGTGCCAACGGCGAAAAGAAAAATATTATCTCTCCTGAATTGAAAAAAGAAGGAAATATACTATATCTTTTTAATCACGAAAGTCAAGAGAATGGTATGCCAAATTACGATAATCTTAAATCTATATTTGATTTTGTTTATCAAGGTATTAAAGATAAGAAAATCGTTTCCGTAAAGACTATTAAAGATGGAGGTCTGGCAGTAGCATTGGCAAAAATGTCCTTTGGAAATGGTTTGGGAGCAGATATTAACATAGAAGAAAACCAAGTATTTACGAAAAATATTGGTTCCCTCATCATTGAAACAAATGAATCTATAGACCATCATTTATTGAAAGAGATAGGGAAAGTTATTGGAGGAAATCAATTGATAATTAATGGTAATAGTTTTGATATTGAAGATTTGAGACAAGCCTATACATCTACATTTGAGTCTCTTTTTCCAACGACGGAAAAAGAAAAAATCGTAGTTGAGATAAATGAGACCTTAAACTCTGTTTCACCAAGAAATATTGTTATTAAGAAGCATCATTTGGTACAGCCAAAGGTGTTTTTACCAATTTTCCCAGGTACAAATTGCGAGTATGAGATGCAAAATGCATTCTTGAAAGAAGGTGCAAAAGCTAAAATAATGCCATTGGTGAATCTTAACCCAGAAAGTCTGCAGGAAAGTATCAAAAATTGGGTTAAGGAAATAGATAATTCTCAGATTTTGGCATTTTCAGGTGGATTTTCTGCTGGAGATGAGCCTGATGGTTCTGCTAAGTTTATCGTCAATGTTCTAAAAAATGAAATGATGAGAGATGCCGTACATCGATTTTTAGAGCGAGATGGATTGATTATCGGGATTTGTAATGGTTTTCAAGCTTTAGTGAAATCGGGCTTATTACCTTATGGCGAGATTAGGGATTTAGATGAAAATTCTCCTACCTTGGCTCACAATGCTATCGGTAGGCATATTTCTCAAATGGTCAATGTGAAAGTAGTAAATGATGAGTCGCCTTGGCTTAAAGGGATGAAAGACCAAGTCTATACTATACCTATTTCTCATGGGGAAGGGCGTTTTATGGCGTCGGAGGAAGTTATCAAAGAGCTTTACAAGAATGGACAAATTGCAACGCAGTATATAGATTTAGAAGGGAACATTGCCCACGGAATGCCATTTAACCCTAATAACTCATTATTCGGTATAGAAGGGATTACCAGTCCTTGCGGTAAGATTTTCGGGCGAATGGGACATCCAGAAAGGTTTGCTGATGGATTATTCAAGAATATTCCTTCTGCTAACTATCATAATGTTTTCAAAAATGGGGTGGAATATTTCAAATAAAAAACATCAAAAACTCTCCTTTTTGGGAGAGTTTTTTTATTTATAGAGGTTTCCAAGCTATCATCATTTCTCGTTTGCCTGGTGGCCCTGGTCGTTTTTCTACTTCCAATCCGAGTTCTTTTAAGATTCTTCTTACACTACCTTTGGATGAGTAGGTTGTGAGGAGTGAGTTTTCATTCATTTTTTCAGTAACGATTTCAAATAGTGGTTTTTCCCACAAATCAGGTTGGACTCTCGCTCCAAAACAATCGTAATAGACCAAATCTACTTTTGGAATGTCCAGTTTTGGAATGTCGAAAAAGTCAGCTTCCCACTTTGTAAGAAAAAAATTAGGAAGAATTTCCGTTTTTTTGTTCCATTCTGCAAGGTGAGCATTTTGATAAATTTCCTCAGCATTTGGAAAATCAAATAGTTTTGAGTAGCCCAATTCTGCAATTTCGTTGTGAGAAACGGGATATTTTTCAATAGAAATATAGTGTATTTCTTTGTGGAATTGATTTGTTAGAAAGTTATTAATAGTAACTAATAGATTAAGTCCAGTGCCAAAACCCATTTCTAAAATGTTGATTTTTGAATTTTTTAGTAGATTTAATCCATTTTTGATAAAAACAAATTCGGCCTCTTGTAATGCTCCGTGATAGGAGTGATATCCCTCATTTAACTCACTGATGAATAATGTTTTAGACCCATCTTTGGTGATTGTTATTTCTCTTTTCATTAAAAATTTTAGGCAAAATTAAATTATTTTCTTTGAAATTCAATAATTATTTATATATTTGTTTTCCAATAAAAAAAATAAATATATGATAATCCAAAAGACAACAAAAACAAGATTAGAGAATTTTGATCCAGAGAATTTTTCTTTTGGTAACACATTCATAGATCATATGGTGATTTGTGAGTATGAAGATGGTAAGTGGGGAGATGTGAGACTCGTCCCTTATGGTCCGTTAGAATTTACACCTGCAATGATGGGGGTAAATTATGGTCAGGCTTGTTTTGAAGGAATGAAGGCTTATAAGGATAAAGATGGTCAAGTTTTTCTTTTTCGTGTAGATAAAAATTTTGAGCGAATCAATAAATCTGCCGAGAGGTTGGCTATTCCACAGATTCCAAAAGAGGTTTTTATAGAAGGTTTGATGGCTCTTTGTGATGTGGATAGAAATTGGATTCCTTACGGTGAGGATGTTTCTTTGTATCTTCGTCCTGTGGTTTTTGCTACGGAAGAGGCTTTAAAGGCGAGAATTTCGTCTAAATATATGTTTGCTATTGTTGCAACGCCCGTGAAGGCATATTATACTGAACCTGTTGCTGTGAAGATTGCGGATTATTATTCTCGTGCAGCTAGTGGTGGAGTAGGCTATGCTAAAGCGGCAGGAAATTATGCAGCATCTTTTTATCCTACAAAGTTGGCTATAGAAGAAGGATATGAGCAGGTTATTTGGACTGATGATGCTACCCACACTAAGTTGGAAGAAAGTGGGACAATGAATATTTTTGTGAGAATAAATGATGTGATATATACACCGAAAATATCAGATAAAATCCTTAATGGTGTAACAAGAGATAGTTTTATCCAACTGGCAGAGGCAAAAGGTATTGAGGTGGTAGTAGATGATATTCTGGTAGAAGATGTTCTTAATGCTCATAAAAATGGAACCTTGAGAGAAATTTGGGGAGTAGGAACAGCGGTTGTAGTGAATCAGTTCAAGGCTGTTGGCTATAAAGACCAGCACTACGAATTACCAAGATTAAGTCCAGAGGATAGTTTCGCTGCCATTCTGAAAAAAGATTTGGTAAGTATCCAAACTAATAAAGCAGAAGACCCATTCGGCTGGAGAGTTTTAGTAGAAAAAGTAAATTAATAGCAAAAACAACAATATCATTTCGATAATATATACATATATATTATATTTGCATATCTATTTTATTATTTATTAAAAATGTAATTTTATGAAAAAAACTTTATTTTCAATTCTTCTATCAACATCTATCGTTGGTGTAAATTATGCTCAAAGCACTAATTTGGATAGAAATTATGTTAATTTTCAATATGTAAATCTTCCATCTCGTCCTATTGAAGATAGCAATTTACGAACCTATTTTGTTGATAGCAATTTAGATGCAATAAATAAATCTAACTTTGCCAATAAAATGGTTTTGGCAGGATTTCAAAAGAAAGAAAATCCCGATGATGCCTCACTAAATATTCTTCTCTCTTTGGATAAAATCAATATAAGAAAAATTGATGTCAGTGAACAAAAATACGAAAGAGAAGGTAAAGATGGTCAAAAAGAGATTATCTACGAATACACACCGTATATTTCTTATGGAACAAAAGCTAATTTAAGGATCAATAGCAAAATAAACGAAGGTACATCTTTCACTTACGGAAGAGACCTTAATAACTATTATGGTCCTAGTAATTATAACTATTCAAAAGCAAAAGAATACATAGAATTAAACTATCAAAGAATAGTAAATGATATTCAAGAGAAATTCATTTCAGAAACTATCAATAGTTCTGCTCATGTAGTAAACAACTATTATGCTTATCCTACCTATAATGAAAATATTAATTTTTGGATTTTAGCTTCTAAAAAACATCCTGAATATGAAAATCATCAAAATGTCTTTACTCAAATAAAAAGTTTGGTTTCAAAAATAAAAGCACATGAGTCTCTTGAACCTCTTAAAAATGAACTAACACCTATTGAAACCTATCTTTTAGATGTTTTATCTAAGTATCCTGATGATAAAAAGCCTCATAAAAAAATGAGATATGCTACATATTATAACTTAGCTCAATTATATTTGATTTTTGACATGCCTGAAAAAGCAATAGAAATGGGAGATAAAATTATTGCCAATGACTATGATACTAGAGATGGCAAAAAATTCAAAGAAGAAGCTGAAAAGCTGATTCATTTAATGAATATCAATCATACTCAAACAAGACATTTTAGTGTAAAATAGAAAAAATCCCACAAATGTTTGTGGGATTTTTATTTTATATTTTTCTATCGGTCAAAAAGCTATTTAACATTTGAACGAAAATAATTCTTGGTAAGATTTTATTTTATAAAACCATCTCAATTCAGATGGTTTTGCTTATTCATTTATAATCGCCAAAACGATTTGTAAAAGCAGTCAGAACGAAATGTAAAAAAAAATACAAAAAAGGCGGTTGTAATGAAATTTTGTAGTCGATATTATTTGGCATATCTTTGTGAAAAATATTGAGTTATGGAATTTCTTTATGACTTATTTTTGAAAATATTAGGATACACTATTATCGCAGCGGCTGTATATTATCCTATTGGATTGTTAATTAAATTTTTTAAGGATTTAAAAGACCAATTTTAATGGAATCTTTACAAGAAATGTTTTTCAAAATTTTAGGATATGGATTGTTTATTGCAATCATATTAGGGCTAATTGGCTTCTTAATAGAAGGGGTGAAATATCTTTTCAATATTGAAGACTAACCCTCATTCTCTTTTTTTCTAATCCATTGGAGTTCTTTCACTCTACTTGCCCATTCTTCATCGGATAACAGGCTTGGGTCTGGTATGTGGAGGTAATACATCAGAGAGGTATTCATTATTCTGAGCCAATCTCTTTCTGCATCTACCTCCGCCTGTGTTAGAGCTTTACCAGTTCCGCCTCTTTAATCTCAATGAGCAATGGTAGTTTTTGAGATACTGATAAGAATAGACCATTATCAGTTTTAATTTCTTCATCTCCTGCCAACCAGCAATCATTCAAAATCACTTCGTTGTATTTCAGCGGGTCTGTTTGTGCCGACACTGCTGCGTAAGACAACGCTTTTCTGGCTGGTTTTTTCAGATAGCACGATTTTATTAAGGCAACATAGCTGAACAAATCTATTTTTTGCTTTAATGTAGTTACACTGGTACCTAAATTTTTAAAACTTTTGCTTACTTCATTGCTTTGTTTCTCCAATTTTGAAAATTTTTCAAGCATTGCTTCATTGGTAATACCAATTTTTTGTAACTTTGAAGAAATTAAATCTTTTAGGCTTAAAGTATATTCTAAAACATTAGACATAAGATGATAATATTTACATTTATAGGCGTTTTTTTAATCCTTTATGGAATTGGATATTTTGTAATAGGCTCTCCTCTGGTTGTCTATGAAAAAATACAAGATTACAGAAAGGGAGTAATGAGTAATATTGAAAAGAAACAATGGCAATGGGTTCTTATAATATGGTCAATAGTTCTTATATTATCATCCATAATTATAGCAAAAGTAAGTTAATTTCCATTCTCCATTTTTCTAATCCATTGGTGTTCTTTTTTTTGAGATATTAACAAGAACAAACGATTATCGGTTTTAATTTCTTCATCACCGCCTAAAAAACAATCATTTAATATATTAAGTTGCCAAAGCAGAAAGGTAATAATGCAAAAACACGAAGTAAAAACCGAAAAGTAAAGAAGGGAAAATAAGAAAACGACCGTTGGATAGTACAGCAAATTCCTTTTACTGCCTATATTACTTAAAATTTTAGTTTCAAAATTATTTCTTAATTTTGTATCGTTATGAAATGGATTTCGTGTATTATCAAGCAGTTGTCAAAGTTGCCACTATCGGTATTATATATTTTTTCGGATATTATTTTTTATCTTATTTATTATGTGATGGGCTATCGTAAAAAGGAGGTTTTTCAAAATATAAAAAACTCGTTTCCAGAGAAGTCTGAGCAAGAAATTCAACAGATTCAACGACAATTTTTTAAAAACTTTTCAGATTACATTATAGAGACTTTCAAGGCTATCAGTATTTCCGAAAATGAGCTGAGAGTTCGTGTTCAGCATATTAATCAGCATCTTTTTGAAGAGGCGCAGGCGGAAATGAAAAATATAATTCTCCTCACGGGGCATATTTTTAATTGGGAATGGATTAATGCATTGGCAAGGATTATTCCACAGAAAAATTGTCATCCTGTTTATAAGAAAATTAATAATAAATTTTGGGAGGAACAAGTATTGAATATTAGGAATAAATTTGGGAATATATCTTTGGAAATCAATGAATTGCCCAGACATATATTGAAAACCCCAAGTAATGGTGAAACAGCGTATATGTTTGTGGCAGACCAATCTCCGCACATTAGTCAGGTGGATGTAGGAATTACTTTTCTTAATCAAAAAACCCCTGTCTATATCGGTTATGATAAATTATCCAAACTTGATTTAGCATTTATTTATTGTGATATAAAAAAAGTCAAAAGAGGATATTATCAAGTAAATTATTATAGAATATATCCTGATAATGAGAAATTTAAACCTTTTGAGGTGGTGTTAAAATTCCATAAACTTTTGGAGAAAACTATACGAAAAGACCCAGCAAATTATCTTTGGTCTCATAAGAGATGGAAAAATGCTCACGCTATAAAACAAGAAATTTAAGAAATGAAGGTTGCCGTTGCTATTCTAAATTATAATGGTAAAAATTGGTTAGAAAAGTTTTTACCTTCTGTGGTGGAATATTCTAAACATTATGATATTTATATTATTGATAATCAATCTAATGACAAATCTGTATCCTTTGTTAAAGAAAACTTTCCAAGTGTAAAAGTTATTATAAATAAAGAGAATTATGGCTTTGCAAAGGGCTATAATGAGGGATTGAAACATATAAAATCTGATATTTATTGCCTACTAAATTCTGATGTAGAAGTTACAGAAAATTGGATAGAGCCCATTTTGAATGTTTTTGAAATGGATAAAAATATAGCTTGTGTTCAGCCTAAAATACTATCATATTATAAGAAAAATTTCTTTGAATTTGCGGGTGGAGCAGGAGGAATGATGGATAATTTGGGATATCCATATTGCAGAGGACGAATTTTTGAGCATACGGAAGAAGACATTGGGCAGTATGATGATATTTCTGAGATTTTTTGGGCTTCAGGTTGTGCAATGTTTATTCGTTCGGAGGTATTTTGGGAACAACAGGGGTTTGATGAGAGATATTTTGCACACCAAGAAGAAATAGACCTATGTTGGAGGATTATCAATTCAGGAAAAAAAATATTTTATACCTATCAGTCAATAGTATATCATATTGGAGGAGCTACATTGAATAAGCAAAATGCAAAAAAAACATATCTAAACATACGGAATAACTTATCTACATTATTAAAAAATCTCCCTTTTCCAAGATTGATATGGTTGATATTTTTTAGATTATGCTTAGATGGTATTGCAGGAATTTATTTTGGTATCAAGATGGGATTTCCTCACCTTTGGGCAGTTGTGAAGGCTCATTTTTCTTTCTATGGAATGGCATTAGGAACGATTCGGCAAAGAGGAAGCTATCAAACTAAGCGATATTATCAGAATAAATGGATAGTTTTTAAAAATTTTTTATAATAGAATTTATTGAATAAACTAAAAAAATCCCAAGATTTATTCTTGGGATTTTTTGTTTATATCAGAATAAAATTATAATTCTAATCCTCTTCTCTCATCGCCGCCAAGCATATATTCCACTGGATTATCAATTGCTTCTTTCACAGCAACTAAGAACCCTACGGACTCTTTACCATCGATAATTCTATGGTCGTAAGACAATGCAAGATACATCATCGGGCGAATTTCCACTTGCCCATTTACGGCAACAGGTCTTTGGATAATGTTGTGCATACCTAAGATTGCAGATTGTGGCGGGTTGATAATTGGGGTGGAAAGCATAGAACCGAATGTCCCTCCATTGGTGATTGTGAATGTTCCCCCCGTCATTTCATCTACGGTAATTTTGCCATCTCTTACTCTTGTAGCCATCTCTTTAATACCTGATTCTACACCGCGAAAAGACATATTCTCGGCATTTCTGAGGACAGGAACCATAAGTCCTTTTGGACCAGAAACAGCTATAGAAATGTCACAGAAGTCATAATTTACTTTAAAATCCCCATCAATAGAAGCATTAACATCAGGATAAAGTTGCAAGGCTCGGGTAACTGCTTTTGTGAAGAAAGACATAAAGCCAAGTCCAACGCCATGTTTTGCAGCGAATTCTTCTTTGTAGAGTTTTCTCAAACGGAATATTTCAGACATATCCACCTCGTTGAATGTTGTGAGCATTGCTGTTTCGTTTTTCACGGAAACTAATCTTTGTGCTACTTTTCTTCTTAAGACGGATAATTTAGTTGTAGTTGTGGCTCTGCTTCCTCCGCTTGGTGCTGTTCCCATTGCTGGTACAGCAGCGGTTTCTGCATCGTGTTTTGTGATTCTTCCATCTTTGCCCGTTCCTTTTATGCTAGAAGGTTCGATACCTCTTTCTTCAAGAACTTTTTTAGCTGCCGGAGAAGGTGTTCCTGTAGCATAAGTTATGGTTTGTTCTTCTAATTTTTTAGGTGTTTCTACTTTTACTTCGGCAGATTTTTCCTCCACTTTTGGTGCCTCGGTAGCACTACCAGAAGGTTTAGATGCAGACATATCAATAAGGCAAACGATTTGTCCTACTTGAACTGTATCGCCTTCCTCTGCTTTGAGAGTGATTATTCCACTTTCTTCCGCAGGCAGTTCTAAAGTTGCTTTATCAGAATCCACCTCAGCGATAGGTTGGTCTTTTTCTACATAATCACCATCTTTTACTAGCCAAGTAGCGATTTCTACTTCGGTAATAGATTCCCCTGGTGAAGGGACTTTCATTTCTAATATTGACATTGTTATCTTTTTTGTTATTAATTAAATTCCAAATACTTTATTGATTACGCCTTGTTGGTTTTTCTCGAACATTTTGTGGCTACCTGGTGCAGGGGAACCGCTTGATACAGGAGCTATTACATCTATTCCAGTGTTTCTCAAATGACGGAGAATATAAGTCCAAGCGCCCATATTTTCAGGTTCTTCTTGAGCCCAAATAAGCTCTTTTCTGTTAGAATATTTATTTAAGATATTATCTAAATCTTCTCTTTGTAGAGGGTAAATTTGTTCTAATCGTACTAAGGCAATATTTTCAGCGTTAAGTTCTTCTTTTTTAGCCAAAAGTTCGTAATACAATTTCCCCGTGCAGAGTACTAATTTTTCTACCTTATTAGTATCTGCCGTAGTATCGTCTATGATTGGTTGGAATTTTCCATTCGCCAAATCCTCCAATGGAGAAACTACCCGAGGGTGTCTCAATAGTGATTTTGGAGACATTATTACTAATGGCTTACGGAAATTCCATTTAAGTTGTCTTCTCAAAATATGGAAGAAGTTAGCAGGTGTGGTACAGTTTGCCACGATGATATTATCATTTGCAGTAAGTTCTAAGAATCTCTCTAAACGCCCAGAAGAGTGCTCGGCACCTTGCCCTTCAAATCCGTGAGGAAGAAGCATAACTAACCCATTTTGAGCCTTCCATTTCTCTTCGGCTGCCACCAAATATTGGTCGATGATAATTTGAGCTCCATTTACGAAATCACCAAATTGAGCTTCCCAAATAGTGAGCATTTCGGGACTTGCCATAGCATAACCATAATCGAAACCAAGTACTCCATATTCTGAAAGATGAGAGTTGAAAATATCAAATCTTGATTCAGAAATATGTTGTAATGGAGTGTATTCTTCCTCCGTATCTTCCGTTTTTACCACGGCATGGCGATGGGAGAACGTTCCTCTTTCCACATCTTCACCAGAAATTCTTACATTGTGTCCTTCGGTAAGTAGGGTAGCATATGCCAACCATTCACCCAACGCCCAATCAATAGAATTTCCTTCAATCATTTTGAGTCGCGTGGCAAATAGACGCGTAATTTTATTGATGAATTTTTTATCTGCTGGCAAAGTAGATATTTTCACGGCTAATTCTCTAAGTTTTTCCAAATCAAAACTTGTATCGATAGGTGTTTGGATACTACCTTTTTCATATTGATAGCCTTTCCAAATTTCTGACATAAAGATGTCTAATCTGTTTTTTTCTATCTCTTTTGCTGTGTCAAAATCTTTATCAAGAAGGTCTTTAAATTCCGCTTCCATTTCCTTTAATATTTCATCGGAAACGACTCCTTCTGTCATCAATTTTGCTTTATAGATTTCTTTTGGATTTTGGTGTTTAGATATTGCCTTGTATAGTTTAGGCTGAGTAAATTTTGGTTCGTCGCCCTCGTTATGCCCATATTTTCTGTATCCGAGTAGGTCTATATAGACATCTTTTCCGAATCTTGCTCGGAATTCTGCTGCGAAATGCAATGAATGTACCACGGCCTCGGCATCATCAGCATTGATATGCATTACTGGTGAGGAGGTAACTTTCGCTATATCAGTACTATATATTGCCGAGCGAGCATCTAAATAGTTGGTAGTAAAGGACACTTGGTTATTCACTACGATATGTATTGTTCCTCCTGTTTTGTAGCCGTCCAAAGTCATCATTTGGGCAACTTCATATACGATACCTTGTCCTGCGATGGCACCATCTCCGTGGATTACGATTGGGAGAACTTTTTTAGAATCTTTATAGATATTATCAATCTTTGCTCTTGTTATTCCCTCGGTAAGGGATGCTACTGTTTCAAGATGAGAAGGGTTCGGTACAAGATTGATTATAATATCTTTGTTATCAGATGTTTTTATATGGTTTGTTACCCCTAAGTGGTATTTCACATCACCTGAGAATACATCTTCCTCAAATTCTTTTCCTTCAAATTCGGAGAAAATTTGCTTATAAGATTTTCCAAAAATATTTGTAAGAACATTAAGACGCCCACGATGAGCCATACCCAAAACGACTTCTTGCACGCCTAATTTGGCAGATTTAATAATAAGCTGGTCAAGGGCTGGTATTAGAGATTCATTACCCTCCAAAGAGAATCTTTTTTGTCCTACGAATTTAGTATTCAAATAGTTTTCAAAGACTACTGCGTGATTGAGCTTTCTCAAAATTTCTATCTTCTGCTGAGACGATAGTTGTGGTTTATTTTCATTCTGTTGAAGGAAATCTCGAATAAATTTCTTTTCCTCAACATTATCAATGTGCATATATTCTACACCGATAGAGTTACAATAGATAGTCTCTAATCGGTTAATAATATTTTGTAATGTGGTAGCTTCTTTCAGACCGATTTCTATGGCACAATTGAATTTTGTATTTAGGTCAGCTGTAGAAAGTCCAAAATTTTCAATAGATAGAGTAGGAGAGTAAGTTCTTCTGTCTCTAACGGGGTTAGTTTTAGTGAATAGGTGCCCACGAGATCTATATGCCTCGATGAGATTCATTACTAAAAATTCTTTACGAATTTCGTCAGGTATATTACTGTTACTCACTTGTTGAACTACTACTGAGGGCTGTCCATTTTCAGAAATGTAACCTTCATCGCCATAGTTTTCTAATGCAAAATCAAACCCTTGAAAAAAAGCCTTCCAAGAAGGTTCTAAGGCATCAGGATATTTTTTATATTGCTCATACAAGTCATCTATTAACTGAGCGTGAATAGCATTTAAGAATGAAAATCTGTCCATTATTTCTTTTATGTCAATTACAATTTTATTTTAAACTATTCATAAAATAGTATGTCAGCAAATATATGAATTTTAATGGAAGTATCAAAGAAAAAAGAATCTTTTTTTTGTAATTCAGATAAAATGGGATAAAATGTTTATTTTTGGTATTTTATCCCATTGATTTTTAGTAATTTATAATTTAATAAAGTTCAAATAAAGTGATTTCGGGGTCAATACCCACTCTACCAGGGAATGCCAAGACACCGAAGCCCCTATTCACATATAGATATTTTCCAAAACTCTCATATAAGTCTGCCCATTTTGGATATTTATATTGAATAGGTGACCATTTTATATTTTTCAAATCTAAGCCAAATTGCATCCCGTGAGTATGCCCAGAAAGGGTAAGAGCAATATCTGATGGATGTTTTTTTACAACCTCATCAAAGTGGGTAGGGTCGTGGCTCATCAATATTTTTGTTGCAGATGAGGGAATACCTTCTGTGGCTTTATCCAAGTCACCAAGTTGAGGGAAAGGAGGTAGCCCCCAATTTTCTACACCTATGATATATAGTCTCTCATTATTTTTTTCAATGAAGAAATGTTCGTTCCGAAGGTTACGAAATCCCGCTTGAGCCTCATAACGAATCAAATTATGGATATTTTTCTCTATCTCTTCTTGATTTTTATAATAATACCCTCCATAGTCGTGATTTCCCAGAACAGAATATTTACCATCTTTCGCTTTGATACTTGCAAAAAGTGGAATGAATGGCACAAATTCTTCGGCACGATAATTGACCATATCCCCCGTAAATAGCACCAAATCAGCATTTTGGTTATTTATCAGATCAATTGCCTTCTGTAGTTTTTTAGGATTACTGAAACTTCCAGAATGTACATCAGAGATTTGTATAATTTTATATCCTTTAAATGCCTTTGGTAAGTTTTTTAAGTTTAATCTTACCCGTCTCACACGATGGCGATATTTTCCCCAAATAATTCCATCAAAAATCAATCCTGAAAAAACACCTGCCAAGCCTATACCCATTACATGAAGAAACTTTCGTCGTGTAGGGAGATGTTTTCTTTTTTTTGTAATTGTATTGATGAAAAATTGCCCAACCCTAAAAATATCATCTATAAGTAGAAATAAGGCAATGAAGAATTTAGGAACGATAAGTCCTATCCCTATCGTCATAATCCATTGGAATTTTACCTGGTCGGGATAATCTGTGCGAGAGGAAAATGCCAAAAAGACAATAATGATATACAAAAGAAGACTAACACCCCAATATATCCTCCGATAAAGTGTTTTTTTTAGGTAGATTTTTACTGCCTTAAAAACATAAAATTCTAATAATAAGAATATTCCGAAGAATATTAATAGTTTTTGTCTCATTATTTTATAGGTCTATATCGTCTGTTTTTGCAGTGCCGTCTGCCATTAAAAATGCCTTTAAGAATGAGGTGATATTTCCATTCATTACGGAATCTACATCGGTGGTTTCATATCCTGAGCGTACATCTTTCACTAATTTGTATGGATGCATCACATAGTTACGAATTTGACTTCCCCATTCTATTTTCATCTTGCTAGCTTCTATTTCGTTTCGTGCCTTTTTTCTTTCCTCTAATTCTATTTCATACAGACGAGATTTGAGGAGTTGTAGGGCTTTTTCTTTATTTTGGAGTTGCGAACGGCTTTCGGAATTTTCAATAATAATCCCCGTTGGATGGTGTCTTAATCTCACGGCTGTTTCTACTTTATTTACATTTTGCCCCCCAGCACCAGAGGATCTCATTGTTTCAAATGAAATATCCGCAGGGTTTATGTTTATTTCAATAGTATCATCGATTAATGGATACACATAGACAGACACAAAGCTTGTGTGTCGTTTAGCATTGCTATCAAAAGGGGAAATTCTCACCAGACGATGCACGCCATTTTCACCTTTCAGATATCCAAAAGCATATTCGCCATCAATCTCTAAAGTTACAGTTTTTACTCCTGCTACATCACCATCTTGATAGTTGATTTCTCGTATTTTGTAGCCTTGTTTTTCTGCCCACATAGAGTACATTCTCATAAGCATACTTGCCCAATCACAACTCTCAGTTCCACCTGCTCCTGCGGTAATTTGTAATACAGCTGAAAGTTCGTCTCCTTCGTTGGAGAGCATATTTTTGAACTCTAAGTTTTCAATTTTTTCTATGAGTCGTGGGAAACCTTTGTCCAATTCCATCTCAGATTCAGCATCTTCCTTCGCGAAGTCCATCAATACTTGTAGGTCTTCAAATTCGGTGTGTATTTCGGTATAGTCTTCTACCCATTTTTTTTGAGAGCGAAGTTGTTTCAGAAATGCTTCGGCCTGTTTGGGGGTATCCCAAAATTCGGGAGCAGCAGTTTTTTCCTCACTATTTGCGATCTCTATTTTCTTTTTATCTATTTGTAGATATCTATATAAGTCGTCTATTCTCTGTTGAGTATTTTTTATTTGTTCATTTGTAATCATTCTGCAAAGGTAATGATTTGTGTTCAAATTAATAAAAAAGAAACAGCAATAAATACTATTACTGTTTCTGATAAAATCTTTAAAATTAATTTTGTATTTGGATTATTCTACGATGAATGTTCCTTTCATCATAGAGTAGTGTCCTGGGAATGAGCAGATGAACTCATAGGTTCCTGGTGCAGGAGCATCGAATTCAACAGTGTCGCTTTCTCCACCACCAACGATTTTTGTGTGAGCAATTACATCTGGGTCTCCATCAGGTACATAATTAGTAGCTTTTGCTTTGATAGCTTTTTGGCTAAACGCAGCAAGATCTACACCTGGCTTAAGCAATACGAAGTTATGCCCCATAACATCTTTTGCCATAGTACCAGTGTGCTTGATAGTTACTTTTACTTTTTGACCACCTTTTACTTTGATTTCTTTTAAGCTGAAAGTCATTTGGTCAGTAGCTTCAATAGTTACATCGTTGCTTGCTTGTGCAGGAGATGTAGCATTTTCAGCGGCAGTAGCTTCTGGAGCTGTTGCAGGTTGTTCTGTTGTTGTTTCAGTAGCTGTATCTTGAGTTTGTTCTTTAGAACCTCCACAAGAAACCATAGCGATAGCAAATGATGCCATCAAGATTACTTTTTTCATTTTATTGATATTGTTTAATTATTGCGTGGCAAAGGTAATGCTTTTTTTTAAATACACAAGTTGTTTAGAATAATTCTAATGATATTTTTGATGGAAAAAATCTATTTGCATCATTAGAAAGTTTTTTAATACTTTTGTCATTATGATTAGAGCAAAGAATATTTACAAGTTTTATAATGATTTGCAGGTATTAAAAGGTGTAGATATCCATATCAAAGCGGGAGAGGTGGTATCCATAGTCGGCGAGTCTGGGGCGGGCAAATCCACTCTTTTGCAAATTTTAGGAACTCTAGATATACCTACTAATCCTGCTCAATACCATACTGAAATCACAATAGACGGGCAGTCTTTTATTAATATGAAAGATGCGGAATTATCGAAATTTCGTAATAAGAATATTGGTTTTGTATTTCAGTTTCATCAATTGTTACCAGAATTCACAGCTTGGGAAAATGTAATGCTTCCGATAAGAATAGCCAACGAAAATGAAAAAGATTACAAGGAAAAGGCTATTTCCCTCTTTGAGGATTTAAAAATTATCAATCGTATTCATCATAAACCCAGTCAGTTATCAGGTGGTGAGGCTCAAAGGGTTGCTATTGCACGAGCCTTGATACATTCCCCGAAAATTATTTTTGCTGATGAACCCACGGGTAATTTGGATTCCAAAAATGCTGATGATTTGCATCATTTATTCTTTGATTTGAGGGATAAATATCACCAGACTTTTGTAATTGTTACCCATAATCTCCATTTGGCGGAGACAACAGATAGAAAACTTGTGATGAAAGATGGGCTGATTATAGAATAATCCAATAGGGATAGACTCTATTTTTAATTTCTAAATATTATTATTAATTTTGCACTTCGTATGAATTTAGACTTCAATAATATATTACCCTATGCAGTCGCTCTATTAGTTGCTATCCCTATCATTACGATGTTTAGGACTTTTACTAATGACTTTTTGGAGCTAAAAAGGAAGGAAATCCACATTCTGAGTGGAGCAAAAAACGAGATTCATTTCCAAGCATATGAAAGGATTGTTTTGTTTTTAGAAAGGATAAAACCATCTAATTTGGTAACTAATTTTGATAAAAATCTACAACCACACGAGTTTTTATTCCTTACAGAAAAGAGTATTCAGGAGGAATATAATTATAATACTTCTCTGCAATTGTATATTAGCAGTTCTTCGTGGAATGGTGTTTTGAATGTTAAAAATGAAATAATAAAACTTCTACATACTACCTATCAAGAGTTAGGAAATAATGCTAATTTAGAAGAATATAAGACTATTCTTTTGATGAAATATATTAATAATGAAGATTCAGTAGCTAAAATGATAGAAGAAATAAGAAAAGAATTTTTAATTTTAAGTTTAAATAAATAAATTATTTTAAGAAAATGACAAATTTTACAACACACCCGTGGCACGGAGTTTCCGCAGGAGAAAACGCTCCTGAAAAGGTAAATGTTTTCGTGGAAATAGTTCCTTCAGATTCTATTAAATATGAAATTGACAAAGAATCTGGATTGATGAAAATAGATAGACCACAACAGTTTTCAAATATTATTCCTGCCCTATATGGCTTTGTTCCAAAAACTTATTGTGATGAGGAAGTAAAAAACCTTGCAGTGAAAATGGGAGCGACAGATGTTACCGAAGGCGATGGAGATCCATTAGATATTTGCGTATTGAGTTCTCACCATATCCCTGCGGGCGGTTTTCTTTTGGAGGCTGTTCCTATCGGCGGTTTTAAAATGATTGACAAAGGTGAGGCGGATGACAAAATCGTAGCCGTATTGGTAGGAGACCACGCATATGGGCATTATAAAGATATTTCCGAAGTGCCAGAAGTGGAAATTAAAAGATTAATGCATTACTTCTTGACTTACAAAAACTTACCTACCGAACCTGCAAAATGCAGAATACAAGAAGTTTATGGAGCCGAACATGCTAAAGAGGTAATAAAGGCATCTCAAAAAGACTACGAAAATAAATTTTTAAAATAACTAAATAGCAAATCTCTCGTAGTATGTGCGAGAGATTTTTAATTTAACTTAAATATGCAACGAGCAGCATTTATTATTAACACTAATTCCTCAAATGGGAAATATCAGTCTTTTTTAAATAAATTAAATTTTTTGATTGATAATCCTAATATTTTTATATCAAAATCAAAAAAAGACACAGAAGATTTTATTAATAATAATTTAAATAATATTGATGTTTTTGTGGCAGTGGGTGGAGATGGAACAATTTCCTCTATTGCTAAGCAGTTGATTTACACTGATAAAATACTGGCTGTGTATCCTATGGGCTCTGGAAATGGTTTTGCAAAAGAAAACGGATTTGATAAGAGTATAAAAAATTTATTAACGAAAATACAAAATAAAAAATCCCAAATCATCGATACTATTAAGATTAATCAAGAGTTTTCAATTAATGTATCTGGGGTAGGGTTGGATTCTGTCGTAGCATATAATTTCGAGAAGACTTCCAGAGGTTTTTTTAATTATATTAAAACAACAATTGCTACTTTTTTCTTTTTTAATGATATTAATATAAAGTTTAAAAATATTGATTATCAGAAATATAATGGTAAATATCTAATGCTAAATGTGGCTAATACGAGACAGTTTGGTAATAATGCATTCATTGCTCCGAATGCTATATTGGATGATGGATTGGTAGATATCGTTTTGGTGAAAAGATTTTCGTTGATAGGTTCTGTAAAATTTGCGTATCAACTATTTTCAAAAAAATTGGGAGGGAACCCTTTTGTTACTTATCTTAGGTTGGAACAAATTGATTTGGAGATAGATAATAATATTTGGCATATTGATGGTGATGCTATGGAGTTGCCATCACCTGTAGAAATACAAGTTTTAAAACACAGCCTGAAGGTTTTGAAATGATTTTTATAATTTAAAATTATCCACTTAAACTAAAATTTGTGGAAAAAAAAGTAATATAGTTGTAGGCTAATCAATCAATAATTAATATTTTTGCGTGGAATAATGGAAATCAATTAAGATAAAAATTAAGAAATTATGGCAAAAATCATAGGAATAGCAAATCAAAAAGGAGGCGTTGGTAAGACCACTACAGCTGTTAATTTAGCGGCTGCTTTGGGAGTTTTGGAGAAGAGAGTTCTTATTATTGATGCTGATCCTCAGGCAAATGCAACGTCTGGATTAGGAATAGATGATGTGGATTTTTCTGTATATGATTTATTAATTGGCTCCCAAAAAGTAGAAGAATGTATACATCATACGACTACGCCAAATTTGGATATTATTCCTTCTCATATTGATTTGGTTGCGGCAGAAATTGAATTAGTGGATAAAGATAGGCGTGAATTTATGTTAAAAAACGCCTTAGTATCTATTGAAGATAAATATGATTACGTTATTATAGATTGTGCTCCAAGTTTGGGATTGATAACTATCAATGCCCTTACGGCTGCAAATTCTGTAATTGTACCTATCCAATGTGAGTATTATGCTTTGGAAGGACTTGGAAAACTTCTTAACACGATTAAAAATGTTCAAAATACCTATAATCCAAATTTAGATATTGAGGGATTATTACTTACGATGTACAATAATAGGCTAAGATTGTCTAATCAAGTAGTAGAGGAGGTAAATATGCACTTCCCAGATATGGTTTTTGAAACTATTATCAGCCGAAATGTCCGTTTGAGTGAAGCTCCGAGTTTTGGAGAAAGTATCCTAAAATATGATGCCGATAGTAAAGGAGCGATACAATACCTACAATTGGCAGAAGAGGTTTTAGTCAGAAATACAAAAAATCAAGAGAATTAAAAAAAAACTTTCACAATTTTTGGGTTGAGAATGATGTTTATATAATTAAAGGATGAGCAAAAATGAAAGATAATAAAAGGCCTATGGGGCGTGGACTTAGTGCCATACTTAATACGGAATTTAAAAATAATGTTACTAAAACCGAAGAAACAAAAGATATAGTAGGAAACATCATAGATATTCCTTTGGAGAAAATCATACCTAATAAATCTCAACCAAGAAGTTATTTTGGAGACCAAGCTCTATCCGAACTTGCTCAATCTATTGAAAGTCTTGGGATTATACAACCTATCACTGTAAAGAAACAAGACGATAAATTTCTTATTATATCAGGAGAAAGAAGGTTCCGTGCGTCAAAAATTGTAGGATTGAAAACTATTCCTGCCTATGTCCGTTTGGCTGATGATAAAGAACTTTTAGAAATGGCTCTCGTGGAAAATATTCAGCGAGAGGACTTGAATGCTATAGAAGTTGCGCTTACTTACCAACGATTTTTGGAAGAATTAGAGATGACACAAGAACAATTAAGTCAACGAATAGGGAAGGAGAGGAGCACAATCACCAATGCCATCCGTCTCTTGAAATTGCCTCCTGTGATACAAGATGCTATTCGTAATGGCATAATTTCAGCAGGACACGGTAGGGCTATCCTCAGTCTTGATGATGAGAAACTGCAATTTGAACTCCTTGCGATGATTATTAGAGAAAAACTTAATGTAAGGCAAGCAGAACTATTGGCAAATTCCCTAAAAAATCCAAAGCAAAAAAAAGAAACTCAGCAGAAAGAAAACATTCCGAACCATTATAAAAAAGTCCAAAAAAATCTTAGTGATTTATTGGATTTAAAGGTTGAGATAAAAACTGCCTCTAATGGAAAAAAAGGAAAATTAATCCTTGATTTTAAGAATGAAAAAGAATTGGAGGATATTCTCACTTATTTTAATCAATCTTTTTAATTTCTGATGAAAAAAATAATTTGTATCTTATTTTGTCTTTCTATGTGTTTTTCTTTTTCTCAAAATGTAGAAAAAGACAGTCTATCTTCGACGCAAATAATAGAGCAAAATATACAAAAACTAAACAAAATACAATTCGAAAAACCTAATAATCCAAAAAAAGCTGGAATATATTCTGCTATTTTGCCAGGATTGGGGCAGATATACAATAAAAAATATTGGAAACTACCTATCGTATGGGGTGGAATAGGGACGGGTATCGGGATAATCGCTTGGAACCAAAGGAGATACACCCGATATCGTTCGGCTTTTAATGCAGAACTAAATGGACAAAAGCATGAATTTTCGGACATTAAAGGTGTGGATAAAAATGTATTGGGGCGAACCCAAGATAGTTTCAAAAGACAGCGAGATTATGCTATTGCGATAACGACAGCTGTCTATATATTAAATATCCTTGATGCCGTGGTAGATGCCCATATGTACGACCAAAAGCACGACCAAGAATTGGCAATAAGACCCGTGATTATTCACGATGAGTTTGCAAAACAGAGTACAAAAGCAGGTTTAAACCTCAGTTGGAATTTCTAATTTTACCCTTAATAATTAAAATATAAAATGAATATAGCACTTATAGGATATGGAAAAATGGGACAAATCATTGATAAAATCGCCACACAACGAGGACATAATATTGTGGTGAAGCTCAATGAAACACCCAAAGCAGAAAATCTAGCAGGAATAGATGTTGCCATAGAATTTTCTCAGCCCGAAGTGGCATTTGAAAATATCAAAATCTGTCTTGAAAACAAAATCCCTGTAATATGCGGAACAACTGGTTGGTTGGGCAGAAAGCAAGAAATAGAGCAAATCGCTGAGCAGAATAGGAGTGCTTTTATTTATAGTTCCAACTTTTCCTTAGGAGTGAATCTTTTCTTTGCCTTAAATGAAAAATTAGCTAATCTAATGCGAAATATTGATTGCTATACTACTCAATTGGAAGAAATCCACCATATCCATAAGAAAGATGCCCCAAGTGGCACCGCTATTTCTCTGGCGGAGGGAATTATGAAAGAAAATCCAAAATTTGAATCTTGGAAATTGGGTGATACAGAGGGTGATATCTTGGGAATAAATGCTATTCGTGATGGTGAAGTGTCTGGGACTCATAGCGTTCGATATTGCTCAGAAGTAGATGAAATTGAAATAAAACACACTGCATTTAGCCGTGAGGGATTTGCTTTGGGGGCAGTTTTAGCATCGGAGTGGATTATCGGCAAGGAGGGAATTTTTAAAATGAAAGATGTATTAGGTATATAATAACATCTTAATATTATTGTTAAATCATTATCAAATAACAAAAATCATTATCAAAATGAATTATTTCGTATTATATAGTATTTATGTACTTATTCTGTCTATATTAATGGGGCTTTCCACTTGGAAGTTATTCAAAAAATTGGGTTATAATCCGATTTTTGCATTTATTCCGTTTTACAATTATAGCATCGTATTGAAGGAGACAAAACATCCAAGGTGGTGGGTGATATTTACCTATTTTCCTATTGTTGGAGTGATTATGATGTCGGTTTTTCATTTATTTTTAATGGAAAAGTTTGGTAAAAAATCGACAACAAATAAGTTACTGACAATATTTTTACCTTTCATTTATATGGCAGTTGCCAGTTACTCTTCCAAAATCGAGATTGAGAAGGAAGAAGATTTATATCTAACCAATGAAGAAAAGGAGGCGAAGAAAAAGGATACTTTTTTTGGTTCTATTACTTATGCTGTGGTATTTGCTACGATTGTGCATACATTTGTTACTCAACCGTTTGGGATACCTACAGGCTCTATGGAGGGAACACTTTTGGTGGGAGATTTTCTTTTTGTTAATAAATGGAGCTATGGGTACAGAATGCCTATGAGACCAGTGGCAATTCCATTTTTACAGAGTACAATCACCAATGCAGGTAAGGTAGATGCTCCCAAATCGTATATAGATGGGATCAAATTGCCTTACACAAGAATTTTTTCTTCCGAACCGAAGCGAAATGATATTGTGGTTTTTAATTACCCTGCAGACTCTGTACATACAGCTATTGATAGAAAAGACCCTTATGTAAAAAGATTAGTCGCTGTGGCAGGTGACGAAATAGAATTCCGAAATGGTGAATTATTAATCAACGGAAAACCAGAGCGAAGAATGGGAGATGCCGAAGTACAACATGCTTATGTAGTAACAACAAAACAGCCTCTTGATATTAGCAATTTATACAAAGTTTATGGATTCTTGCCCGTGATGGAAGGAGAAAATAAATACTATTTCAGCGGGCTTACTGATAAAATTGCTACCGAAATGAAATCTCTCTCCGAAGTGGAGTTTGTGGAAAGAGTTATCGAGAAAAAAGGTGAAAAAACGATAAGATTTTATCCTAAGTCTAATGGTGAGCCAAGTTCTAAAATAGACTATTCTAATACAATCTTCCCAGCGAGTAAAGATTGGAATCCCGATTGGTATGGCCCACTGAGAATCCCTAAAAAAGGTGATGTAATTACCCTAACCAAAGACAACTTTGCAGAATATCAGAAATTAATTACAGAATATGAAGGAAATACTTTGGAAAACAAAAATGGAAAATTCTATATTAATGGGAAAGAGACGAGCCTATACACTGTAAAACTAAATTATTATATGATGATTGGAGATAATAGAAATGCGTCTCTAGACTCTCGTTTCTTCGGGTTTGTCCCTGAAACTCATATAATTGGCTCACCTATGTTCTCTTGGTTGAGCCTACAAGGAATGTTCCCAAACGACCAGTCAGATTATCAGGCTCCATTTAAAATCCGTTGGAATAGAATGTTTAAAGCAACAAACACAGGTGATATGAATAAAACTTCATATTGGTGGGTAGCAGTGATAGTTTTGGGAGTATTTTTCGGTTGGGAATATATTGTAAAGTTCTTAAAAAAAAATAAAAATGACTAAGAAAAATATTCTTAGTTTCTAAAAATTTAAAAAAATGCTATTACCAATATTTTATTTACCGCCTATTTATTGGTTTTCAAAATTCTTAAATGAAGACCAGATATCACTTGAGCAGTGGGAAAATTTTCCAAAACAAACCTATCGAAATAGAACGAATATTTACGGCGCTAATGGGAAACTCTCTCTCGTCATTCCTATAAAACATACAGGAAAACGACAGATGAAGGATATTGAAATTTCATATGCTGAAAATTGGCAAAAAATCCATTGGAAATCCATAAAAACGGCATATCAATCATCACCGTATTTTGAATTTTATGAGGATAAATTAGGTGAAATTTATAATACTGATGAACCTCTATTGGCAAAATTTAACCTAAGAGCTTTGGAAATTATCCAAGATATTTTGAAAACAGAAAAGTCCTTTTCTCTCACTGAAGAATATATAAAAATATGTGATAATGACTTCCGAGGTGAGTTCAGTGCCAAAAATCCTTCTCATAGAGGATTATCAGAATATTATCAAACTTTTTCAGATAAGATGGGCTTTATAGAGGACTTGTCTATCGTAGATTTACTTTGTAATAAAGGTCCAGAAACGATAAATTATTTGAAAACGATTTAAATAAATTTTCATATCTTTAACCAATAAATTTAATTAAAAATGAAAAAGGTACTAATTGCAGCTCTGTTTTTAGCTGGTGTAAGTGGGCTTTTTGCTCAGAAAAAAGATAAAAATCCTGATTTGGAAACTTGGTATCATAAAGATTTTTCTACTACAAAAATCTATGGTGTGAATACCCAAAAGGCATACGAATATTTTCAATCAAAAGGATTGAAACCAACTACAATAGTTGTTGGCGTTTTGGATAGTGGGGTAGAAGTAGATCACCCAGGGTTGGAAAAAAATATTTGGATAAATCCGAAAGAAATCGCGGGGAATGGTATAGACGACGACAAAAATGGCTATATAGATGATATACACGGCTGGAATTTTTTAGGTGGAAAAAATGGAGATACATCAATTGATACAATGGAGGCTACTCGTGTTGTGAAAAAATATCAAGATATCTTTGATAGCGAAAATTCCGAAGAGAATCAAAAAAATAAAAAATTAAGACCAGAGGAGTTTCAACTTTATACAAAGGCAAAAACTATTTTCACTGAAAAATCTGCCGAAGCAAGACAAAATTATCAAATGCTTAAAATGTGGAAAGACATTTTACAGAATGTGAAAGAATTGGCAGGAGATAAACTTTTAACAAAGGATTTTGTTGCTTCTCTGAAACCAAGAGAGAATAACCAAAATGATAATATGGCCATAATGTTCTTAAATAGAGCAGTAGAAAGCTCTGATAATACTAATAAAACAGGGAATCAATTGGCCAAAGAAATGGAAACTGAATTTACCGAAGGTATTGAATATTTTGAACCGCAGGTAACGAAGTCATTCAATCTTAAATTTGACCCAAGAAAAGAAATAGTAGGTGATAATTACGACGATTATAGCGAAAAATACTACGGAAATAACCACTACGAAGGTCCTGATGCTAGCCACGGAACACATGTCGCAGGAATTATTGCAGGATATCCTCACGGAAACGAAGTGCAGTATGGGGTGGCATCAAAAGTGGCAAAAATAATGTCCGTAAGAACCGTACCTGATGGAGACGAAAGGGATAAAGATATAGCAAATGCTATACGCTACGCCGTAGATAACGGAGCAAGAATCCTAAATATGTCATTCGGAAAAGCGTTATCTCCAGGTAAAAAATATGTTTGGGAGGCAATGAAATATGCTGAAGCAAAAGGAGTATTACTCGTAAAAGCTGCAGGTAATGAAAATGAAGATATTGAAAAAAATAGATACTATCCTACTAATTTCAGAAATTCTTCAGACCAAAAACCATTTGTGAAAAATATGATTGTAGTAGGTGCTAGTACAAATGATAATACGCACCTAAGAGCAGGATTCTCTAACTACAATTATAAAATGGTAGATGTATTTGCGCCAGGACAAGATATCTATTCTACAGTGCCAGATGCCAAATACAAATATCTCCAAGGAACTTCTATGGCTTCGCCCGTTGTGGCAGGTGCAGCAGCAGTATTGTTATCATATATGCCAAATCTTACACCAAGCCAAATCATAGAATCTCTCGTGAAAACAGTGAATGTATCCACAGGAAATTCTGATGTAGAAGATGTAAAGCAAAATACATTTGACAAGATTTCTGTAGCAGGTGGAGTAATAGACACAGCAAAAGCAGCAGAATATGCCTATACACACTTCTATAAAAAGGTAAATAAAACAAGACGAAATAGTAAGGGGAAATAATCATTCTCCATAAAAAAAGGCTAACTAAATTGATAGTTAGCCTTTTTCTATTTTACTCATTTATAGAGATACTCCTACAATCCCAAATCATGTTTTATTATTTCCATTTTTTTAGATAAAACAGCCATCTCTACATTAAAATTTTCCGTATCATTAACGATCCCTTGCACAGAGATATAGAATTTTATCTTTGGCTCCGTCCCCGAAGGGCGGATTGCTATTTTTGAGCCATCCTCGGTATAGTATATCAATACATTAGATTTTGGAATATCAGCCATTGGGTGTTTTTCATTTTTCAACAAATCCCAAGCTGTCTGTTCTTGGTAATCTTTTATCAAAATCACTTTTGAACTGGCCAATCGTTCCACTGGTTTGTTTCGGAAATCCATCATCATTTGTTTGATTTCTTCGGCTCCTTGTCGGCCTTTTTTCACGATGTTGATAAGTCCCTCACTATAAAGCCCCAAATCCTTATAAATATCGATTAAATATTCATAAATTGTCTTTCCATTTGCCTTGCACCAAGCACCAATTTCGGCGGCAAGAAGGATTGAGCCACAAGAGTCTTTATCTCTCACAAAGTCGCCCGTCATAAATCCGAAGCTCTCTTCTCCTCCGCAGATGAATTTTTCTTGTCCCTCAGCATCTCGTATCATTTTTCCTATCCACTTAAAGCCAGTGAGACCTACTTTACATGCTACACCGAATTTTTTGGCAATTTTATAAAAGATATCCGATGTTACGATAGTAGAACCGATGAATTCCTTACCTGTAATTTTTCCTAATTTTTGCCATTGTTCCAAAATATAATAAGTGAAGATGGTATTAGTTTGGTTACCATTAAGTAATTGAATATCACCATTTAAATCCCTAACTGCAATACCTAATCTATCGCCATCTGGATCAGTCCCAATAATCATATCTGCATTTTTTTTGTTAGCTAATTCTATTGCTAATGTAAATGCTTTTGGCTCCTCAGGGTTAGGACTATCTACTGACGGAAAATTCCCATTAGGTATCATTTGCTCCTCTACGAAATTTACACTTGAAAAGCCTGCTTTCTTCAAGGCCTTAGGTACTGTGGTATAGGTCGTTCCGTGTATAGAAGTGAATACGATATTAAAATTTTCGTAACCTTTTTTATCTTTTTGATAAAGAGAATTTTCAATACAAGCATCAATATAGATTTCATCTTGTTCTTCGCCAATCCATTCTATCAAATCATCATTGCCATTGAAGTTAATATCCTCAAAACGAGTATTATATACTTCTTTTATAATGTTTTCATCATTTGGTGGTACTACTTGGGCACCATCATTCCAATAGACTTTATAGCCGTTGTATTCAGGTGGATTATGAGATGCAGTAAGTACAATCCCCGCGTCACATTGCTTGTCTCTTACGGTGAAAGATAGCTCTGGCGTTGGACGATGCTCCTTAAAGAGTAATACCTTAATACCATTTGCAGTAAGGACATCGGCAACGATTTTTCCAAACTCTCGTGAGTTGTTACGAACATCATATGCCACAGCTACTTTGATTGTTTTATCTTTAAACTGATGGTGCAGATAATTTGCTAATCCTTGCGTGGCCTGCCCAAGGGTGTATTTATTAAGTCGGTTTGTACCTACTCCCATTATACCACGCATACCTCCTGTGCCAAACTCCAATACTTTATAAAAAGAATCCTCCAACTCAGAGGTATTTTCATTTATTAATTTTTGAACTTTTTCTCTCGTCTCTTCATCAAAACTATCTGTGAGCCATAGTTTTGCTTTTTCTATTATTGTCATATTATTTTATTTTTTCAGTCTGTCTTCTAATTCTTGTAATTTACTCCAAATAACCTTTGCTGCATTTTCCTTGAAAGGTGGTATTTTACAAAACTCCTCATAGGCACTTTGATTTTCCCAAAGTTCTTTCACTTTTGCAAAAACCTCCTCCTCATTATTTCCATTGTAGAATATAAATGCTTCAGGATTGAGTATTTCTGGTTCTATGGATTGTTTAGCCTCATTCGTGTTAGGGGTACCCCCCCCCCATAATATATTGGAATACAACCACTTATGATAGCTTCAAATATTTTCTCAGTAATATAGCCATTTGCTCTGGAATTTTCTGGACAAATATTAAACTTAAATTGCTTCAAAAACTCTAATTTATTGTCATTAAATTTCTCTTTTAGGTTGTTAGTATTATTCATAAAAGTCCCTGCACACACCACTTTGTTGATGGGATTTAGGAGGTTTATTAATTTCATTCTTGTTCCTCCTTCATCATGTCTCGAGATGAGAGAGGCAAAATAATTTCTCCCTTTTGATAGTCTATGCCTAGGGTTGTTTATGTTATTTATTTTTTCTTCTATATCATTAATACTTTGCTCTGTCCCATTTGTTAAATATTTAATCCATAGTGGAAATCTCATATACTTAGGATGGTCAATATAATCAAACCCGAGACTTAAATCTACACTGTTTAGGCAGTGGTCTTTGTATTCTATATCCTCCTTAGTAGAGATATTGGTCTCCGTAAGATTTTCGCCTGTGAAAAATACTTTTTTGCCAACCCCAAAAGAATAATCAACAATAAAACGCTTTCCGAACACTGAGAAAAAACTGATTTTGTTATTTATTTTTCTACTTTTCACGAATCTATATAGCCAATAATCATCTATGTTATTTTCTGTCCAAAAATTATAAAAGTTGATTTGCCCAGAGTTTATGCATATTTTTAATAGATGTATCGTATTTTTTAATTTGTTTTTGATATTTCTTATCATTTCTGTTTTTCTTTTTTTATTTGAGTTGTTTTATCTTTTTTTGCTTTAAATATAGGATTACCATAATACCAGAGTTTGGTAGTATTTTTTATATTTCCTTTAATGGTATCTTTTATACTAAATTCTGCAAATGGGCTATTATTAGCATTGATATTTAATACATTAGCGTACATATAGGGTGCCACAATTTGTGCAGAGTCCTTTATATTTAAGTTTATATTATCTGTAAAACCTTTAAAATTTGCCAAACTCACATCAAGCATATTCAGATTCATTTTTTTTGAATGAACGGAACCTATGAATTTTGTGCTATTTTTTAGGTTAAGGGTAAAATTTTCCACATCTATTTTTCCCGAAACATTGAATTCCACAGAGTCCGATAGTGTGATATTCTTTGGTATCGACTCTGAAAAAATTGTAATGTTATAAAATCCTAGTCCTTTGGTTTCTCTATCCTCATTGATATTGAGTATTTTATCATTTATACTCATTTTCAAGTTGTTAATAAAGTTTGGGTAAGTCTCTATCTCTAATGTATTTTGTGGAGAATGAACCCAAAACACACGAAATTTCCCCTTAGCATTTATACCTGAAAAATCTGTATTATTATCAGCGATTGTTTTTAGATAGATTTTTTTTTGTTCTATTTCGCCTTTTGGCTCAATTTTCCCGCAGGAAATGAGAGGCAAAGTAAGTAACAATAGGTAAGAGTTATTTTTTATCATCTTGCGGAATTATATTTTCCCAACGACAAAAATAAGGTAATTATTCTTATTGACAAAATAATTAAATTCTGAGGAATATAATTGTGCATATAATAAAAATTGACTAACTTCGTTCTCTGAATGTGATTTGATTTTTTACAATGAATACGAAAAAAATTTTACTTTCCGTAGCTGTGTTGTATCTCAATTTTAGTAATGCACAGCAATCTAGATATTTTAATAATAAAGAAAACTATCGATATCATCTTGCTGAAAATCTGTATGATACGAAAGTATATGAGGCATCTCATTACGAGTATGCACGCCAGTATTACTTTAATGATTTTTTGTCGGCCTCCCAAAAGGAAGCTTCTTCATTTTTTGAAAATATCATTAATGTAATTTTGCAAAAAGAGCACGCTGATAAGGGGATTTCTGCATTTATAGAGGAGTATCCTCATTCGGCGTATGTATCTCAGGCAAGTCTTCCGATGGCAGATTATTATTTATCCATCAAAAATTTTGAAAAAGTTGTAGAAACTCTTCAAAAAATCAATCAATTTGGTTTATCAAAAGAGGAAAACCATCAATATGTTTTGAAATTGGGGTATGCAAAATTTATGCTTGGAGACATACAAGGAGCTACAGAGGCATTGGAAGAGGCTTATCAAAATACAGATTCTTCTTCACGAATGGAGATTGCCTATATGTTGGGACATTTGCATTATGTTAATAATCAACAAAATAGGGCTATTGAGTATTTTGATGAAATTAAAAATGAGGAAAAATATAGCTACTTGGTAAGACCTTATTACATCCAAATGTATTTTAATAATAAGGATTTTGATAAGGCTATTTCGGAGGGAGAATATTTGCTAAATATAAGTAAATCAGGTGATTATAAAATCGAGCTCCATAAAATAATAGGAGAGTCGTATTTTATGAAAAAGAAATATTCCTCAGCCTATCCACATCTGAAAATATACTTAGAAAACCAAACTCATGCATTGGATAAAGATTTGTACGAAATGGGATTTGTTTGTTCTCAACTGAATAAATACGATGAAGCTGTATCTTATTATAATCAATTGATTAACAGTAAGTCTGAACTTTCGCAGAATGCCTATTTTCAACTAGGAAATGCCTACCTACAAACCTATAAAAAACAAGAAGCTCTATCTGCATATCGTTCGGCGTATCAGATGAACTATGACTTGAATGTTAAACAACTTGCTCATTTACAATATGCTAAATTGAGTTACGATATTGGAAATCCCTTTGATTCTGCATCATCAGTTATACAAGATTATATCCAAAATTATCCTAATGATACAGAAACTCCGAAAATGAAAATTTTGTTGGTGAAGTCTTATCTATATTCTGGAAATTATAAGAAAACCATAGAGATGATTGATAAGTTATCAAATAGAAATACAGAAATTGATAAAATAAATCAGGAAGTTTCGTTTTTGTTAGGAACTGAGGAATTCAATAAAGGAAATCTTGATGAAGCTGAAAAATATTTTAATAGAAGTTTAAAAATCAGTGAAATACCTCAAATTTCAGCAAGAGCTTTATATTGGTTGGGACAAGTTTATTATAACAAGGGAAATTATCCATCAGCTATTGTTAGATATGAAAAATTACTAAATACTAATTTTGTTGAGAAACAACAACTTACATATGATTTAGGGTATGCCTATTTTAAGTCTAAAAAATTTGAAAAGGCAAAGGAGTACTTTAAAGAATATTTAAAAAATCCAAAAGAAGAATATAAAACCGATGCTCAATTAAGGTTAGCAGATACCTATTATGCTAATAATCAATTGGATGAAGCTGTTGATATTTATAATAAATTGGATTCTGTCAGCGACTATACTTTGTTCCAAAAATCAATGGCTCTTGGCTTTAAAGGAGATATTTCGGGGAAAATAACTAATCTTAACACTCTGATTTCCAAATATTCTCATTCGGATTATTTAGATGATGCTTGGTATGAATTAGGAACTGCATACACCTCACAAAATGAGTATAAAGTGGCTAATGACTTTTTCGAAAGAGTAGTGAAAAACTCTACCGATAAGGAACTCGTAGCAAACGCTCAAATCTACAAAGCACAAAATTATATAGAACAAAATCAAGAAGATAGAGGACTTTCGGAACTCCAAAAATTAGGAATAATATATAAGAACTCACCCTATGCTGAAAAAATTGTTCAAGCGTCTCGCCCTGTATTTATCAATAAAGGTGATATTGCGGGCTATGAGTTATTTGCAAGGGATTTGGGTGTAAAATTAGATAATTCTGATATTGATGAAATCCAATTGACTTTGGCAAAAAAATCATTCAATGAGAAGAAATATAGCGATGCTATTAGCCATTACAAGAAATATTTATTACAAAATCCATCAGGTGCAACTAAATTTCAAGCTCAGTATGAGTTAGGGGAAAGTTATTACCAAACTAAGCAAAATGACAAAGCTATTGATATTTTCAGTGAGATTACTAGTATTCAGAATGACTATCAAGAAGATGCACAATTAAGGTTGACCCAAATATACCTTTCTGAAAAGAAAATTCCCGAAGCCAAAAAATATTTAGATTTATTAATAAATTCTGATAATCAAAATATTAGAAATTTTGCCAATATAGAGTTAATGAAAATTTCACTTGATAATAAAGACCTTAATAATGCTGAAAAATACGCTGATGAAATTTTGAAAAACTCAAAAAATTCTGCAAGTATATTGGAGTCTGCAAAAGTAGTGAAGGCTCGTTCATTAATGCTAAAAAGTAAGGATACTGAGGCTCAAAAAATGTACATTTTATTGGAAAAATCATCGAATGTGAGCGTTTTAGCAGAAGCATACTATGCTAAGGCATACTATCAAAATAAGGCGAAAAATTATAAGCAATCTAACGAAACAATTTTCAAATTGGCAAATAACTATGCCTCCGAGGAGTATTGGGGTGCGAAGGCTTTGCTCGTTATGAGTAAAAATTACATTGGATTGAAGGATAAATATCAAGCTAGCTATACCATAGACCAAGTAATTGAACATTATGCAGATTTTCCAGATGTTGTGGAAGAGGCTAAAAAAATAAAAAAAACAATTAAATAAGAAAATGAATAATAAAAATATCATCATATCAAGTATATTATTGTTAATTTCTCAAATAGGATACTCTCAAATTAAGGAAGAAAAATTGATACTTAACCGAAAAAGAGAACCCGAGACAAAGAAAATTGAGAAAAAACAAACATCAATTTCTATTGAAAAAAATTACCCTACACGATCAAAAAAGATTGAAGATTCTCTAGATTTGAATTATCAAATAACAAATATTCCAGCTTTTTCAGATTTTAAACCCTCTCAAATTCAAGGAGTTGATGTCAATCCTAAGTTTGATGGAGGTTATCATAATAATTACGCAAGAGCGGGTTATGGGAATTATGGGAAGGTTCTTTTTGATGGAAATTATTCTCAATATTTGCAAAAAAATACAGCCGTAGGTATAGATGCTCATTTCCTTAGAACAAATGGACTGAAAAAAATATTTCCTTGGAAATCTGATCAAAATAATGTAACCTTAGGGGTATTCCTAAAACATCATAATGAAAATGGTAAGGGAGGGATTAATGTAGATTATTTAAGAAATAGTTATAATTTTTATGGAATATATAATAGAGATTTAGTTGTAAATAGCGAGCTAAGACAATCAACGAATCAAGTGAATATTAATGGATATTATGATTTTTATTCTAATGATATTCTGAATAATATTATATTTAAGTCATCGCTAATTAATGATAAATTTAATAGTATAGAAAGTAGGGCAGAGGTTTTTGGGAATTTGTCTAAACATCATCTGAAACTTACTGAAAATGTCAATACAAATGCAGATTTAGGTGTAAAGTTACTAACTCAAAATACTGATTTTAAAGTTAATAACCTTGACACTTATAATGTATTTAATTTTGAAATAAGTCCGAAAATTACTTTTTATAGAGATAAATTAAGGCTATCCGTAGGGTCTGATCTGTCATTTGTGAATTCTAAAAATAACAATATAACTACTACTAATAAAACGAATAAATTATATTGGTTCCCAAATGCAGAATTATCAATACAAGCCATTGATGAATTAAATTTTTATGGAGGAATCACTTCAGGTATTCAGATAAATTCTTATACCCATTTCTTGTCGGAAAATCCATATTTGTTACCTGATCAATATTTGAAACCTACTGAAACTAAATATAAAGTGTTTTTTGGGATAAAAGGTAATACTCTCGAAAATTTCCGATACGAAATTTCTGCAGGATATGGAAAACTTAATAATATCTTATTTTTCTCTGGAAACAACTCTCTATCAAGCACTTATGGTGATGCTCCATTTGCTTATGCTAACATATTTTCGGCAACATACGACAATGGTAACCTTACCGAAATAAAAGGAAATGCTCAGTATTCTCCTATTCATAACTTGTATTTGAATGGAGAACTAACCTATCAAAAATATCGCTTGAATACATATAAAAACATTTATAATGTTCCTTTAATTAAGGGAGAATTAGGTGCGAAATATATGATGTTTGACAAAAAATTACTACTTGATTTTAGAGGATTTTTTATGACGGATAGGACTACAAATGCTTATTTTTCACGCACTTTAAGCTCTGGACAGACAACCTACCAAGAGGATACGAATTATAAAGTTGGAGGATTTTTTGATATAAATTTATTAGCAGAGTATAGATTTTACAAAAATTTTAGTATATTTGCCGTCGGAAATAATCTTTTGAATGCTAATTACCATACATTTAATGGTTATAGAGTGCTCGGTGCACAAATTTTAGGCGGTATAAAAGTTATTTTCTAAAAAATGGTTGCATAGTTTAATGGATAGAACTTCGGATTTCGGCTCCGACAGTGAGGGTTCGAATCCTTCTGCGACCACTATAAAAATTTATAGGACACTATTTTCAGTGTCTTATTTTTTTTAATTTGTTTTCAATTATTATTTGACTATTTTTGTAAAAGTTATTGATTTTCAATAAGAAAAATTTTGATAAATTTAAAAGAAAATGGAAGCAATAAGAAAAAATAAGGAAAATATGTTATATATAATAAAAGATATAGCTGTGAAAAATAATATAACTAATCACGAAATAAGTAAAAATACGGGTGTATCTGAGGCTGCATTAAGCAAGATAATGAGAGGGATAGTTACAAATCCGCGAAAAAATGTTATAGATGCTATCTACAACTATTTAACTACCTACTACCCGCACAATGGTGCTACACACAACATAAATAGCAATGGAAACAATAACACACCACCACAGCAGGATAGCCAAGTCCAAACACAAGAAAATAATATATATAGTGAAATGATAGCCACGCAAAGGGAATTAATCGATACACTGAAAGAGCAAAACTCTCAATATCGTAAAGAAATAGAAAATCTGAGACAAAAGATAAAAGGATATGTTGAAAAAAGTAAAAAATAGTAAATAAATAACTTTATTCCATAAAAATTAAATTTAAAATGAAAAATATTATATTTGGTGCATTGGCATCCTTATTATTAGTGAATATTTCTTGCAATAGAGACCAAGAAAGTAATAATAAACAAACATTAGAACAAACATTAGAACAAAAATTGGCAAAAAAATGGCTTATAAAAAGTGAAACTTTTAGCTATGCCGATAAAACAAAATCTGACTATACAATACGTTATGATGATGATTGTAGCAACAAAAGTTACTGGAATTTTAGTGATAAAAAATTAGAAATCAAGGAGTTTAAAAAAGAAAATAATTCTTGCCAAACTTACTATACGGGATTTGCTGATTTCAAAATTTCTGATAATACCATCATCTATCAAATTACGGATACTGATGAGATTCATCGATTTAAGATAAAAGAAATCTCTGATAAACAATTGATTTTAGAGGAAAAAACCGATCACGATATCGATAATATAGATGATCTACACACAGTAGTTTTATATAGATAGATTACTAAAATATGGCTTGTATTACGATATACGAGCCATATTTCTTTTTCTTAATTTTCGAATTTCTCTAAAATTACTTAATTTTGCTTATATAAATTAAAACTTAAACAATGCAAAAAAAATACAAAGTCTTAGGTATGAGTTGTGGGAGTTGTATGGGGAAAATATCCAAACAACTCAATGGTTTAGAGGGAATTTCAGTGGAAATAAACCTTGCAAAATCAACAGCTACAATTACTTCTGATAAAGACATAAATCTAGATTTTCTGAATCAAGAACTTGGCAAAATAGGAGATTACCGCCTGCAAGATATTGTGGAAAATATTTCTTCTGAATATATTGAGCCTCAGGATAGAGTGTCCAAAAGTTCCATTTATTATTGTCCAATGGAATGCGAGGGTGAAAAAGTCTATTTTGTACAAGGGAAAAGATGCCCAAAATGTAATATGTATCTCGTACCAATCGAAGAGCAAGAGGAAAATAGAGTTAAGGGTATGCATATACATATTACTGATAATCATAAACATACACACTCTGAACAAAATGCAGGAAAATACTATTGCCCTATGTTTTGTGAGGGAGAAAAGGTATATGAAAAAAATGTAGGTTGTCCCGTTTGCGGAATGGATTTAGTGAAAATCCCTACACAAGGTGAAGAAGATTCTGATGACGAAACGCTAAAAATCCTAAAACGAAAATTAAAAATTTCGTTACTTTTTACTATTCCAGTTTTTGTTTTATCAATGGGGGGTATGTTTTGGGATTTTGGTTTTAGTTCTATCAAAAAGGGAATTTTGGAATTTTTGTTATCCTTACCTGTGATTTTTTATTCTGGTTGGTTTCTAATGAAACGAGCTTGGGTATCATTTCGCACTTGGAATCTTAATATGTTTTCTCTTATTGGATTAGGAGTTTTATCAGCTTTCGGATATAGTTTATTTAGCCTTTTGGAAAGCATATACAAGGTGTCTGTTGCATATACATACAAACCTTTTCCAATTGATAATTTTTTTCCTCCGCATTATCATTTAGATTTGTATTTTGAGGCTGTTTGTGTGATACTCACTCTCGTTATTTTAGGGCAACTAATGGAGGCAAAAGCTCACGATAAGACCAAAAATGCCATTAAAGAACTGATGAACCTAACCCCTACAGAGGCTCATTTAGTCATTAATGATATAGAAAAAAATATCCCTCTCTCCGAGGTAAAGATAGGTGATATTCTGAGGGTAAAACCTGGTGAAAAAGTCCCTGCTGATGCCAAAATTATCAATGGTGAAAGTAGTATTGATGAGTCTATGATAACCGGCGAGCCTATCCCCATAGCGAAATCTATCGGAGATAGAGTGATTTCTGGAACTCTTAATGGTAGTGGAGTATTACTTATACAAGCAGAGAAAATCGGTAACGAAACACTACTCTCTCAAATCATTAAAATGGTAAATGATGCCAGCAGAAGCAAGGCTCCGATACAAAAATTAACCGATAAAGTTGCTAAAATTTTCGTACCTTCGGTAGTTGCTATTTCGTTGCTCACATTTATCATTTGGTGGATTGTAAATGGTTCATTATTAATGGCTTTGGGAAATGCCGTGGCTGTTCTTATCATTGCGTGTCCGTGTGCCTTAGGGCTTGCAACACCAATGAGTCTTATGGTAGGTATTGGAAAAGGTGCAAGAAATGGTGTCCTTATAAAAAATGCTGAAGCCTTGGAAATGATGAACAAAGTGAATGTCCTCATCACCGATAAGACGGGAACTCTCACCGAAGGAAAACCCTCCTTAGAGCATATTGTTAGTCTCCACGAAAATGAAATGGAGGTACTACAATGGGCATCTTCACTCAGCCAAAATTCTGAACACCCACTTTCTACAGCTATAATGCATAAGGCTCAGTCTCAGAATATTCATCGGAAAAATGTTAGTAATTTTAAAAATATCTCTGGAAAAGGTATTTATGCAAAAATTGACAACTCAGTATTCTTATTAGGAAATAAATCACTTTTAGAAGAATTTAATATAAATTTAAATGATAATTTAATAAAAATATTAGATTCTTATAAAAATAAAGCTTTTACAATTTCTTTCCTTGCGAAAGATAGTGAAGTAGTGGGGGTACTTTGTTTTACAGATAAAATAAAAACCGAAGCAAAAAATACAATTCAAGAGCTTAAAAATCAAGGGATTGAAGTGATTATGATGACGGGAGATAACAAGCAAACGGCAGGATATGTTGCTAACAAATTAGGTATAACAGAATTTTATGCTAATTGCTTACCAGAAGATAAAATGCACAAAATAAAACAATTACAAGGTTTAGGAAAGGTTGTTGCAATGGCGGGAGATGGAATAAATGATGCTCCGGCACTTGCACAAGCTAATGTTGGAATAGCAATGGGAACAGGGACTGATATCGCTATGGAAAGTGCCGAGATAACTCTATTGAAAGGAGATTTAGCAGGAGTTATAAAATCTAAAAAACTGAGTAATAGTCTTTTACAGAATATTAAGGAAAATATATTCTTTGCCTTTATCTACAACTCTATGGGGATACCTATTGCGGGAGGTGTTTTGTATCCAATTTTTGGGTGGTTGCTTAGTCCGATGATTGCCGCTGTGGCGATGAGTTTCAGTTCTCTCTCAGTGATACTTAATTCATTGAGACTAAATAAAGTAAAATTATAAACTCATCATATATTAATTAAAAAAATAGATATTAATTTATGTTAATTATATCATAAAAAAATAATTTTGTATTTAGATTTTAATAATAAATTTATAAATTCGCGATTCAATATTCAAAAATTCAAGTTTATGAAAAAAAATATCTTGCTAGGAGTTTTAGGAATGATGTCCCTTACGGCTTGTTCCACAGCTAAAAAGGTAGAGCCAACTTTAATATCTCAATCTGTAAATTTCACGAAATTAAAAGGAATTTGGCAGGTAGAAAGTGTAGAGTATGATTCTAAAAATTTTCGTATAAAACCTTTTGCTGAAGGTGTTGATGCGCAGTGTTTCGTTGGTAGCGAATGGAAGTTAGTTCCTAATGATTACTCTGGCTCGTATGCTATAAAGGGTGGTGGAAGCTGTATAGATGTACAAAGAGATATTAAGATTGATATGTCTGGAAACGAATTCAAATTCAAAAAAGTATTTGAGGGAACAAAAGCAAAAAATAATACCGCAGGGTATGTTCTTACTTTGAGAAATCAGCAAGAAAATGCATTTAGCCTTGAACAAAATGTAGGTGATGTAAAGGTTATTTATAATTTCGTAAGAGTTAGTACTTCTACAAGAGTAAAAAAATAATTAAAAATACAAAAAATGAAACTAAACAAACTGAATATTTCGGCTATTTTATTGAGTTCTACAATGTTGCTAACGAGTTGTGAAGCAGTCCAAAACTCTAATAGCCAACAAAGAGGAACTGCTATCGGAGCAGGAGCGGGAGCTATTTTGGGAGGAATATTGGGAAATAACCTTGGTAAAGGAGGAAATTCTGCCTTAGGAGCTGTTCTTGGAGCAGTGGTTGGAGGTACAGCAGGAAACCTCATTGGTAGAAAAATGGATAGACAGGCAAAACAAATCAAGGAAGTATTACCTGGCGCTGAAGTAGAGAGAGTAGGTGAAGGAATAAAGATTACAATGAAGGAAAGTTTGGTGAATTTTGCGTTCAACTCCTCAGAACTTACCAGCAATGCAAAGAATAGTTTATCTAAACTCATCACTGCCCTAGTAAATACCCCTGACACGAACATCTCCGTATATGGGCATACAGATGCTGTTGGTCGTGATGACTACAATCTGAAACTTTCACAAAAGAGAGCCGAAGAGGTAAAGGCTTACTTAGTATCTAATGGTATTTCGCCAGACAGAATTACGGCTATTGGAATGGGGGAAACTTCACCAGTATCGGACAACAGCACCGATAGCGGTAGAGCAGAAAACAGAAGAGTAGAATTTGCTATTACAGCAAATGAAAATATGATAAAAGAAGCTCAGAGTGGAAAATAAAAAAATCTAAGAAAACATAAATCTCAGCAGACTGAAATAAAGATTTCGGGCTGCTTTTTTATTAACTATTCAAAATACATATAAACTATATAGGTGTTTTCTGTTGAAAATAAATTAAATAGTCATAATGATTACAAAAATATCAATAAAATAATATTTGAATAGAGGAGATAATAATAATAAGGATTTGTTAATCATAATAATACTTGATATCATTATTTTTAAATTCTTTTTTGGTAGATATTTTTTTACTTTTGCAATATGAAATTAATTGATAAGTATAATATTCCTGGCCCAAGATACACATCTTACCCTACCGTTCCATTTTGGGATGAGTCAAGTTTTACATCAGAAAAATGGAGGGAAAGTGTTGTAAGGTCATTTAATGAAAGTAACGAAGCAGAAGGAATATCCATATACATACATTTGCCTTTTTGTGAGTCTCTTTGTACTTTTTGTGCGTGCCATAAAAGAATCACTAAACGCCATTCCGTAGAGACACCCTATATAGATTCAATCTTAAAGGAATGGTATCTTTATTTGAAAATTTTCAATAAAAAACCAAAAATCAAGGAGTTACACCTCGGTGGGGGAACACCAACTTTCTTTTCTTCTGAAAATTTAAAATATTTGTTAGATAGGATTTTTATCTCAGCAGAATTAGATAGCAATCCAGAGTTTTCTTTTGAGGGGCATCCAAACAATACCACACGGGAACATCTGCAAACGCTCTATGATTTGGGATTTCGTAGGGTGAGTTTTGGAGTACAAGATTATGATTTGCAGGTACAAAAGGCCATTAATCGTATTCAACCCTATGAGAATGTAGAAAAAGTAACCCTTTGGGCTCGTGAGGTGGGATATACTTCCGTCTCTCACGACTTAGTTTTTGGGCTTCCATTTCAAAATTGGGATACAATGGAAAATACCATTCGTAAAACAATACAACTAAAGCCCGATAGACTTGCCTTTTATTCGTATGCCCATGTTCCTTGGATTAAAGGTAGCGGGCAGAGAGGTTTTGATGAAAATGACCTACCGAGTGGAGAGGAAAAACGAAAACTCTACGAAAATGGAAAAAATCTATTAGAAGACTTGGGATATAAAGAAGTTGGAATGGATCATTTTTCTTTAGAAGAAGACGAACTTTATAAATCTATGCTCTCTGGGAAAATACATCGTAACTTTATGGGGTATTCGTCAAGTAAAACACAATTGATGATAGGTTTGGGAATGAGTGCAATATCGGATTCTTGGTATGCATTTGCCCAAAATGAAAAAAAATTAGAGGACTACCAAGCAATGGTGGAGGAAGGCATTTTACCTGTTTTCCGTGGGCATATCTTGAACAAAGAAGACCTTATCATCAGACAACATATCCTCAATTTAATGTGCCAGCTGAATACCTCTTGGACAGAAGATACTTACCTCTCTGAGATTGATGAAGCTAAAGAGCGTCTGCATGAGATGGAGGAAGATGGATTAGTGGAAATATATGCTAATCAAATAAAAATCACTGAGAAAGGTAGAGCATTCACAAGAAATGTGGCTATGACTTTTGATTTGAGAATGCTTCGCAACAAGCCCGAAACGAGAATTTTTTCAATGACAGTTTAATTTATAAAAAACGAAGTCTATCTTTAATTATTGAAGATAGACTTTTCTCATTATTTACTTAAAAAATCCTTAACAATTTCTGCGAACTCTCTTGGTTTTTGTGCTTGAACCCAATGTCCTGCATCTTTTACATAGGTTATATGGGCTTTTGGAAATTGTTGTTTAATTAGAAAATTGTCTTGTGGAAGGATATAATTGGATTTTTCACCACCAATAAATAAAGTCTCTCCGTGGAAAACTCCAAATTTAATAGCATTAGCTACAAATTCGTTATATTTTTCTGTAAGAACAGGTAGATTAAATCTCCACGCTAATTTTTTCTCTTCTGTCCAATAAAGGTTTTTTGCCAAAAACTGCACCACAGACTTATCTTGAATGTATTCCGAAAGTATTTTTTCTACTTCGCCTCTGGATTTCACAACCTCAAAATCCACTGATTTTAACGCCTTGAATGTTGCTTGATGATGAGGAGGATAGGCTTTGGGAGAAATATCTACTACGATGAGTTTTTCTACCATTTCTGGGTATTTTATAGCGAATTGCATTACAGCTTTTCCTCCCAAAGAATGACCTATAATATTGGCTTTATGTATATTGTGAAATTCAAGATAGTTTTTGATATCTTCTGCTAAATCATTATGAGACATCTCTTCCGAGTGAAAACTTTTCCCGTGATTTCTCAAATCTAGTAGGTGAGTAGGGTAGATTTCTCCAAACTCCCGTCCGAGAGTTCCCCAATTATCCAGCATACCGAATAATCCGTGTAGGATAACCAGTGGTGTAGCTGTTTTGTCTTCACCGTATATTTTAGAATGTAATATTTGTTCCATTATATCGTATTTTAGGCAAAGGTACTCAAATTATTTTGAAAATCTGCTCTAATATTACGCTATAAAATTATTATCTTTGTGAAAATTAAAAACTTCGAAAATGAATATAAAGAAAATCGCTGTGGCATTGTCGGCTCCTATGTTGATGAATGCCCAAAAAGTAATGACTGCCGAGACGCTATGGACTTTGGGGCGTTTGGGTGTGGAGGCTACTGCTCCTGACCATTCTGGATTAATCTACAAAGTAAGTAAAACTGACCTAAAAACGGAAAAAAATCAATCCGAGAACTACTTTATTGATGCTACAACCAAGGCTGTCAGCAAGATAAATTTTGGAGATAAAAAAATCATTCAATGGGATAAAAATGGACTATATACTGAGGAAAAAGGCATTATTTATCTTTCTAAAGATTTTGGAAAAACTTGGACAAAGTTCTACGAAATAGGTGATGTAGATAATATCGTAATTTCTCCAGACGGCAAAAAAATTGCCTTTTCTAAGGAGGTTCTCGTAGAGAATGTATTGGCAAAAAATAAATATCAAGATACGCCCAATAGCTCCGCTCATATCTATCACGACCTAAATCATAGACATTGGGATTATTTTAACGAAGGGAAATACAACCATATATTCGTAGTGGAGACATCCCAAAATGTCTCTTCGGCTAAGGATTTATTAGAAGGAAAACTATGGGACTGCCCTCAGAGACCATTCGGTGGAAAAGAGGATATCGTTTGGGCTCCGAATTCTAACGACCTGCTTTTTGTGATGAAGGCTCTCGATGGAATAGAATATGCAAAATCTACCAACACCGATATTTTCTTGTATAATATTCAAAATAAAGAGATTAGAAACCTCACTGCCGATAACAAAGGATATGATACGAATCCACAATTTAGTCCCGATGGGAAATATCTCATCTGGCTATCTATGGCAAATGATGGCTACGAATCCGATAAAAAAGAGATTAAAATAATGAACAATCTCTATCAGGAAACGAAAAATATTACTAAAACCTTTGATGAAACTATAACGGGAGATATATTTTGGGCTAATGATAGCAAATCTATCTACTTCGTAACGGCAAATAGAGGAACGATACAATTGTTCAATCTCAATCCATTCAAAAAAAACTACCCAATACGGCAAATTACGAATGGACAATTTGACATTGGGCATATCTACTTTCAAAACAAAAATAACATTATCGTATCACGCACAGATATTAATCATAGTGCCGAACTCTATTCTGTAAATAATGATAATGGCGAAATGGCTCGTATTACAGATATTAATACCGATGTCTATAAATCATTAATTCCCTCAAAATCAGAATTAAAAATGGTGAAAACCACTGACGGAAAAGACATGGGGGTGTGGTTCCACTATCCGCCAAATTTTGACCCGAATAAAAAATATCCTGCATTACTCTATTGCCAAGGTGGGCCACAATCTCCTCTTTCTCAGTTTTTTAGTCTAAGATGGAATTTTGCATTAATGACGGCAAATGATTATATCGTAATCGCTCCGAATAGACGCGGAATGCCTGGTTGGGGAGTAAAATGGAACGAGGAAATATCCAAAGACTGGGGTGGGCAACCAATGAGAGATTATCTCGCTGCAACAGATTTTGCCAAAACACTTCCTTACATAGATGGGGATAGAGTAGGTGTCGTTGGGGCTTCCTATGGTGGATATTCGGTACTAATGTTGGCAGGAATCCATGAAAATAGATTCAAAACATTCATTTCTCATAATGGACTTTTTGATATGAAATCTTGGTCACTGACCACTGAAGAATTATGGTTTGCTAATTGGGATTTGGGCGGTAACTTATTCTCCAACCCTCTTCCGAAAGGTTTCACCGAGTTTAATCCATCTAACTATATCCAAAAATGGAATAAACCAATGATGATAATCCAAGGAGGTATAGACTTCCGAGTACCTTATGAACAAGGGCAAGGAGCCTTCCAAGCAGCAAGACTTAAAGGACTGAAAACTAAATTTCTATACTTTCCAGACGAAAATCATTGGGTGTTAAAACCACATAATGCTTTGGTTTGGCAGAGAGAATTTTTTGATTGGTTAAAGGAAACGCTATAAAACTCCTTTAATAAGAAATTTTAATATAAAACTTTACTGGGGAATATCTTCGGTAAAGTTTTTTTTCTCTGGGACTTGACAAGCCGTACATTAATATCGTATATTTGCAAAATCATTTTTTTAAACCGTAATTTAGATTTTTAATGAAAACATCTGATTTTAATTTCAATCTCCCTACCGAACTCTTGGCAGAACACCCATCCGAACACAGAGACGAGGCTCGCCTAATGGTACTCAACAGAAAAACAGAAACCATTGAGCATAAGCTATTTAAAGATGTTATAGACTATTTCAATGAGGATGATTTATTCGTATTCAACAATACAAAGGTATTCCCAGCAAGACTCTATGGGAATAAAGAAAAAACAGGAGCAAAAATAGAAGTTTTCCTTCTCAGAGAATTAAATAAAGAGACAAAAGTTTGGGATGTACTCGTAGATCCTGCAAGAAAAATCCGTATTGGTAATAAATTATTTTTCACCGAAGATGAGTCTTTGGTAGCCGAAGTGATTGATAATACTACTTCCAGAGGAAGAACGCTACGATTCTTATTCGATGGAACTTATGAAGAATTCCGTGCAAAACTAAAAGAATTAGGAGAAACACCTCTACCGAAATATATTAAAAGAGCTGTAGAACCCGAAGATGCCGAAAGATACCAAACTATATATGCAAAACACGAGGGAGCTGTGGCTGCTCCTACGGCAGGACTTCATTTTTCCAAACATCTAATGAAACGATTGGAAATAAAAGGTATTAACTTTGCCGAGGTAACTCTACACATCGGACTTGGAACTTTTAACCCTATTGAGGTGGAAGATATTTCCAAACATAAAATGGAATCCGAAGAGGCTATTATTGATGAAAAAAATGCAGAAATTATCAATAAAGCATCAAAAGAAAACAGAAAAATCTGCGCAGTTGGTACTACTACAATGAGAACATTGGAGTCCGCAGTTTCTTCTAACAGAATGGTTACTCCTTATAACAGCTGGACGAATAAATTCATCTATCCGCCGTATGAATTTGGTATTGCAAACGCTATGATTACCAATTTCCATACGCCGAAATCTACCCTCATTATGATGATTGCAGCCTTTGCTGGAAAAGATTTCGTAATGCATGCCTACGAAGAAGCCTTGAAGGAGAAATACAAATTCTATTCCTATGGTGATGCAATGCTTATTTTATAATTTATAACATAAAAGAAACTCCTAATATATTTAGGAGTTTCTTTATTTATTGTATTAATGGTAGGATTTTATTAATTGTCCCTTCATCTTTTTGCCCTTTCACCCATTTTCCTTTATCAAGGTCTTTATAACTTGTAATCATTTCTACCTGACCATTTTGGTTTATGAGAATCAATTTAGACATATCATCGACCACCTCAAAGGAGTTTGGGGTAATATCCTCCAAAAAATTTCGGTATGCTTTTCTTAATCGCTTTCCATATTTAACTTCATCTATTTTTAAAGGCTTTACAAAGTCGCCTTCCTTTTTAAGATAATTGACAATAAAATTCAACTGTTTTTTTTGAGAATCAACTAAGAGAAGATATACATCTACATTCTTATTTTTAAAAGTCTCTATATATCTCGGTAAATCCTCTCGGCAAGGTTCGCACCACATATCAAAGGTTATTAATAAAGTTTTATTGTTTGATTTTTTTGCTAAACATTGCAATTTATCCTTATCTATTAATTTCACCTCTGGAACTTCGTTTGAGGATTTTAATTCGCATTTGTCATAACTCTGTGCAAAAAAGTTAATAGATACAAGCGATAATAGTAAATAAAATGTCTTTTTCATTGTAAAAAATTATTTTAGATTATAGTACTTGCAAATATATTAAAAAAAATCATATATACAAATTTTTTATTTAAAAAATTAACCCTTTTTAATACAATAGGTTTATTTTAAATTTAATTATAATATCCTATCTTTGCAGACTAAATATTATTTTTGATTTGAAAGATATACGAACATTAAGTTTAGACCAGTTAAAAGATTATTTTGTAGAAATAGGAGACAAGCCCTTCCGAGCAAAACAAGTTTATGATTGGCTTTGGAGCAAAAACTTACATTCCTTTGAGGAAATGACGAATCTCTCTAAAAATCTTCGTGAGAAATTAACCGAAAAATTTGTAATCAATCCGATAGAAGTTGATACACTACAGAAATCTACTGATGGTACAATAAAAAACGGCGTAAGACTTCACGATGGTCTAATGGTAGAATCCGTCTTAATTCCCACTGATACAAGGACTACCGCTTGTGTATCGTCCCAAGTTGGATGTTCTTTGAATTGTGAATTTTGTGCTACGGCGAAACTTAAACGGATGAGAAATCTGGAAGTAGCCGAAATCATAGACCAAGTTGCTCTGATTGATAGACAAAGTAAGTTGTATTTTGGTAGGCCACTTACAAATATCGTCTTTATGGGTATGGGAGAACCGATGATGAACTATAAAAATGTCGTGGATTCTATCCGAAAAATAACCTCGCCAGATGGATTGGGTATGTCGCCAAGAAGAATAACGGTATCTACATCTGGAATTCCTAAAATGATAAAAATGCTCGCAGATGAAGATTTGAAGGTAAAACTCGCCTTGTCCCTACATACTGCCATAGAGCATAAAAGAAATATGGTAATGCCTTTCTCAGAAAAATTCCCACTCTCGGAAGTGATGGAATCGTTACAGTATTGGTATCAAAAGACAAAATCCATAATCACCTTTGAATATTGTGTATGGGGAGGTATCAATGATACCGATGAAGATATTAAAGCACTGATAAAATTCTGTCGGCAAGTACCTTCAAAAGTTAATCTGATACAATATAACCCTATCGGAGAGGGGAAATACGACCATAGAAATACCCTCGCCGAAGAACGATATATTCAAGAATTAGAAAAAGCTGGAATAACCATCGTTGTGAGACGAAGTAGAGGAGGAGATATTGACGCAGCTTGCGGACAATTAGCCAATAAAAAAACTAATAATTAAATATATGACGAACTAAAAATGAAAAATGTATTTATATTATTATCATTAAATATATCTTTATTCGGCACTGCCCAAAAGATACAAAATCTTAAATTAAAGGATTATCAGATTGGCGAACTCCCAATAGAATTGAAGGAATCTTCTGGACTAGATTTATTCGGAGAGGACTTATTTTCATTCAATGATTCTGGGAATGATTCTCAAATTTTCAAAATTTCAAAAAAAGATGGACATATTGAAGAAACCTTCCATACAAAACTAAAAAATATTGATTGGGAGGCTCTTACTAATGACAAAAAAAATTTTTATATCGGAGATTTTGGCAATAATTATGGTAATAGAACAAATCTCACGATATACAAAATTCCCTTTAATGGCCATCATTTGAACTTAAATGAAATAAAGAAATTATCCTATTTCTATCCCGAACAAACAGATTTTTCACCACGAAATATGGGACAAGACTACGATGCTGAAGCCATGTCCTATTTCAGTAATAAAATACACATTTTCAGTAAAGAATGGGCAAAAAAAGGTGTTTCTCATTATGTGATAGACCCAAATATTACCGAAAAACAGCCTGCTCACAAGTTAGAAAGTTTTCAAACAGATTTTGTAGTTACAGATTCTGCTTTTCACAATGGATTATTATATTTAGTGGGATATACAAAAACTTTTCAAGTTTATTTACAAATATTTCGAGAAAAACACGGATTATTTTTCCATAATGATAATATGAAATACCACTTAGGTAGCACCTTTAAAATAGGACAAATAGAAGGCATTGCCGTAGATGACAGCGGTATTTATATCTCAGGAGAAAGATTTGATTTATTATTAGCAAATGTAAAACAATCAATATATTTTATTCCAAAAGATAATATTAAATTCTAATAAAACTGCTATTTGTTAGTGATTTAATATTTATCACCCCATTTTTTTATTAATTCTGCTTTTATCTTATTTTCAGTCGAATTATCTGAGGGTTCATAAAATTTTATTCCTGAGATTTCACTCGGCAAAAATTCTTGTTTTACAAAATTTCCTTCAAAAGAATGAGCATATTGATAATTTTTGCCATATTCTAAATCCTTCATCAACTTAGTTGGAGCATTTCGTAAATGAAGGGGGACAGGGAGGTTTCCCGTTTTTTTTACGAAGTTTATCGCCTCATTTATCGCTCTATAAGTAGAGTTACTTTTAGGGCTAACAGCAAGATATACAGCTGTTTCACTAAGGATAATTCTTGCTTCAGGATTACCAATAACACTCACTGCCTGAAAGCAATTATTCGCCATTGTAAGAGCCGTAGGGTTGGCCAAACCTATATCCTCCGAAGCAAATATCAGCATTCTCCGAGCGATGAATTTAATATCCTCGCCCCCTACAAGCATTCGAGCAAGCCAATAAATAGTGGCGTTAGGGTCGCTTCCACGCATAGATTTGATAAAAGCCGAAATAATATCGTAGTGTTGTTCGCCATTCTTATCATAGATAGGCATCACCTCCTGCAAAATGGATATTATATCGGAGTTGTATATTTCTTTTTTATTTGTATTTTTATACTGATTTAGTACTAACTCTACTGAATTAATAAGTTTTCGTGCATCTCCCCCAGAATATTGTATAAAAGCATCTTTTTCATTAATGATAAATGATTTTTGATTAATATCATTATATTTCTGTAATGCATTATCTATCACTTGACATAGTTTTTCATAGCTAAGAGCCTTTAAAACATACACTTGCGAACGAGATAACAGAGCTGATACCACTTCAAAACTTGGATTTTCCGTTGTGGCACCTATCAGCACTATCCAACCTTTTTCCACAGCTTGGAGAAGAGAGTCCTGCTGAGATTTACTAAAACGATGAATTTCATCGATAAACAAAATTGGCGATTTTCCAGAAAATAAATTTTGTTTTTTCGCCTCATCTATTACCTCTCGTACTTCCTTAACACCGCTTGACACCGCCGAAAGTTTGAAAAATTTCCGATTAGATTTTTCGGCTATAATCTCTGAAAGTGTCGTTTTGCCTGTGCCAGGAGGCCCCCAAAATATTAAAGAGTTAAGCGTGTCGTTCTCTATCATTTTTCGGATAGGAGCATTCTCTCCTGTAAGGTGCTCTTGCCCAATCACTTCGTTAATATTTTTAGGACGCAAAATTTCAGCGAGGGGAATATTCATTGACTGTTATTTTAAGCAAATATATAAAATTAAATTTATTTGTCTTTTTTCATAATTTGAAGTAAATTTGCAATAGACTTTTTATTTATGAAAGAAGAAAAATCTTATAAAATATCGGTTTATCCCTTGATTTTAATGGTGAGATTCTATCAACGATGTATCTCTCCATATTTAGGAAAAAATTGCAGATACCACCCGACTTGTTCTCAGTATATGATTGAGGCATTGATGATACACGGCATTTTTAAAGGACTACTTTTGGGAACAAAACGAATCCTCCGATGCCATCCTTGGGCAAGCTTTGGCTACGACCCTGTACCTAAAAAATAACTTTAATATTCAAATTTTACGATAATGAAATATATTTTTAAAATCTTTTTTCTTATATCCATTTTAAATATACAAAATATTGTAGCTCAGGAATATAAAGAAAATTTTTCCAATGGAACATTAAATATTAACGGCAAAGAACTACCGATTAAGATTTTCTCTACAAGCTCTGGGCAGACCTTAGATGCCTTTGCAGATGAACCGATTAAAGATAATATTTTGGTTTTCCTTAATCAGGATATGAACGAAAATTTTAGTCCAATATTCACAAAATATCAAGAGATAGGCTATCAATTTTTGGATAAGAATTTTCAGCCTACGCAAGTTATCAAAGATTTTCAATATCTATACAAGCCATTGGATCATAAAAACTTAATTAATGAAAGTACAAAAGTAACGCTTCATACAAAATTTATGATTTGGAACCCTACGAAGGGTATTAACTTAGGATTTTTCACATTACATTTTTATAGTTTGATGTTTGTGATTGCCTTTGGATTAGGCTTCATTGTAATGAAAAAAATCTATAAAATAGATAATATTGATGAAAAATACCTTGAACCACTCCTTACTTGGACTATTTTAGGAACAATTTTTGGAGCGAGAATTGGTCATATTTTATTTTATCAGCCTGAATTATTCAAGCAAGATTTTTGGGCGGTTTTCTTACCTATTCGCACTAAGCCACATTTAGAATTTACAGGATTTTCGGGATTAGCAAGCCATGGAGCTACAATTGCTTTAATAGGTACAACTCTATATTACTCCTTAAAAATACTCAAAAAAAATCCTCTTTGGGTTTATGATAGAATTGGTATCGTGGTGGCATTAGGAGGTGGTTTTGTGAGGATTGGTAACTTTTTCAACTCCGAAATAATTGGTAAAATAAGTGGTGAAAACTCATTTTTTGCAATGCTTTTCCCACAAATGAGCGACGAATACGGTATCACTGTTCCGAGATATCCTTCTCAGTTATTTGAGGCAGTTGGATATTTCTTACTCTTCGGATTATTATGGTTTTTATATAATTTCACAAATAAAAAATACCAACAAGGTTGGTTATTCGGATTATTTTTTACTATTCTATGGTCCATTCGTTTTTTTGTAGAATTCCTCAAAGAATCACAAGGTGATGAGTTCATTTCATTTGCAGGACTTAATACAGGACAGATTTTATCTATTCCTTTCATTATTGCAGGAATTGTGTTAATGGTTATTTCTAAAAAATTCGTCATTAAACAATAAAATATAAATCTATAAAAAATACAAAAATGTCAAATAAAGCAATTTTAGCCATTTTAGATGGGTGGGGCTTAGGGACAAATCCCTCAATTTCAGCAATAGACCAAGCCAAAACTCCTAATATGGACTCTTTTTATAAAAAATTCCCGCACACCAAATTAGAAGCTAGTGGGCTAGCCGTGGGACTACCTGAAGGGCAAATGGGAAATTCCGAAGTGGGACACACCAATTTGGGGGCAGGTAGAGTGGTATATCAAAACCTAGTAAAATTAAATATGGCTGTGGAAGAAGACACCCTCACCTCAGAGGAAACAATAGCTAATGCCTTTAAATACGCATCTGATAATAAGGTAGATGTTCATTTTATTGGGCTTTGCTCCGATGGAGGAGTCCATTCTCACATCAATCATTTAAAAGGATTATTAGCATCAGCAAAAAACTTTAAACTAAAAAATGTTTTCGTTCATTCTTTCACCGATGGGCGAGACTGCGACCCTATGTCTGGAAAAATACTATTATCTGATTTACAACATTTTATGGAAGATAATAATATTGGGCAAATAGCATCCATCGTAGGGAGATACTACGCAATGGATAGAGATAAAAGATGGGAACGCATAAAACTTGCCTACGACGCAATGGTAAATGGAGTAGGAGAGACTACTACAAACCTTAGTGAAGCAATACAAAAGTCTTATAATGAAGGGGTTACTGATGAATTCATAAAACCAATTATATGCGTGGATTCTAATAATATTCCTATAGGCAAAATAAAAAATGGAGATGTAGTTTTTTGTTTTAATTTCCGAACTGATAGAGGCCGAGAAATCACAGAAGTCCTTACTCAACAAGATTTTCCAGATTTCGGAATGCAAAAATTAGATTTGCATTATGTAACGATGACGAATTATGATAAGAAATTTAAAAATATAAATGTCGTTTTCGATGATAAAACTCTTACTAAAACCTTAGGTGAAGTCTTGGAAGAAAATGGAAAATCTCAAATCCGTGTGGCAGAGACAGAAAAATATCCCCATGTAACTTTCTTTTTTTCAGGTGGTAGAGAAGAGCTATTTAGTAATGAAAAAAGAATCTTATGCCCAAGTCCAAAGGAAGTGGCTACCTATGATTTGAAGCCTGAGATGTCAGCCTATGACATTACCGAAAAAATTATTCCTGAAATAGAAAATGAGACGGCAGATTTCATTTGCCTAAACTTTGCCAATACCGATATGGTAGGGCATACAGGAGTTTTTGAGGCTGCTGTAAAGGCTGCTGAAGTAGTTGATGAATGTATCGGGAAAGTCGCTACAACCGCCTACGAACATGGATATTCGGTATTTATTTTGGCTGACCACGGGAATTCTGATGTGATGATTAACGAGGATGGTAGCCCAAACACCCAGCATTCCACAAATTTGGTTCCTCTTATCGTAATGGATAAAAATAAAACTTGGAATGTAAAAAATATTGGTAAATTGGGAGATGTTGCCCCAACTATACTTACCGCAATGGAAATAGATATTCCATCGGAAATGACGGGTAATGTATTAATTAGTTAAAGAAATAAATAAAAAAGACTATCAAAGATGATAGTCTTTTTTATTGCTATAAAGTTTTAAAACTCAGCACTTTTAGGAGTTCTTGGGAAAGGAATTACATCTCGTATATTAGTCATTCCTGTGATGAATAATACCAATCTTTCTAATCCCAAACCAAATCCTGCGTGAGGCACAGAACCGAACTTACGCGTATCCAAATACCACCATAATTCGTGTTCATCTACACCCATTTCTTTCATTTTTTTTGTAAGTACATCATATCTTGCCTCTCTTTCGGAACCACCGATTATTTCTCCAATACCTGGGAATAATACATCCATAGCGGCCACAGTTTTACCATCTTCATTTAGTTTCATATAAAATGCCTTGATATCCTTCGGATAGTCAAATAATACAACTGGACATTCAAAATGTTTTTCTACTAAATAACGCTCGTGTTCAGATTGTAAATCTGCTCCCCAAGCTTCAATCGGAAACTGGAATTTTCCTTTTTTATTTTCCTTCGAATTGAGTAATATATCGATTGCTTCTGTATAGGAAACTCTCTTGAAACGCTTTTCTACTACATTTTGTAGTTTTTCAATAAGACCTTCTTTTGCTCTATCTTTCTCTGGTTTTTGTTTTTGTTCTTCAGCGAATCGTTTATCCAAAAATTCCAAATCATTCTTACAATTATCTAATACATAACTGATTACATATTTCAAAAAGTTTTCAGCAAGGTCAATATTATCCTCCAAATTAAAGAATGCTACCTCTGGCTCAATCATCCAAAACTCTGCTAGATGTCTTGTTGTGTTGGAATTTTCAGCACGGAAAGTAGGTCCAAAAGTGTATATTCTCCCTAATCCCATAGCTGCAGTCTCACCTTCTAACTGTCCAGAAACAGTTAAGTTTGTTTTTCTTCCAAAGAAATCTTGAGTAAAATCAATATTTCCTTCTTCATTTCTAGGTATATCATTAAGGTCAAAATTTGTTACTCCAAACATTTCACCTGCACCTTCGGCATCAGCACCTGTAATGATAGGAGTATTAATATAAAAGAACTGATTTTGATTAAAGAATTGATGTATAGCAAAAGAAATTGCACTTCTCACTCTGAAAATTGCCCCAAAAAGATTAGTTCTGAATCTTAAGTGGGCTTGGTCTCTCAATACTTCTAAGGAGTGCTTTTTAGGTTGGAGAACCGTTTTTTCTAATTCTTCTGTGAAATTATCACCAAGAATTTGAATATTTTTTGCTATAATCTCAATATCTTGTCCTTTTCCCTCACTTTCTACCACTTCACCGACGATTTTTAGGGAAGAAGCTGTTTTAATATTCTTAATAATTTCTTCATCAAAATTTTCAAAATCTACTACAATTTGGATATTTAAGATTGTAGAACCATCATTAAGAGCAATGAATCTATTAGAGCGAAAGGCTCTGACCCAACCTTGTATTGTAATATCGTGATGAAGGAGTTTTTTGTAATCGCTAAGGATATCTTTTATTGTCATTTGTTTCATTATCAATAGGTTAAATTTGAGTTAAAAGAGTTCGTAAATTTACTTTATCATCAATAATTCTTCTTAAATCTTCTATTTTTACACGCTTTTGTGTCATTGAATCTCTTTCTCGTAGAGTAACACTATCATCATTAATAGAATCATGATCTATAGTGATACAGAAAGGTGTTCCGATAGCATCTTGTCGTCGGTATCTCTTTCCTATGCTATCCTTTTCTTCAAAAATTACATTAAAGTCGCATTTCAACTCATCAAAGATTTTTTTAGCAAATTCTGGTAATCCATCTTTTTTTACTAGAGGTAAAATTGCAGCTTTTACAGGTGCCAATGCTGGTGGTAGGGATAATACAACTCTCTCGGAGCCATCCTCTAAAACTTCGTCTTTTAGGCAATGAGAGAATATCGCTAGGAACATTCTATCCAGTCCAATAGAAGTTTCTACCACATATGGAACATAGTTCTCATTTCTCTCAGTATCAAAGTATTGTAATTTTCTACCTGAATGTTTTTCGTGAGCAGAAAGGTCAAAATTTGTTCGTGAATGAATACCTTCCAACTCTTTGAATCCGAATGGAAATTTAAATTCTATATCAGCAGCTGCATTCGCATAATGTGCCAATTTTTCGTGGTCGTGGAATTTATAGTTTTCTTTACCTAAGCCAAGGGCAATATGCCAATTGTATCGTTTTTGTTTCCATTCTTCATAGAATTGCAACTCTGTACCTGGTGGCACGAAAAATTGCATTTCCATCTGCTCAAACTCTCTCATACGGAATATAAATTGTCTTGCAACAATCTCATTTCTAAAAGCTTTTCCTATTTGGGCAATACCGAAAGGTAACTTTTGGCGGGAAGTTTTTTGTACATTAGAAAAATTCACAAATATTCCCTGAGCAGTCTCTGGGCGGAGATATAGCTCCATTGCTGTATCTGCGGATGCCCCAAGTTTAGTGCCAAACATTAGGTTAAACTGGCGTACATCAGTCCAATTTTTAGAACCTGTATCTGGGTCTGCGATTTCAAGTTCCTCTATTAAGGCTTTTACATCGGCGAGGTCATTGTTATCCAAGGACTTAGCCATTCTTGCCAAGATAGTTTTTTGTCTTTCTCTATATTCTAAAACTTTTGGATTGGTATTTACGAATTGTTCTTCGTCAAAATTTTCGGCAAATCGTTTTTTTGCTTTTTCAATCTCTTTTTGGGCTTTTTCTTCTAATTTAGCACAATAATCCTCAATTAGGACATCCGCACGGAAACGCTTTTTACTGTCTTTATTGTCAATTAAGGGGTCATTAAAGGCATCCACATGTCCCGAAGCTTTCCAAGTAGTGGGATGCATCAAAATAGCAGAATCAATCCCAACGATATTTTCATTGAGCTGAACCATCGCCTTCCACCAATATTGTTTTATATTATTTTTGAGTTCAACACCGTTCTGCCCGTAGTCATAAACTGCTGATAATCCATCATATATCTCACTTGATGGGAATATAAAGCCATACTCCTTGGCGTGAGAGACTACTCTTTTAAAAACATCTTCTTGTTTTGCCATTCTATGTATTTTGTCTGCAAAAATACGGATTTTAGTTTAATTTGAAACAAAAAAAATATAATATTTGCATTATCTCTATACATTGTTTTCGTAGTAAAAAGATTTTCAAAAAAATATTAAATTTAGATAGATTTTAATTTCTTTTTTAATAAATAAATTTTTAAATTTGCACGATGATTTTAGACATCTTAGAAATCAACGAAAAAAATCAGTAATTTGAGTTTGGGGTAACTTTTGGGTTGTCTCAGTCTCAAATTATCGTTTTTATATAAAATAAATCTAATAAAAATTTAAGTATTATGAGCCAAAAATTAGAAATGCTTTACGAAGGAAAAGCGAAACAAATCTATGCTACAGAGAATCCAGAAGAGGTAATTGTCTATTTCAAAGATGATGCTACGGCATTCAATGCCCAAAAGAGAGGACAGGTGCAACTAAAAGGTGAGATGAACAACGCCATCACAACACTTATTTTTGAATATCTAAAAAGCAAAGGTATTGAGACTCACTTTGTTAAACAACTTAATGAAAGAGAACAATTAGTAAAAAAAGTTTCTATAATCCCGATAGAAGTAGTCGTAAGAAACTATGCTGCAGGTAGTATGGCACAACGCTTGGGTGTAGAAGAAGGTATGAAATCTCCAGTGACAATTTTTGATATTTGCTATAAAAAAGATGAACTTGGGGACCCGCTAATCAACGACCATCACGCAGTATTTTTGGGAGCAGCAACCTATGAGGAGCTTAATGAAATGTATGCCTTGGCAGGAAAAATCAACAAAGCGTTGCAAGAATTATTTGATAAAATCAATATCATCTTGGTAGATTTTAAGATTGAATTAGGAAAAACTTCCGACGGAAAAATTATCCTTGCTGATGAAATCTCCCCAGACACTTGTAGATTGTGGGACAAAGATACCTTAAAAAAATTAGATAAAGATAGATTCAGAAGAGATTTAGGCGATGTTACGGAAGCCTATGTAGAGATATACCAAAGACTTAAAAGCGTTTTGGCATAAAAATAATAGGATATACAAAATCCCTATTTTGAATACGAAAAAAGAGATGAAAGATTTAGACTTAATCAAAGAACAATATATCAGCGAATTCCAAAAAAGACCTTATGGAAGGAATCTGTTCCGAACTAAGGAAGAGGAAAAAATAGATGCACCAAATGAAGAGTGTGGCATCTTTGGACTTTATTCCGAAGACAAGGAAGTTGATACATTTTCTTTATCCCAATTTGGTTTGTTTGCCTTACAACATCGTGGGCAGGAGGCGTGTGGTATTTCCGTTTTGAGAGATGGTAAGATTGATAACATTAAGGAAGAAGGCTTGGTATTAGATGTCTTTAAAGAAATTAGAAATCCTGAGACCTTTATGGGAAATGGAGTAATTGGGCATACCCGATACACTACTGCAGGGGACAAAAAAAAGTATAATTATCAGCCATTTTTTGCTAAAAACGAGTATGACCAAATATTCGTTACAATTGCCCACAATGGTAACTTAACCAATGCCAAAAGACTTCGCAAAGAAATGGAGGAGGAGGGAGTAGTATTCCGTGCCACATCGGACTCCGAAATTATTCTCAGACTGATTCAGAAGCATTTTAATTTAGGTATCATAGATGCTATTAAACTGACAATGAATAGAATAGAAGGGGCCTACTCTGTAGTGGGACTTACACAAGATGGCTTTTTTGCATTCAGAGATTTTAATGGTATCCGCCCACTCATTTTAGGACTTTTGGAAAATAATACCTATGTTGTGGCATCCGAATCTGCAGCTCTCGATGCAGTAGGTGCAGCCTATGTTAGGGATATCCAACCTGGTGAAGCTGTATATACAGACAAGATAGAAGGATTAAAATCTTTTTTCGTAAAAGAACATTGTACCAATAGAATCTGTTCTTTCGAATATATCTATTTTGCACGGCCAGACACGAGTATGGAAAACATCAATGTGTATGAAATTCGTGAGAAATCAGGAATGAAAATATGGGAACAAGCCCCCGTGGAAGCTGATATTGTAATTGGCGTACCTGATTCTGGTGTGCCTGCTGCAATTGGTTTTTCCAAAGCTTCGGGGATACCTTTTAGTCCTGTACTTATCAAAAATAGATATATCGGACGAAGTTTTATCGTACCAACACAGGAAATGAGAGAGAGAATCGTTAATCTCAAATTAAATCCCATAGTCTCCGAGATTAAAGGCAAAAAAGTGGTGATTATTGATGACTCTATTGTGAGAGGAACTACATCAAAGCGTTTGGTAAAGATTTTGAAAGATGCTGGAGTAAAGGAAATCCACTTCCGAAGCGTATCACCACCGATTGTTGCCCCTTGTTTCTTGGGTATAGATACTCCATCGAAAGACGACCTTATTTCTGCTAATATGACCAACGAAGAACTCACAAAATACCTCGGTGTAGATAGTTTGGAATTCCTAAGTTTAGACAATCTAAAAGATATTTTGGGCAGTTCCGATCATTGTTTTGGTTGTTTCAATGAGAAATATCCCGTAGAAATAGGAGAAAATATTAATTTGTTTTAATTTTTAAATTTAACTTTATTAACGAAAAATCTCTTTTATGCTGTTAAAAGAGATTTTTTTGAAATAGAAATGAATATGGACTTTAAAAAACTAAAAGGCTATCTATCAGCATTTTTATCGGCCGTTAGCTATGGAATGATTCCCCTATATATGATACCCATCAAGGAAAGTAATTTCTCATTAGATGCCTCTCTATTATACCGATTCGCCATCGGTGCTGTTTGTATCTTAGGGTATCTCATTTATAAAAAAGAAAACCTCAAAATTAGCCTCCGAGAATTTATAATATTCATCTTTTTGGGGTTATTCTATGCCTTATCATCAGAATTTTTGTTTATGGCATACGATTATCTCACTCCTGGCATAGCCTCTACTATATTTTTCACTTATCCGATTATTATCGCTATTATTTTGGTAGCATTTTTTAGTGAAAAAATAACAATTCCAACAATTATTTCATTATTTATTGTATTTGCTGGTGTTTTTATACTAAGTTTAAAAGATACAGAATCTTTTAGTATCAATTTTTTAGGACTCTTTATTGGACTAATGGGGGCAGTGATATACGGCCTATATATCATCCTTGTTAATAAATCTAAAATACCAAGCTCAGGTATCAAGTTGTCTTTTTATTCATTAGTGTTTTCAAGTATTTATTTTCTAGCAAAAACTTGTATTGTAGAAGGTGAAGTGCCTATTCCTGACCTAGAAACATTTGGCAATCTCGCATCTTTTTCATTGATTACCACAGTGTTATCCCTTACTACACTTGTCTATGCCATTAATTGTATTGGCTCTACACCTACAGCTATTTTAGGAGCTATAGAACCCATCATTGCTGTAGGAATAAGTGTCTTTCTATTTCAAAAAGAAAGCCTCACAACGAGTCTTATCATTGGGGTTATTTTGATTATTATTGGAGTGTTGATTGAGATTATCTTCAATAAAGCCGAAGGTAATAAAGAACTAGAACCCGTAGAATAATTTTTATGAAATAGAAGATAATTATTAAAAAATATATTATTATATTTGTACAAATTTAAGTAAAAAATTATGCAAAAAACATATCTTCAAACCAACCAAATTTCTTTTGAAGAATTCAAAAAAAATGTATTAGCCGATTATAAATTGGCTCGCATATCCCGTGAAATGTCCCTCTTAGGACGACGCGAGGTGCTTACTGGTAAGGCAAAATTTGGAATATTTGGTGATGGTAAAGAACTACCACAAGTTGCTATGTCCCGTGTATTCCGCGAGGGTGATTGGCGTTCTGGGTATTACAGAGACCTTACTTTTGCCATCGGCTGTGGAGCTACTACGATTGAAGGTTTTTTCGCTCAACTATACGCTGATACTAATGTAGAGCGAGAGCCTGCCACTGGAGGGCGCCAAATGAACGGCCACTATGCCACGCGAACTATCAACGAAGATGGTAGCTGGAGAGATTTGACGAAAATAAAAAATATATCGTGCGATATATCACCTACGGCAGGGCAATTTCCAAGATTGTTAGGATTAGCTCAAGCATCTAAAATATACAAAGAAATTCAATTTGAAGGCTCCGAAAAATTCTCTAATAATGGTAGAGAAATCGCCTTTGGTACTGTGGGAGATGCATCTACTGCAGAGGGACACTTCTTTGAAACCCTCAATGCCGCTTGTGCCTTACAAGTTCCGATGATTATTTCTATTTGGGACGATGGCTATGGAATCTCCGTACCGACGCATAACCAACGAGCGAAGGCTGATATTGCAGAAATGCTCTCTGGGTTTCAAAGAAAAGAAGGTGAAAAACAAGGTTGCGAAATCATCAAAGTAAAAGCTTGGGATTATCCCGCACTATTAGAGGCCTACACCAAAGCTGAATACTTTGCCCGAGAAGAGTCCATACCAGTGGTAATACACGCAGTAGAGGTTACCCAACCGCAAGGTCACTCTACTTCTGGTTCGCACGAAAGATATAAATCAAAAGAAAGATTGGATTGGGAGGCAGAGTACGACGGTATTGTAAAATTCCGCGAATGGATTCTCAATTACTCAAAATCCATTGATGGAACAGAGCAAATTTTAGCTACAGAAGAGGAATTGAATACTCTTGACAAAGAAGCTAAAAAAGAAGTAAAGGATGGTCAGAAAAAGGCTTGGGAAGCATTTCGAGAGTCTATTGATTCCATCAAAAATAAAGTTTTGACACTTGTAGAGCCCTTAGCAGAAAATAACCGTGAGGTAGAATCTTTATTAGAAAACTTCAAAAAAATAGTATCTATTGGCAAGAAAGATATTTTCCATTTAGGAAGACAAACATTATTATTCACCCTAAAAAATAGCATACCTCAACGGCAATTATTAGCTAATTTAATGGCAGAGCTCAACGCTGTAGAGCAGGACAATTATTCATCTCATCTCTACTCACAATCTGTTTGGAAAGCGACCTCCGTGCAGGAAATAAAACCTATCTATTCTGAGACTTCACCAGAAGTAGATGGTAGAGTAGTCGTTAGAGACAACTTTGATAAAATTTTTGAAAAATATCCTGAAACTTTGATTTTTGGTGAAGATACTGGAAATATTGGTGATGTAAATCAAGGGTTAGAAGGTATGCAAGAAAAATATGGTGAATCCCGTGTAGCAGATACAGGAATTCGTGAAGCAACAATACTCGGACAGGGTATAGGTATGGCAATGAGGGGACTACGACCTATTGCTGAAATACAATATCTAGACTATATACTCTATTGCCTACAAGGTATGAGCGACGATTTGGCAACCTTACAATACCGAACTAAAGGAGGACAAAAAGCACCACTCATCATCCGAACAAGAGGACATAGATTAGAGGGAGTTTGGCATTCTGGCTCACCAATGGCAGGAATTCTTAACCTTTCAAGGGGAATAAATATCCTTGTACCAAGAAATCTTACCAAGGCTGCAGGATTCTATAACACAATGTTGCAAACTGACGAACCAGCATTAATCATTGAATGTCTAAATGGATATCGCCTCAAAGAAACACTACCTGATAACTTAGGTGAATTTAATGTTCCTGTCGGTAAAATTGAAACTACAAAAGAAGGAACAGATATCACCCTCGTTACCTATGGCTCTACTTGGCGATTAGTTACCGAAGCATCTAAAACATTAGAAAAATTAGGTATTAATGCTGAAATTATTGATATTCAATCTCTTATTCCTTTTGATGTAGAATGTGAAATCGTAGAAAGTTTGAAAAAAACAAATAGATTAGCTATCATAGACGAAGATGTGGAGGGTGGGGCTTCTGCATATATTCTACAACAAATTTTAGAGAAACAAAATGGTTATCAATTTCTAGATTCTCAACCACTTACAATTACAGCTAAAAATCACAGACCAGCCTATGGAACAGACGGTGATTATTTTAGTAAGCCATCAATAGACGATATCGTAGAGAGAATTTATGGCGTATTCAACGAGGTAAATCCTCAAAGATTTCCTCTATAAATAGAATAAAAGAAGTATTTTCATATGAAAATACTTCTTTTATTACTTAATATTACTCATTAGAGCATCAGCTTTCAACTCAGTCTCTCTCCACTCTTTCTCTGGAGACGACATAGCTGTAATCCCTCCACCTACAAATAGTTCTGCATTATTTTTAAATAATCTACCGCACCGAAGATTTACAAAATAAAAGATAGTATCATTTATATCTACCTTAGAATATCCTGCATAAAAAGACCTATCAAACCCTTCAATATCTTGTATTATACTGATACATAAACTTTTAGGTACACCGCAAACAGCAGGAGTGGGATGTAAATCATTTATCAAATCATCCAAAGACCGTTCTGAAATTTGAGTTTTGAAATCCGTTCTAAGATGTTTTATATTCCCAGAAATATGGTCTTTTGTTTCCGAAATTTCTACATTTTCGCTATATGTTTTGAGAATATTACCAATATATTCTGTTACAGGTTTTTGTTCCTCAATTTCCTTTTCTGTCCAATCTTCATCTATAGGTAGTGTCCCAGCCAAAGACATTGTTTCAAAAAAATGTGTTTTTTTATCATATTTTCCAAGTAATTCCGAAAATGCCCCGATCCAAAAAATATCTCCTTTTTGGAAAACATAAACAAATGCCGAAGGATATGATTTTACTAAATTTTGAAAAGTTTCGAAAATATTAATATCTTGGAAATCAATATTTTTTTTTCTTGCAACAACAATTTTTTTCAGTTGATGAACTTTAATAAAATCTATTGTTCTCTCTATTTTTTCCAAATATTCCTCCTTAGTCTCATTCTCTACTAAAAATAGATTTTTTGGAAGTTGAAATTTTTTTTTTGCAAAATCCATAGGAGATAATTTTTTTAAATCTCCATCAAATTTTAGATAAGTTTTTTTATCGAAAGACACAAATTCTACACTATTTTTTGTATTATTGTTAGAATTTATATAATAGTCTTTATCAAAGGGTAGTCTAAAAATAATCATATATTATTATGATTTTTTGGCAATCACATTATTCGTCATTGTAGTATGGTTTATCAGCTTTCCATCTTCATCAACAATCTCAATCTGAGACACATGGAGAGTCCTACCTTTTCTGATAAAAGAAGCTGTCGCAGTGAGTATCCCATCTGTTTTTGCACGAAGGTGGTTACTATTAATATTTGTTCCTACTGCATAGTAATTTTCGGTATCAATATTGATAAAAGACAAGCAAGACCCCAAAGTCTCAGCTAATGCTACACTGGCTCCTCCGTGCAAAATACCGAATGCCTGATGCACTCTAGAAGTAACAGGCATTGTAGCGGTTATACTATTTTCAGTAACATCGGTAAAAGTAATATCCAAGGTATCTATAAGGGTATTTTTTCGCCAACTATTCAGTAGTTCAAGTTTTTGTTGTTTTTCTGTATTTGTCATAATTATTGTATATTAGGGTTCCAATTTTCAGGGATTTTTGGGGTTATATCATATTTAATGAGATAATCTGAAATCTCTTTTAAAATATCCTCGTATGGCATATTTACCAATCGTTCGTAAGGAATAGTATAGCCAATATATAATCGTTTTCTTTTGAAATCACCTGTTGCGATTACTATTGGGACTTTTGCTTGTAAGGCCATATAATAGAATCCTTTTTTCCATTTATTGACTTTACTACGCGTCCCTTCTGGGCAGATAACTAATGAGAAATCCTCTTTTTGGAATTGCTGAGAGATGAAATTTACTAAATCATTTTTCTGGCTTCTGTTGATACCTATTCCTCCCAGAGCCTTCACAATACCTCCATACCAAGCTTTTGTATGAGCATCTTTTATGATGATTTTCAATGGTTTGTCTAAAATCCAATAAGCGATATTCCCCAATAGAAACTCCATATTATGAGTGTGAGGAGCTACCACAAGGATACAGCGATTCAGGTTTTTCTCATCACCGTGTAGGGTCATTTTCCAGCCCAATAATTTTAATAATAAATTACCAATAAATGTCTTCATTTTTTACTTTTTATAAATAAAGTATAACCCCAAAAATAGAGTTATACTTTACAAAAATAAATAAATATTATTATTTATACAATTAAAAATCATTAAAACATCACTTTGGCACCTAAAAATACATTTCTCCCCATTCGTGGGATATTTCCCCAATCGGCATAAGTACTATAATAGGTATCTGCCAAATTCTCTACTCCCGCTTGTAGTTGAAGATTGCTCCTTCCTCTCAGTTTAAAGGTATAGTCCGCAGAAAGATTATAAATAATATAAGCTGGTGTTCTGTCTTCTCCATACTCAGGGCTATATGCTACCTGCGTGAAATCTCCATTAATAGAGGCTTGGCAAGAAAATTTATTCTTCCTATATTTCAGTGTTGTTTGATAACTGAAAGGACGAATAAATGGTAGATTTTCGTTATTCCAATCTTGTCCTTTTGCATAACTTAGCGTTCCCTTCCAATTCAAATAATCATTAATATCATACTTAAAATTAAGTGATATATTCAAAATTTTCGCATAATCTAATGCTGTATAGCCCTTTACGCCAACAGATAGAATATTCATTGGATAGCCAATATTCAAAATTTTTCCTATGATATAATTTTTAATATGGAAATAATTTGCCTTTGCTTCAATGATTAATTTCTTCGTTGCTACGCTTGCTGATAGATTTGCCTCGTAGGAAATTTCATTTTTTAGGTTTGGGTTTCCAATATAGTCATATCTATCAAATGAGTTAAAAATATAATATCCATATCCCTCCGATACAGATGGAGCTCTATGCCCATACCCTAATCCTGCTGTAATACTTATAGGATTTATCTTCAATGTATAAGAACCAAATAAATTTGGTAAAAATCTTGTTCTCTCATTCGGTGAGCCTGGGTGAAATATCCATACAAAATCCATATATTTCGCCTTATTTTGATGGAGATTCAATGCCCCTCCAAATGTAATAGATTGATTATCTGTCAATTCTAATTGGTTGTTAATAGAAATTCCAGCATAATTTGTAGTAACAACAGGCCAAGTGTAAGCGAACATCAGTGGGTTTCCATAGGTCTGTGGATACATCGTCATCTCTGCTGTGGATTCATTCGTGTAACTATTCAATTGAACATCAGCGGAGTAGCTAAATCTCCTCAAATGCAATTTTGAAGTAAGTCCGTATGTTGTACTCCAGCCAGGCATATCCATATGTACTCTATTTTCGGGGCGAGTAGTATCATCCATATAGTGTTCTACAGCATTGAAATAAAATTTCGTATCCCAAACTCTCAGTAGTCCTTCTTCGTATAATTGTTTATAATTTGCAGAAGTAATCAAGGCTCTTGCTAGCCAAGCATCCATAGGTAGGGCAGGGTAGCCAACATCTTTTGCTAAATCAAAAATAGCATCTAACTTTATAGATGATAGAGGTCCCGTTTTGTAACCTACGCCAAAAGATGTGTTAAATTTTTTATATTGAGAATGAGGTACTTCTATACTATTACCTGCTTTATAATCATCAGCCTTTCTGTAAGATATAGTTCCATCTACCACCCATTCTTCATTAGAAAAATACAAATCTCCAAGATTAAAAAATTGTTTGTTATTGGTCTCAATACCCGTTTGATAGGAACCACCTATTTTAGGCTCATCAGAAAAGGAAACGCGTCGTCTCTTCAAATCGATTGCTCCCGCAATAGTTGCTCCGTGCATCGTTCCTTCTTGTCCAGATTGTATATCTACAGAGGACAAGTTATTGGTCTCCACATAGGAAGTTACTGGGTCCATCTTATCTGTACAAGCTCCAAAAACATGCATTCCTTCAATTGTTACGGACGAGCGCTCGGTATTCATATTATTCAATAGAGGCTCCCAAGCATAAGCCCCTTTTTTGATAAACGAAATATTCTCCGACGAAGATAAATATTCATCCACAGAGCAGGCGAGTTTTACATCTGTTCGGATTTTTTGTCTCTTTATTGTTTTTATTTTCACCTCATTAAGGTTTTTCACCTCCTCCTTTGAGATATTCTGAGCCGACATTCCAATACTGAGTAAAAAGACAGGTAAAATGATTTTTTTCATTAGCTATCGTTTTTATTTTAGAAATTAATATCTATGTATAAATCACTCTTTTGTCCCCAACCTCCTGCAGTAAGTTTTTCAGGGACTTTGGTTCCTTTAATAATATTTCCATTTTTATCTTTAAAGATGAAATTAAGTGTCCAAAATCCTGTCATCGTATAATTTACCACACCATGATAATACTTATCTTCACCTTGTGTAAGATTAACATTGTTAGGAGAGGAGTGGTTTCCCATTGAAGGGTCAGGCATTCGTGGGTCAAGTTCCAAGGTAGCTCTATCTACTACTGAATAGGAGAATAATTTTGGATCTGGTTTTCCTGTTATTTTGTGTTCAAACTCACCATTATGAGGTTTATTATACTTATAAAGACCTGCCTTTAATTGATTTTCAATGATACCTGGTACCTGTGGTTCTATAAGTGCTAATGTATATTTTTCACCATCATTACCAATAAATTCAGTAAGATTTCTATTAAGGTTTGTATTTGGTAAATTACTAACTTCCACCTCTTTAACAAGGTCGTAAGTTTTATTTCCTACAACATAAGATATGTAAATTTTCCATTTTTCTGTACTTTTTCCAATTGTCATTACTGGATTTTCACTATCAAAAAGTAAGTTCTTCGTAGGGGTATTAAAAATAGCAAAGCCCTCAAAAGCCTTAATATCTTGTTTAAAATCCATATAATATTGGTGCGGACAAGAATAAGAATAGCCATTCTCACGCGTCTTTATCGGCAGGAAAGTTAATGACTGTACATCAACCTTTTGTAGAGTATTTTTATCCAATACCTCGATGATTACTTCATTATACCCACTATAAAATTTTCCACCCGTAGTTTGCAATATTATAGTATGGTTTTCACTGCTTATTGTCTGATTTACAACAACCACACCACGAGATTTCGCCTTCAAAGTATTGTTAAAATCAGTCCGTTCTACCGTGCAGGAAAACATTAACATTCCCACAGAAAAACATAATAATTTGGTAATTTTCATTTTTATTGTTTTGTATTGAGCAAATATACAAAAAAAGTATTAATATATGAAATTATAATTAATAAAAATAAGATCATCTTAAAAAAAGACAATCTTATTCTCAATTTTGTTATTTTATTCTATATGAGAGCATTATTCCTCCACGATAGGGGACAATCTCACCACTTCGGTTATAGGCTCTCTTTTCTTTATAGTGCAATTCATCTATTCTATCTCCCGAAATTTTATCATATCCACGATAAAATCCTTGTGAAGAGCCTATTCCTAAAAAAACATCTATATTCCAATTATCCCTCCATTTAAATTGATAGCCTACATCTGCTCCAAAAACCATTGCAAACCCTTCCTGATAATAATTTTTTAAGTCATATTTCAGCTCTGGATTTTCCTCCGAAAAGGTAATACCTCCTTTCCAATAATTCCATTTTTGCATATTAAAATACGCCATTGAGAAATTCGCTCCCACATACCACTTGCGAAATGCTTCGGAGAAATAATATCGCCCACCAAATCCTGCCATATATACTTGGGCATTTTTCCCCGCAAAAGACTTCCAAGGCGATACTAAAATATCTCCTTGTAATGTGTATTTTTTGCTCAATCGATACTCAGCACCAACATTCATAACACCTGCAGGGAGCAATAGAGCATTAGCTTTTATATAAGCTTTATTATCAATACCTTGGCTAAAATAAAAAACAGAAGGAAATAGACTAAATAATATAATTTTCTGTCTCATTATATTCATTTTATTTCTTTTAATAATTTCTCTTGTAAATCAGTATTTCTACCTATTTTTTTTGATAAATTAAAGGATTTTAAAGCATAAATTTTTGCATCACTATTTTTTCCCATAGTAAAGTATAATTTCGCTAAAATATAAGTATTATCTAAATTTTCATTTTCATTTACTGATTTTTCAACCCATTTTGTCGGTACAGTCAATAAATCCTTATTTTTTACATTTTCTGCAATAATATATGAAATTTCCATTAATTTATTCTTTCTTTGCTCGTTTTCATTTTGAAAATATTTCAATGATGTTTCCGCAAATTTATCAAAATTTTTAACAGAAAAATAATAATTCATTTTAAAGTCATTCAATACCTTATTTGCCTCTTTTTCGGAAGTGATATTCACTGCATTTTTAAGATATTTTTCATCATCAATTTCATTATTTTCCTTATTAATGGCTTCTTGCAATAGAGTATTCAACTTAATAGAAGTATCAAAATCAGTATAAGCCTTTTCAGAAATATACTTTGTGATTTCTGTTTTATTATCTATAAACAACTGATAATATGGGCTATATGAAGATTTCAGAATATTAAAAAGCATAAAAGCCTCCTCTTTGCTAAAATTTTTATCCTTCTTATTTTGAAAATATCGCTCTGCTACTTTTTTGGCAAAATCTATCTCTATTTTATATGTTTCAAAAAACAATTGCTTCAAAAAACTTAAATCTTTCTCTCCTTTCTCAAACTGCAGTCTCTTTGTAACAATCTCTTCCGTAGTTTTTTTTGCATTTTTCCCCGTCTCAAGAAATTCCTTTTCTGGTTGATACCCCATTGATTTATAGATTATTTTACCATCTCCATCAATAAAAAGAAAAGTAGGATAGGACCTCACGCCATATATCCTTGCCAAATCCATACCCTCTCCCTTTTCCATATCAAAACGGACATTTATAAAATTAGCATTATAATATTCTTGGACACTCTCTTTATTAAAAACATTCTTTTCCATCATTTTACACGGACCACACCAAGATGCATAGGCATCCAAAAATATTATTTTATTTTCAGTCTTTGCTTTTTTCAAAATTTCAGAAAACTCCATATTATCCTGAAAATTAATATTTTGAGCAAAAGTAATTATTGAACTACCAAGCGATACAAGGTAAAATATCTTTTTCATTATCTAACTAAATATTTACAAATATAAAAAATTATACTACAAAAAATATAGAACCACCTCATAATGAGATAGTTCTAATAAATTTAATTTGCCACTTCAGCTCTCATTTCTTTTCCTTTAAATTTCATATACGAAATATTATTAAGGATTTCGTTTTTAAAATTCTTATCTACTTCAAAGAAACTAAATTTATCCAAAATTTCAATATCACCAATATCAACACGCTTTTTGGACTTAGATGTTGCCTTATTGATAATATCCAACATATCTATTTTTCTCAATTTATCTCTTTTTCCAAGATTAAAGAAGAAGCGAGTCATATTCTCACTATTTCTCTTTTTATCCCTTGAGCTTCGTCCATTTTTTCTGTCTCTGCGTCTATCATGATTGCTACCAGACTCTTTATCTGATAGTTTTATTGCTGATAAATCATTTTTATCTTTGTAATAAAGCGCCAATTCTTTCAATTGAAGTTGTAATAATTGTTTTACTAAATCTTCTTTTGAAAACTCTGACAAGTCAGGGATTAGGGTTTCATCAAAATTGAAATAATCTTCATGTTCTGTGAATAACTTTTCAAATAGACCTCCAACTTGTGCCTTAATAATGTCTTCACCTTTCGGGATTTGCTTCTCTGTAAGTTCTATCTTAGTTTGTATCTTAATTTGTTTCAACTTACGCGTCTCTTCTGGTTTGATGAGTGCCATAGAAATACCATTTTTTCCTGCACGGCCTGTACGCCCACTTCTATGTACAAAAACCTCAGGATCATCTGGCAAAGAGTAATGAATAACATGAGTTAAACTATCTACATCAAGTCCCCTTGCTGCCACATCTGTAGCTACCAAAATATCGATATTTTTTAGTCTGAATTTCTTCATCACACTATCTCTTTGCGCCTGCGATAGGTCTCCATGAAGAGCATCAGCTCCGTAGCCATTTTGCATTAGGAAATCTGCCACATCTTGGGTTTCCATTTTCGTTCTACAAAAGATAATTGAATATTGATTCGGATTAGCATCTATCAATCTTTTCAACGCCTCTTTTTTATGACGATATCCAACTACATAAAACTCGTGTTTAATATTTTTCTTTACAGCATTGATATTTCCAACAGCTATTTTATGTGGATTTTCCAAATAATTTTTAGAAATTTTCTCCACTTCCTTACTCATTGTTGCTGAGAATAAAAGTGTCTGTTTCGTCTCTGGTGTACCACTTAAAATTGTCTCTAAATCATCTTTAAAACCCATAGACAACATCTCATCGGCCTCATCGAGAACGAGCCAATTAATTGCTGAAAAGTCCAAGGCCTTTCTTCCGAGCAGGTCGATAACCCTACCTGGAGTCCCAACGATAATTTGTGGTTTTTCCTTCAAAGAGCGGATTTGCTCCACGATGCTACTTCCTCCATAGACTGCAGTTGTCTTGATATTTGGGAGGTATTTCGTATAATTTTTAATATCTTTGGCAATTTGCAAGCATAATTCGCGGGTTGGACAAAGAACCAATAACTGGATTTTACGACTTGTATCGTCTATCATATCCAGAATCGGAAGCGAAAATGCTGCTGTCTTACCTGTTCCTGTCGCTGCAAGGGCAATCAAATCACGAAAATCTGATTGGATAAAAGGAATAGTCTGTTTCTGGATTTCTGTTGGCTGTTCGTAGCCAAGTTCGCCAATAGCCTTAATAATGTCAGGGCTTAGATTGGATTCCGTAAATAAATTCATTTAAAAGAACTTCTAAAAAATTAAGTGGCAAAGTTAATAAAAATATTTATTATATTCTTTATACTCTGTCATAAATATTTATTATTTATAATAATTTGAAATTAAAAACACTCTATATTCCATTTTTTTTCCTTAACTTTGGATAAAAATTTATAAATGAAAAGATTTATCTCTAAAACATTAACGGTGGGGCTACTCACAATATTCGGATTGTCAAGTATTTATGCACAAGATGCTAAAAAAGAATCTATCTCCGAAGAGAGAGAGAGATTGGTGAAACCCTATAATCCAAAAGAAAATGCCGAAAAAAAATTGGCAGAATTAGTACAAAAAGCTCAAGCAGAAGGCAAAAATATTATGATTCAAGCAGGTGGAAATTGGTGTATTTGGTGTCTTAGATTTAACCAATATGTGCTAGACCACCCCGAACTGAAAAAATTCGTAGATGAAAATTATTATTACTATCACCTCAATTATTCAAAAGAAAATAAAAACGAAAAACTATTCAAAAAATTTGGTAATCCTGGCAAATATGGTTTCCCTGTTTTCGTAATTTTGGATAAGAATGGTAAGCAAATTCACACTCAAAGTAGTGATATTTTTGAAGATGAGAACGATGATAATTCCTACAATTATGAAAAAGTAAAAGCCTTTTTTGAAAAATGGGCTCCAAAGAAATAATATTTTGGAATAATTTTGTATCTTATATTTATGCTAAGGTTATGATATTCATAGTAGTATCGTAACCTTCACTTTTATCTAAATAATCTTTATAACATAGTCATATATGAAAAGAAAAGTCTTGATAATCTATACAGGGGGTACTATAGGAATGGAGAAAAACTACGAGACGGGTAGTTTAGAACCCTTTGATTTTAGGTATATTTTTGAAAAACTTCCTGAAGTAAATCTGCTACAATGCGAGGTCGCTATTCACCCTTTCCAAAAGCCTTTGGATTCATCCGATATTGGACCAAAAGAGTGGTCTGAAATAGCCTCTTGTATCAAAAACAATTACCATAAATATGATGGTTTTCTGGTGTTACATGGTACAGATACAATGTCTTACACAGCATCTGCACTCAGTTTTATGTTAAGAAATATTCGGAAACCTGTGATTCTGACAGGAGCTCAGTTACCAATCGGAGATCTCAGGACAGATGCCAAAGAAAACCTACTCACCAGCCTTAATTATGTCAGCATCTACGATGGAGACGAAGCCGTAATACAAGAAGTTGCCGTCTATTTTGCCTATAAATTAATGAGAGGTAATCGTTCTCTAAAATATTCTTCGGAATATTTTGATGCCTATCAAAGCCCTAATTACCAAATACTTGGACATTCAGGAGTCAATCTTACCATCAACCGAGATGCTCTCTATCGCCCAAAAGAAGATTCTGAATTTTATTGTGATTTACACTTCTCTTCGGAAGTTATTTTTTGGAGGATATTCCCAGGTATGTCTTTTGATATATTAGAAAATATTGATACCGTGAAGGTTATTATACTGCAAGTATTTGGTTCAGGAACTATTTTCAATAACAAAAAAACTGAGGAAACTCTAAAAAAATTAAGACATAAGGGAATAGAAATTATAATCATCAGTCAATGTATTTCAGGAGAAATTTCTTTTGGAAAATATTCTAACTCCAATATTTTTAAAAATATTGGAGCCATCAATGGTAAAGACCTCACAGCGGAGACGGCCATTATCAAAGCAATGCATATACTTGATAATCCGAAATATCAAGAATCTTTTGCTGAAACTTTTCAGAAAAATATCTGTGGTGAAATAAAATAATCATTCTAAATAATATATAATTATCAATAATATTTGTTAGTTTAATCTAACTTTCGTATCTTTGCTGTATGGAAAAACAATCGTGGAAAAGAGAGAGGGTAAGCAACTCGCTTCCGGAGGTATTTGCATCGGTAAAAATTCCAAAAAATGCAAGTCCATTCAGAAAATTACTTGCTTTTACAGGCCCTGGACTGATGGTCGCTGTGGGATATATAGACCCTGGAAATTGGGCTACGGACATTGCAGGGGGGACAAAATTTGGCTATACGCTACTCTCTGTAATTCTTATTTCTAACATATTTGCTATTCTATTACAACATCTATCACTGAAATTAGGAATCGTCACCGAAAGAGACCTAGCACAGGCATGTAGAGACCATTTTAGTCCGAGAGTTAATTTTTTTCTTTGGATATTTTGTGAAATAGCCATCGCTGCTTGTGATTTGGCCGAAGTAATTGGTTCTGCCATCGCCCTCAATCTTTTGTTTGGTATTCCTATACTTTGGGGGATTGTCATCACAATGGTGGATGTCTTGCTAATTCTCCTACTACAAGCCAAAGGCTTCCGCTATATAGAGGCTGTTATTGGCTCACTAATGTTGGTAATCATTGGATGTTTTGGTTTTGAAATTGTCCTTAGTAACCCAGATTTATTTCCTATTTTAAAGGGAACGATTCCTCAAAAGGAAATAATTTCTAATCCTGAGATGCTCTATATTGCTATTGGTATTTTGGGAGCTACGGTGATGCCTCATAACCTATATTTACATAGTAGTATTATACAAACTCGTAATTATGAGAGGAATACTGAAGGCAAAAGAGAGGCTATAAAATACGCTACGATAGACTCTACATTATCATTATTTGTCGCCTTTTTTATCAATGCAGCTATTCTCATCATTTCGGCATCTACATTCCATCATTTTGGTTATCATAATGTTGAGGATATTCACGATGCTCATAGACTGCTTTCACCAATATTAGGTACAAGTTTGGCAAGTATAGTTTTTGCTGTAGCTTTGTTAGCTTCAGGACAAAATTCTACACTTACGGGAACTCTTGCAGGACAAATCGTAATGGAGGGATTCCTCCACATAAGATTAAAACCTTGGTTTAGAAGATTGATTACAAGGTCATTAGCTGTAGTTCCTGCTTTTTTGGTAACTTTATTTTATGGAGAAAAGGGGACGACCGAGCTATTAGTATTAAGCCAAGTGATACTTTCAATGCAATTAAGTTTTGCCGTAGTGCCACTGGTTGCATTTACTTCCGACAAATTGAAGATGGGCGAATTTGTAAATGGTCGGATTTTAAGATTTTCAGCGTGGTGTATCTCTATTATCATTATTTTGCTGAATATATATCTTCTTTGGGAAACACTTTTTCAATAAAATTTTACATTTATGAATGGAAGCATCCTTGAACAAATTATCCAAGGATGCTTCTTTTTTATCTATTATTACCGATTATTTTTTTATTTTTAGTAAAGATATCTAATAATGTATTCTCCACATTGTCAGTCTCACCAAGAGTTACTCTCCCTAAATCTTTTCCATATCTTCGGACAATAATAGTAGGTATTTTTTGAATATTGAATATAACCTCCTCACTACTCGGAGACTGATATTTATCATTTACAGCAATGATTTCCAAACGTCTATCGGGAAATTTTATTTCCTCTAAAACTTTGATTATTTTAGGTAATTCCTTTTGGCTATTTGTATCCCAAGTACCGATGAATATAAAAATCTTTGTACTATTAATATTCTCCTTTTTTAGGGATTTTATTATTTCAGCATCTGGATGATAGGTTTCTTTCTCATTCTCAAACCACTGTCTGAAAGGCTCTTTCAAAAATTGTCCCTTCATTTGCTGTCCAAGTAATAATTTCCCATACTTTTGAGACTCTACCTCTCTATTAACCACCACTTTATCTATACTACAAGAACATAGAGTTAACCCCAAAGAGATAGCAAGATACTTACTAATATTCCTATTTATCATTGTTTATTTTTCTATGATAGATTTTAAATCGGCAGGGGAGTAGTTGATACTTTTTAGCACTTTATTATCAGATTTTCTATGGACATTATACTTTTCGCCAGACTTTTCGGAATAAGCATCTTGTCCTTTTTCTTGATAATGTAATATAGTTGCATCTGCCTCTTCTTGTGAATTGCAAGCTTTAGACATATTAGAACGGTGTACTTCGTTGAACAAATCTCCAAACTTTTCACCGAGTCCAAACTCCAGAATAGCCCCACTCAATACATACTGCAAATCAGCAAAGGCATCCGCAACTTCTACGATATCATTGTTTTTTATAGCTTCTTTCAGTTCGTTTAGTTCTTCTTGTAGTAAGTTGATTCTTAGTTCGGCTCTATCTAAAGGAATTTGCGGTGTATCCAAAATAGGAGCATTAAAAGTTCTATGGAATTCTGCTACTTGATTTAGACTATCTATTTTTTTCATTTTTTTATATAAATTAATGTTATCTAGAAATTTCTCTACCTATTACCAATCTTTGTATCTCAGAAGTTCCCTCACCAATGGTACATAATTTAGAATCTCGGTAAAATTTCTCAACAGGGAATTCTTTTGAGTATCCGTATCCACCGAAAATCTGCACGGCATTATTTGCCACTCTCACACAAGTTTCGGAAGCGAATAGTTTTGCCATAGCTCCTTCTTTGGTAATTACTTTCCCCTCCATTTTCATCTCAGAAGCACGACGAATGAGTAACTCTGATGCATCAATCTCCGTAGCCATATCGGCCAACATAAAATTAATTGCCTGAAATTTATTAATAGGTTGCCCAAATTGTTGGCGTTCTTTTGAGTATTTCAGAGCGGATTTATAAGCTCCACGAGCTGTTCCCAAAGCTAATGCTGCAATAGATATTCTTCCGCCATCAAGGATTTTCATTGCTTGCTTAAATCCTTCTCCTACCTCTCCAAGTCTGTGAGTATCAGGCACTCTCACATTATCAAAAATAAGTTCTGCCGTTTCGGAAGCTCTCATTCCTAATTTATTTTCTTTTTTTCCAGAAGAAAATCCAGACATTCCTTTTTCTAACACGAAGGCCGTAGCATTATTTTTTGCCCCTTTTTCACCTGTTCGTGCCATTACGACCGCTATTTCTCCTGAGATGGCGTGAGTAATGAAGTTTTTCGCTCCGTTAATCACCCATTCATCACCATCTTTTATGGCTGTTGTATTCATACCGCCAGCGTCGGAGCCCGTGTTATGCTCGGTAATTCCCCAAGCACCGATTATCTTTCCAGAGGCCAGTTGAGGAAGCCATTTTTTTCTCTGTTCTTCATTTCCAAATTCATATATATGATTGGTACATAATGAGTTGTGTGCTGCTACGGAAAGCCCAATGGAAGGGTCTATTTGAGAGATTTCGTCCAAAATTGCAACATATTCGTGATATCCCAATCCCGAACCACCATATTCTTCAGGAATAACGATCCCCATAAATCCCATTTCTCCTAATTTATGGAATAATTTTTTTGGAAAAATTTGTTTTTCGTCCCATTCCATTACATATGGACGGATATTTTTTTCAGCAAAATCTCTTGCCGTTTCTACAATCATTTTAATATTTTCAGCATTAAAAAAACTCATATGATAACTATATTTTGAATACAAAAGTAATACTTTTTATTGTTAAAATCAAATCATAAAAAACCGACATACAAAAAAATCAGTCCTATTCATAAAAAAATATCACAATCAAGTGTAACCTTTTTTTATTTTTAATCGTATAAGTAGGAAATAAGACAAAACAAATGAGACAACTAAAAATCACTAAGCAGGTAACCAATAGAGAGACAGCCTCTCTTGATAAGTATCTGCAAGAAATCGGAAAAGTAGAACTCATTACCGCTGATGAAGAAGTAGAACTAGCTCAGAGAATCCGTTCGGGAGACAAAGTAGCCTTAGAAAAACTAATTAAAGCCAATCTAAGATTTGTAGTATCCGTATCTAAACAATATCAAAACCAAGGACTTTCATTACCAGACCTTATTAATGAAGGAAATCTCGGATTAATGAAAGCTGCAAAAAGATACGACGAAACGAGAGGTTTCAAATTCATTTCATATGCTGTTTGGTGGATTCGCCAGTCTATCTTACAAGCCTTGGCAGAACAATCAAGAATCGTGAGATTACCACTCAATAAAATTGGGTCTATCAATAAAATCAACAAGGCATATGCCCACTTAGAGCAAACCAACGAAAGACCGCCATCACCAGAAGAACTTGCCGAAGTATTGGATATGAGTGAGGAAGACATTAAAGAATCTATGAAAAACTCAGGAAGACACCTCTCTATGGATGCACCACTTGTAGAAGGGGAGGAGTCTAACCTATATGATGTACTACGCTCAGGAGAATCTCCAAGCCCTGATAAACAACTAATGCTGGAATCTTTACAAATTGAGATAGAAAGAGCTTTACAAACACTCACTCCAAGAGAGGCAGACTTGGTAAGATTGTATTTCGGGCTAAGCGGAAATCATCCTATGACTTTGGAAGAAATTGGTGAGACTTTTGACCTCACAAGAGAAAGGGTAAGACAAATAAAAGAAAAAGCAATCAAACGACTAAAACACAATTCAAGAAGTAAAATCTTGAAATCTTACTTAGGAAAATAATTTTTTTTAATAAAATAGCTCAATATTTTGGGCTATTTATTTTTTTATTAAAAATACCCATATTTTCTATTCAAAATTTCTTATTTTTGCAATAATTAAAATAAACTTTTATGGATTTTTTAGATAAATACCACACGATAATTACAGAGGCTATCAAGGAAAACACTTTTCAAAATAAACCTGCGGAATTATACGAGCCTATCAACTACATAATTTCTACACCTGGGAAAAAACTTCGACCAGTGATTGTCTTAATGGCCAATGAACTATTCGGAGGAGACATACAAAAAGCTATAAAACCCGCTTTAGCAATAGAATTTTTTCATAATTTCACACTCATACACGATGATATTATGGACGATGCCCCCCTCCGACGCGGTATGCCTACAATACACACCCTACACGGCATTAATCTAGGTATCTTAGCAGGAGATGCTCTATTTATCAAGGCTTACCAATTTTTTGAGGATTTAGAACCTGAACTTTTCAAAAAATGTATCAAAATATTCTCGAAAACTGGGGCTATCCTTTGTGAAGGACAGCAAATAGATGTGAATTTTGAGACCACCAAAAATGTTTCTTACGACGAATATATCCAAATGATTACCAATAAAACTGGGGTACTGATAGCTTCTGCTCTAAAGATTGGTGCTATAATCGCCAATGCCTCAGAGGAAGACACTCAGTCCATATATGATTTCGGTAAAAACATCGGAATCGCTTTCCAGATAATGGATGACTATCTCGATGTGTTTGGAAATCAAGAACATGTAGGAAAAAAACAAGCTGGCGACATATACGAAAACAAAAAAACAATACTATACCTCTTGGCAAAAAGACATTCTACCCCAGAGGAAAGCAAAGAATTGGATTTTTGGTATTCCAAAAAATCTGATAATATTGATAAAATATATAGTGTTGAAAAAATTTTTAGAAGAACAAAAGTTGCTGAAAAATCTCTAAAACTTGTAAAAAAATATAATGAACTTGCAATTGAATCTCTCAATAAAATAAATATTTCCGAAGAAAAAAAGAGACCTTTTATTGATTTGGCAAACTATTTACTAAAAAGAGAAAAGTAATATTCGGCCTTATTTTATGAAATTCAGGACAGAAATTAACATTGATAACTCGGGAGAAAAAATCCATTTTGAAGATAAAATTTTTTCAATAGGCTCGTGTTTCTCCACCGAAATGAGCGATTTGCTAGCTAAGGGACAATTAAGGGTTCTAAATAATCCTTTTGGGACGATTTTTAACCCTTATTCTATAAATAATGCTATCCATAAAATCACAAAAGCAGAGCAATATTCTGAAACAAATCTTATAGAATACGACGGAATTTATCTCTCTCTTGACCATCATTCAAGTTTTAATTCAAGAAAACTTGAAGATTGTTTGGCAAAAATTAATAGCGAAATTAAGTATGCACATCAATTTTTGAATCAAACTAATTGGGTAATAATTACTTATGGTACAGCCTTCATCTACGAATTTACACCACAAAATAAATTAGTTGCCAACTGCCATAAACTTCCACAAAAGTTTTTCAAAAAAAGATTATTGACTATCAATGAAATACAAGATTCTATAAAACAGACTATTAGCTACATAAAAAATCATATCTCACCAAATGTACAAGTACTGTTTAGTATATCACCCGTAAGACATACGAAAGATGGATTTCAAGAAAATCAAAGAAGCAAGTCAAGACTTATAGATTGTCTTCACGAGGTAATTTCGGAAGAAAATAATTGCCATTACCTACCAATTTACGAAATAATGATGGATGATTTAAGGGATTATCGTTTCTATAAAGAAGATTTGATACATCCAAACCAACAAGCTGTTAATTATATTTTTGACAAATTCGGAAAAGCCTATTTTTCAGCAGATACGATGGATTTTATTAATCAAAATTTCAAAATTCACCAAGGACTATCACATAAAACAAGTGATGAAAACAATCCTAAATATATAGAATTTCGTAAAAATATTGATAAACTAATAGAAGAACAACAAAAAAAAGTAAGTTTTAAAATATTTCAATAAAAATGATAGATACCCATACACATCTATATGCAGAGGAATTTGATAACGATAGGATAGAGATCATAGAAAGAGCTATAAATAGTGGTATATCGGATTTTTACTTACCAGCAATAGATTCCTCAACCCACTCTGCAATGTTAGATTTGGAAACTAAATACCCAAATAAAATGTTTGCAATGATGGGGCTTCATCCATGTTCGGTAAAACCTGAAACTTGGGAAAAGGAACTCAATATTGTTCAAAAATATCTTAGCGAGCGAAAATTTTGTGCCATTGGAGAGATTGGTATAGATTTATATTGGGATAAATCAACCCTTGATATTCAGACAAAAGCCTTTAAACAGCAAATAGATTGGGCAATAGAAAAAGATTTACCTATTATAATACACAGTCGTGATAGTTTTGATGAAACTTTTGAAGTTTTAGAACAAAAAAGACATCCAAAATTAAGAGGTATATTTCATTGTTTTTCAGGTAATTTAGAGCAAGCTCAGAAAGCAATTAACCTAAATTTTCACTTAGGTATAGGAGGTGTCGTAACCTTTAAAAATGGAAAAATTGACCAATTCCTCAAAGAAATTCCTATTGAAAGAATCGTTTTAGAGACAGATAGTCCATACTTAGCTCCTGTACCTCACAGAGGAAAACGTAACGAAAGTTCCTATATTCCTCTCATCATTGGTAAATTAGTAGATATATATAAATTTGATTTTCAACATATTGACGATATCACAACACAAAATGCAAGAGCAATTTTTAAACATTAATAAATAAAAAACACCACATATAAAAGTGGTATTTTCTTTATATCTCTAAAAACATTATAATTTATATTATGTTAAATTGTGTATTTTTTAGGCATAAATAATATTATGCCTTTAATCTTACTATCTAAACTTAAATATATTATCATCAGTAATTTTATTGGTTTCCATTTTAGAAACTCGTATTATATAATCTCCATCTTTTTTAGGAGTATTTTGTTCTATCGTAAATGGAAATACTAAATTATCAACTTTTCTAAAATTAGAATAACTTATAACCTCATTATTATTAATTTCCCTCAATAGATAATATGTATTTGTATCAAAATAATACTGCGTTGTCTTAGTATTATTTATCAATTCAATTTTATAGCACATATTATTGCCTACTTTTTCTTTTCCAACATATTTTACTGAGAAACCTTTTTTCTCCCAATCTATGAAATCATTTTCAAAATTTTCTACAATATAAGTAGGATTTTCCAGCAATTTATTAGCATCATAATTCATTGTATAGCCCTTCTTACCATCAAATCCCTCAATAATTGTCTCTTTTTTATTTATGGCAACTACAGTTTTTGTAAGATTTGGGCGTTTTTGGTATATTTTTATAGGCAATTCATCTTTCGGTCCTAATACTACTTTTCCGTAGAGAATTGTTGAATTAAGTGTCTTCCATTTATTTACACCGCCCGTCACCTCTATATTTTTATTAATAATATCTTTGGCATTTTGTCCATAAATGGAGATAGAACTTCCCATCAAAACTGAATAAATAAGTTTTTTCATATGATAATCAATATATTAATATTTCTCTTCTATTATTCTTCTCGCCTTTTCTAAATCCTCTGGGACATCTATCCCCACACCAACAAAATCAGTTTCTATCATTTTTATTTTCATACCATACTCCAAATATCGGAGGCATTCTATCTTTTCTGCAATTTCCAAAGGTCTCATTGGCAGTTTTGCAAAATTCAGTAGGGCTTGTTTTCGGAAGGCATACACGCCAATATGTTTAAAATAAGTAGTCTCTACCGAAGTCTCTCTCGGATATGGAACCACCGACCTACTAAAATACAAGGCAAAATCGTCTTTATCAGTAATAACTTTCACATTATTAGGGCTTTGTATCTCTTCTTGGTTTTTTAATTTAATTTTAAGCGATGCCAAAGAAATTTCCTCGTTGGTATCATCATAAAAAACAGATATAAGTTGTTTTAGAGGATTTGCTTTTAAAAATGGTTCGTCGCCTTGTACATTTACAATGATATCACAATCAATATTTTGTATTGCTTCAGCTATTCTGTCGCTTCCCGTCTCGTGCTCTCCAGTCATCATTGCTTTTCCACCGATTTTTTGGATTTCCTCAAAAATAATTTCGGAGTCTGTTGCTACGAATACATCATCAAAAAGGCGAGTTTCCACGACATTCTGATAAGTAGTCGCTATTACAGAGTTGTCACCAAGTTTTTGCATCAATTTGCCTGGGAATCTACTTGCCTGATAACGAGCAGGGATTACTGCTATTATTTTCATTAAATTTTCTATTTTAAACAATCAAGATATGGCAATTTCTTCCATATCTTGATTATATTTTAAGTTATTTTAATTTATTGAGTGCATTTTCTAATTTAGGCAACATTGCTTCAATTTCATTGATGGAAAGTCCACCCACCGAAGCTCTGAACCAAGGACTCTCTCTACTATCGCCAAATGCCGAAAACGGAACAAGAGCCACACCACCCTCATTAATAAGGTAGAATACCAAATCCGTAGTATTTTCTATCACCTCTCCATTAGGTTTTTTCTTACCTAAATAATCTAATTTGATGGTAAGATACAAGGCTCCCATTGGCTCTATAGATTCTACGGCGAGACCTTTATTTTTCAAATTCTGGATACCATTATGCAATAATTTTAGGCTTGCTTCTAATTTATTTTTAAATAATGTAACAAATTGATTTACATTATTTTCATTACTATAAAATCTTGCAGTAGCCTCTTGCTCTGGTTTCGGAGCCCACGCACCGACATGGGTTAGTAATGCTTTCATTTTACCGATAATATGTGCAGGGCCAAAGCTCCAACCCACACGAACTCCTGTGGCAGCCAAGCACTTAGATATACCATCTACATAAATAGTAAAATCTTTCATTTCTGGGAAAAGAGATACTGGATCGTAGTGCTTAGCATCAAATGTAATATTTGAATAAATCTGGTCATACATAAGATATAGAGGTTTCTCATCTGGTTTTCTACTTGCATTTTCCTCTAAAATTAATTGACATATTTCTGACAATTGCTCTTTCGAAAACATTGTACCTGTTGGATTCAGTGGAGAACATAGGCAGAGTAGTACAGCACCCTTTAACTTACCTCTCAAATCATCAGCTGTGGGTAAAAAATTATTTTCAGGTGTAGTTTTTATTTCAATACCTTCAGCTGAAGTCATATAAGCATAGTGATTATTATTCCAAGAAGGTATCGGATACACTACTTTGTCTCCTTCATCTACAATAGTTTTGAAAATGGCATAAATTAATGGACGCGAACCCGCCGTAATGAGAATTTCACTATTAGCAGAATAATCCAAATTCCAACGAGATTTAAGGTCATTTTCCACTGCTTTTCTTAGAGATTGCAACCCATTTGCAGGTGGATAGTTTGTAAGATTTTCTTTATAAGCTTTTTGGATTTCTTCTTTTAAAAGTTCTGGAATTGGGTAAATATTGGAATTGAGGTCCCCAATAGTCAGATTTGCTATTTCAGCACCTTTTGCTTTCATTTCATTTACTTCATTACCAATTTTTACGATTTCCGAACCGATTAAATTCGTCGCTAATTTAGATACTTTCATTTTTAATTCAATTTAGATTTTTACAAATTTATGTATTTATTTTTAAAAATAATACATTTTATACAAAATTAAATATTTTCATACCAAAAAAACCTCGTTTATAAGTGTTTATATTATTTCAAAATTCATTGGAGCATCCAATTTTGGGTATTTCGTCTCTGATTTGAAAAATTTCCCTATACAATCCACTTCTTTCCAGCCTTTTTTCTTACCACAATCTCCCACCTCCATCACATAAGGGACGAATGATATTTCCTTCTCACCTTCCAAAATCTGCTCTCGGTACTGAATAGCAATATCAAGCACGCAATGAAAATCAGTATTTAGTTTTACATTTCTATATATTATATCGTAGTGAGTTTCTTTATTTTCAGGAATATCAAAATATTCTTCCCAGCCATCGGTTGTATTTTGTAAATCAGCAATTGCCATCAAAGCATAGTATAGAGCAATGGTATAATATTTTCTTGTACTTTTTCTAGTATAATCTTTGAGGAAATGCCCTCCCTCAAAAAGTATTGTAGGAAGTCCCATTTTCATAAAATTATCTCCTACAGAAGTAGGATAAAACTCATCGCTATACCTTGCCACTTGATTTGGGATAAGTTGCTCTAATTTCTCAACAACGCGTGCTATTACAGCCATTGCTTCTTTTCTAGTCTCAGTAATTTCTCTCTCCTCATTTTCCGAAGGCGATAAGAAAGACAGGGTCGCAGGATTTTCTCCATCCGTACTAAAAATAGTCCTCTGTTCGTGTAGATTTAATCCATAATCATATTGATTTTCTATTGCCATTTTTTTCAAATAAACGAACTCTCTACTTGATTCCTTGTGATAATCCCTATTCATATCTATATCCAAGGCATTCCTACGAGTCCATTTCTCTGCACCATCTGGGTTAAGCATAAAAATAAAATCTAATCGTATTTTAGAAAATAAATCATCCCCTAATTTTTTATATTTTTTTAAAGTTTCCAATAAATCCAACATTGCCAAGGTTCCATTGGATTCATTCCCATGCATCTGCGACCATGCCAAAACTTTTATATTGCCCATTCCTACAGACATCTTATATATAGGTTTTCCCAAATACGATTTTCCAATCTCCAAAATTTTATCACTGAAATTCTCTTGTAGAAAATTAAATAATTTTTCAGGAAAAATATAGCGATTTGGAAAACCAAGGCATCGCTGATAATAATCTTCAAACTTCATCAGAAATAATTTTAATATTTATTGACAAAATTAATAAAAACATTTGTAAAATCATAGGTTTACTTTTGTTTCGTGATTATTTGTGTGTTTTTACAAAAGTTACATACAGTTACATTTTTAATATTTACACATGTTACCATATTAAACATTGATTTAATTCACCACTGACATTTTGTCTTATATCTACTAGGATATATTTTATTATATTTATTTACATATTGTAATTATATTAAAATCAGTTATTTATAGTAATTTATTAAACCACTACTTTATATATACTTTAATATTATTTTTATACATCATTCTATTGTATTATTTTGTAAATTAAACACCTTGTTGTCAATTGATACAATCGTAAACAATCTCTTTCTATATCGTTATTTTGTTAATTAAGTTATTTTTTTTACATTTGTAATTGTGAAAATAAAGATTTACAAATATGAATTTCATTGAAAGACTCAATAAAATCATTGATTATTACAAATTAAAGCCTTCTGAATTTGCAGAAGAGATTAAAGTACCTCGCTCCAGCGTGTCTCACATTCTCTCTATGAGAAATAATCCTTCATTGGATTTTATAATGAAAATAAAACACCGATTTCCAGACCTTGAGTGGTCGTGGCTGATAGAGGGTAAAGGAAATATGCTTCTCCCCTCTTCTACTTTTCATAATAAATTCATTGATAACTCTGCTACAAATCTCTCTACAATTGAATTAACTGGAAATATCAGTGATAATCCTATTCTGCGAGAAAATGAAATTAAGGAATATACTCCCGAAGAAAATATTTTAAGCGATTCTCAACAATTAGAATTTGAAAATAATATTTCCTTATCTACTAATAATGAAGAAAATAAAATAAAAAGAATTATTATTTTCTATGAAAATGGAAAATTTGAAAGTTTTGAACCATAAAAAAACTACCTTCATAAAAGGAAGGTAGTTTGATATTTATTCGTTTTCTTTTCCGTAGGCCGTAATGATTTTTTTAACAATCGGATGCCTTATAACATCGTCATCAGTGAGATATATGAAACCTATATCATCAATAGCTTTTAGAATTCTGAGAGCCTCTTTCAGTCCAGATTTTTGTTTTGGTGGAAGGTCTATTTGAGAAGGGTCCCCTGTGATAATGAATTTAGCATTCATACCCATTCTTGTCAAAAACATTTTCATTTGAGAATGAGTAGTATTTTGTGCTTCATCTAAAATTACAAAAGCATCATCTAAGGTTCTTCCTCTCATAAATGCCAATGGAGCCACCTCTATAATCTTTTTTTCAATGAGTGATTCTAATCTTTCGTGAGGAATCATATCCCTAAGTGCATCATAAAGAGGCTGTAGATATGGGTCTAATTTTTCTTTTAAGTCCCCAGGTAAAAATCCTAAATTCTCCCCCGCTTCTACTGCTGGACGCGTCAATACAATCCTCTTTACTTCCTTATCTTTCAGAGCTCTTACTGCCAACGCTACACTCGTATAAGTCTTCCCAGTACCAGCAGCTCCGATGGCGAAGACCATATCTTTTTTCTCCACCTCGTGGGCAAGCCGTTTTAGATTCGTAGTCTTAGCCTTAATTATTTTACCATTAACTCCTTTTACGATAATATCCTGGTCAAAGACCAAAGATTTTTCCACATCATTTTTTAATTTTAGTATATTTTCTACATCATTGACAGATATATCATTATTTTTATTAATAAAATCCACAATATTATCTAATTTTTCTTTTAAAATATCTAAAATTTCTTGATTTCCCATTGCAAAAATATAATTATCTCGCCCTGTAATTTTCAGTGATGGGAATGAGGATTTTATTAAGTTAAAATTCTGATTTCTAACACCATAGAATATTTTTACATCTATCTCAATCAATTCATAAGTTAATTCATACATAAAAAACGCATTTAATCAAATCATAAAATTAATATAAAAAATTGAAATGGCAAAAAAAATCATTACTTTTGCACTATGGCTGTAATTACCCTTACTTCAGATTTTGGACTTTTAGATTATAGAGTTTCGGCTATCAAAGGAAGTATCGCACAACTCGATGATAATGTGAAAGTTATAGACATCACACACGAGATTGATGCATACAACTTGATGCAAACGGCTTATATTGTTCGTAATGCTTATCGATATTTTCCCAAAGGCTCGGTACATATTATTTCTGTGGATAGTTTCTATCGAAAAGAAATAAAGACACTACTTTATAAAGCTGATAATCATTATTTTATAGCGCCAGATAATGGTATTTTAGAACTTATACATTATGATATAAAGCCCGAGTTAATATATGAAATTACCATTAATAATCGTTTTGGAGAGTTAGTAACTTTCCCAACTATAGATATTTCTGTACCCACAGCAGTATCTCTTTGTAATGGAGTAACCCCTGATGTAGTCGGTAGACCTTTTACGGAATATGTAGAGCGAGTCATGCCAAGACCTTCCTATAAAACGAATGAAAAAATAATCGTAGGCGAGGTAATATACATTGATAATTTTGGAAATATTGTATCTAATATATCACAAGATTTTTTCAAGCAAAAGTCGATTAGTGCCTCTAGTTATCAAATCATCTTCAGAAACTTATCGCTATCTAATATTTATACTCATTACACAGAATGTATTACAGATTGGAGTAAGGAAAGAGACCATCACGGACAGCCTATCGCTATTTTTAATGACTCTGGACTATTAGAACTTAGCATCTACAAGGGAAGTAAATACAATGGAGCTAGTACTCTGTTCGGTATGTCGGTTGGTGAAAAAATATATATTAAATTAATATAATGGGATATAGTATTTTAAAAGCCCTACACATCATTTTTATGGTTAGTTACTTCGCTGGGATTTTTTACTTAGTAAGGCTTTTCGTGTATTATAAGGATACTGATTCTTTCACCGAACCTAAAAAATCAATCCTACGAGAGCAATATATCTTTATGCTTCGCCGTTTATGGAATATCATTCTCGCTCCTGCGGGAGTGTTGATGGTGTTTTTTGGTATCTTATTGATTATATTTAATATTCCATTACTAAAAACACCTTGGTTTCATCTAAAACTTACGGCTTTGGTAGGATTAGGTATTTATCATTTTTGGGCTTGGAAAAAGGTTTTACATATAAAAAAATTAAATGGCAGAGACCTTAATACCCCCAATATAAAATTGAGACAATCTAACGAAGTTGCCACTTTCATATTGTTTTTTGTGGTCTTTACGGTGATTCTCAAATTCCAAGTAATCGCCTATTGGTGGCAATTATTATTAGGATTCTTTACTCTGATTGTTATCATAATGTTAATCGTAAAATTAGTAAATAAAAAATAAACCATCATTGTAAAATATGTTTAGTATTTATAAAAAGGAACTTTACGAAAATTTCGGGAACTTCACAGCGTGGATTATTATCGGAATATTTGGAATTTTGAGTACTCTTTTTCTATTTTTCTTTGAAAATGATACTAATATTCTTGACATAGGCACTGCTTCTCTACAACCTTATTTTAGTTTAGCTCCGTGGATTTTGATGTTTGCAACTCCTGCTTTATCAATGAAAGCTATTGCTGAGGAGCAACAAAACGGTACCTTAATTTGGTTATTTTCTCAACCTATATCCATTAAAAATATCGTTTTGGGAAAATTTTTCTCAGTTTGGACTATCGGCACCCTATGTCTTATCCCATCACTGATATATCTCTATACAATTTATACCTTAGGAATACCAGAGGGAAATTTGGATTTTGGGGCAACTTTAGGAAGCTACCTCGGATTAGTCATACTTATTTGTGCCTTTTCGGCAATTGGTATTTTAGCTTCCTCAATAGCAAAAAATCAAATAACGGCATATCTATTTGGTGTTTTTTTGTGTTTTATAATGTTTTTTGGTATTGAGCAACTTGCGAGCTATCGTCTGTTAGGCGGTGCCGATTTTATTCTACAAAACATTGGTTTTTATAGGCACTATATTGCTTTTGAACGCGGTTTGATAGATAGTCGTGATATTTTTTACTTTATTTTTATAATTTTTATTTTTATAAAAACTTCAATATTTTTAGTAGAAAGAAAAAAATAAACTATCAAAAAAAAAGAAAAATGCTCAAAAAAAATATTATATTTATCAGTGTATTAACTATCATATTTCTAGGTATTTTAGGAATATTCCAATCTCGTTGGGACCTTACTGCTGAGAAGCGCTACACTTTGTCCGAAAGCACAATAAGCATCTTAAAAAATATCAAAAAACCATTAAAAGTTGATGTTTATTTAGAGGGTGATTTTCCTGCATCATTCCGCCAATTGCAATCTGAAACGAAATTTATGTTGGAGGAATTCAGAAGAATCAATCCTAATATTGATTTCCAATTTATTAATCCGATAGAGAAAAAAATATCCCAAGACACTCTAATGGCTATGGGAATGCAACCCTCTATCCTACCGGATAACAAAAATGGTGAAATTAAGGAAATTGTGATTTTCCCATATGCAGTAGTGAAATATCGTAATAATGGGCAAACTTTACCATTAATTATTCAACAAACAGGAATATCAGCTGAAGAGCAACTAAATCGCTCTATTGAGAATTTAGAGTATAATTTCGCCTCTACTATAAAAAACATTAGCCAAGAAAAAAGAAAAAATATTGGAGTTTTGGTCAATCAAGATGAATTACAACCTGATTATTTTCAGAGCTTTATGAACATGGCTCTTGAAAATTACAACATTGGCCCTATAATCCCAAAAAATCAAAAAGAACTCACCATTGATGATATCCCAACTTTGAAAAACATAGATGCCTTGGTAATTGCAAAACCACGAAAGGCTTTCACAGACGGTGAGAAAGTTATATTGGATCAATATATAATGAATCAAGGTAAAACACTGTGGATGATAGACGCCGTAAATGCTGAAATGGATACCCTATATCAATCAAAAAAAATTATGGCCTATCCCACAGATTTGAATATGACTGATTTTTTCTTCAATTATGGCGTTCGCATCAACTCAGCTTTGGTGAAGGATTTGAAAAAATCGGCCTTATTAAGACTTCAAACAGGGCAAATTGCAGGAAACCCGCAGTATTCGTCTTTTCTTTGGCCTTATTTTCCAATTGGGATTGCAGAGAATAATAGCCCCATTACGAAAAATATCAACCCTGTAAAATTTGAATTTCCGACGGCGATAGACACCTTAAAAAGAGCAGGAATAAAAAAAGAAGTTCTATTTGAATCCAGTGAAAAAACCCTCTTAAAGGTTGTTCCAAATCTTGTTTCTCTTAATGAAATTGTGAGAATTGATTCGTTAGGAGAAATGGAAAAGCCTTCTTCACCTAAAATTTTTGCCGTTGCCCTAAGTGGTAATTTTAAATCTGCCTATGCTGACAGAAGCGAAAGAAAATCTTTTCCAAACTTCAAATCAACTTCAAAAAACAATAAAATGATTGTGATTTCTGATGGGGATATCGCCCGAAATCAACTAATGAAAGGCACTCCTACTCCATTGGGTTATGATATTATGACTGACCAAGTCTATGGAAACGAGCAGTTTATGAGAAATGCCTTAGATTATCTTTTAGACGATAACAATCTTATTAATCTGAGAAATAGAACCATAGAGACCCGATTATTAGACAGGAGAAGGATAATGGATGAACGAACCTATTGGCAGTGGTTCAATCTCCTTGTTCCAATGATATTTGTGGGTATTTTCGCAGGAGGATTTTATTTTTTCAGAAATAGAAAATTCAAATAAAATTTATAAAAATCTTATAATGAGCTTATTAAGTATTACATTTCACTGCCCAGAACCTTTATTAGGACAATGGGAAAAATACCTTTCGGAGCAGTTAGTATCACATATTGAGAATTACGACCTTGACGAATATATCCTATCGGAGGTCTATACAGAGATGATTACGGAGGGTAAAAACTACAATTTATTGATATTTTTCAAAAGCAAATCAGATAGAAATGCTTTTATTAATCAAAAATTCAGGTTGCTACAAGATACCATCAAGAGTGTTTTTGGCGAGGATATTATGATTTTTGAAACCCATCTGAATAGAATAAATAAAGCATAATGAAGAAAGTATTTTATCTAAAAACCTGCCAAACAAATAAAAGAATTATGGCAGAATTAGACTTATCCAATTGGGAATTGCAAGAAATAAAATCCCATCCTATTACAGAGGAAGATTTACAAAAAATGTATAAAAAAACACACTCTTACGAGGCTCTTTTCAGCAGAAAATCTACGCAAATAAAGAAGCGTGGCATAGATGTAAACACACTGAAAGAAGAAAATTTTAGACAACTTATTTTAGAACATTATAGTTTCCTAAAAAGGCCTGTATTCCTCACTGATGATAGAATATTTATCGGAAATGAAAAGGATAACCTAATAAAACTTTATGATTTCTTTGGCATAAAATAAAAGAGCTACCTTGAATAAGGTAGCTCTTTTATTTATATTTCAGTTGGTATTTTATCTCTTTTCTTTTAGAGACCATCCGTATTTTAATCCAATGATGAAATATACCAATAATAATTCTCCTAAAGCAAGTAGAATATCACCAGGTACTCTCAACCATCTAAGGAACTGCATCATATCTGTTTGCATAAATTCCTCTGAACGGGCAGACCAATATCCGTGTTGCATAGACTCTACTGCTTGCATTATCCCTATTGGTAATATAGAAATCGTTACCATCACCAATAGACCTATATTAATCAACCAAAAGGCAGAAGAAATTAGTTTGTCGTTCCATTGTCTTTCAGGATAAAGACCTCTTAGTACGAACATCATCAGACCGATACCTAAAATTCCATATACTCCAAATAGAGCTGCGTGTCCGTGAACTGCTGTGGTATTAAGCCCTTGGATATAATACAAGGCAATTGGTGGGTTGATAGCAAAACCAAAAATACCTGCTCCTAAGAAGTTCCAGAAACACATTGCTATGAAACAATAGATTGGCCATTTATAGGCAGAAATCCATTTTGTAGTTTTGGAAATTTGATAGTTATGATATGCCTCTATACCAATCAATACCAATGGAACAATCTCTAATGCACTGAATGTTGCCCCAATCGCTAGTACAGCAGTAGGTGTAGCAGAGAAATATAAGTGGTGGAAGGTACCCAAAATCCCTCCCGCAAGGAAGATTATTGTAGAGAATAATACGGATACCGATGCAGTTTTGATTCTCAATAATCCTAAACGAGAGAATAAGAATGCAGCAACAACAGTAGCAAATACTTCAAAGAATCCTTCTACCCAAAGATGTACTACCCACCATCTCCAATATTCTGTAAGTGCCATATGAGTATGCTGTCCATAAGCTAATGCCGCCCCATAGAAAGATGCTATTGCTAATGAAGACAATACAAAAAGTAACAACATATGTCTGTTTTCGTCTTTTCTCTTCAATGCTGGCCATAATGCTCTTAGCATCAGGAACAACCATAAGAATAAGCCTACCAATAATAATACTTTCCAGAATTTACCTAACTCTACATACTCGAATCCATCGTGACCAAACCAATGATTTTCTGTATAACCTAATTTTTGCATTACTCCTAGCCACTGTCCTGCCAACGAACCTAGTACAACGATTAGCAATGCTCCAAATAGGATATTCACCCCTAATACTTGATATTTTGGCTCGTATCCAGAAACCGCTGGAGAAATGTATAATCCTGTCGCCAACCAAGAAGTTGCAATCCAGAAAATTGCTAACTGAACATGCCAGCTTCGGGAAATTGCCTGTGGAAGAACAACATCAAGTGGTAAACCGAAAAAACCTTGTCCCTCTACTCCATAATGAGCAGTGATAACCCCTGCTAACATCTGGATTAAGATAAGTAACGATACTATCCAAATATATTTCAATGTAGCCTTCATTGATGGTGTAGGCTTCATATTTCTCATTGGGTCTTCTAATGGTAGATTTTCGTTGTGTTCCTCTGCACCGCTTTTTGCGTGATGGAATACCAAAATACCTACGAAGAATAACAATAATAATACTGAGAACCCAGACCACATAAATAATGATGAAGAAGGCTCGTTACCAACCGTAGGGTCATAAGGCCAGTTGTTAGTATAGGATACATTCTCATCGCCAGGTCTGTTGGTAACGCATACCCAAGTACTCCAAAAGAAGAATGCATTCATTTTGTTCATTCTCACTTCTGCAGATTCTCCTGCTACAGCTTTCACAGCCTCTTTTGGAATTGCGAAAGAGCTACGCGTTTTATCATATTTCTCTCCTCCTTTACCTAAGAATAATTTGGCATAATGCTCGCTAATTACTTTTGCAACTTTTGCTCTCTCAGGAGAAATAGTTATTACTCCTGTTCTTGCATCAAAAGTATTTGTTCTTAATTCTTTTTTTAGTTGAGTTTGATACTTTGCTTGTTCATCATCAGGAAGTTTAGCATATTCCTTACCATCTTTCTTTGCTAATTCTTCCAAAAGTAGAACAGATTCTCTATGAAGATAGTCTGCATTCCAATCCGGTGCAATATAGGCACCATGCCCCCAAATACTACCTACCGTTTGTCCTCCGATAGATTGCCAAACATTTTGTCCAAATTTCACATCGTCTCCCTCATAGACCACCTTGCCATCTGTAGTTACAATTTTTGAAGGAAATGGCGGAGCAGTTCTATAAATTTCTCTACCATAGAAAATCAATACCAAAAAGGAGGCTAACACCGTAAGTCCTAACCAAGTCCATAACTTTTTTGTTGACATACTATTTAATTTTACTAATTTAATCCTATTTTAATTCTTCCAAACAAAATACTCGTCATATTTATACAACGAGTATTTCATTTTGTATAACGATACTCTTCCTATTCTTCTTCAGTAGAGAATTCTTTTTCTAAAGAAATTGCTTTTGGGAAGAGGATATTATTCTCTATATGAATATGTCTATGCAAGTTATCTTCAAACTCTGCAAGCATTGCATAAGCCACTCGGTATGTATTACAAGCACCCGCAGGTGGAGTAAATTCGTCTGTGATTTCTGCCATTTTTCTGAATCTTTCTCCCTCTACAATGTGCTCATGCTTCATCATTGCTACTGGATTTTCCACAGACCCAAAATGAGGTACTCTCAATGCCTCGCCTGTTTGTTTAGCTTTTACCATTTGTTTAATGAATGGGAAAAGGACTAATTCTTCTTTCTTCAAATGAGCTCCTAAATCCTGTGCCGAAGCATTGAATAGGTCTCTTACCTCAAATAATTCAGGGTGCGCAGGTCCATGTACTTTGCAAAGTTTATCCAAAAACGCTTGTAGGATAGGTGTTTTCTCTTCGCAATATCTGTGGTGGATTCTTTCTACATAATCTGCCAACAAATCCAACGGCCAAGAAGTGAAATCAATATTATCCCCTCCACCCTTCGGTAAGTTTTGAATATCATTATATATCAATTCTGGATTGATTTTTTTTGGAGCGCAAGCCTGCTCTATTGTTCTGCCACCTTTACAGCAGAAATCAATACCATGTTTTTTGAATATCGCAGCGGTTCTAAAATCACTCGCTACTAAATCTCCGATAAATGTTGTTTGTAAATCCATAATAACTTTACTTTATTATTTAATAAATTAAAATATTTCGTATATATGATTTTATTTCTTTTGAGATAATACATATGCCACCATCAGCTTAGCGTTTTCTACACTTAGCCCTGCGTGAGGTGTCATAGGAACTTCTCCCCAATTACCTGCTCCTCCATCGATAATTTTCTTCGCCAATTTCTCTGCATCAGCCTCTGTATATTTTGCTGCAACATCTTGGAAAGCTGGTCCTACTAATTTAGTATCAATTTTATGACACCCCATACAATCTCCTCCTTCTACTAATTTTTGACCTTTTGCTTCCGGTGTCTCAGCTACAGCCTCCTCACCACCTTTTCCTGATGGTTCTTCGAGCATTACATTAGTCTCTGGCTCTGGTGCTACATAGGTTTCTTCTACCTTTTTGGAACACGCTACCACTACTGCAACAGCCATCAATGTTGTTAATAATCGTTTCATAATCTTATCTTTTTTTATTTATGAGGTCAAAGATACTCACTTTTTTTTAATTTTAAAAGTTTATTATCTTTTTTACTCTATTTCATTAATAATCAATGATATTATTTTGCATTATTAATAATTTTTAAAGGATTACAATCATTAAAATACTATATATTATTGATTTAATTTAAATATTCACTAACTTTTTTTTCTTATTTTTTTCAAAAACATCCTTTATTATTTAACGAAATCAGCATTAGCACAAAACACTAATGCTGATTATTTTGAAAAGTTAATCAAAATTTATTCTACTTCCAATTGCTTTTTTATTTCCTGCACTGTAGGTTCTACATCTATATCTAATCCTTCTCTCTGATAAGCGAGAGTTCCATCTTTCGCAAACACACTTATAATATTAGAGTGCGAAAAATCAACTGGTGATATTTGTTTATATTTCATTGCCACTACATTAGCAAATTCTCGTGTTGTAGTCTCATTTCCTCTCAGAAATAGCCATTCCTCTCCTACGAAATCATTCATCTTAAAATATGCTTTCATCCTCTCGGGAGTATCAACATCAGGGTCAATAGATACAAAAACATACTGAATCTCCTCTGGATTCACTTTTCCTACCTTTTTAGCAATTTGTTTCATTCTTGCCGTAAGTTGTGGGCAGGCTGTTTTACAAGAAGTATAAATCATCACCAAGACAATCACCTTTCCACGTAACTCTTTAAGTTGTAGTTTTTTACCATTCTGATTTTCCCATACAGATGATAAACGAAACATTGAGTCTTGCGGTAATTCTTTTTGAGTTTTTGGGTTACAACTAAATAAAAAACTTGTCGCTACCAAGGTGAAAAAAAACTTTCTCATATATTATTAGTTTAAAATTATTTTATGTCTTTTGCACATCGGAAACCAAGATTAGCAATACAAAAATTAGCATCTAAACTACCTCTAAAAGCAAATCGAGCAAATGAGGCATAATTTTTCAAATCTTTGGTTGTTACAGACGCTCCTGCACAAAATAGATTATTATTTTCTGCCTTATCGGCACGAGAGTCTCCCGTCATCATCACAGAATTAAAATCCTCTGTCCATTCCCATATTACACCATACAAATCATACAATCCATAATAATTAGGTTTTCCCTGTTTTACGGGTTTCAAATACATCTGTTTTTGCTGATATGCATCAAGAATATATTTCGTAAATTCTGGCTTGTTAGTAGCATTTTTTGTTGTCTCATCAGCAGCAGCAGCATATTCCCACTCATCAATAGTCGGCAATCTTTTACCAACACTCTTAGCATAAGCAACAGCAGCGAACCAAGATATCCCCGTAACGGGAGCATTAGGGCTCACATTATCAGGTAATTGATAGTCTCCCTTCCAACTTTTCAAATAAGAGCCATCGGTATAGAGTTTCAGAATTTTAGACCTCGTCCATTGGGGATTGGCTTTTAAAAATTTCAAATATTCTGCATTGGTTACTGCAGTTTCATCAAGTAAAAAGCTTTTTACTTTTACAATATTTTCTTCATCTCTCCCAATAAATGCCTTATAAGTTCCGCCCTCTATCATCTTCATTTTAGCAGAAGTTTGCACAGATTTTATCTCATTTACATCAACCTTAAAATCTCCTGTATTCTCTTTAGAGCAAGAAGCAAACAAAACAAACAAACTAAACAAAAAAACTCTCATCTATTTATACTCTTAATATTAAAAAAGCAATAAGCATTAGATTATAATACTCACTGCTTTTTTTGCCATTTATAAACTTATTTTCCTTTTCTGTATTCTTTCGGATTTTCAGGACCTTCTACTATGAGTTTTCCTAAAGCTCCTTTATGGAACGCACGGAATAATGAGTGATCTACAAGAAGGTAAGTTCCTGGAACAGAAGCCTTAAATTCTACAATAGAAGAGCCACCCGCAGGGATTGTTGTAGTCTGGATATTTTCATTAACTAAACTACCTCCTTCTACATATACTCTATCAAACAATTCTCCGATTATATGGAAAGATGAAGTTTTATTTGGACCTCCATTTCCTACGAATATTCTTACTGTTTCACCTACTTTAGCTCTTAATTCTTTACCATTAAGTAATGAACCTACTTTACCATTAAATACTACATAATCAGGGTTTTCAGCGATAGCCTTATCTTGATCAAACTCTTGCAAGCCTTGTGCTCCATATGCACCCTTTGTATAAAAATCCCCCTGCATTACATAGTATTCTCTATCTACTTTTGGAAGGCCTCCTTCTGGTTCTATTAGAATAAGCCCATACATACCATTTGCTACGTGCATACCTACTGGTGCCATTGCACAATGATATACATAAAGACCTGGGTTAGTAGCCTTAAAGTGGAATGTTGCAGACTTTCCTGGTGCAACAGATGTAGCTTCCGCACCACCACCTGTTCCATTAACAGCGTGAAGGTCAATGTTATGAGCAAATTGAGAAGTTTCGTGATTTTTTAAGGTAAATTCCACTTCATCCCCCACTCTTGCACGTATAAACGCTCCTGGAACTGTTCCGTTGAAAGTCCAAAAATTATACTTAGTACCATCAGCCAACTCACCTACTTTCTCAATAACCTCCAGCTCTACTTTTACTTTTTTAGCTTTTCTGTCACCAACTGGTGCTGGTACATTAGGTGGAGATGCTACTTCAAGTTTTTCATAATCTCCTCCTTCTACCTCGATTTTAGCATTTTTTACAGAAGGTAATAATTCATTAATGTCTTTCCCTGACCCATTTGATGAATCTTTTGAGCAAGAACTAAGTCCTAAAACTGCTGATAATAGTGCAGTTAAAAAAAATCTCTGTTTCATTTATAAAACTTTTGTGTTAATTTTAGGATTTATAATACCTTCTCATTATTAATTGATGTTCCCTCTTATTTAAAGCCTTAACTAAAAACTCTAAATACGATATTTTCACGAAGTTTTAAAAGTTTTTTTGTAATGCAAATGTATCAATAATTTCTTAATCAAATTCTATTTTTTTCAATTATTTTTCAGTATATGACTAAAATCATATTTTTCAATCCTATTGGTGGGTAATCGTCTCAAATTTCACATATCTTTTACCTTCTTTTTCCTCAATATTCAACTGATGATACGGCGTATCATACAACTCTGGGAGATACACATCGGCCCATTCTATAATATTTAGAAAACCATTATACAGATACTCTTCTATACCTATATCATATACTTCCTCTATGAAACTCATTCTATACAAATCAAAATGATACACCTTTCCATTTTCTGTATCATACTCATTAACAACGGAGTAAGTTGGAGAAGAAACTTCGTCGCTACTTCCTAATCTTGCTAATAAAAACTTCGTAAATGTTGTTTTCCCAGCTCCCAAATCTCCATTGAGTAGCAGGATATTATACTTTAATTGTGGCAAAATATTATCTATCACCCTCTGCCAATCTTCTAACTTTTCTAATACCATTGCTATTTTGAAACTAATTTATATCTTGACAAAGATAATGATTTTGCACTTAATTTTATAATCTAAAAATCCTATCTTTGTAAAAAATTAAAAAGAATGCTTAAAGAAAAGAATATTCTAAATGCTATCGGCATTATTGGGAGCCTCATTTTGTTTGTAATAATAGCCTTTATTTATGCAAGTCCTGTTCTCCACGGGGACCAACTTTACCAACACGATATTGTAGAATACAAAGGCAGTGCTAAGGAGCTATTGGACTACCGAGCTACCCACCACGAAGAAACCTATTGGAGTGATGCAATGTTTGGCGGTATGCCAACCTACCAAACGGGAGCCCAATTTCGTGGCGATATCATTAAACGAATTGATGATATCCTAATGATTTTTCCAAAGCCGATTAATTACCTATTTTTATTATTTTCAGGATTTTTCTTTTTGGGAATGGTCGCTGTTCGTAATTGGCGATATGCCTTATTAGGAGCTACATTCTTTGGACTTTCTACTTACTTTTATATTATCATTGGAGCGGGGCATAATGGCAAAATACATACCATTGCCTATTTCGCACCACTTTTGGCAGGAATTTTATTAATTTATCTTCGGAAAAATTACATCTTAGGATTCATCACAACTACGCTATTTATGGGGTTGCAAATTGCCGCCAACCACCTACAAATGACTTATTATCTCTTCATCGGATTGTTTTTTCTTTTCCTTTCTGAATTAGTACGAAGCATCATTAAAAAGACAGAAATTAAACATTTTCTGATTTCAACAAGTATTATCGGAGGGGCTTGTATATTAGGTATTGCTATGAATTCGCAAAGGATATTAGCTAATTCTGAATATATAAAGGAAACCGTAAGAGGTAAGCAAATACTAAACAACGATAAACAATCTCCCGAAAAATCAGGTATGGACAAAGAGAGTGCCTTAGCTTGGTCTTATGGCAAAACAGAAACACTCAACCTACTAATACCAAGACTAATGGGTGGTGCCAGCTCCGAAAAAGGCTCCGAAAAAGCAATTGACGATATACAAAATCTTATCGCTGAAAACTCCTCCTCTGAGGAAGAATTTAATAAAAATATCAGCCAAATTTCCAAAGGATTGAGTAGCATCTCCTATTGGGGTGACCAACCGATGACTTCTGGCCCCGCATATCAAGGTGCTGTCGTAGTATTTTTAGCAATTCTCGGCTTTTTCTTCGCTCCGAAGAGATACCAATACTGGATTTTAGGCGCTTCTATCCTATGTATCGGCTTAGCTTGGGGGAGCAATTTTCCTTTCCTATCAGATTTATTTATAGATTTTGTACCATTTTATAACAAATTTAGGGCTCCATCTTCCATCCTTGTTGTCGTGGAGCTACTTTTCCCATTGATTGGGATTGTCGGACTTTCTCATCTTTTAAAAAATAATATCGACGAAACGGAAATTCAACAAAAAACTAAAAAACTTATAACTATTTCGGGAGTTATCATCGGCCTCATCATATTTTTATTGGCGTTCAGCCGTCCGCTATTAGGTTTCTGTACAGACAATGAGAGAGCCTATCTCCCACCCTATATCTTGGATTATTTAGTTAATTATCGCCAAAAAATGTTCCAAGAAGACACCATCAAAACTATTCTGTATATTAGTATTACAGCAACTACTTTATTCTTCACTTTAAAAAGAAAAATTAACTCTAATGTGGCTCTTATTATTATTGGATTTGTTAGTTTATTTGACCTTTGGTCGGTGAATAAACGATACCTAAATAATGATAATTTTATCGATAAAATCTTTGCTGAAAACCCTTTCCAAACGGAAAATACCGATTTGTTAGCTGAAAAAATCAGTGAAAACGACAATCTAAAATCACTTTTAACAGAGGTTAATATCAACAAAACCTTAGAGGATATTTCCCAAAAAGATACGGAACATTATAGAATATTTAACCAAATTTTAGGAACTTTTGGGGAAACCAACACCTCATATTTCAAATCTTCTATCGGAGGTTACCACGCTGTGAAACTCCGCCGATACGATGACCTTATCAACGAGTATTTCTATTCACAAGATAGCCTAAGACAAAAAGAAATACCAAACATCCTCAATATACTGAATACCAAATACTTGATATTAGGTAATGCTGAAAATCCAAATGTACAGATTAACCCCGAATCCAACGGGAATGCGTGGCTTGTAAGCAATATAAAATGGGCTAAATCCCCTAATGAAGAGATAGACTTAATCGGAAAAATTGACAATAAAAAAACTGCTGTAATCAATGAAAAAGACTTTAAAAATATACTAAAATCTCAGCAATTCGTAGCCGATAGTACCGCTAATATACAACTAACAAAATACCAACCAAATGAACTAAAATACATAAGCCAAAGTTCTACAAATCAACTTGCCGTATTCTCAGAAATTTACTATCCATACGGTTGGAAAGCCTTTGTAGATGGCAAAGAAGTGGAAATCCTAAGAGCTAATTATCTACTGAGAGCAATTCCTCTCTCAGCAGGAAAACACGAGATAAAAATGATATTCCAACCTCAGACCATAAAGACTGGCAAATGGATTTCGGCACTTGCCTTCGGTCTGCTTATCCTTATCAGTTTTGGATTTGGATTTTGGAAATACAAAAACCGAAAAATTTTAGCATAAAAATTACTTAAAATGACCACTAAAAAGAGCGTTCTAATTATTTCTTATTATTGGCCTCCTGCGGGCGGACCAGGGGTACAGCGATGGCTAAAATTTGCAAAATACCTTCCCTCTTTCAATTGGGAACCAATAATTTATACTCCCGAAAATCCAAACTATCCAATAATTGATAATAGTCTATTAGACGAAATTCCCAAAAATATAAAAACACTAAAAACACGAATTTGGGAACCCTACCAACTTGCCGAAAAGTTAAGTAAAAACAATAAAAAATTCAAAGGTGGGCAGTTTGATATCGGCAAAAATCAAAATTGGAAATCCAAATTATCCATCTGGATTCGTGGGAATTTCTTTATCCCCGATGCACGAATTTTTTGGGTAAAGCCTTCGGTAAAATTTTTAGAAAAATATATCCAACAAAATCATATCCAAACGATTATCACAACAGGCCCTCCTCACTCTATGCATTTGATAGGATTGAAACTTAAACAAAAGTTTCCTTCTCTAAAATGGATTGCAGATTTCCGAGACCCTTGGACAGAAATTTCATATTATAAACATCTGAAACTCACTCGTTGGGCAGACAAAAAACATAGAAATTTAGAAAAAAAGGTCCTCCAAAATGCAGATTTCACATTGGCAACAAGCTATACCGATGCCGAAAATTTTAAGAATTTAGGAGCCATATCTGTATGTATTACAAATGGTTTTGACGATATTCCTGAAATAAAAAACATTAATAATCAATACTTTACCATATCTTATATTGGTGTATTAGAGCAATTAAGAAATCCTGAAATTCTCTGGGAAGGGTTAGCCGAATTAATATCCGAAAATATTGATTTTGGTAAAGATTTTAGATTGAGATTCGTAGGTAGAATAGATGACAAAATTTTATCAGAGATTAATAAAACCAATCTAAAAAACAATTTTGAGTACATAGGATATCTACCTCATAAAGATGCATTTATAGAGATGTATAATGCTCATATTTTATTGATAACTAATTTTCCAAAAGAAAATGCAAGGGGCATTATCCCAGGTAAAATTTTTGAATACTTAGCGACAGGAAATAGGATTCTTTCTTTTGGAATTGATAATTCTGATGTTGAACAAATATTGAGAATAACCAAAGCAGGGAAGCATTTTGATTATCAATCAAAAAAAGAAGTAAAAGACTATATATTAACCAATTATATCAATTGGAAAAACAATAATTTACAAAAAAATACAGAATCTATTAATGATTTTTCAAGAAAAAATTTAACAAAAAAATTAGTTGAAATTTTAGAAAAATAAAATTTCAATACACTAATAATCAATAATATATTATTTTTTCATATCAAAAATTTGTATTTATAAAAATATTATTTATTACCTTTACAAACAATTTAGACTATTAAAAAAGTATTTTATGAAAATATTAGTTTGCATCAGTAGTGTTCCAGATACTACATCTAAAATTAATTTCACGGCAGATAAAACTGCTTTTGATAAAACTGGTATTCAGTGGGTTATCAATACCACTGATGAATTTGCTCTTACTAAGGCGGTACAACTCCAAACATGTGGCCATAAAGTTTCCGTAATAAGTGTTGGTAGCGCCGAAGTAGAACCTGTACTCCGCAAGTGCCTTGCTATCGGTGCTGATGATGCTATTAGAGTGAATTACTCTCCTATGGATAGTTTTTCTACAGCACAAGAAATTGCCAATATTGTAAAGGCTAACAACTATGATATTATCCTATGCGGGAAGGAATCCATAGACTACAACGGCGGTGCAGTACCAGGTATTCTTGCGGAACTATTAGAAATCCCATTTGTAAATTCAGTTAATACTCTAAGTATCAACGAACAGGAAGTAAATATATCTCGTGAAATAGATGGTGGCAAAGAAAACCTTTCAGCAAAAACACCTATCGTATTAGCAGTAACGAAAGGCCTTGTCCCTGAAAAAGAATTAATCATCCCAAATATGAGAGGAATAATGTCGGCAAGAACTAAGTCTCTACAAGTTGTGGAAGCTACTGCACAAACAAAAGTAGAGAGCATTTCCTTCGAAAATACACCTGCCCGAGCAAATGTAAAATTAATTTCTCCAGACAATTTAGACGAACTTGTTAGACTCCTTCACGAGGAAGCAAAAGTTATCTAAACTACCATTAAATCAATTTTAATCTAAAAAAACAGAAAAAATGTCAGTATTTGTATATGCCGAAAATATCAATGGGGAGTACAAAAAAACAACCTTAGAGGCGATTTCATACGCGAAAGCCTTAGCAGATAAATTAAGTACAAGCCTCATTGCTATCACTATAAATCCTACGGAAAGTGTAGAAAAGTTATACCAATTCGGAGCAAATAAAGTAATTACTATAAAAGATGCTTCCTTAAAAAACTTTGATAATCAATATTTTGCAAAGGCTATTAATGCACATTTTGATGGTCAGTTCATCGTATTTCCTCAAACAAATGAAGCATCGGCAATCGCTACAAGTCTATCCGTGAAAAATAATATTTCACTGATTACCAATGTTATAGAATTACCAGAAAATATATCTCCTCTACAAGTCAAAAGAAAAATTTTCTCAGGAAAAGCATTTAGTATCGTAAAATCCAATACGGAAAGAAATGTCTTATCCATTGCTGTTAATTCTTTCGGAGTAAAAGAAAATCCAACAATAGGGACAGAAGAAGTAAGGGAAACAAATATTTCAGAGAGCCAACTAAAAATATCATCTCGTGAAGAAGTTGCAGGAAGCGTAAATCTGAAAGATGCAGAAATCGTAGTTTCAGGAGGTAGAGGACTGAAGTCCCCTGATAATTGGCACATTATCACTGACTTAGCGAATGCCTTAAACGGTGCCTTGGCATGTTCCAAACCCGTTTCGGATAACGGTTGGAGACCTCACGAAGAGCATATCGGGCAGACTGGAACAACCATTTCTCCGAATCTCTACATTGCGGTTGGAATTTCGGGTGCTATCCAACACTTAGCAGGAGTAAATTCCTCTAAGACAATTGTTGTAATCAACACCGATGCCGAAGCTCCATTCTTCAAATCAGCAGATTATGGTGTTGTGGGTGATGCTTTTGAAGTTTTGCCAAAACTCACTGAAAAAATCAAAAATTTTAAAAATTAATTTTAATAATTTATCTTTTCGAAAAAGGTCCCTCATTCTTTGAGGGCTTTTTTAAAAGGATATTCTAAAAAAAAATCAATAATGATACGAAATAAAATATTCCTTTCGGCTCTATTCCTACCAACAATGCTAATGTTCGGACAACAATACGGCGGAATGTGGATGCCTACGGAACTCAACGAAAAGGAAATGAAAGAGCTGGGAATGAAAATCTCGGCAAAAGATATATTCAATCCAAATAGACCGAGCATAAAAGATGCCGTAGTGCAATTCGACGGCGGTTGTACAGCTGAAATAATCTCTCCTAAGGGGCTTATTCTCACCAATCACCACTGTGGTTATAGTAGTATCCAACACCACTCTTCGGTAGAAAACGATTTACTAACCAATGGTTTTTGGGCTAAAAATAATGGTGAAGAACTCCCAAACCCTGGGGTAACGGTAGATTTTATTGTTGATATAAAAGATATTACAAATTTAATCCTTAATGGAACAAATGGCCTTTCTACTGAAAAATTAGAGCAAAAAATCGCTGAAAATATCAATGCCTACAAAAAATCTCAAAAAATAGAATCTTATCAAAAAATTGTTGTAAAACCAATGTATTACGGCAACAAATATTATGCCTATGTAATTGATACTTATAAGGATATCCGCTTAGTGGGAGCTCCGCCTCAAGCAATTGGTAAATTTGGTTCTGATACCGACAATTGGGTTTGGCCACGCCACACGGGGGATTTTTCACTTTTCAGAATTTATGCTGATAAGAATAATCGCCCTGCGGAATACTCCAAAGATAATATTCCTTATACTCCAAAACACTATCTCCCAATCTCTATTAAGGATAAAAAAGAGGGCGACTTTACCTTTGTATTTGGGTTTCCAGGGAGAACTACCGAGTACCTACCAGCCATTGCTGTGGAAAAAATTATGAATGAAATAGACCCAGCAATGATTATCGTGAGAGATACTGCTCTAAAAATCCTCAATGAAAAAATGAGAGCTGATGATGCTACAAGAATCAAATATGCATCTAAATATGCTCGTATAGCAAACGCTTGGAAAAAATGGATTGGCGAGGTAGAAGGACTAAAAAAATCTAATGCCGTAGATAAAAAACGACAATATGAGGCAAACCTCATTGCAAAAAATCCAGAAATAAAAAACACGGTTGAAAAATTAGACCAACTCTACAACGAGCAGGCTCCTTATGCCCTTAATCGTGCCTACTTTTTGGAACTCGTTAGAAATGCAGAAACACTCACCTTGGCAGGTAATTTCGCAAATTATTTAGAATTGGCGGAGGCAGGAAAAGTAGATTCCAATTATCTCAAAAATCTGAAAAACAAGTTAAAAGCATTCTACAAAGATTACGATGCTAATCTTGATGCCAAAGTTACGGCTAAATTACTCAACTTATATGCCAACAAAGCTCCTGAGCAGTTTTTACCTTTTGGATTTAAAAATTACCGAAACGAAACTGAAACCTTGAAGGATTTTGAAGAGTTCTCTAATAATTCTATCATCACGGGAAAAAAAGAAATCAATGGAGCAACAACCTACTCTGATATAGACAAAGTATTTGAAAATCAAGAAGAACTGAAAAAAATTTTGAATAAAGACCCATTCGTATTTCTATACACCTTAATGAAAGAATCTTATCTGAGAACTACGGAAGGTAAATACGCCGAACTACAATCTCAAATTGACGAATTGCAGAAATTATTTATGGCTCAGCAACTCGAAACGGACAAAGACAGAAGATTTTTCCCTGACGCAAACTCCACACTAAGAGTTACTTATGGACAAATCAAAGGCTCTACCCCGAAAGATGGTGTTCATTATAATTTCCAAACTCATATCGGAGGAATTATGGAAAAATACATACCTAACGACTACGAATTCAATGTTCCAAGTAAATTAATAAATCTTTATAAATCAAAAGATTATGGAATTTATAAAGATAATACCGGTGAGATTCCTGTTAATTTCACTGCGACCAACCATACTACGGGAGGTAATTCTGGTAGCCCTGCATTAGATGCATATGGAAATCTTATTGGGCTAAATTTCGATAGACAATGGGAAGGAACAATGAGCGATATCAACTACGACCCTAATCTATGCCGAAATATTATGGTGGATACCAAATATATCCTTTTTGTGATTGATAAATATGCCGACTCTAAATGGCTTATTAACGAAATGAAAATCATAAAATAATCCAACAAAAAGGACTATCTTATTAGAAGATAGTCCTTTAATGATACATTATACTTCTTCTAAAAAACGCATCGTATCAACATTGTCAGCATAGGTATCAAGTAGTGGGCATTGAGCCTCTCCAAAAGGTATTACACCATCCAGTAGCAAACCCCTATCAGAAGCCACCACGCATTGTATATCCTCGGTATTAGCCTCCAAAAATTCAGCGACCTCACCTATCTCATTATACCTACTAAAATGAATCACTCCAAGAGGAGAAAACAATTTTGTATCCTCCTTTAATAACACTAAGTTATTATCCCAAAATTTCTCTTGATTTAGGAGGTAAATAGCTCTATTATAGTCGTAATTATTAGCATACTTATGATGATTAATCACCTCTTTAAAGTCCATAAAATTTTCAAAAAGTCGCTCTAAACCAAAATTTTGAGGAATAAATAATCGGGTAACATTACGACATCCCAAACCAAAATATCTAAAAATATCTCCTGCCAAAGCCCTAATATCTTCATCTGTCTCATTGCCATCCAAAACCGCCACTGAAGTCCTATTCTTACGAATCAATTTTTTCGTATCCTTGAAATAATACTCCAAATACCTCGCCGTATTATTGCTCCCTGTGGCTATCACAGCATCATAATTAGTAAGTTTCTCCACAATTTCAAATGGAATTGGCTTATCAGAAAATTCTACTAATTTATTAAGCAAAAATGGAATTAATAACCTATCCTTAGAGGAAAGTTTGATGATAGGAATATTTCCGCTAAGAATTACCGAAATCACATCGTGGAATCCTACCAAAGGAATATTTCCTGCCAATACTAATCCTATTTTTTTGGGTTCTTTAGCATACGAATAATTTTGTTGCCATTGATTCAAATCATTGATAGTAAGCTTATTACCCCAATAACCAAGAGCGTATTTTTGATTTTCTATACTAAACCAAGGGTTATCTATCTTTGATTTATTTAAAATATCATTAAATTGGCTATCAATTTCATTATAATCATTAAAATCTTTGGATAAAAATGTCCTAATAAAATTTCCTAATTTAGAAAGTGCCAAAATATAGGATTGCTTCATAATCTTTAATTAAAATTTTATTAATTTTGCAAAAGTAAAAAAATATCAGCAATGGCAATAAAAATAACTGATGATTGTATCAATTGTGGTGCTTGCGAACCCGAATGCCCAAATAATGCAATCTATGAAGGTGCAGTAGATTGGAAAGCATCAGATGGAACAGCCTTGAAGGGACGAGTTACCTTGACTTCAGGACTTAGTTTAGATGCTGACGACCCTCAGCCTCCCGTTAGCGATGATTATTATTTCATCGTAACGGATAAATGTACGGAATGCATTGGCTTCCACGAGGAGCCTCAGTGTGCTGCGGTATGCCCTGTGGATTGCTGTGTCCCAGATGAAGACAATGTAGAATCTGAGGAACAATTATTGGCGAAAAAAGCATTCTTACACCAAGAGGAATAATTTATGTTTAAAAATTTTTTCATTTAAAAAAAATATATTATCTTTGGAAAAATTTTTGAAATGTTTTATAACAATAACATTCTATAAATAAGCCCAAGTGATAGCACTTTACTATCAGTTGAGCTTATTTTTTTGTATAATCTAAAAAATAAACAACAATGAAAAAACACAATTTCAGTGCAGGACCAAGTATCCTACCACAAGAAGTTTTACAGGAAGTATCTCAATCAGTATTGAATTTTAACGATTCTGGACTTTCCTTAATTGAAATCTCCCATAGAAGTAAAGATTTCGTAGATGTAATCGAAGAAGCGAGAGAGTTAGTCTTGAAATTAATGAACCTTAACGACGACTATTCAGCTCTTTTCCTACAAGGTGGGGCGAGCCTTCAATTCTCAATGGTTCCTTATAATTTATTGAGCATCAATGGTAAAGCTGCCTATACTGATACAGGAACTTGGGCAGCAGGAGCTATTAAAGAGGCTAAAAAAGTAGGCAATGTTGATGTATTAGGTTCGTCTAAGGAGGCCAACTATTCATTTATCCCTAAAGACTATACTGTCTCAAAAGATTATGACTATTTCCACTGCACTTCCAATAATACTATCTACGGAACACAAATGCACGCATTTCCTGAAACGAATGGAGTGCCGTTGGTATGTGACATGAGTTCAGATATATTTTCTCGTCAGTTAGATTTCTCTAAATTTGACTTGATATATGCTGGTGTTCAGAAAAATATTGGACCTTCTGGAGCCACATTGGTGGTAGTTAAAAAAGACCTTTTAGGCAAGACTGGTAGAGAAAATATACCTGCATACTTTGATTACCAATCCCACATTAATAAAGGGTCTATGCTCAATACACCTTGCACCTTTGCCATTTATACTTCCCTGCTTACCTTGAAATGGCTCATCAAAAATGGAGGAATAGAAGGTGTAGAAACAAGAAACAATGCCAAAGCAAAATTATTATATGACGAAATTGATAGAAATCCTCTATTTGAAACTTTCTGCGAAAAAGAAGACCGCTCTAAGATGAATGTATCATTCAAACTACTCGACGAAAGTAAAAAAGAAGCCTTCGACAAAGCGTGGAAAGAAGCAGGAATTAATGGCCTCAATGGACATAGAAACCTTGGTGGATATCGAGCAAGTCTCTACAATGCCCTACCTATCGAAAGTGTGGAAGTTTTGGTAGATGTAATGAGAAATTTTTAAACTAATATGAAATTAATATAAAATTATGAAAGTTTTAGCTAATGATGGTATTTCTCCAAGTGCCGTAGAATTACTACAAAGAGCAGGTATTGAAATCATTGAAAATAAAGTCGCACAAGAGCAATTGACCAATTTCATCAATGAAAATGGTATAGATACCCTCCTTGTGAGAAGTGCAACGAAGGTTCGTAAAGACCTTATAGATGCTTGTCCAAATCTAAAAATTATTGGGCGCGGAGGTGTAGGATTAGACAACATCGATGTAGAACACGCTCATTTAAAAGGTATTAAGGTAATAAACACTCCTTTTGCATCCTCTCGCTCAGTAGCAGAAATGGTATTCGGGCACCTACTCTCTTTGGTGAGAAATCTACACGACTCCAACAGAACAATGCCTTTGGAAGGAGACTCTAACTTTTCAGGATTGAAAAAAGCCTATTCCAAAGCCTATGAACTACAAGGAAAAACAATGGGGATTGTTGGATTCGGAGGTATAGGTAGAGAAGTTGCAAAAATTGCTATATCACTGGGAATGAGCGTGAAAGTATTTGACTTACTTACAGATACCAGAACTATTTCCCTTAATTTCTACGATGGACAAAAGGTAGATTTTAGCATCACTCCTACCAATAATTGGGATGAGTTTTTACCAAGTGTAGATTTTATCAGTATTAATACTCCTAAAACGAATGGCTATCTTATAGATACCCCTCAATTTGAAAAAATGAAAAAAGGAGTATTTATCATTAATACCGCTCGCGGAGGGGTAATCAACGAAAATGCCTTGTTAGAATTCATTGAAAACGGTATAGTAGCTGGCGCTGGTCTTGATGTTTTTGAAAACGAACCTACCCCAGAGACTAAATTACTGATGAATCCTGCCTTATCTCTATCTCCACACTTGGCTGGAAATACGGTAGATGCACAAGAGAAAATTGGTATAGAACTTGCAGAACAATTGATAAAGCTTAACCAATAATTTTAGGATAATTAACTTGAAATCAATTATATGCCTATATTTAAGCCTTTCCGAGGAATTAGACCTCATTCGGATATTTTAGATATTTTTCCAACTCGTTCTATCAATAATTTCACAGAAGAAGAACTCGTAAAAAAAGCAGTAAAAGATTCTTATGTGAAAATGATAAAGCCATTTATTCTTAGTAAATCTCAAAATTTAACAAGAAATTACCGAACTATTCGTAATAATTTTGAGGAAGCTCTGAATAATCATAAATTGGTACAAGACGAATATTGCTATTATCTATATCAACAAACAACGCCCGATAATGTTACCTATCGTGGGTTCCTTGGGCTTGCTTGTATTGATGAATATAACAATGGAAAAATAAAACGCCACGAGGCCACCATAAAGGAAAAAAAAGAAAAACTCACTAAGTATCTTGAAAAAGTGAATTTCCAAGCAGAACCAGTTCTACTGACATATAGAACGAGTCCTAAATTGGAACTCATTATGAACCAAGAGATTAACAATGTACCTGTCATAAAATTTGTAGAGGACAATGGGTTTCAGCATAAAGTTTGGAGAATAGACAATCGCCTAAAAATGCAACAAATTAAAGAAGCATTAGAACAAGTCGATACATTCTATATTGCAGATGGACATCATAGAATAGGGTCTGTCGCCCTCAATGCCGAAAAAATTGCCGAAAAAAACAAAAAAACAAGCATCGGTAACGACCCTCATAACTTTGTATATTCCTACATAGTATCAAAAGAATCTATTAGAATAAATGATTATAATAGATTAGTGAAGCATATCAACAATCTATCTACGGAAGAATTTTTGAAAAGATTAGAAAAGAATTTCACAATCCACGAAAAAGGTGATGTGCCTTATTTTCCATCGCAAAAATTCCATATGAGTATTTATATTGATGGTAAATTTTATAGTCTCCATGTAAAGCACGATTTAAGGAAACAACATTTAGAAAATGATCTAGACCACTTCTTTGTAGAGAAATATATCTTTAATGATATTCTTGGTATAGAATTGGAATCCACTAGTGATATGATTGATTATCTTAAAGGTACATCTGACATTGAGGGTATCCTAAATCTTAAAGAAAAAGTAGATTCGGGAGAATACAAATTGGCAATTGCTGTACATCCTATCACTTTCAATGATTTAGTAAAAATCTCTGAAAACGAAATAAAAATGCCTCCTAAATGTACTTTAATTGAGCCTAAATTAATGACGGCCTTAATTATGTATGATATGAAATAATTTGATTTATTTTCAATAAAAAAGAGAGAATATAGATTCTCTCTTTTTTATTTATCCTATGCCTCACAACTCGAGCAATTTACGAAATTAACCATCAATTCCTTTGATACAGAGGAACTTCTCTGGTAATACAATGTCTTCACACCTTTCTTCCAAGCCTCTAAGATTACAAAATTAACATCTTTTACAGGCATTGTAGAAGGTATTTGCAAGTTCAAAGATTGTGCTTGATCTACATACTTCTGTCTTTGTGCTGCTTGGCTTACTACTTCCATCGGAGATATTTCCTTAAATGTCTTAAATACCGCCTTTTCGTGTGGGGTAAGTTCTTCTAAATGTTGTACAGAGCCGTGGTTGAGCATTATGCTTCTCCAAGTTTCTTCATTATCAGTACCTTTTTCTGCTAATAGCTTGGATAGATATTTATTTTTTCTAATAAAATTACCTTTCGCTAAGCCTGCCTTGTAATAGTTGGACGAAAACGGCTCAATACCTGGGGAGGTCTGCCCTAAAATTGCTGAACTTGAAGTAGTTGGAGCAATGGCCAACAATGTAGCATTTCTCATTCCGTAACCCTTCATTATTTCTGGTTCGCCATAGATACTCGCTAACTCTCGCGAAGCAAATTCGGCTTGTTCTTTTATTTGTTTAAAGGCTTTGGCATTGAATTGAGTGGCTTCAAAACTCTCAAAAGGAATCATATTTCTTTGTAAATAAGAATGATAGCCTAACACCCCAAGCCCTAAGGCTCTGTGTTTAATTGCAAAATTACGAGCCGATGTCAGATAGAAATTTCCCTCTGTCTTTTCAATAAATTCAGATAAAACAGCATCAAGGAAATAGATTGCTAACTTCACAGCATCGGTATCTTTCCATTCATCATATAATTCTAAATTCATAGATGACAGACAGCAAATGAAAGATTCTTTTTCTGTGGAAGGTAACATAATTTCAGAGCAAAGATTACTTGCATTAATCATCAACCCCTTGTCTTTATAGACCTGTGGTTTATTTCTATTTACATTATCCGTAAAGAATATGTAAGGTAACCCTTTTTGCTGACGGCTCTCCAAAATTCTTGCCCAAATTTTTCTTTTTTCCATATCGCCATCTATCATATCTTGTAACCAATAATCTGGCACACAAACACCTGTAAATAGATTTTGTATTGGTGAACCAATATCCTTTATAGACAAAAATTCTTCTATATCTCCGTGGTCTATATCCAAGTATGCTGCAAAGGCCCCACGACGAACACCACCTTGGGATACTACATCCATTGCAGAATCAAACAATTTCATAAAAGACACAGCACCAGAAGACTTACCATTGTCGGTAACGGCCGTTCCTCTGTGGCGGAGTTCCCCAAAATATCCTGATGTGCCTCCACCAATTTTGGTTTGCATAATAACCTCTCCGAGCTTTCCGGTAATTCCCTCTATACTATCAGGTATATGCACATTAAAACAAGAGATAGGCAAACCTCGTTGAGTTCCCATATTTGCCCAAACAGGCGATGAGAAAGATATCCAGCCTTTCGTAATCATTTCCTTAAAGGCCGATTGTAACTCTGGCTTTCCTAATCTTTTGGCTGCTGCGGAGGTGATTCTCTCAATTGCCCCTACTACGGTCTCTCCTTTTAGAAGGTATCCTCTATTGAGCATTTGTTCGGATTCCTCATTTAGCCACCAAATATTTTGTATATTTTCTTCCATTATTTTAAATTACATTTATGAGGAGGAAATATTTCCTCCCTCTGAATTAAGATTTTTAATTAAAATTATTACGAAGACTGCTTTTGGATTTTACTCCTCATCAAGATTAAATCTTGCACAAGGTTCAACAGCACCTATTTTATATTTATTAATGTGTGTGAAAGTAACAGCAGAGTCGTTTTCCAAAAATTGGAGAGCTTTTTTAATACAATATTCCATCTTATATGCTACTGATATACAGACTCTATGCCCATTTACGAGAGCCATACCCATATACAGATGCTCACCCCAACGGAAGTCCTCCGTGTGATTTTCGTCAATTTCTTTTAAAATAGATGGTGTCATTTTATTTTATATTTTATTGTTATTATAAATAGTCTTCTACTAAAACAAATCATTTTCGGTGATACTCTTGTCATGTTTTGTATAGGCAGTAGGTCTTTTTGCAAAAAAATCGTCCAACTCATTAGCAAATACATCTTCATCAAACCATTTCATTGTACTATACTGCTCACCCGTGATATTGTATATTTTGTTGTAATTAAGATGAGTAATTGCTGTATCTACTCTATATTTCATAAAATTGAGCATATCCTCTTTTGTGTAGAAACTTAATTGTCCTTTTTCGTAAATCCAGTCCAATAACTCAGATTCATATGCTACATAATCCTTAATTACTTCTTCCAAATGCTCTTGTGAGTATCTTTCCTCTGGATATTCTTCAAAAATTTTATTTAAAATATACACCCCTGCATTAGCGTGTGTCTGTTCATCTACACTTGTCCAAGCAATAATATTTGCTGTATTCTTCATATATCCTTTAAATCTTGTAAAAGATAAGATATTAGCAAATTGCGAAAATAATGAAGTATTTTCTATTACGATTACGAAGAATAACAATTTCTGAACAAATGAAATATCCTTACCGAAATGCTTTTCAAATAATTCTAATTTTTTCTTGAATATTGGAACTTCCATAAGCCCCTCAAACTCGTTATTATAGCCCAATACTTCCAATAATCTAGAATAGGCCTCAGAGTGTCTGAATTCAGATTCGGAGAAAGTTGCCCCTAATCCATTAAATTCGGGTTTTGGTAGATATTTGTATAAGTCCCCCCAAAAAGTCTTCACAGCTACTTCTACCTGTGCTATACTCAGCAAACTTCTCTTCACAACTTCTTTCTCTTTTTCAGAAAGATTGGATTTAAAATCTTGAATATCAGCAGTAAATTCCACTTCTTTATGAACCCAAAAAGTCTGGTTCATAGAATCCACGAATTGTAAAATTTCAGGGTACTCGAATGGTTTGTAGTTCAATCTTTTATCAAAAATTCCCATAATATGTTTAAGTTTTATAAATTTTCAAAGTGATGACTTTTGGTATTAAAAAAGTATCTATAATCACGAATATTTTGCCATCAGAAAGCGATGGATATATTCTATTTTGATGGGGCAAAATTATAAATTAAAAAATTATTTTAAAAGTTGTATATTAACAAAAAACTGCTTAAATTAAAAAGAAAAATAGTTTTCCACAAAAAAACAACAATAAGCTGATTTTCAATAATTTATAATTTATCATATTTTTTTTAATCAATATTTAACAGGAAAAATAAAACCAAATATTAAACTGATTTTTTTTTATTACTGATAATCAAACAATTGTAAACAAACAGCTATACTGAGGCAATATATAGATATCTGTATTGTAACAATATATCAAAATTTATTACTAACTTAGCAAGACATAAAATTTTTATTAAAAATGAGAAGGAAATTTCTATCAATCGCCACGGCAGCACTATTTGGAATAGTAGCTAATGCTCAGCACATCAATTTCGAAGAATACAATTTACCCAATGGCTTGCATGTAATTCTACACAGAGATAACTCTGCACCGATCGTTACTACTTCTGTAATGTATCACGCTGGTGCGAAAGATGAGGCCAATGGAAGAACTGGTTTTGCTCACTTCTTTGAACATCTTCTATTTGAGGGGACAAAAAATATTAAGCGTAGTGAGTGGTTTAAGATTGTATCTTCTAATGGAGGAACTAACAATGCAAACACTACGGGAGATAGAACCTACTATTATGAAACTTTCCCTTCTAATAATGAACAACTTGGGCTATGGATGGAAGCAGAAAGAATGAGACATCCAGTAATCAACCAAATTGGTGTAGATACACAGAGAGATGTGGTGAAAGAGGAGAAAAGAATGAGAATGGATAACCAACCTTATGGTAATCTGTTCAATAGTATACTGACTTCCTTATTTAAAAAACACCCTTACAAAGGAACTACAATTGGTTCTATCGAGGACTTGAACTCTGCTAAGCTTGATGAGTTTTTGGCTTTCTTCAAAAAATATTACTCTCCAAACAACGCCGTTTTAGTCGTAGCGGGAGATATTAATCCTGAACAAACAAAAAAATGGATTGCAGAATACTACGGAAGTATCCCAAAAGGTGAGACTATTGTAAGAAATTTTCCACAAGAAACACCTATAACTACTGAAACAGAGGAAACTATCTATGATAGCAATATACAAATCCCTGCCTATGTATTCGCTTACAGAACACCTGCCGATACACAAAGAGACTCTTATGTTCTCAATCTAATTGGGAAATATCTAAGCTCTGGTAAATCGTCTGTACTCTATAAAAAGTTGGTAGATGATGAGAAAAAAGCATTACAAGTAAGTGCCTTTAACCTTGGGATGGAAGACTATAGTACATTTGCTTTCTTCGCTATTCCTATGGGAAACACCTCTAAGGATACTCTAAAAGCAGATATTAATACCGAGATTAGTAATATACAGACTAATCTTATCTCTGAGGAAGACTTCCAAAAATTACAAAACCAAGTGGAAGACGATTTTGTGAATGCTAACTCTTCGGTAGAGGAAGTAGCCCACTCCTTGGCAACGAACTATATGCTCAAAAAAAATACCAATCTCATCAATAAAGAGATAGAAATATATCGCTCTATCACAAGGGAAGAGCTGAGAGAGGTGGCAAGAAAATATCTTAGCCCAAACCAGAGAATCATTATTAATTATTTACCTCAAAAAAAATAATCTACGAAAATGAAAAACATTAAATATATCGCTGCAACTTTCTTGCTATCAGGAATGCTATCAGCACAAAATATAGACATTAATGCAATGCCCAAACCAGCACCAACGCCCGTTATCAACATTGCAAAGCCACAGATATTCCAACTGAAAAACGGCCTCACAGTAATGGTTGTAGAGAACCACAAATTACCACGAGTTACCCTTAGCCTTCATAACAACCTACCTCCTATCTACGAGGGTGATATTACAGGGGTAGGAAACCTTATGGCTGACCAATTGGACAACGGAACTACGACCATTTCTAAAGACGAGTTTAATAAAAAATTGGATTTCTTTGGGGCAAGTCTTCATTTCAGCAGTGCAGGAGCATCGGCAAATACTTTATCTAAATACTATCCTCAGGTACTTGATTTAATGGCTCAGGCTATTATCAATCCTAATTTTACAGAGGAGGAAACCGCAAAAGGTAAGGAACGAAGCTTGGAACAAATGAAAGCCGTAGAAAAAAGTGCCGACGAAATTGGAAACAGAGTTTATTTTGCACTTACTTATGGTAAAAATACTGCCGAAGGAGAGTTCCAGACTAAGGAAAGCATCAATAAAATTAGGTTAGACGACATTAAAAACTTCCACAAAAAGTACTTCATTCCGAATACTGCTTACCTCGTAATCGTGGGAGATGTTAATGTAAAAGATGTAAAAAAATTAGTAACAAAATCCTTCAATAATTGGAAAAAAGGTGATAATATAGCCTTTGTGAAATCTACTGCTCAAAATGTAGCAAAAACAGAAATAGACATTGTGGATATCCCAAATGCTGTGCAATCCGTAATTAATGTAGGAAATATCACTAAACTACAAATGAATGACCCTCTTTATTTCGCAGGAGTGTTGGCTAACAGCATACTCGGTGGCGGAGGTGAAGCCCGTCTATTTATGAATCTCCGTGAGAAAAATGCCTTCACCTATGGAGCCTACTCTACCCTATCTACAAGTAAATACACGCCTAATTTTAAAGCATCTGCAAGTGTAAGAAATGAAGTTACAGACAAGGCTATCGTAGAATTTATGAATGAATTGAGAGGAATTTCTTCCATAAAACAAGAAGAATTAGACCTTGTGAAGGCGAAACATAAGGGTAGTTTCATTATGTCTTTGGAGGAGCCTTCTACTATTGCTCGTTTTGCTCTCAATAAAAAGATATATAACTTACCTGAGAATTTCTATGCTAACTATTTGAAATCTGTGGATAATGTAACAATCAGTGATATATCAAAAGTAGTGAAAGAGAATATCTTGCCTAACCAAACAAGAATTTTCGTAGCAGGAAAAGTAAGCGATATCGCTGATAATGTTGAGAAGTTAGGCTATCCCGTGAAATATTTTGATACCGAAGCAAACCAAGTAGAAAAACCTGTAGCGAAAAAAGTAGCCGAAGGAGTAACTACCCAAACCATTGCTGAAAAATATATAAATAATATTGGAGGGAAAACTGCCGTAGAAAGTATTAAATCTCTAAAATACATTGCCTCTGCGTCTGTGCAAGGAATGACATTAGAAATTACCGACATCAAAGGTCAAGGAGGAAAACATTCTCTTGATATGCAAATGATGGGACAATCTATACAAAAAATAGTATTCAATGGTAAAGATGGCTATTTGGCAGGACAAGGACAAAAGATGCCTCTACCAGAAGATGTAGTGAATAAAATGAAAGAAGAAGCAACTATCTTCCCAGAACTTTCATTCAATAATGCCGAGCTAAAAGGTATTGAAACTATTAATGGCGAAGATGCTTATGCTATAAAAAAAGGTAGCAAAACACTACTATACAGCGTAAAAACTGGACTAAAAATAGGAGAAATCACTACTGAAAGTATGAATGGTAAGACGGTAACCTACCCTACCTACTTCTCTGATTATAGAGATGTTAAGGGAATAAAACTGCCTTTCAAAATAAGTCAAAATCTCCAAGGAATGGATATTATCTTTGAGGTAAAATCCTACGAGATGAATAAAGCTACAGACGCAGATTTTAAATAATTTTATCCATTAATTGAAACTGGGCAGTACCTGCCCAGTTTTTTTTACACCTTATTTCCTCAAATACTAATTACAAGAAAAAAAGGCTCATTAGAGCCTCTTTTTCTTTATTAATCCTCAATAAAATGAGTATGTTTTGCCTTCCATTGTTCCATTTTTATGGTTAGCCAAAAACCATAAATACCTAATGTAATGAAACACAAATAAATACCAAACAACCCAATGTCCAAAAAGACTAGCACCATTCCCATCAAAATACATACGACGCCCATCAATAACGGTATGATTCGTCTTCCATCTCAGCATAATACACACTGCCCAGGGCGTTCCAAAACCAATAGTTATAACAATCAAAATCCCACATATTATGGAATATCCTATATAACTAAAAATATCTCCGTCAAAATAACTCTTATTTTTCATCTTATTTCTTTAAAGATTGTTCTTTTGCTTTAAATTCTTTGATTTTAAGTTCATTTCTCAATGCACTATAAAGTTCTTTTGCTCTACCTATGGCATCAAGATTGGTTGGGTCTGATTTATGCCACTCTTCAGCCTTACTCACAGCCTCTAATAATCTTTTCTTTCTATCATCCATTAACTTATTAGCTTTCTCAATATCTTTATTTTTATTAGAATCTCTCAATGGGCGATATTCATTCCAAAAGCCCTCTTCATCACCAATAAGTAATGTAATTAAGTTTTGCCAAGCATCAGTACTTTTCTTATCCAAAGAGATAACTTTTTCAAAGTAGGATACTGCTTCAGATTTTTTATTAGGGTCTTTGCTAAGCATTACTCCCAAATTATATAGAGCTGTCTTATCTTCTGGGTTTTTAGCTACTGCCTGTTTTAGACTACTGATGAATTCTTCTGTTCTACCAGATTTATAATATGCCAAACTCTTTAAGTCCATCAATCTATTAGACGAAGGGAATTTTTCAAGTCCCTTTTCTGCATAATTGATAGCGTATTCGTATTTTTCACTTTCTACTGCTAGGGCAGCTAAAGTTTCGTACAACTCACCTTCTACACTTTTTGAAGTCTCCATTCTGAAATCTTCAAAATCTCCATTACTTGCTTTTTTGAGTAATTCCCAAGATGCTTTATCTATATTTTCTACTTGACCCGTTTTTTTATTTTTTGCTAAATACTTTGTTTCTACCCCTGTATAACCCATATCTACTAAGTTTTTATAGGCTTCAATAGCATTTAGGTTGTCTTTCCCTTGTGCATAGGCAACTGCAGAATAGTATAAATATATTTTATTATCCTGTCCTGCTGCCTTCAATAGATAGTATATTTCTGCAAATTTTGGTGCTGCTACCTTATAATTTTTGGAATTATAGGCGTCCATTGCTTCTTTATTCACCGCTTGAATTGTAGGATTAAGCTGGACTCCCAAATTTGCCAACAAGGCTGGGCTATAAGAATCCTCTTTAAGGTTCTCTATGCCTGATTTATCAGCAGAGGCCTTCCCTACAAAATAGACTCTATTTTTATTACTATCTTTTCCTGTATAAATTTTAGATTTTCCTAAATCAGATATTAGACTGAGGTATTTCGCTCCCTCCGCTATTTTTCCATTTTTCAAGAGTGCAAATCCTTTCGTATAGTAATATTCTTCTAATACTGATGGCTCCAAAAGTTCTGTTTTACCTAACAATAGGTTTTCAGCTTCCTGTATCTTGGCTGTAGCTGTTGCCAAGTCTCCAGATTCTACCGCTTTGAAAGCACTACGAATCTCTTTTTTCTGTCCAAAAGCCAATGTAGTTGCTACTACTACTAAGCTCAAAACGATTTTTTTCATTTTATGGTTTATTAATTATTGTCTTCTATTTGAGGGGGTTCTGTATTTTCTGAGACCTCCTCATCCTCTATTTCTTTGTCCATCTCTACTTTGGTAATGGCTGCAATTTCGTCATTATTTTTAAGATTGATTACCCTCACTCCTTGGGTATTTCTTCCCATTATACGAAGTTCTTCCATACCCATACGGATTGCCACGCCTGATTTATTGATAATCATTAGCCCGTCATCATCAGTTACATTCTGAATAGCGATGAGATTTCCTGTTTTCTCAGTGATATTCAAGGTAATAACTCCTTTACCACCTCTGTTAGTGATTCTATAATCTTCCACTGCTGATCTCTTTCCATATCCTTTTTCAGATACGACCAATACGGATTCTTTTTCTACATCATTTACGACAATCATACCGATTACCTCGTCGCTATCATCTTCTAAGGATATCCCTCTCACACCGATAGAGCCTCTACCTACCTCTCGAACTTTCTCTTCTGAGAAGCGAATACATTTACCATTTTTCGTAGCAATCATTATTTCAGATTCTCCATTGGTAAGTTTTGCTCCAAGAAGCTGGTCATCTTCACGAATTTCTATAGCATTAATACCATTTGCTCTCGGTCTAGAGTAAGCTTCTAATGATGTTTTCTTGATGGTTCCATTTTTGGTAATCATCACCACACTCATTTTATTGACATAATCAGCATCCTTTAGGTCATTTGTTCTGATATATGCCTTAATTTTGTCATCTGGTTCTATATTAATAAGGTTTTGGATAGCTCTACCTTTTGCCGTTCTTGACCCTTCCGGTATTTCAAATACCCTTAGCCAATAACATTTACCTTTCTCGGTGAAGAATAACATATATTGGTGGTTCGTTGCCGAAACGATATATTCCAAGAAATCCTCATCCCGTGTAGTGGCTGCCTTATTCCCTACGCCACCTCTGGATTGAACCTTGTATTCTGTGAGTGGGGTTCTCTTGATATATCCAGCATGAGAAATAGTAAGCACTACTGCCTCATTCGGTATAAAGTCCTCTATTGACATTTCTCCACCTGCATAGTCTATCTCTGTTCTCCTCTCATCACCATATTTTGCCTTAATATCCGTCAATTCATCTTTTATAATTTGATATATTCTTGACTCATTTGCCAAAATATCTTCCAAATTTTTGATAAGAGCCATAATTTCCTCATATTCAGCACGAATTTTATCCAGCTCCATACCCGTAAGTCTCGCCAATCTCAAATCCAAGATAGCTTGTGCTTGTATTTCGGATAGTTCAAATTCACTAATTAATCCTTCTTTTGCAGCTTGTGGATTGGCGGAATGCCTAATGATTGAAATTGCTCTATCCAAGGTATCCTGTGTAGCAATCACCTTCATAAATCCTTCTAAGATATGTGCTTTTTCCTTCGCCTTTTTGAGTTCAAAAATAGTTCTTCTGGTAACTACATCTAATCTATGCTCTACAAAATATTTAATAATGTCCCTCAAGTTAAGCTGTTCAGGACGCCCATTCACCAAAGCGATATTATTCACGGAGAATGAAGTTTGCAGAGCTGTATATTTATAGAGTAAGTTAAGCACCACATTTGGGATAGCATCGTTCTTTAATTCATATACGATACGGATTCCACTTCCCCCATTTCGTCTAGATGACTCATCTCTAATATCGTGGATTCCAGGTATCTTATCGTCTTTTATAAGTTCTGCTGTTCGGGCAATCATATCCGCTTTATTTACTTGATACGGCACTTCGGTTACCACAATAGCATTCCTATTATGTATTTCTTCGAAATGTACTTTTGCCCTCAAAACAATTCTACCTCTCCCCGTATGGAAGGCATCTTTTACTCCTTGATAACCATAGATTACCCCTCCTGTTGGGAAATCTGGAGCTGATATATGTTTCATCAACTCATCAATTGTAATATCGTGATTATCAATATATGCACATACTGCATCAATGGATTCCGTAAGGTTATGTGGAGCCATATTGGTAGCCATACCTACAGCAATCCCCGAGCTACCATTTACCAAAAGCGTTGGCACTCTTGTTGGTAATACTTTTGGTTCTTTTAGGGAATCGTCAAAGTTATTTTGGAAATCTACAGTTTCTTTATCCAAATCTGCCAAAACTTCATCTGACACTTTTTGGAGGCGTGCTTCGGTATAACGCATTGCTGCTGGCGAATCTCCATCCATAGACCCAAAGTTACCCTGCCCATCGACGAGCGGATATCTCAAGCTCCACTCTTGCTTCATACGAACCATCGTATCATATACTGATGAGTCCCCGTGCGGGTGAAATTTCCCCAAGACATCACCAACGATTCTGGCGGATTTCAAATATTTTTTATGATGGAATACTCCCAATTCATGCATCCCATACAATACTCTCCTATGTACAGGCTTAAAGCCATCTCTCACATCAGGCAATGCCCTCGACACAATTACCGACATTGAATAGTCAATGTACGACGATTTCATCTCATCAACGATATTAATCGGTATTAATTTTTCTCCTTCTTTATACATCATAATGCTTGATTTATTAATCTAAATATCTTTAAATATTCAACGTGCTAAGTTACGAAAAAAAATGTTATCCTCAACTATTTTAACAATATTTTTTGAATAAAATTGCTAAAATCCTAACAAAACAAAAGACCAACCTCTATAGGTCAGTCTTTCTTATTTTATATTCTTTCAATAAGAGCCATATAAAATCCATCGTAGCCTTGACTTGGCATTATTTTCTCGTCTTTAATAAGCCTAAAATCTGGATTATTACTTAAGAATTTCTCTACTTGAAGATTATTCTCAGATGGTAGAATAGAGCATGTCGCATAAATCATCTTTCCACCTTTTTTGAGCATTTTAGAATAATCCTGTAGGATTTTCTGCTGTTCAACTTTTATTCTATCAATAAATTCGGTGTCTATTTTCCATTTAGAATCTGGATTCCTTTTCAAAACTCCTAGTCCCGAACACGGAGCATCAATCAGAAGTCTATCTGCCTTTTCGTGAAGTCTCTTAATCACTTTATTATCAGAAATCAAGCGAGTCTCTATATTGTGTGCACCTGCCCTTTTAGCTCTTCTTTTCAGTTCAGCTAATTTCCACTCAAAAATATCAAGTGCAATAATCTGTCCTTTATTCTTCATCAGTGCGGAAAGGTGCAGTGTCTTCCCCCCTGCTCCTGCACAAGCATCTACCACTCTTTGTCCTTCTGCAACTTCCAAAAATCGTCCTATCTTCTGAGAACTTGCATCTTGAACCTCAAAGAAACCATCTTTGAATGCCGATGTAAGGAATACATTTTTCTTTTCCTCCAACTGCACAGCATCTGGGTAGCCATTAATTGTAAAGGCCGAGATATTCTCACAAGCTAACTCATCAACCAAAGATTTCGGACTTATCTTCAATGTATTAGCTCTCAAAATAGTTGATGCTTGCTCATTCAAGGCAATTACTTCTCTTTCCCAAACACTTCCTAATTCTTGTTCCAAAATCTCCACTAGCCACTCGGGTACTGAATGCTCTATAGCTTTAGTGGGGAATGTTTCTTTTTTTATCTTGGTAAGAATATCCGCAATTTTCAGCCCTGAAAACTCATCAAATCTCTTATATTCTGTGTTACTCCACAACAAATAAGCCAAAATAAGTCTATAAATATTATTAGGTTTAGCCCCCTCGCTAATGTAGTATTCAAGGCGTTTTCGCCAACGAATGATATTGTAAAAAATCTCTGAAACTACTGCTCTATCTTGGCTTCCCCATTTTTTATTGGCTTTTAATAGGCGTTCTATCACCTTATCAGCATATTTTTTATCTTCAAAAAAAGTCTCTTGGAGAGCATCATGGATACCTATTAGTAAGTTCCTATGTATTAATTTCATTATTTATTATTTCGTTAGGCAAAAATAAGGAAAAATATTGATAACAGAAAAATGCTACCATAAATATGATAGCATCTTTATATTATTGTAAATAAGCCACGATTAGATAACAAATTCCCGCAATAAATGCAGAAATAGGTATCGTAAGCACCCATGCCCAAAGTAGGCTCACGGTAACTCCCCATCGTACAGCAGAGATTCTCTTGGTAAGTCCCACCCCAATAATAGACCCTGTGATAGTATGCGTCGTAGAAACAGGAATACCCAACTGCTCCGTAAGTATCAATGTGAGAGCACCAGAAGTCTCAGCACTTACGCCTTCCAGCGGAGTGACTTTGGTAATTTTAGACCCCATCGTCTTAATAATCTTCCAACCACCAGACATTGTACCCAAACCTATCACTATAAACGAGGTGATTGGCACCCAACCGTAGTGGTCTGCAAAATACTTAAATCTATCCTCTGCAGTAATATAGTCGGCATCTCCGTGATTAATATGATAATATATTACAGCTGCACCTATTATCCCCATTACCTTCTGAGCATCATTTAGTCCATGTCCAAAACTAAAAAATGCAGAGGTAACCATTTGGCATTTCTTAAAAAGCCTCTCCACCCTATGTGGATTTTGTCTCTTAGACATATTGATGATAATCGAAGTAATAATCACAGAAACAAAAGCTCCTATAAAAGGTGCTAAAAAGATAAATAAAAATATTGGTATCACCTTCTTATAGACTATTACATCTTGTTTAAAAACAATTTTAATAGCTTCTATAGAAGCATCAAATCTTGATAAATGCTGTTGCGCCATTGCTACTTCATGGTAATTTTTCGTAAAAGCATACATCAGTGCTGCCCCCAAAAAACCACCTATTAAGGTATGAGATGACGATGACGGAATACCATACCACCAAGTGAATAAATTCCAAAAAATAGCAGCCAACAACCCACTAAACACTACTTCTAAAGTGATAAAATTCTCATTAACAGTCTTTGCTATTGTATTACCAATTTTAAATCCTAAAAAATATTCTGCAGCGAAATATGCCACAAAATTCCAAAAAGCTGCCCACAAAACCGCCTGAAATGGGGTAAGAACCTTTGTAGAAACTATCGTTGCAATAGAATTCGCAGCGTCGTGAAAACCATTAATATAATCAAAAGCTAACGCTAATCCAATAATAGCTAACAGCAATGGTGATAGACTTAATAATTCCTCCATTTTTAAACTATTCATTAAGCGTATTTCACGATAATATGATCCAATGTACTTGCTACATCTTCTGCCTTATCTGTAACCTCCTCAAGATAACTAAGCACAGATTTTACCTTGATAATCATTATAGGGTCATTAGTCTCAAATAATTTTATCATTGCCTTAGATTGTACATCATCAGCAAGATTCTCAAAAGAGTTAATCTTAATGCATGATTCCTTTACTGCATTCGTATCTCTGAAATCTTTAAGATTGGAAATAGCCTTCTGAATCTCCAAGCAAGCCTTATAGATAAGCAATGAAAACTCTCCATATTCCTTAGTAACAGGCGTTTTGTATAAATAGATATACTTTGCAGATGCATACATATAATCTGCAATATCATCTAACTTTACACTGAGAGTAGAAATATCCTCTCTATCTAATGGTGTAATGAAATTTCTACCTAATTCTACAAAAATTTGGTGCGTGAGGTCATCATTAATATGCTCATAATCACTAATTTTTTTCAAAAACTCCTCATTACTTTGGTCAAATTCCTGTATTCCATCATGGAAAAATTTAGACATTTCTACCAAATTCTGAGTTACCTTCTCAAATAGTACGAAAAACACTTTGTCCTTCGGTTGGAATAATTTTAAAAGATTTCCAAATCCCATTTTTATAATTTTAATTTTTTTTTTGCAAATATGAAAAATTCTACCTTTATATTAAAATAAAATTCATTAATTTTCTCTAAAATTGATATTAATCAATATTTTCCCTCTACTCATTTGTCTATCTAATATCCCCAATAAACGAAACAAGAAAACTTTAACTTCCTAAAAGTCAAAGTTTTCCTATTTTAATGTTTTATATCTATAACTTTATGTTTATATTTAAAAAATATTGCAAACAAAATCATCACTATAAACGAATATGCTGCAAAAATAATCCAAGATGTTTGCCAACCTGCTAATTGCTGATTAATATCCGACTTATGGCTATACACAAAATGATTAACTACATATTGAGCAAAAAACATTCCAATAGTTGAACCCAAACCATTCGTCATCATCATAAACACTCCTTGCGCCGAAGATTTTATCTCCTTATCTACTTCTTTATCAACAAATAACGACCCTGAAACATTAAAGAAATCAAAGGCGATACCATACACTATCATAGATAAGATAAACATCCACACCCCAACGCCAGGGTTCCCGACACCAAACAATCCGAAACGAAGAACCCAACCAAGCATTGCCATCATCATAACTACTTTGATACCAAATTTTCTTAAAAAGAACGGAATCAATAATATACATAATGTTTCGGAGGTTTGAGACAACGAAATCAAAGCGTTGGCATTACTTGCTCCCCAACTTTCAGCATACTCTGGAATCTCCTTAAATGTGGAAATAAATGGATTAGCATATCCATTCGTAATTTGTAGAGATACTCCCAAAAACATTGAAAAAATGAAGAAAATTGCCATTTTCCTATCCTTAAATAATGCAAAAGCCTTTAATCCAAATGCCTCGCTAAGCGTCTGTTTCTTTTCAGATTTGTTGATAGGGCAGTTTGGTAAAAATAATGAATACACAAACAATACTAATCCCAAAATCCCCGATACATAAAACTGATTGTAGTTAGACTGAAAGCTTATAAAATCAGGGTTTTTGACAAAATTAAAACCATAGCCACCATTAATCTCACCAAAGAAATTCACAAAAAGCATAGCGCAAATAAACCCTACAGTACCAAAGGTTCTAATAGGAGGAAAAGCCTTGATAGTATCCAATCCGCTCTGCATCAATACATTATAAGCAGTAGAATTAGAAAGAGCAATCGTCGGCATAAAGAAAGCCACACTGATAGAATACAAAGTGAATATCACTCCATAATGTACATTCTCCCCCGAAGAATATCCATAATACCCCGTAGCAATAATAAATATCGCTGATAATAGATGATTAATACCCAACAACCTCTGGGCAGGAACCCATCTATCTGCAATTATCCCCATCAAAGCAGGCATAAAAATTGAAACTATCCCCTGCATCGCATAAAAATTACCAATCTTCTCGGCAAGACCAATAGAACTCAAATAAGTCCCCATAGAGGTAAGGTAAGCTCCCCACACAGCGAACTCTAAAAAGTTCATAATAGTCAATTTAAATCTAATATCCATTATAAAAAATTATTCTATATTATTTTGTCGTTTTTTAAGTTCCTCCTGCACTTTAATAGCAGTATCAAAATCCTCTTCACTTACAGAATATTCCAATAATTCTTCCAATAATTCTATGTCCAGATCTTTTATGTTAATATCTTTATAATGCTCCATTATATTCTCTTCATTCCCTATTTTTTTCTCATCGTCAAGTCCAAAATCTTGTTCTTCCTCTTCGGATTTACTAATGTTCAATAAAACACCTGCCTCATCTACTACATGTGGAGTCGCATAGATGGGCGCATTAAAACGAACCGCCAATGCCACGGCATCGGAAGTGCGAGCATCTATCACTAGTTCTTCTTTTGTTTCTCTATGTTTAAAATATATATATGAATGAAATACACCCTCTACAATTTTATAAATAACCACTGAAACTAAAGAATATTTCGCCGTGGAAACGAATCGTGCAAATAAATCGTGCGTCAAAGGACGAGATATTTGCAAATCTTTATTTAACCCCAACGAAATAGCCTGAGCCTCGTAATTACCTATCACTATCGGGAGTTTCAGAGTAGAAATCTCATCCTCCAACAACAATATATACGAATTTGTGATAGTCTGGCTGTAAGAAATTCCTCTAATTATCAATTTTCTATAATCCATAGGGCAAAAATAAAATTTTTTCCACAATAAAAAAATATTTCACTCCAAAATACCGCAATAAAACGATAAAAGCGATAAATCATTATTGATTTACCGCATTTTAACCTATTATGATTTTTTCACAAATTCTGATTTTAGAGACATCGCCCCAAATCCATCAATTTTACAATCAATATTATGATCACTATCAGGTCTCAGTCTAATATTTTTCACTTTTGTACCCGCTTTGATTGGTTTCGGAGCACCTTTTACAGGTAAATCCTTGATGACCACAACAGAATCTCCGTCTTTAAGTTCATTTCCATTGGAATCTAACACCTTATCCTCATTGACCAATTCCTCAGGGTCCCATTCATTGAAACATTGAGAACAAACCATCAAATTATCCTGCTCGTAAGTGTATTCGGAGCCACATTTCGGACATAATACAATATCACTCATATCTTTTTCTTAAAATTTAATGCAAAAATACAAAAAATCTATCAAATCACGATTCTAAATTGATATTTAGTATTTTAATAAAATGTATTTTACTCTATTAAAACTTGGATTTTAATTGAATAGCGGTGAGTACTTTTTTCGTATATCGCGGAAAATCAGCATTTTGTATCCAACCAAAATAACCAATATCTTTTTTAAAGACATCCACTACGCGTTGCCCCTTGTATTTCCCAAAATTGAAAACTTCCACACCCTCGCTATCATAGATAATATTTCCTGCCAAATCAGCAAATTTGCTATGATAAGAAAACTCACTAAGAGCATCCACATTATCACCAAGTTCTTGATATTTACCTACTTGAGCATCTATGATTTCAAATGTTGCGTGGGTATCTGCCTCCGCCGAGTGAGCATTCTCCAAAGTCTTATCACAATAAAACTTATATGCTGCACTGAGGTTTCTTGGCTCCATTTTGTGATAAATAACTTGAGCATCTATAAGTCTAATTTTTGACAAATCAAAATCAACACCGACCCTCAAAAGTTCCTCTGCCAAGAGTGGAACATCAAAACGATTGGAATTAAATCCGCCCAAATCTGCCCCTGCCAACATCTGCATAATTTGCGGAGCAATGTCTTTTAAACTTGGTTTATCGGCTACATCCTCATCAGTGATATTATGTACTTCACTTGCCTTTGCAGGAATTGGTATCCCTGGATTTATGAGCCACGTTTTGGACTCTCGACTTCCATCTGGATTAACTTTTAAGATACAAATTTCCACAATTCTATCCTTAGAAACATCTGTCCCCGTGGTCTCTAAATCAAATATACACAATGGTTTATGTAATTTTAAATTCATTCTTTGTTTATTTTTATAATTTTATTTTAACTGCTTTTGAAAGACAATAGAAACGAGAATATAATACACAATAACCGACGGAATCCCTACAATACCTCCAAAAATTAATATGAATACGCTACCAACCAAGAGAGCTATTTTAGGATAATTATCTGCTAATTTCATTGATTTAAATTTCATTGCTATCATCTTGATTGGACTGATTAATAACCACGAAAGGAATACCGTAAGCCCTATCAAAATCCAAATATTATTTACCAAAAACTCAAAACTTTTCCCACTTTGATAGGCGTAATACAACCCAAAAATCAGTATCGTATTGCTCGGCGTATTCAATCCCTTGAAATAATATTTTTGCTCGGTATCAATATTAAAAATGGCTAATCTCACGCAAGAAAAAATCGTAATAAGCAATCCTAAATATTTTACACCATCATAACTATATCCTTGTAATTCAAGCATTTTATACATTGTAAGTCCTGGTAAAAGCCCAAAACTCACCATATCAGCTAAGGAATCCAACTGAATCCCCATCTCAGAATTCGCCTTCATTGCTCGGGCTATAAACCCATCGAAGAAATCCAAAATAAGTGAAATAATAATACATATCGCTGTAATTTCATAATTTCCTAAAATCAATTGTATCGAACCTACACACCCCGAAAAGAGGTTTCCTAGTGTGAATACATTTGCTATATTTTTCTTTATAAAATCCATAATACCTATTTTTTCATATTTGTGCTATCACTCACGAGTATAAAAATATCCTCATTTGATTTTTTCATAAAATAATTTTCTCTTGCAAATCTCTCTTTCTCTTCTTTATTTTTCATTAATTTATTATAGAAATTATTATTTTTTTCGTATTCACTCTTATAATATTCTAATTGCTGTTCGTATCTATTTATTTCGGAATTCAAGTCCAAAATTACCAAGACGCTACCATTATCAATGAAAACAATCCACACTAAAAAAATTACAAGGGTAATAACATATTTATGATTATTAAATACACTATTCAATCGATTTTCCTTATTAAAAGTATTGCTCATTACTTACTATATTGTTTCAATGTTTCATTAATCACCGTAGAGAGCATATCGATTGCAGCCGTATTATAGGCACCATTTTCAAATTTCATATTTGGGATAATTATATCTGCTTCATTTTTAGATGGTTCTATAAATTCTTGGTGCATTGGTTTCAAGGTCATACGATACCTATGTAGCACTTCCTCCAAATCTCTACCACGCTCTTGTATATCTCTTCGGATTCTTCGGATGAGTCGCTCATCTGCATCAGCATGAACAAATATTTTCAAGCCAAATTCCTTCAAAAGTTCCTTATTAGTAAGTACCAAAATTCCCTCTACTATGAGTACTTTTTTAGGCTCTATTCTCACCTTATCTCCTGTTCTTGAATGGGTTACAAAACTATATACGGGTTGCTCTATCGACTCACCATTCTTCAGTTTTCTGATGTGTTCTGTAAGCAACTCAAAATCTATAGCCTTTGGGTGATCATAATTCAGACCTTCTCTTTCTGCAAAAGATAAATGTTGATTATCATGATAATAATTATCCTGAGATAGCAAATTAACTCCCTCAGCATCAAGTTTTTGCAAGATTCTATTCACTACTGTTGTTTTCCCCGAGCCAGTCCCCCCAGCAATTCCTATTACAAGCATTTTTCTTATTTTTTTATTTAAATTTATTATTTTTCTGCTAAAACTATTTGAATATTTCTAAATGTATTCGGCAATACTTTCTTGATAATTTCCTCCTCGCACAACCATTGAACATCTGTTATTCCCTCCTCAACCTGCGGAATCGGCGTAGCATTACCATCATAATCCATATCGAACCAGTGGACGATTTTCAGTACCTTTCCACCCTCTCGCTCTTTATATATATGATAAGTTTTCATAATGAAATGATTTATCTTCACATTGCTCAATCGGGTTTCCTCCTCCACTTCCCGAACTGCTGCCGTCTCGTAAGTTTCCCCCTGTTCTATTTTCCCTTTTGGCAAATCCCAACGTCCTAACCGACGAATAAATACTATCTTCTGCTCGGTATTCTTCACTACACCACCTGCTCCCTCTACAATTTTGAAAATATTTTTAAATCTTTCCCAAATAAAATCAATATCATCTCCATAAATATTAACTGATTGAATACTAGTATTTTCTAAAATATGCAATCCCACCTCCAAGCAGTGTTCTCCCTCAAAAAGTATCTGCTTATCCGCATTTTCTGGGTAGCGACTAAGAGATATTTTTTTCTCATTAATAAAAACTTTATACATTTGTAGAAATTTAATTTTACAAAAGTATAAAAAAATGATTTTAGAAGGAAGAAAAATTATCGTAAATAAATCATCAGTAGGATTGAAAGAAATGCTAAACCGCCCAAAAGACTACCAAAACTTAATGCCTGAAAATCTACAAAAGTTTGAAACTACGGAAAATGGCTTCAAATTTAGTCTAAGCGGTATGCCCGAAATCGGCCTTATTATTGAGGAAGTATCCTCAAACCAAGTAGTGCTAAAATCAGACTCTGCCAACCTACAGTTTGCATTAAAAGGTCTATTATCTCCTATCAGTGAACAGAAAACCGAAGTACAGTTAGTGTTTGAGGGGAAATTCAATCCGTTCATAAAAATGATGGTAGAAAAACCATTAAAAAACTTCATTGACCAACTAACAAACAAAATAGAACAATTATAACTAAATTTTTATCACTGATAATCAATATTTTTAGACATTAGATTATATTTTTTTACTATAAAATTTGCAGGTTATAAAAATAGTCGTATATTTGCACTCGTAAAACGACAGATGATCCGGTAGTTCAGTTGGTTAGAATGCCGCCCTGTCACGGCGGAGGTCGCGGGTTCGAGTCCCGTCCGGATCGCAAAAGAGTATCAAATTTTTGATACTCTTTTTTTTTGATTTTTTTTGTTATTATAAATATAAATATTCAAATATTATTCCTTATTTTTGCCAAAATCTTTTCAATGAAAAAAAATCCATCTACAATCGGTTTTATTGTTTCAGTACTGATGTTCATTGTGGCATTTGGGATTTATTTTTTATTTTTAGCAAAGAAAAATGAATATTTAGTCGATAATCCCACGAATAAGACTTATTATTTCAAAATAAATAATGGTAAAGAAATGACGATTGCGAGCGGACAATTTATAAAAGTAGATTTGCATAAAGGACAGAATAAAATACAAGTTTTTGATGATAATAAAAAACTTTTGTATGATTCTACTTTTCAAGTAAATAAAATCCGTGGATTACTAAATATTTCACATTCTGATTATTACATTAATAAGCAATATTATGGCTACGGAGTAGATATTAAGAAAGACTCTCTACTGTCTGCATTGGGACAAATAGAGATTGATGGAAAAAAATATTATGGCGGAGCAAAGCACTTTAACAGACTCTATACCGAAGATTTTTATTATAATGTGGATGAAAACTATGATAAAATCATCAAAAATATTGACAAAGTAGAGACGCGAGTAAAGATTTTTAGGAAAGAAGATTATCTCAATTATTATAAAGAATATTATAATTTTTAGTTTTGAAACAAGTAGTAAAACCTTACAATCAGGAAGAAAGTAAAAAGACCCAAGTGGAGGATATGTTTGATAATATCGCTCCAAAGTATGATTTCTTAAACCGACTTTTGTCTATGAAAGTAGATGTTAGTTGGAGGAATAAATTGGTAAAAATGCTAAAAAAAGACGAACCTAAATTGGTTCTCGATGTAGCTACAGGGACAGGAGATTTGGCAATAACAATCCAAAGAGGAACTAATGCCAAAATTATAGGTTTCGACCTATCCCAGCAGATGCTAAATGTTGGCATTGAGAAAGTAAAAAAACTCAACCTACAAGACAAAATAGAAATGATGAAGGGCGATGCGGAAAATTTACCCTTTGAGGATAATAAATTTGATGCTGTTTCCGTTGCTTTTGGTGTAAGAAATTTTGAAAATTTGGAGAAAGGCCTATCCGAACTAAGGAGAGTTGTAAAGGATAACAGCTCTGTATATATTTTGGAATTCTCTAAAGTAGAGGGTTTTATGAGACCATTCTATATGTTTTATTCCAAATATATTTTACCAAAAATCGGCAAACTAATTTCTAAGGATAGTAGTGCCTATACCTATCTCCCAGACTCTATCGAGGCATTCCCTTTTGGAGAAAATATGAAAAATATTCTGCTTGGAGTGGGGTATAAATCTGTGAGTTACAAAAAATTAACTTTCGGAATCGCTACAATCTATAAAGCAACGAAATAACATATGAAGCAAAACATCATTTTGTCGGTGGCATTAAGTATTTTAGGTATGAACATCACTAATGCCCAGTTCCGAACCAGAGACCGAATGGATAGATTAGAATCATTTGATAACCAAAGATTTAGCTGGGGATTTTTCCTATCAGGAAATAATTTTGACTATAAACTCAACCTTGACCCCACGAATGGAATGAGCCAAAACAAACAACGAAATTTGATTCATTCTGAATCTTCCACAGGGTTTGGAACGGGACTTATCGGGAAAATGAGAATTAACGATTTTTTAGATTTGAGAGTAGAACCAGGTCTACATTTCGTAGAAAGGAAAGTTGTTTTTGACAAGATGAATGATTTCTTGCTGGTAGACGCCTTTAGTGACACGGCTATTGCAACACCTCAAAACTTCAATACAGATAGAGTTCGCTCGGTGAAATCTACCTACTTAGATATTCCTATTTTGTTAGAATTTCATATGGATAGATGGTATAACTCTCGTCCGTATATCGCAGGAGGTGTTAATTATTTAACCAATTTACAGAGTAACGAAAATGCCGATGAAGACAACTCACAAGGTGTTTTCCGAACTACAACCCACAATTTTGCTTGGACGGCAGAGTTAGGGTTACAATTTTATTTCAATAGATTCAAACTAACACCTGCCATCCGAGGAACTTTTTTCGTGAATAATGAATTAGTAAAAGACAACCCAAATACACCTCCTTATTGGGCAGGAGGAATAACAACAGCTCAAACGCGAGCTTTTATGTTTGTTTTAAAATTTGAATAATTTTATTATTTTTTCACAACAAAAACATTAATTATTTATCAAATAAAAAAAATGAGTTTAAACGATACCATTTGTGCATTAGCAACAGCCAATGGAACGGGAGCTATAGGTATTATCAGAGTTTCGGGGAATGATTCTTTTAAGATTGTAAATGAAATTTTCAAAGGGAAAAATATTGAGAATGTCCCCTCTCACACTCTACACTACGGTTGGGTTTATGATATGCAAAATGGTAAAAAAGAACTCATTGATGAAGTAATGCTATCGGTATTCCACGCTCCGAAGACCTTTACTACCGAAAATTCTGTGGAAATTTCGTTCCACGGCTCTCCTTATATTGGCAAGAAAATTTTAGAAATTTTGATAAAAAATGGAGCTAGGATGGCTAAAGCTGGGGAATTTACAATGCGTGCCTTTATGAATGGACGGATAGATTTGTCACAAGCGGAATCCATAGCTGATTTGATAGCCTCAGAAAATGAAGCATCTCGAAAAGTTGCTGTAAATCAACTAAAAGGCGGTATTTCAAATGAAATTGCTATCCTCCGAAATGATATGCTTAACTTCGTTTCGCTGATAGAATTAGAGCTAGATTTTGCCGAAGAAGATGTAGAATTTGCCGACCGAACTGCCCTACTTAATTTACTTAACACACTGAAAACAAAACTATTAAACTTAATAAATAGTTTTCAGTATGGTAATGCAATAAAAAATGGTATAGAAGTGGCAATCGTTGGTAAGCCAAACGCGGGAAAATCTACTCTGCTAAATGCCCTTTTGAAGGAAGAAAGAGCCATTGTAAGTAATATTGCGGGGACTACTCGCGATACGATTGAGGAAGTTCTGAATATCGATGGAACAGCATTCCGATTCGTTGATACAGCAGGAATTCGTGAGACTACCGATGAAATTGAAGAAATTGGTGTAAAGAAAGCGAAAGAAAAAATCACCTCAGCAAAAATATTGCTTTACTTATATGACGAAATAGACTCCAAACCTGATGAAGTAATTAATTTTGTAAAGGATATATATCGTAAAGATTTAAAAATCATCCTATTAAATAACAAAATTGATTTAACAAATTCTTCTGAAAAATTAAATTTTCAAAAGGAAATACATTCCGCATTGGTACCTGAATATACGACTGATATTCTCGGTATTTCGGCAAAAAACCAAATCAATATAGAGACAATAAAACAAAAATTATCCGATTTTGTAAAAAATATTAAGTCGGAAGAGAGTAATGCTATTATCACCAACCAACGCCACTACGAGGCTCTCCAAAAGTCCCTCACTGCTGTTGAGCGTGTAGAGGAGGCTATAATCCATAGAATCCATACCGAACTTTTGGCATATGAACTTCGCATTGCTTTGGAACATCTTGGAGAAATTTCTGGTGAATTCACCAACGATGAAGTTTTAGGAAATATTTTTAGCAAATTCTGTATAGGTAAATAATCTCTGTTTTTACAAAGGATTGATAATGAGGTTTTTGTCTTTATAAAATACTATTTTACAATGAATTATCATTAAAATTTTTGATACTTCTTGATACTTTTTGTTGTTTTTTGATACTTTTTTAGGGTACGATTTGGGTTACAGTGTTGTCTCCAAGTGAGTTTTTTTGAGACTTTTAGGGTGACGATGGAGAAATTATTACTGACAAATACTGCTAAATAATGGTAAATACTGTTAATTACTGGGAGAAATTATTAACATACAATAAAACGGAAAGTGTAAAATGAGTAGTAACATTAGGATAAATAGGATATGTAAATATTGTGGAGAAGTGTTTGTAGCTAAGACATTTAAGACTCAATTTTGTTCTCATAGTTGTAATTCAAAAGATTATAAGAAAAGAGAAAAAATTAGGAGAATGGAGGAGTTCAAAGAAGAATACAAAAGTGATTTGAAAAATAGTAAATCACAGAGTATGAATATGGAGGAACTCAAATCTAAAATCTATTTGAGTATAGCAGAAGTCTGTTTGTTGGTAGGAATGAGTGATTCTACTATCAGGAAGTTTGTAAAGGAGGGAAGACTAAAAACAATAAGATTAGGTAAAAAATATTTGATTTTAAAATCTCAGATAGAAAATTTGATGTATTGATTTGGAGAACATTGTTTATTTGAAGATAGTGCAAATTAAATTCAAAAAATGAGTATTTACATCAGATAAAAAAAATAATAGTTAAAATCGTTTGAAAAATCGTTCAACACTCTTTCTATTATTTTTATTAAAATATTTTGGTCTTTCTCTATTCTAATTCATAGATGAATATTAAAAAAATAAAAATAGTAGATTCCTTATAATTATAAGTTATACAAAATTATATGTTATATTATTATATTATAATTATAATGTTATAAAATATAAAAATATATTATATAGACAAATAAATTTAAATAAAAATTAAATAAAAAATAAAAGAATAAGGTCAATAGATAAAAAAGGTCAGAAGTAGTAAAGAAAGAAGTAGTCAGTAGTCAAAAAGAGAAGTAAATAATAAGAGAAAAAGAGAAAAAGCCCGAAAAAGGTAGTTTTTAGAGGGAGGGGGAATTAAGAATCTATAAAAAGACAACCTCTCAGTTCTCTTTTTATAGATTTTTGATTTAGAGGAGGTGGAAAAAACGGAAAGTAGTTGGTTTTATGTGAAAAATTAAGATATTTACAGTCTAAACTTTGAGGAGGTCGAAATCCTTAATTATTACTTTTTGTAAGTAATGGAAGTCCAAACTTTTTTAGGTTTGGATTTTTTTTGTTTAAAGTTAAATTAAAAGAGATTTAAAATAATGATAAATAGTGGAAATATAAAAATGAAAAGTAGTAATACCCTTTGAATAAGGTGTTGTCTGTTGTCTTGTGTCCCTGATTAGGAGGAATGTTACATCATCAAAAAAATAGAAAGATGAAAGTATATTTAAGACAGAGAAAAGGACAGTTGAGTAATAGTAATAAACAAAAAGGGAGAGTAAGAATGAACACTTTTTACTTGAAATATTATAATGAATATACAAAAGAAAGTACTTACGAAAGTTTAAAATTACAGATATATGATAAACCTAAAAATCAGAATGAGAGGGATTACAATAGGGATACTATGAGATTGGCAGAAGCTGTGAAGAGTGAAAAAGTATTGGAAATACAAAATGGGAGGTTTGGGTTTGTAAGTAGTAATAATGGAAAGATAGGATTTTTGGGGTATTTTGAACAAATGGTAATGAAAAAATATGATGTGAATGGGACTTATGGAAATTGGAAAAGTACATTGAAACACTTGAAAACATATTGTAATGGTAGAGAATTGTCTATATCTAAGGTAGATGAACAGTTTTTAGAAGGGTTTAAGAATTATCTTTTGAATGAGAAAATATCAGATAGAGGAACGAAATTGTCTCAGAATACAGCGTTGTCATATTTCAATAAAGTAAGAGCGACACTGAAAGAGGCTCATAGAAATAAATTGATATCAGATAATCCAATGAATAGAGTAAAAACAATAAAAGAGGAGGAGACTAATAGACAATATTTGACTTTGGAAGAAATACAGAAATTAAATTACGCAGGGATATGATAAACGGACAAATAGGTAATCTTACTGACGAAGCCTTAAAATTAGAATTACAGTCTATTCAGTATGAAATCTATTCAGATAAGAAAGTGAAGGTTGTCAGCAAAGAAGCTATCAAAAAGCTCTTAGGTAGAAGCCCTGACTATGCAGATAGTTTAGCCTATACAAATTGGGTAAAGACTTATAGAGGGGGAATAAAATGGTATATGCCTATCAGTGGGGGATTATAATTATTGTAGTGTTTTATTTATAATTTATTTTTTTGAGCTTTTTCTTGTGAATTTAAAATTATATTATTACATTTGCACAGTTAAAATATTATATTATATTATGAATTTACTAAAAGTAAAAGAAATACTTAGAGATAAAGGTATGACTATAAATGATTTAGCAAATGTTATGGGTATAAATAGAGTTACATTAAGCAATATCATTAATGGAAATCCTACCTTAGAAACATTACAAAAAATAGCTAATAGCTTAGGTGTCAAAATAACTGAACTATTTATGGAAGTAAGTGAAAATAAATATTCTATCTCAAAAAATGAATTTGGAAATCATTATAGCTATAATGATGAAAACATTTTTCTAAATGCTTTTTTACCGCATTTAACAAGAAATCAGATTGGCAGTTTTTCGTTAGATATAAAACGAAAAGAGTTTTCTATAGTGCCAAATCACTCAGAAATTTGTGAACTCGTATCATCGGAGGAGAGCGTTGAAGAAATGGTTTTTAAAGGAAACTCAAACGGTCAAGTTTTGGTGAAATTATTTTCGTCTTTTACATCATTGACTTTACCTGAGTATCGTAGTTTTTGTGAAGCATTAAAAATATTTGTATATTTTCACAAACAGTGTGAAGATGAAATAGCCTCTCTTTTAGGAGCTTCTAATTTTAAAAAAGAAAACTATAATAGTGATTACTATTTGTTAGGTACAATAAATAGAACTATTTGGGATAAATTGATAGCTCTTACTAAAGTATATGACTTAGATAGTGATAAAGATGAGTTGGGGAAATATAATCATACAGGATATGATATAATAATGTATAATTTAGAGATTGAAAGAAATTACAATATAAAAATGTGGATTTCTCCTATAGAGCATTTATCTACAGATAAAGAAGTTATGATTGGTTGGAAAATACCAAGAGATTTTAATAGGAAACTAATAGTAGAAAATTTAATTTTCAATGCTCAAGAGTCTTATGATTTTCTCTATGGTACGATGATACCAAAGGCGATAGATTTGTAGAAAATTCAGGGCTATATAGTTATATTTGTAATTTCTATAATATTCCTTTTTTAGGATTTGGATATAATGTGGACTACAATAAAATATTCTCAGAAGCATTAGATTTTTTAAATAATATCCCTTCTAGAGATTTTGAATATGCTTTTGATTACATATATAGGGATAAAACCCAATAATTTAGATGGTACAGAGGAGATTATAGAAATCATTGATGATAAAACGATTAGTACAGCAGGTTGTATTTTTGTAAAACAGTAAAAAAATAATATTATGTGGAGTACAAAGAGTATTGATTTTGAAACTATTAAGAATGATAGTCAAAAAGTGGAAAAAGACAAATATATGGATATCTATCCTATATTTTTAGACTTCTTTAAGGATAGAGAATTAGATAGAGAGACCATTATTTTAGGAATATCATTGGTGTATAGCTGGATGCCTACTATACCTAAAATAGATATTCAAAATATTGATAAAGTAGTAGATATAATTAAGAAAGATGAAATTACAGCTTCGGATTTGGAGGTATTGTCTAAATGTTTTAATAATTCGATAGTTGGAACTTCTAAGCTATTACATTTTATTTATCCAGATAAATATCCGATTTGGGATAGTAATGTTTGTAAATATTTTATTGATGGAGAACCATTTTCATATAGAGTAAATAAAGTGAGTAATTACTTAAAATACATTGATTTTTGTAATGGTTTGATTGAAAATAATAAAGAAGGAATAGCAGAAATACAAAAGGAATTTATAACTGAATTTGGTCTTGAAATTAGTAAAATGAGGACTTTGGAATTGATATTTTTTCAAGTAGGGAAAAATAAAGAAGTTGTCCAAATGATTACATCAAAAGAATATAGATAAATGAATATAGAGGAAAAATCAGATATATCTACACAGAAAGAGATATTAGAGAAAATGCACAAATGGACAAGTCGTTCTTGGCAGCAAAGCAGGAAGGAAGCATTCTTGCAGGTCCAAAATATGAAAAAGCACTTGAATTCTTTATCAGAAGAAGAAGCTCACAAATTGATGTTAGAGCAAACTCAAAGGATATTGAAAGAGAAGAATTCATAAAATATTGTAAAGAAAATGGATTGTGGAAAAACTGTTTTGGATAGATATTCAAAGCAGTTTTATTTTTGGAACCCAAGTGAGAAAAGTGATACTTTTGTGGTTTAGATTACAGAATGGGAGACGACCTATTTCTAATACACTTAAAATAGGGAGGATTATATTTTCTGTATTGGGAAATAGATTTTAATTTATCATCAAAATATCTGTATCTCAACTTTAATGACAAAAAATACGATAAAGATGTAAAATACTATAGAAATGATAAGTCTGTAGATATGACGCCGTATTCGTACTACATCATTAAAAACAGCAATTTTTTAACCGAACTTTATGCCATTCCAGAGCTGATAGATTATAAAAATATACCCTAAACTTGCAGAATTTGAGAAATTGTGCAAAGTACGACTTTCAAAGTTCAGAGGAATACCTAAACTCATACTCTTTAAAGAGTGTGAGTTTAGGTATAATTACAGAAACAAAAATTTAGATTTAATTTTGCTTAAAGAATTTAGTTTTAATCCTTTAAAGTTATCTTGAACTTATTAAAATGAATAGAAAACATAAACAATTATCAGTTACAAAATTAATGGCAGATTATCAATCACAAAATATTTTCTTCTAATTCGTCCAAAATAGCAAAAATATGCTCAATTTTCTCTACAATTCGGTGCTGTTCTGCAAGTGGTGAGAGGAAAATTAGCAAATCATTAAATAATTTTTTATCTATAAGTTATTAAAAGATAAAATTGAACCACAAGTTAAAGATGCCAATATTGAGCTAGATTCATACATTATTTCTAATACATCTTACTTAGATGTCAATTGGAAAGAGGATATAGATATAAAAGATTTTAATAAAAATCATGTTTATTTCCAAAAAGATAATGCAGAAGATTATATAGAGAAAATTTTGGTTAAAAAAAACTTTAATTATGTCAGAAAATTATAAAAATTTTAAACATCTATTAGAGTATTTTGTAACTCATCTTGAATATTGTCAAACAAGAAAAAGTAAAGACAACTCATATAGAGCCGTCTTTATTTATAATGTAACCATCTGTAAAGTATGCTGGGATATTTGTTCGAGTAAGACAATTTTCCCATCATAAAAATGAGAAAGATTCTCCATATCTGCATTCCTCACGGTGAATAGCGAGACTTCTTTCGTTATCTCTGTATTAAAAATTTTGGATAACTCGTCATTAAGCTCCTCCAAATGATGATATTTATCCTCTAAACAAAGTGCTAATGATATAGCAGAATTTTGCATCAATGAAATTTTAATTTTATACTTTGCCAATAGAGAAAAAATCAAGCTAAGATGCTCCTCTGCAACGAATGAAAAATCCTTAGTGGCTATTTTCAGTAAAATTTGGTTATCCTTTAAGATATAAGATTCTACACTTTGGTTTTCGGCAGAGTTCCCAACTTTCGTTCCCGCCTTTTCAGGTTCTACGAATGATTTTACGAAAAAAGGAATATTTTTTCGTTTCAGTGGTTGCAAAGTTTTTGGGTGAATTACACTTGCCCCATAATATGCCATTTCTATCGCCTCTTCATAGGAGATATTATGCAATAGTGAAACATCTTCAAACACACGTGGGTCACCCGTCATCACACCTGGCACATCTTTCCAAATAGTCATTGCGGATGCCGAAAGGCAATATGCAAATATCGCTGCCGAATAATCCGAACCTTCTCGCCCCAGCGTAGTTGTAAAATTATTTTCATCAGAACCTATAAACCCCTGAGTAACAAAAGATTCTCCACATTCAATATTTTCTTTTATATTCTGCTCTGTTACTTCCCAATTTACCATACCCTCACGATAAGTATTATCTGTTTTTATATAATCGCGAGCATCTATCCATTGATTAGGGAATCCTCTCTCATTAAGAAACATACTAAGAATTTTGGAAGAAATAAGCTCACCACAGCTCACCACTTGGTCATAAACGAAGTTATAATTTGGAGATTTATTCCTTCTCAAAAAAGAATCTATATCATCAAAAAATAGAGAAATCTCCTCATATACCGAGTGTTCCTTTGGGAATAATCCGTGAGCTATATCAATATGATTTTGCTTTATAGATTCTATTTCCGACTGATAATCTTCCTTTGCAAAGTATTTTTGGACTACTCTTTCCAAGGCGTTTGTAGTTTTCCCCATTGCGGAAACCACTAAAAGGCATTCACTAAATCCTTGTGAGGACAAAACTTTCTCCACATTCCTCAAGCTTTCAGCATCTTTCACTGATGCTCCTCCAAATTTAAAAACTTTCATTGGCATTCATTTTTATATTACACCGCAACAGGAGCTTTTATACTTGGATGCGGGGCATAATTTTCTAATATAAAATCCTCAAAATCAAAATCAAAAATATTCTTAATTTCTGGATTTAATCTCATTATTGGTAGTGGTTTCGGTTCTCTGGAAAGTTGTTTTTCTACCTGCTCAAAATGGTTATTATAGATATGCAAATCTCCAAAAGTATGCACAAACTCCCCTACCTCCAAATCACAAACTTGGGCAACCATCATCAATAATAAAGCGTAACTGGCTATATTAAAAGGTACTCCAAGAAAAGCATCGGCACTTCTTTGGTAGAGTTGCAAAGATAATTTCCCATCCGCTACATAAAATTGAAACATCGTATGACACGGAGCTAATGCCATATTGGGAATTTCCGCAGTATTCCAAGCTGATACAATAAGTCTCCTACTATCTGGATTAGTTTTTATTTGGTCTATAACCTCTGATATTTGGTCTATTGTCTTATTATCAGCACCTTTCCAATTTCGCCATTGAGAGCCATATATCACTCCTAAGTCGCCATTTTCATCTGCCCATTCGTCCCAAATCGTTACTCCATTTTCGTTGAGGTATTTTATATTAGTATCACCTTTTAGGAACCATAAGAGTTCGTATATTACAGATTTTATGTGTATTTTTTTCGTTGTGAGAAGTGGAAAACCATCTGCAAGATTAAATCTCATTTGGTAACCGAAAATACTCCTCGTGCCCGTACCTGTGCGGTCGGTCTTTTCTGTTCCGTGTTCTTTAATATATTTTAAAAGATTTAAATAAGTATTCATTTTCAAAGTTGATGCAGGTTCGAGTGCAAATATACAGAATTAATTTTTGGTAAAAAGATTTCTTTTTGATAAAAAATAGTACTTTTGTAAAATTTCTAAAATAAAAAATGAATAAATTATCCGACAGAATAAATAGACTCAACTATTCGCAAACCTTCGTAATGAGCAATAAAGCACGAGAGATGAAGGCAAAAGGTATTGATGTAATAAGCCTCACTTTGGGGGAACCCGATTTTGATGTACCTGCGAATGTCAAGGAAGCAGCCATCACGGCAATACACGAAAATTATAGTCACTACTCCCCTATCCCTGGTTTTATGGAACTTCGCGAGGCCGTAAGTAGAAAACTCAAACGAGACAATGGTTTAGATTATCAACCAACACAAATCTGTATTTCCAACGGCGGTAAGCAGTCCATTATTAATATTCTTTTAGCTCTACTGAACGATGGTGATGAGGTTATTTTACCCGTACCATATTGGGTAAGCTATGCCGAAATGACCAAATTGGCGGGTGGGGTACCTATCTTCATTAAAACCTCCTACGAGACAGAATTTAAGATTACTGCCGAACAATTAGAAAAGGCCATTACTCCAAAAACAAAAATCCTACTCTACTCCTCTCCTTGCAACCCTTCGGGAAGTTATTACACTAAGGAAGAGTTAGTAGCAATCGCAAAAGTAATTGAGAAAAACCCGCAAATAACGGTGATTTCCGATGAGATTTACGAATTTCTCAACTACGAAGAAAAACACATCTCCATCGTAAATGCCTATCCTAATATTTATGAACAAGTGGCCATTGTAAATGGTATGTCCAAAGGATACGCTATGACGGGGTGGCGTATCGGCTATTCCGCATGTCCAGAATGGCTAGCAAAGGGCTGTGACAAGATACAAGGACAACTCACCAGCGGAGCTAATACCATCGCCCAAAGAGCTGCAATTGAGGCTCTTAATACCGACCCAAAAGAATATCAATATATGGTGGATAGCTTTAAAAAAAGACGAGATATTACCTATAATTTATTAAAAGATATTAAGGGATTTAAGGCTTCGCTTCCGAAATCAGCATTTTATTTCTTTGTGGATATTTCGTATTATTTAGGCAAGCATCTAAATGGTGTTTTAATAAAGGATTCCGACGATTTAGCAATGTATCTATTAGAAAATGCCTATGTGGCATCAGTGGGTGGAACATCTTTCGGTGCAAAGGAATGTATTCGATTCTCGTATGCTACGGCCGAAAAAGACTTAATTGAGGCTATGAAACGCATCAAGGAATGCTTAGATAAAGTAATAATATCATAAATTTTGCCTCGCAATTGTATTTTAATCATATTTTTTAGTTTAAAATTATTACCTTTGTACATATTTTATTTGGTAAGAAATGGAAGAAGAAAAAAAATCACTGAATTTTATTGAACAAATTATAGAAAATGATTTAGAAAATGGACTCCCAAAGGATAAGCTCCGTTTTCGTTTCCCACCTGAACCCAACGGATATCTGCATATTGGACATACGAAGGCTATCTGTATCAATTTCGGATTAGGTGAAAAATACAATGCACCCGTGAATCTCCGTTTTGATGATACCAACCCTGAAAAGGAAGAGCAAGAATTCGTAGATTCTATTAGAAGAGATGTCGAATGGCTTGGTTTCAAATGGGATAAAGAAGTATACGCATCCGACTATTTTCAGCAACTCTATGATTGGGCAGTACAAATGATAAAAGATGGAAAAGCCTATATAGACGAACAACCCTCCGAAATCATTACCGAACAAAGAAAAAATCCTGCCGAAGCAGGTATAGAATCACCATACAGAAACCGCCCCGCTGAGGAAAGTTTAGCTCTATTCGAGCAAATGAAAAATGGCGAATTTGAGGAAGGAACAATGTCCCTCCGTGCTAAAATAGATATGGCCTCACCAAATATGAATATGAGAGACCCTGTGATGTATAGAATCCTGAAAAGACCACACCACAGAACGGGAACCGATTGGAAAATATATCCTATGTACGACTGGGCTCACGGCGAAAGCGACTATATAGAGCAAATATCCCACTCCCTCTGTTCATTAGAATTTGAAAATCACAGACCACTATACGATTGGTATCTGGACCAAGTCTATGAACCTAACAAAACACGAAACAAACAACGAGAATTCGCAAGAATGAATGTAACCTATATGATTACTTCTAAGCGAAAACTCCAAAAATTAGTAGCAGAAAAAGTCGTAATAGGATGGGACGACCCTCGAATGCCTACCATCTCCGGAATGAGACGATTGGGATATACACCTAAGGCTATAAAAAATTTCATAGAACGAGTAGGAGTAGCCAAAAGAGAAAACCTCATCAATATTCAATTATTAGAATTCTTCGTCCGTGAAGATTTGAATAAAATCTCAACAAGAGTAATGTCCGTGGTGAATCCCGTGAAATTAATCATTGAAAACTACCCAGAAAATACTGAAGAATGGCTAGAAACAGAAAACAACCCTGAAGACGAAAACGCAGGGACTCGACAAATACCTTTCAGCAGAGAACTCTATATTGAGAGAGACGACTTTATGGAAGAGGCTCCAAAAAAATTCTTCCGACTAACGCTCGGAGGAGAAGTGAGACTAAAATCTGCATACATCATCAAAGCGGAAAGGGTAGAAAAGGGCGAAAATGGAGATATAACCACCATCTACGCCACTTATGACAAAGACTCCAAGTCCGGAAGCGGTACAGAGGCTAGTATGAGAAAGGTGAAAGGAACTCTACACTGGGTATCTGCACAACACGCTCTACCTGTGGAGGTGAGAACCTACAACCGCCTATTCACTACCGAGCAACCTGATGCTGAAAAAGAAACTGATTTTATGGAATACATAAATCCAGAATCCCTACAAGTGTCGAAGGCCTTCGCTGAACCATCACTTAAAAATGCCAAAGTAGGTGACCATTATCAATTCCAAAGAATTGGATACTACACATTGGACGAAGATAGCTCAGACGAAAAACTAATCTTCAATAGAACCGTAACACTAAAAGATAGTTATAAACCTGAAAATTAACTTACTTTATAAATTAAGCAAGAATGCAAAAATAACAAATCGTTTTTCTATTAAATCACATATAATAGAGTTTATCTATTAAAATGATTGATAAAATCAAAAAAAAAAAAACGATTTTTATTTTAGGTGCCGTAACTTTGCAAAATGTTTAATTATATAAGATATGAGTAAAATAATTACATCTTTGGCATTGTTATCCATTGGAATAGTAGGGTATGCACAAGATACTCCCCCAACTGGAAGAGTGGGGATAAACACTACCACACCGAAAGGAACATTAGAGATTGCAGCACCACGAAATGATAGTAAAGGGTTATTAGATACAAAGAATAACGGTGTTGTGATACCTACTCTTACAAAAAAAGAGGTTGCAAGTCTTACTAAACCAGTGGATGGGACATTGGTATTTATTACAGATGAGGAAGAAAATGTAACAACCACTAATCAAATATCTGATATCAGTAATGTATCAGGGAATGGTTTCTATTACTATGTTGCCACAGGTGAGAATAAAGGAACTTGGGCATCATCTGGAAGTACTTATGTAAGGAATAAGAACAAAGATGTTTCTTTTGATGCTGATGCCTCTATAGTTAAGCCTCTTAGCAAAGTAAATATTATAAAATATGCCGCAAGAGCATGGGGGGATTGGATTGAAAATCTTAATACAAATATAGATTCCGAAAGATATGATATGTCAGTCCTCAGTGCCGTTCTACTTGGTGCCGAGATAGACTTTAATCATACAGGACCAGGAGAGGTACCTAAGATATCTGCTTTTACACAAGATGATAAAAAATGGCATATAAAAGCGGACTTTGATTCATTTAATACAAAAGATGGAAGAAATGGAACTTGGGTGTTTTATGTAATGGTTACTCCTAAAGGAACTATAAAATATATTGAAACAACAACTAGTGAGGGTGCTAGTAATACTCATAACATTAGCGAAGGCCTTCCGGATATATTTAAGAGGAAATAATCATATAAAACTGCTCAGATATGGGCGGTTTTTTTATATCAAATTAAATATTATAGATTTAAAGCGTAATAATAACTACAAAAAAAACTCCCAAATTAGGAGTTTTTTTATTTATCACTATGCATCTATATTGGCATATATTGCATTTTTTTCAATGAACTCTCTTCGTGGTGGTACCTCATCTCCCATCAGCATAGAGAATATTCTATCTGCCTCTACGGCATTTTCAATATTCACTTGTTTTAAGTATCTATTTTCTGGGTTTAGTGTAGTTTCCCAAAGTTGTTCATCGTTCATCTCACCGAGACCTTTGTATCGTTGTATTTCTACACCTCTTCCGTCTGGGGATAATTGCTCTAATTTTGCTTTTCTATCATTTTCGTCCCAAGCATATACTTGTGTTTTACCTTTTTTCAGTAGATATAGCGGTGGCGAAGCGATATATACATACCCTTTTTCTATAAGTTCCCTCATATATCGGAAGAAGAAAGTGAGTATCAGTGTAGCGATATGCGAACCATCTACATCGGCATCGGTCATTATCACTACTTTGTGGTATCTCAACTTTGATAGATTTAGGGCCCTTGGGTCTTCTTCTGTTCCTACGGACACTCCCAAAGCTGTGTATATATTTTTTATTTCGTCGTTATCATACACCTTATGTAGCATTGATTTCTCCACATTTAGGATTTTTCCTTTTAGTGGTAATATTGCTTGGAATTTGCTATCTCTACCTTGCTTTGCTGTTCCTCCTGCGGAGTCTCCCTCCACGAGGAATAATTCGCATTCTGCTGGGTCTTTAGAGGAGCAATCGGAGAGCTTCCCTGGTAATCCGCCACCACTCATTGGATTTTTTCTTTGCACCTGCTCTCTTGCTTTTTGAGCAGCGAGACGGGCTTTCGCAGCAAGGATTACCTTTTGCACGATAAGTTTTGCTTCAGCGGGGTTTTCCTCTAAAAAAGTAGAGAGCATCTCACTCACTACACGAGACACCGCTCCCGATACTTCGGAGTTTCCTAATTTTGTTTTAGTTTGCCCTTCAAACTGAGGCTCCATCACCTTTACAGAAACGATAGCGGTAAGTCCCTCACGGAAGTCTTCCGCTTTCACTTCAATATCTTTATCTTTACCAGTGATTACCTCATCGGCATACTTTTTGAAGGTTCTTGTCAATGCACTACGGAACCCCGTAAGGTGTGTTCCTCCCTCCCTTGTATTGATGTTATTCACATAGGAATATAAATTTTCATTGAAAGTATCGTTATAACGCATCGCTACCTCCACAGGTATTTCATCATCCTCTTTACTTTCAATATGGATAGGTTTTGCCATCAACCCTACTCTATTTCCATCAAGATACTCTACAAACTCACGGAGACCTCCTTCAGAGTGGAATGTTTCACTTCTTGGGTTTCCGTTTTCATCTAATTCTCTCTCGTCGGTCAGGGTAATGGTGATTCCTTTATTAAGGAAAGATAGTTCTCGAAGTCTTTCGGAGAGTATATCGTATTTATATACCAACTCAGTGAAGATACTTCCATCTGGTTGAAAGAATTGCTCTGTACCTCTTCTATCACTTTCTCCTACGACTTCTACGGGAGTTACAGCCTTACCTTTTTGATATTTTTGTTGATAGATTTTACCATCACGATAGACTTTTGTAGTCATATCTGTAGAAAGGGCATTCACACAAGATACCCCCACTCCGTGGAGACCACCTGACACTTTATAAGAATCTTTATCAAACTTTCCTCCTGCCCCAATTTTCGTCATTACTACTTCGAGGGCAGATTTTTGTTCTTTTTCGTGAAAATCCACTGGGATACCCCTTCCATTGTCGGATACAGAGATTGCATTCCCTTCGTGGATAGTTACTTTTATCGTATCACAATGCCCTGCAAGAGCCTCATCAATCGAGTTATCCACCACTTCGTATACCAAATGGTGAAGACCTCTTTCTCCTACATCGCCTATATACATTGAGGGACGCATTCTCACGTGTTCTATCCCCTCTAATGCCTGAATACTACTCGCCGTATATTGTTTTTCACTCATAATCTTGCTATTTACATTTAGATATTCTTATCTATTTTTATTCTTTTCAAAATATTTACAAAGTTAATTTTTTTTTCATTAATATAAAAACTTTTAACATCAAAATAACATACATTTTAGTATTTTATTTAATGATTATTATTCATTTTAGACAAAAAACTCCTTCCCTGCCATTGAAATAGCAAAGAAAGAGTCTCTCTAACTAATTTTAATTTATGAAATTATGTATTTAAGATATTACCCTAATTTTAATAAAAAGCATATCGTCTCACTCCTGCAAGATACTTAGCGAAACGAATCACTTGGTGAGTGTATCCATATTCGTTGTCATACCAAACATAGAGGGTAACATTCTTGCCATCTGCAGAGGTAAGCGTTGCAGGAGCATCAAATATAGAGCAAGCCACTGTGCCCACAATATCCGAAGATACCAACTCTGGGTTTGTAGAATATTCTATTTGCTCTACCAATTTACCCCAAAGGGATTCTTTTCTGATAACCTCTTGTACCTCTTCTGTACTTGTTGTTCTATCTAATTCGAGGTGAAGAATCGCCAAGGAACCATTCGGCACAGGAACACGGATAGCGTTAGAAGTCAGTTTTCCTGCCAACTCTGGGAGGGCTTTTGCCACAGCAGAACCTGCCCCTGTTTCTGTGATTACCATATTGATAGCGGCTGCTCGTCCTCTTCTAGATTTTTTATGCATATTATCTACCAAATTTTGGTCATTCGTATAAGAGTGGATAGTCTCGATATGTCCTTTCTTCACACCAAACTCTCTGTTCATTACTGCCAAAACTGGCGTAATAGCATTTGTTGTACAAGATGCCGCAGAGAATACAGATTCGGTATTTACATCGGCCATTTCTTCATTTACTCCCAACACAACATTCGGAACTCCTTTTCCTGGTGCGGTTAGTAATACCTGAGATGCCCCCTTGGATTGTAAGTGGCGGGAAAGAGCCTCCTTGTCACGGAAAGCTCCCGTATTATCAATAACAAGAGCATTGTTAATACCATATTTAGTATAATCTATTTCCTCTGGATTTTTTGCAGAAATAATATAAACTGTTGTTCCATTGATAATTAATGCTCCTCTCTCTACATCTACCTCTACCAATCCTTCGAAATCTCCATGAATAGAATCTTGTCTCAATAAATTAGCTCTTTTCTCTAATGTTTTAGCATTGATTTCGTCTCTAGTAACAATAGCACGGAGTCTCAACTGTTGTCCTGCCCCTGCGTGATAAATCAATTCCCTCGCCGCAAGACGCCCAATTCTACCGAAGCCATACAATACTACATCTTTCGGTTCAAATGGTTTAAATTCCTTAGCTCCCGCCAATTCCTTTTCCACAAAAGATTGCAAATCTGCTTCCTTTATTCCTTTTTCACGAACGATAATTGCTAATTTACCAATATCCACCCTTGCAGGAGATAGGTCTATGGCTTTCACAGCTTTCAAGATATCCAATGTCTCAAAAATAGACAAAGCATCACCAACGAGAGCCTTAGAATCTTGGTGGATATTAAGTATATCACTAATCTTTTTATCTACCAAACGATTTCTAAAAAGTAAAATTTCTACCGTTTTATTGAACCAAAGTTCATTTACGATTTCAATAAATTCCGAAGCAGCAACTTGCTTTCTTGTGTAATTTTGAATTTCTTGTTCAAATGTTCGATTTTCTGACATTTTTATTTTATTATATTTATTTAAATATTGGAGACAAATATAAAAATTTTTTGATAAATACTAAAATAAATCTCATAAAAAACTACGACTTATAGTAACCATTTAATTTACAAACATTTACAACATTATTACATCTTTTATTTTCGCTACCTCTTGATAAATATCTACAATCTGGTCTGCATCAGCCACTGCTGTATTCACATTCACGGCAGTATATTTTCCGTTTTTGCTGTCTCTCTCTGTGATGGTATGTTTCAATCCATCAAAAACACGAAATATTTCCGCTTGCTTTTCTTGGTCATTCGGAATAATAAACTTAAATAGGTATTCTGTCGGGAATTGATACATTTCCGTAAGTTTTTCCTTGAAATTTTTATAAAATTCCTCTAGCGAAACATTTTTATTATTTTCTAAAACATTCATTTTTTTGTATTTTTTTAACTAATAACTCATTTTAATAATATTTTTAGCATCTTGTGGAGTGATTATTCCATATTCTCCAATTTTAAGCCAACCTCTTTCGGTGAAGGCTTTTTCTACTCTTTCGGCAGTACCTTGGTAGTCTTCTGTGTATTCGGAAAGTTTTGTTTTTACACCAAGACTATGGAAAAATTCATTCATTTTCTCAATCCCACGAAGGGCTTTCTCTTCCAAAGTTCCCTCAGAAATTTCCCAAACTCTCTCTGCATATTGGGCTAATTTCCCTTTTTTCTTCTCAAAATTATATCGATAATGAGACGCACCAACTATTGCCAAAGTCTTGGCATGGTCTATACCGAAATATGCCGTCAGTTCGTGCCCCATAGCGTGTATTGCCCAGTCGGTAGGTACACCTTTCTGTAATTGTCCATTGAGAGCCATTGTACAGCACCACATAAAATTACCTGCCGAATCATAGTCAAATATCTCCGTAAGCACCTTAGGAGCGGTTTTTTGTAGGCTTATAAGGATACTCTCTGCGAATCGCTCTTGTAAATCTGCCGATGTTGGGTGAGTCATATACTGCTCCAAAGTATGGAAATAGGCATCTACTATTCCATTCACGATTTGATTTTTAGGTAAAGATTTTACTACATTTGGGTCGAGGATAGAAAAAGTTGGAAATAACCCACTACCTCCCCCACTTAACTTTTCATTGGTCTCCCTTCGAGAAATAACATATCCAGAATTCATCTCCGAGCCTGTCGCAGGAAGTGTCAATATAACCCCAAAAGGCATTGTCTCTCCCTCGTTACCACGAATTCTATTCTTCAAAATATCCCAAGAGTCCCCCTCGTAGCGGGATGCCACAGCCAAAAATTTCGTTCCATCAATCACCGAACCTCCCCCCACAGCCAAGAGGAAATCAATATCATTTTTCTTTATTATTTCTAAAGCCTCTTTCAAAACAGCATATTCTGGATTAGCAGGAATCCCCGAAAACTCCATCACAGAATGACCTTTTAGGGCATCCATCACTTGCTGATACACCCCATTTTTCTTGATACTCCCTCCTCCGTAGAGCATCAAAATTTTGGCATCCTTAGGAATCTCGTCGGATATTTTCGCAATCTCCCCTGCTCCAAAGAGGATTTTTGTAGGATTTTTTAATTCAAAATTTAGCATTGTAATTATTTTAAAACCATTCTTTACAAAAAAACTCAAACTTTATTCCAAAGGTAAAAATATTGCCATTTTGGCATAAAACCATCTTTGGCAAAGAAATTGAGATATATGAAATATAAAATTTTAAATTATGTCTGAAAATAAAGATTTACACAACGAAGAGGTTGTTTCCAACGAAGAAAACAATAATGTAGAAAACACAAACCCGACTGAAAAAGCGGAAAAAGTGGCAGAAGAAAAGACTGCAGAGGAACTTTTGACAGAAGAAAAAGACCGATATATAAGACTTTTCGCAGAGTTTGAAAATTATAAAAAACGAACTCAGAAAGAGAAAATGGAGTTTTATCAATATGCCAGCCAAGACCTGATTATATCTCTGCTTGGGGTGCTTGACGACTTTGAAAGAGCCATTAAGGAACTTGCTAAAAACGAAAATATTGAGGAACTAAAAGGTGTTGAACTCATCTATAATAAATTTAAAAACAAATTAGTTGAAAAAGGACTAAAACCTATTGAAGTAAAGACAGGTGACGAATTCAATGTAGATTATCACGAGGCAATTACCCAAATACCTGCCCCAAGTGAGGAGCTAAAAGGAAAAATTGTAGACGTGATAGAAGTAGGATATCAACTACATGACAGAGTTATACGATTTGCAAGAGTCGTTACAGGAAATTAATAATCATTAAAACGCTAACTATTGATTATTAGTAAATTACACAATTATATTTAACTTAAATTATGTCTAAACGAGATTATTATGAAGTCTTAGGAGTGTCTAAATCAGCCTCAGCAGACGAAATAAAAAAAGCCTATCGAAAGATGGCAATAAAATATCACCCTGACAAAAACCCTGGCGATAAGGAAGCAGAAGAAAAATTCAAGGAAGCAGCAGAGGCCTACGAAGTACTTTCTGATGCCAACAAAAAAGCACGATACGACCAATACGGACACGCAGGGATGGGCGGTAATAGTGGTTTCGGCGGAGGATTCGGCGGAGGAATGAATATGGAAGATATCTTCTCTCAATTTGGAGATATTTTCGGAGGTCATTTTGGTGGAGGATTCGGTGGAGGAAGAAGAACCCAGCAACAAGCAAAAGGCTCTAACCTAAGAATCCGCATAAAAATTAATCTTGAAGAAATGGTCAATGGAACATCCAAAACCATAAAAATCAAGAGAATGAAACTTGCAAATGGGGTAACTTCCAAAACATGTCCTACTTGTAACGGAACTGGTGCCCAAACACAAGTAATGGATACTATATTCGGCAGAATGCAGACACAAACAACCTGCTCCCACTGCCAAGGAACAGGAAAAATAGCCGATAAAATCCCTAATGGAGCCAACTCTCAAGGCCTAATACAAGAGGATGAAGAAGTAAAAATAGATATACCAGCAGGGGCAAGAGAGGGAATACAACTCAATGTAAGAGGTAAAGGTAACGATGCTCCTTTCGGAAATGGTGTATCAGGAGATTTACTGATAATCATCGACGAAGAAGATGACAAAACCATCAAACGAGATGGAGACAACCTCCACCAAGATTTATACATATCATTTGCAGAAGCAGCTCTCGGCACCAAAAAAGAAATCAATGTAGTAGGAGGAAAAGTGAAAATAACCATTGAGGCAGGTACTCAATCCGGAAAAATATTACGCCTCGCAGGAAAAGGTCTCCCTAGTATTGATAGTTACGGAAAAGGGGATATGTTCATCTATATAAATGTTTGGACTCCACAAAACCTAACATCCGAACAAAGAGAATTCTTTGAAAAACAGCTGGAATGTGGCGATATGAAAGCTGAACCATCAGGAAAAGAAAAATCTTTCTTTGACAAAGTACGAGATTTCTTTAGCTGAATAACAAAATTGATTAGATTATAAAAGAAAGCTCTACTACTTAGTAGAGCTTTCTTTTATACTTTATAAGATGTTATAGAATAGCGAAAGTACTATTTGTGAAGAGATATTCCAATTTTTTTAAAAAATTGTACAATATGATATTAATATATTTAATTTTTCACCATACAACTTTTTATTGAAATCTTTGCTAGAATATGTATTTTCTGAGAAGTCCTAAAAACTAAAATAAGACACTGAAAAACCAGCATCTTATTGAGATTAGTGAACGCGGAAGGAGTCGAACCCTCAACCTTCAGAGCCGTAATCTGACGCTCTATCCAATTGAGCTACGCGTCCCTAAATTTTTACTTTGCAAATATAGAAAAAATATTTTAATTTTGAACTATGAAATCAAAAATTTTTATTATTTTTTTTATTTCCAGTCTAATAAATTGCCATAAAAAAACAGAAAACACTGATTATGAAAGTACTAAAATTTCAGAAAGAATTTCCTATTCTAAGAAAAAAAATCACATAAATATCCATTCTGGAAAATTTTGGTACAAAATTCCAACTTATAAACTTCCTTTTAAGAAGGTTATTTTGCTAAACTCAAGCCTTATGGGATACTTTTTGGAAATCAATAAGGAGAAAAATATCATTGGTATCACTAGCCCCGAATATATTTTCTCGGAAAAAATAAAAAAATTAATACAACAAAACAAAATCAAAAATGTAGGAAACGAACAAAAATACAATATAGAAAAAATACTTGCCCTAAAACCTGATGTAATTTTCACAAATTATATAGAAACTTTCGAAAACACTTATTATATCCTCAAAAAAAATGGAATAGAAGTCATTTTTATCGATGAATATCTAGAACAACGGCCGTTAGACAAGGCAAAAATCCTCAAACTATTTGGAATATTACTAGGTGCAGAAGCAGAAAGTAACTACAAATTTAAATATATTGAGCAGAATTATAAAAAATTAGTATATTTAGCCTCAAAACAGAGAGAAAAGCCTGTCTCTATATCCAACGAAATGTATGGTAACCAATGGTTTATGCCTATGAATCAAACTTTTTCAGCAAGATATTTCGAAGATGCAGGCAGCAACTATATCTTAAAAAATATCAATGGAACAACCTCTATCCCTTTGACTTTTGAAGAAGTTTTGTTAAAAAGTAGAAATGCCACAATTTGGGTAAATGTCGGTGACCATAGAAATAAATGGGAATTATTAAATTTAAACCATAACTATCTGAAAATAAATGCCTTTAAAAATGGAAAAATTTATTCTATGGCAGGAGCTACAAACGAAAAAGCCAACGATATTTTCGAATCTGGGGCAGTAAGAGTGGATTTGGTGCTGAAAGACTACATCAAAATATTTCATCCTAATCTGCTCCCGAACCACCGATTATATTATATGAAAGAAGTGAAATGATTTTATTAAATAAAAAAACATACATTATGCGATTTTTATGGAAACTAATCAAAATATTATTACCTATAATAATATTATCACCTATAATATCTCTATTCTTATACAAATATTATAATCCTATAATTACAATCACTCAAATTAATGAAGCAATACATTATAATAAATTAGATAGGGAATATATTTCCTATGACGATATGGGCGACAATATAAAACTAGCAGTGATAGCCTCCGAAGACCAAAATTTTTTCTCTCATAACGGATTTGATATGAAGGCTATACAACAAGCATTGATTGACAATGAGGAAGGGAAAAAACTTCGTGGCGGTAGCACAATATCCCAACAAACTGCTAAAAATATTTTCCTTTGGCAAGGACGATCATGGATTCGCAAGGGACTAGAAGTACCTTTCACCTATGCTATTGAAAAACTTTGGGGGAAACATATAATTTTAGAAAGATACCTGAATTCTATTGAAATGGGACAAGGTGTTTTTGGTATTGAGGCTGCTTCTTTATATTATTTTGGGAAATCTGCTAAGAATTTAACAAAATCAGAAGCCGCTTGGATTGTATGTGTTCTTCCTAACCCAAAAAAATACGACCCTGATAATCCAACACCAAGACTTATCAGAAAACACAAGTGGATTTTACGACAAATGAAACACATAAAACTCACCCCAAAAGATGAGAATCAGAATGAAATACTATAATAGAAATTGGAAACTCTATTCAAAGTTTCCAATTTTTATTATTTACTACTCTTCGTCTTCGTATTGTTCCAAAAAATAAGCAAATGTAAAATTATCATATTTCTCTTCTAAATCTTCTAAAAATATCAACAATTCATCAAAAATATCCAATTGTTCCACTGACATATTTACGAATTCTATATGTAATAGTTCTACATTTTTTGATAGGTAATCTGTAAGCATATCTACAGTATCCTCCAAATTTTCTGATAAATTTAGTTTAGTCTTCAACTGATGAAAAAAATCCTCTTCATCACCAATATTAACAAAATCAATATACAAATTCATATCTATTAATCTTAGAATATTTTTACTATTTTTTACTACATTTAACGCTGGAAATTAAAAACATATTAATTATCAACGCCTTAAATAATTATAGATTTAATCAATCTAAAAATTCTTTTGGTATTTCACAAACAGGTATTGGGTTTATTTTATGTTGAGCCAATCTATGCATTCTATCAAATATATTATAGACCTCCAAATCTCTTCCGGAATAGTCGGAGGCATTTTTTTTATGATATTCCTTCTGTATTTTTTCTAACTCGGCATAAGTGGCACCTATTTGCTGTTCATCATTTCTATCGGTATCCCAAAGGCCATCAGTTGGCACAGCATTTTGGATACACTTAGGTAAGTCTAGAGCCTTTGCAAGGGAATAAACTTCTGTCTTATAAAGATCTGCAATAGGCGACACATCTACCCCACCATCTCCATATTTTGTATAAAAACCAATCCCGAAATCTTCCACCTTATTACCTGTACCACAGACTAATAGATTATTCAATTGCCCATAATGATACAAGGTAAGCATTCTCAAACGACTACGCGTATTCGCAAAAGCGAGTTGCTCATTTTTAAGCCCTTGACTATCATTCTCAAAAGTTTTGTAAATCTGCTCAAAAACTGATGTCAATTCAATTGTTTTTGCCTCTACATTTGAGAATTTTTGTTTGAGAAACTCAATATGCTCTTTGGCTCGCTCCACCTGATCTTGTTTTTGTCGAATGGGCATATCAACTGTAATCACTTGAAGCCCTGTCATAGCACACAATGTGGAAACCACTCCAGAATCCACTCCACCAGAAACCCCTATAATATAACCTTTAACGCCAGATTTCAAGGCATAATCCCTCAACCAATCCACTATATGGCGAATTATTTTATCTGTCTGCATTTGATTTAATTAAATTTGATTAAACAAATATAAGTATTAACAAGCATATGGTAAAAATTTTACCCAAAAAACGCTAAATTGGTTTTTAATCTTATACCAAAACTCAATACCCTTCAAGATGGATATTTTCATTTTTAAATAAAATAAATTATCTTTGACAATATTTATTGGAATATTAATATAACAAGTTGATTTCCAAATATTATTATAATGAACTTGATTTCCAAATATAACCTTTTCGGCATCTTTTTTTTGCTTTTTATCGGTCAGAGCTATTCCCAAAACGGTAAAGATACACTTCGTATCAATGAAGTGAATATTTTTTATAAAAATACGAAAGAAGTAATAACTCCGCAGAGCCTCAATGGTAAAATTTTGGAGCAACTAAATGCGCATTCTGTTGCTGATGCTCTGAGGTATTTCGCAGGAGTACAAATTAAGGATTATGGTGGCGTTGGTGGGCTGAAAACCATCAATATACGGAGTATGGGAAGCCACCACACAGCTGTTTTTTATGATGGTATCCAACTCGGAAATGCCCAAAATGGTATTATTGATTTAGGAAAATATTCACTAAATGATGTACAAGAAATTAGCCTATACAATGGCCAGAAATCTGAAATTTTTCAGTCGGCAAAGGAATTTAGCAGTGGAAATTCTATTTATATCTATCCTAAAAAACCTACCTTTAACCACACAAAAACGAACGGTGCGGTTCGGCTGAAACTTTCCTCTATCAATGCCTTTAATCCATCTATCCGATGGGAGCAAAAATTAACTAAAAATATTTCTATATTTTTTAGTGGCGAACTTCTAATAAGCGATGGAAAATATCATTTTCGTTATAAAAGAAAAAACTTTGACGGAAGTATCGCTTATGACACTACTGCCGTACGGCATAATGCCGATATATCCTCCAAACGCTTTGAAACGGGATTTTTTGGTAAAAATTGGCAGGTGAAAACATACTCTTACTTCTCCAACAGAGGGCTTCCGAGAGCAATCGTCAATGGAAACTTTAAAAATGAGGGACAGAGACTTAATGATAAAAATCACTTTATTCAAGCATCTTTTGAAGATAAAATTTCCGAAAATTTTGAGATACAACTAAAAGCAAAATGGGCATACGACTACACAAAATACACCGATACTACTTCGGCTTTCAAGATTAAAAATGAATTTATCCAACGAGAATTTTATTTTTCTTCAGCAAACCATTATCGCATTAATTCCTATTGGGATATTAACCTAAGTGCAGATTTTCAATATAATAACCTAAATGCCAATTTATTAAATTTTTCACATCCAGAAAGATTAACTTACTTAATTGCCTTTGCCTCTACCTATCAAAAAAATAGATGGAAATTTTTGGGAAGTATACTAGGTAGTTTTATTAATGAAAATACCAAATACCACCTCTCTGCTCCGAATAGACGAAAAATATCACCCGCTATTTACATTAACATACAACCTTTTGAAAACAAATACTTTACAATAAATTTTTATTATAAAAATATTTTCAGAATGCCTACTTTTAATGATTTTTATTATACTCTTTTCGGTTCATTAGACTTAAAACCAGAAGATACTCAACAATATAATTTTGGTATAAATTACAAAAAAAATGTAGAAAATAGTTTTTTAAAAGAATTTAATTTAAAAATTGATGGATATTTTAATAAAGTAACTAATAAAATAATCGCTTCGCCTACGCAAAATCAATTCCGATGGACAACTCATAATATTGGTATTGTAGAAATTTTAGGTATAGACACACAAATAAACTGGCTTCTAAAAATTAATAATTTATCAATAACCCCACTAATTTCTTACACATATCAAAAAGCAAGAGACTTTTCAGATAGAAATAACCTTTGGGGAGAGCAAATTCCCTACACACCTTGGAATAGTGGCTCACTCACCATAATGACAAATTGGAAAAATTGGGGGCTAAATTATTCCTTCATATACACAGGAGAGCGATACGATTTGAACCAAAATAATATTTCATACAACTATGTTCAGCCATTTTACACCCACGATATTTCTCTTCAAAAAACATTCAATTGGAATCATAATATAATGAAAATCAACATAGAAGTAAATAATATCCTCAACCAGTTTTATGATGTTGTACTAAACTACCCTATGCCTGGGAGAAATTATAGATTTGGAATAAGTTATAATTTTTAAGACAAAAAAAATGATTAAAACACAAACAATATGTATTTTTATTCTATCTTTATTATTTTTATCACAATGTAGAGGTGATGATTATATTATTCGTCAAGAAACCGAACTGGTAACCATACCTACGAAGAGTAATGGTATAGTAGGATTTTATCTTCTGAATGAGGGAATTATGGGGAGCAATAAGGCTACATTGGATAAATTTGACTATCTCACAGGAGTATATCATCGGAATATTTTTTCAGAAATTAATCCTAATATAACCAAAGAATTAGGAGATGTAGGTAACGATATTAAAATATATGGCAATAAATTATATATTATTTTAAATATTTCTAATAAAATAGAAGTTCTTAATGCTAAAAATGGGAAACGAATAACCTCTATTCCATTGGAAAATTGTAGATACATCACCTTTAATAAAGGGAAAGCGTATGTTAGTTCGTATGCTGGGAAAGTTCGTTTTGCCTCCGACACACCCCTTGGTAAAGTCGTACAAATAGATACAACAAGTCTTGCCATCGAAAAAGAAGCCATTGTAGGCTATCAACCCGAAGAATTAGAAATAATTGATAATCAATTATTTATTGCTAATTCTGGCGGATACAGAGCTCCCAACTATGATGATACTATTTCGGTAATAGACCTTAATAATTTCACAGAAAAAAAGAAAATAAAAGTTGCCATAAATCTCCATCATCTAAAAAAAGATAGCGAAAAAGACTTATATGTAACTTCAAGAGGAAACTATAGCAACATCCCCGCTAATCTACTCGTTATAAACTCAAAAGATGAAAAAATTAAAAAAAATTTTAACTTGCCTATAAGTAATTTTACGATTGTGAATGACAAACTATATTTCATCTCTAATAATTTTAATTACAACAAAAAAAACGATTACAAATTTGGAATTATTAACACCACAACAGAAGAAATAACCAATGAAAAACTCATTAATGATAAAATTATACAACAAATAAGACAACCTTATGGAATTGCTGTAAATCCTATTACAGAAGAAATTTTCATTACCGATGCTTCAAATTTTATATCCTCGGGGGCTATTTATTGTTTTGACAAAAATGGAAAATTTAAATGGAAAACGATAGCAGGAAATATCCCTGCTCATATTGCCTTCTACCACAAATAACTAATATTCAGTATTATAAAAAAATGAAAAAACTAAAATATATTCTCCTTTTTGGAATACTTGTAAATTGTAATCGAAATGAGGAAATATCCTCTATCTCAATAGAAAAAAAAGGACATCCTAATAAATATATATCAAAAATATTTGATTATCAACCCGCCGTAGGACAATATATCAACATCTATCCCGAATACAAAAATGGAGATACGGAGGAAATTATCTTGAATAAAGTCAATCTGGCTCTTGTTAATAACAAACAAGATATTGTATCTCTGGGTGGTTTTGGGGGGTATATTATTTTTGGTTTTGACCATGATATCCCAAATAAAGCAGGCAGAGATTTTAAAATATTAGGGAATGCCTTTAATGGTAGTGCTGAACCTGGGATTGTCTATGTAAGCAACGACGAAAATAACAATAATCTACCCGACGACATTTGGTACGAAATAGCAGGTAGCGAATATCTAAAAATTTCTACTATTAAAAACTATAAAATCACCTATACAAAAATAGACAAACACTATAAATGGATTGATAATCAAGGTGATAGCGGGGTGATTAATAAAAATGACTTCCATCAGCAGGATTACTTTCCTCTTTGGAAAAATAAAAAACAACTAACTTTCGAAGGAACAAAATTGGAAAATAACTTCACGGAAAACAATGGTATTTGGATAGGTAAAAGCCTTGATTTTGGGTACGCAGATAATGCCCCAAATGATAGCGAAGCATCCAATTTTGATATTTCGTGGGCAATAAATTCTAATGGAAAACCCGCTAACTTACATAAAATCAGATTTATAAAAGTACAAACTGGCATTCATCAAATTGCGGGGTGGCTTGGAGAAGTTTCGACAGAGATTAAAGGGGCAGAAGACCTTCATTCTGAGTAATTTTTTTTAACTTATCCACTAATATTACTTCTTTATTTTCATCAAGGCAAAGATACCCTTCAGAGAGATTAAATTCATTCTCACTGAAACCTTTTATCTTATTCGTTTTTCCCTTTTGTATCAAATCAAATACTTGTTTATCAGTTAGTTTCTTACCAAATAATACAAATGGAATTTTAAAATCGCACTGCTTATAATCCGAACAACCATATGCTGTTTTACCCTTTATTAAGGGGGATTTACACTTTGGACAATGATAATTTTCTATACTTGATATGACTTTTTCTCTTTCCTTACTTTTGACTACATCTTCCTGGATACCAATAATTTTACCCTTACTATAAACTACTTTTTTAACGAGAGCCGTTACCATCTCAATTAATTCCGACTTAAATTCAGTGGATTCATACTCTCCTTTTTCTATTTTTCGAAGTTTAAATTCCCATTCACCTGTCAGCTCTGGGCTTTTAAGTAGCTCATCTTCAATAGTGTCTATCAAATCAATTCCTGTCTGTGTGGCAATAATATTCTTCTTTCGTCTCTCAATATATTTCCGTTTAAATAGTGTTTCGATAATATTAGCTCGTGTTGATGGTCTGCCTATACCATTGGTTTTCAGAGCTTCACGAAGTTCCTCATCTTCCACTTGTCGTCCTGCTGTTTCCATTGCTCGAAGTAGAGTTGCCTCGGTATAGTATTTAGGTGGCGTGGTCTTCCCTTGGTGGATAAATGGCTGGTGATTACCCTTTTCTCCGACAACAAATTCTGGCATTTGTTGTTCGTCTTCTTTTTCTTTTTTTTCCTTTTTATCTTTGGCATAGACCATCTGCCAACCCATATCCAATATTTGTTTTCCTGTTGCCTTAAACGGAATTTCGCCCACTTTGCCCTCTACTAAGGTGTTCGAAATTTTGCATTCAGGATAGAAAACGGCAATAAAACGCCTTGCCACGAGGTCATAAATAAGTTTTTCGTCTCTTGGAAGTGTCTGTGTAGGCGATATTTCGGTAGGAATAATAGCATGGTGGTCGGTAACTTTCGTATCATCAAAAACAGATTTTGATTTTGGGATTGGTTTTTCTAAAATTGGTGCTATCAGTTCGCTATATATTACCATTGATTTCAAAATTGATAGAATTTTAGAATACATATTTTCAGATAGATAGGTCGTATCTACCCTCGGGTATGTTGTATATTTTTTCTCATAAAGACTTTGGATAAGGTTAAGGGTTTGCTCTGCTGAAAATCCAAATTTTTTATTGGCTTCTACTTGTAAAGAAGTGAGATCAAACAATCTCGGATTTTTCTCTTTCCCTTCTTTTATCTCAAAATTAACAATCTCAAATTCTTTTTGTTTTAGGTATTCCAAGCCTTTTTCGGCTCTATCTTTGGATTTCAATCGGTCTATATCGGCATTGAAAACTACCTCTCGATATTGTGTTTTCAATTCCCAATAGTCCTCCACTTTGAATGAATCTATCTCCTTTTGTCTCTGCACGAGAATTGCCAAAGTAGGTGTCTGCACCCTGCCAATGGATAAAACTACCTTTCTTCCACCACCAAATTTTTTTGTAAAAAGCCTTGTCGCATTTATCCCTAACAGCCAATCTCCAATTGCCCTTGCGTTTCCTGCTTGATATAAATTTCTATATTGCTTTTCGGATTTAAGATTACTAAACCCCTCTTTTATAGCATCTTCCGTAAGTGAAGAAATCCATAGACGCTTCACGGGTTTATTACATTTTGCTTTTTGTAGCACCCATCTTTGGATGAGTTCTCCCTCTTGTCCAGCATCTCCACAATTTATTACCTCTTCGCAGTCTTTTACCAATTGTTCAATAACTTTAAACTGCGTATGAACTCTCTCATTATCAATTAATTTTATCCCAAAATTTTCAGGAATAATTGGTAGACTAAATAAATTCCAAGTTTTGAGGCTCATCGAGTAATCATGAGGTTCTTTCAAGGTACATAGATGTCCAAAAGTCCAAGTAACCCAATAGCCATTCCCCTCCAAATATCCTTTTTTGGTGGTATTAGCTCCCAATATTTTAGCGATATCTCGGGCAACACTGGGTTTTTCGGCAATACAAAGTTTCAAATTATATTTTTTAAGGATTTATATTATGATTTTTTGTTAAAAAAACCAAGTTAGGAACTTTCCCACTTGGTTTTTTTTAGGCTAATTAGCAAAATTTATTTAAATTTATTATTTTGCATTTTCTTCTGAGCAACAAGATTTTTTAGCTTTCTTAGCTTTTTTACCTTCTTTACAACATTTTTTAGAAGCTTTTTTTTCTTCTTTGCAACACTCTTTTTTTGCTCCTTTTTCGTCTTCCTTGCAGCAGTGTGCTTTTTCACCTTCTTTATCTGTTTTGCAGCACTCTGCCTTTTTAGAATCTTGTGTTGGATTTTCTTGTGCATTTGCTACTGCCATACCGAATGCTAATATCATTAGCGACATTAATTTTTTCATTGTACTAAAATTTTATTTGTTAATAATCGGTTACAAAGGTAATTATTTTTTTTATTACCTACAAAAAGTTTTAATAAATTTTTATGAGTTATTTTATTGTATAGTTGTAATTTACTTTTTCTATCCCTAGATCTCCAATATAGGTTTTTATTCTATTAGCTTGTGTAGAGGAAACATTCCCTGTGAGGGTTATGACACCATCTACTACATCTACTTTTACAGATGGAAAATCCTTCACAATATCCAAAACCTTTTGTTGTGTCTCTTGAGACACCCCATCGGCCAAAGCAATCGGTTCGGAACCTATTTTTGTAGAATCTATCACTTTCTCAAAACCTTTTATTTCGTGTAGCTCTTTTAGAGTTTCCTTTCTCTCTTCAATAGAGGAAAACACTCCCTTAACGACACCTACCGCATCTTTCACCTCAATAGAAGCTGCCGGATAGGGTTTCAGAACTATATCTGCCTCCGTTTGTAATGCTATATCCGATTTTTCTTGACTACAAGATACGAGCGACACCGCCACGAATACTCCTAATATGATATTTTTCATAAAGTTGTAATTTGTGGTCAAATATACACATTATTTTTCAATTACTCACCATCATATTATTTTCATTAATTTTGTAGGGCGAAAGCATATAAGGAGTATTTTTCCATTTTTCATTAAAAAAGGCTTTACGAGTGAAATTTTCCTTAACTCACACCCAATTGCTAACGAATGCTATTGAATGCTTTTTAAGTTGTTTTTCAATATGTTATAAAGTCTCAATTGCTATTAAATACTAATGAATACTTATGAATAACACGGTTTTTAGTCCCCGATTTTTGAGAATTGACATTTTTTTAGTGAAATTTTAGAAGATAGGTTTTTCATAAATTATGAAAGACCTATATGAGGGACTATTTTTTAGGGTGAAATCATCAAAATCCTTGTTTAAATGCTATGCAAGGGGTTTTTCATAAAATTATGAAAAACCTCCTGCGGATAAAATAGACCTTTTATAGAAGGTTGAATTTTTCCATTGCATTTGCTTTGGTTTCATCTGCAATATCAATGTATGGTTTCATTGATTTATAATCGCTATGCCCTGTCCATTTCATCACAACTTGCGGTGGAATACCCAATGAAAGAGCGTTGCATATAAAAGTCTTTCGCCCAGTATGTGTGCTTATCAAAGTATACTTCGGCGTGATGGTATCAACCCTTTTATTGCCCTTATAATAAGTTTCTCTAATAGGTTCATCTATTCCTACTAATTCCATTAGTTCTTTTAAATGCTCATTCATTTTTCGGTTACAAACAACAGGTAGGGCTTTTTCTTTACAACGATAATCATCTTTGTATTTCTCTAAAATTGCTCGGCTATGATTGTTAAGTTCTATGATGATGCTATCTGCTGTTTTTAGTGTGGTAACTTCTATGGTATCGTTTTTTATATCCGATTTGTTTAGATTAAACACATCTGAATATCTTAAACCTGTGAAGCACGAAAAAAGAAATATATCCCTGATTCTTTCCAAATAATCTTTTTTCTCTGGAATGATAAAGTTTTTAACCAATTGCAGTTCTGCCTGTGTCAAGAAAATAATTTTCTTTTGAGTGATTTTTAATTTTGGTTTAAAATCTTGAAAAATCTCCGCTTTAATAAATCCTTTCTTTTCGCTCCATTTTAAAAATCTTTTCAAATAAGAAAAATGATTTTTAATGGTAGTATTCTTCAAATTCAAGGTATTTTGCAAAAACAGATTATAGTCTATCAATTTATTTTCTGTGATGGCAGAAAAAGTAAGATTATTATCAAATTCATATAAATTCCTTTTTTGAAGAAGCATTTTTCGGTAGGTGTTCCAAGTCCATTGGAATTTTTTGCCAGTTTCATTTACAAAATCATCGTAAATTTCAAAAAATCCTGTTTTAATTTCCTTTTTAGCCTCTCTTCCTACGATTTTATTAAATTCCGCTCGGAACTCATCGGCGGTTGGGGTTTTGTTTTCGTTATAGAATTTAAAAAATACAGACTCACAGGCTAACTCATAATCATTAATTTTTCTATTGATGATACTTGCAGGGATTTTCTTTTTTCCGTGAGAAGTATTGATTTTACAGCGTTGCGTGTCTTTGCTCCATTTATCAATCTCAATTCTATAACCAACATTAAATGCAACAATAAACCCACTCCATTTTATCCTGTAACGGAGTTTGGCAGTGGGCTTGTCTTTTTCTTTGTCTAATAAAAACTGTGCGTGGTATTTTATCATTCCGATATCTTATATATTTTAGTTATAATTCTATCTTTTAAGATTTGATTAGGAATATACTTTTCTGTATTTTCATCAAAACTAAATATTTTATATTCAGAATTACAAACATATCTACTCTCATCGTTCTTCTTTAATTTCCAATCTCTACTTTCTAACAATTTCATTACATCTTCCCCATCTAAATCATTAGTTTTTAAACAGAAACCAACAATCGATCTAGATGATTCTATGTGCAAAGAATAATCAAATGGATACCACTTATTAATAGTTCCTCGATACAATACCCTTCCTTCTTTATTTTGTAATTCAAAGATAAAGATATTATCATTCAATGATAAATTCTTATTTACTAGTTCTGAATCAATTTCTCCTAATACACTAACCTTTGATGAAGCAATAAAATCAATCTCTTCACTAGATGCCTCTATTTTTTTCATTTGTCCAAAGACAGATATACTTCCTAGTAATCCTATTAACAAAATGGTTTTTCTCATCTTATATAATTTTTATTTATTTAAAATTTTTATTAAATCGCTTATTTGTTTTTGACTTTCTGTTAATTGAGATTGAGCAGTTTTAATGATATCACTCATTTCTCTTTGCACCTCTATAATTTCCGAAATGTCATTTTGAGAAATATTGATATTATTTCCACCATTAATATTATTTAGGTGTTTATTTTGCCCCTCAATATGCACATTTTGGATATTTGATTTTGTCATTTCCCCCTCTCCTGTGAGTAACCAAAATGGGTTAATATTAGGATATTTAAGTAAAATTTCCGCTAAATATTTAGAGTTTAAATCGCTATATTTTGACTTTCCTGTAAAATTACTATAATTTAAACCTGTTTTTCTAAAAAATTCTTGCTTACTAATTTCTTGATTTTCAGCAAAAAACAATATTCTATCCTTGATATTAGGTATTTTTTTACTCATTTATTTGTTTATTAAGTAAAATTTATACTATATTTGCACAATAAATAACACAATGAACTTCACAAATATAAAAAAATAAAATAAATATAAAACATTATGGTGAATTTCTACCATTTATCGGTAGAGCGGTGGAAGACAGAGCAAGAGATATTACTAAACTGCAAATGAGATACGAACAGAAACCAAAAGAACTGAAAGACCTTCAAACTGAAATTCTAAATCTTGAAAAAGAATTTGCAGAATTTATAAAAAAAGATTGGACAGAAGAGGAAATCCAAGAAGCAAAATTGAAGGAAAGCGAATATAATAATTGTATAAAAACATTAAAAAAAACAACCAATGATAATGAATAACAAGCAATTAGATTTAAGAACGCCTTTGCAAAGACAAAGAGACGAAAGAAACCAAGACATTTACAAAATATACATTGAGTATATGAATAATCTACCAAAAGAAGCAAGTAAATGGTCGGTATTCAGAATATTAGCCGAGCAATTCGGAATGCAACCGCAAGGTATAAGAAGTATTATAAAAAAAATGGAACAATCAGAAAATTAAAAATCAATCAGCAATGGAACTTATCAGAATAACAGAACACAACGGAAATAGTGCCGTATCTGCAAGAGACCTTTATCAATTTCTTGAAAGCAAACAGCAATTTTCAGACTGGATGCAAAGCAGAATAAAAGATTACGGATTTATTGAGGGGCAAGATTTTGAGGTTTTTCACAATTTTATAAAGAACTCAAACGGCGGAAGACCTACAATAGAATACGCTATCAGTCTTGATATGGCAAAGGAACTTTCTATGGTAGAAAGAACTGAAAAGGGCAAACAAGCAAGAATCTATTTTATAGAATGTGAGAAAAAATTAAAAGAAAATCCTATCCTCAATCTCTTGCCTATAAAAGAACAAAGAGATAAAATGTTGATAGAACTTATAGGGCTTATCCGCACTCATTTATACAGAGGCGATATTCAAGAAATATCTGCTACCTATGATGTAGAACCTTATAAAATAAGAAGAGTGTTAAAAGGTAAATCTTATGAAGTGGATATTCTAAAAGTGCTGTATGAAAAAGCAATGCAGAATAAATCACTTCTAAAAAATGGAATGCAGGTAATGATAAACAATTTAAAATCATAATCAGATGAATAATTTAGATAAAGATACCCCAGTTTGGCAACTCACATTAGGAGAACTTATCTATTCCATTAAACAAAGTTTTCCACAAAATATCCATTTTCCTATTGAAAATGATGATGAAGATAATTATATCACAGGGCTTAAAGAACTTTCAAAATATCTTGGGATATCCTACTCTCTTACTTCTAAATTAAAAAGAGAAGGAGTTTTTGATAGAGCGATTAAACAAAGAAATCGGACAATCATCATCAATAAAAGGATAGCCATAGAATGTTTTGCCGAAATTGTAAAATAAATCAAAATGCTACACACGGAACTATATCAAAATTTTTTTCTATTCAACAAAAATCAACCATTAGAGCCTACAATGTATGTTCTCTATATGACGCTTCTTGAAAAATGGATAGAAAATAATTGTGAGTCCTTTGAACTCTCTACCGCTGAAATATTAAAAGAGGTTAATATGAGTAGAGCCACTATCAACCGAACTAAACCACAATTAAAAGAATTGGGCTTGATAGACTATTCTTCGGAAAATGGAGGTTCTACGAAATACACCATTTCAGAAATCAATATAGAGATTGAAGTGCCACAAATTAAAACAGAAGTTCCGCAAGTGCCACAAATGGAAATACCTGTAATTGTTCAACCATTAGAAAATGTGGAAAAACAAGAGGTAATCATTCCAGAAATACCAAAGGAAGTAAAACCATCAAAGAAGGATTTATCCAACAAAAAAACAGCAGATATTCCACCTTTTGAAGAGATATTGACCTTTGTCAAAACACTTTCTCAATACAATGATAATATGGAAACTCATCTAAAAGCGAAATATGATAGTTGGGTAGAAAACGGTTGGAAAAATGGATTTGGTAAAACCATTACCAATTGGAAATCTACTGTGAGGAATTCCATTCCGTATCTTAAACAAAGTCAAAACAATATGCCTAATTTAGTTTTACCAACCATTCAACGACCAATAACGACCTACAATGAATAATAAAGACATCAAAATAGAGCAAATAGTTCTCGGAACACTCCTTATAGACTCTTCTATTTTTACGAATTATAAAAGTAAATTATCGGTAAATCTATTCACCGAACATATTCACCAAATCATCTATGAAACGATAGAATATCTTTGGAATAAAGAAAAGCCCATTGATGCTATTCTTCTCATCAGAGAATTAAAGAATAGAGGAATTTTATTAGAGCAGTATATCTTTGAATTAATGAATATCGTTTCTTCTTCTGCCAATATAGACTACTATATCGGAATTTTAGTAGAATTATCTATCAAAAGGGATTTTATTCAGAAGTTCTCAGTTCTCACCAATCTTGCTAAAAGTGAAAAGCACGATATATTTGAAATAAGAGACAAAGCCTTTGAATATTTTGATAATCTATTCATTGAAAATTTCATAGAAGCCAATAAAGAAAATCAGAGGTTTTCGGATTTGATTGAAAAAGTAGAAGATAAATTCAGACATATTACCAACGGAAATGGTTTAGGAATAACAGGCGTAGAGAGTTCTCTTTCTGTCATTAATAAAACCTTTGGAGGGTGGCAAAAATCTGACCTTAGCATTGTAGCAGGAAGACCAGGTATGGGCAAGACTGCCTTTATGATACAGCAAATGATAGATGTAGCCAAAACAGGAAAAGCCGTAGGAGTTTTCTCTCTTGAAATGTCCGCAGAGCAAATCACGGCACGAGTTCTTACCAATTTCACGGAAATTAAAAATTCATCAGTATTAAGAAAAGGCTTAAACGAAATGGAATTAAGACAATATTGGAACAGGAAAGACGACCTTATTTCCCTGCCCATTCATATAGATGATACGCCGAGCATTTCCATTGAAAATTTAAGACTAAAAGCCAAAATGCTCAAAATGAGATATAATATTCAGATTTTATTTGTGGATTATCTTCAATTAATTACTTATGAAAAAGCCAAAACAAGAGAGCAAGAAATTTCCAATATCTCACGAGGTTTGAAAAGTATTGCAAAAGAATTAGACATTCCAGTAGTTGCCCTTTCTCAACTATCAAGAGAGGTAGAAAAACGACCAGACAAACGCCCCAAACTATCCGATTTGAGAGATAGCGGAAGTATTGAGCAAGATGCTGATGAAGTGCTGTTCTTGTATCGCCCAGAATATTATAATATTGAACAATGGGAAGATTTTTACAACAATGAACCCACTGCTAACGAGGTGGAAATTATCATCGCTAAAAATAGACACGGAGGTATACAGCCCGAAAGATGTAAAGTCAATATGGCAACTTCAAGTTTTTATAATAATTATTAAAATTATGACATACCTAATCCCAACAATAGAAGCAGAAGTTATCCCAATGGATAATCACCAAAACAACGCCGTAGAAAATGTATATATCGCTAAATCTCATTGGGTTTCTTATGTAAAACCTATCTCTTATATCATTTTCGCACTGATAGGAATAGCCGTTTTCTTCTCATTAAGTTCGTGGTTTAGATATGTAATCGGTTCGGTTTCATTCATCACACTTTTTAATGCGACTAACTCATTCATTCAATACAAAACCTTTAAAATCGTTGTGAAAGGTAAACAAATCAGTATATCGGCAGGATTGGTTTCAAGACATCAATTAGACATTCCGATACATAGAAGAGAAGGAATTTTTGTCAATCAATCCATTTTAGGTAGGATTTTCAATTATGGAGAAATAACCATTGCCACAGGAGGCGTATCGGCTACGCATACCATCGCCAAGCCCAATGAATTAAGAAATGAACTTTATAATCAATTAATAACAAAAAAATAAATACAATTCTTAAATTTTATTAAAAATGAAAAGAGCAATTTTCACCGCAGTAATTATTTTTTCTGCAACATTTGTAGCGTCTGCACAGACCAAATTAGAGTCAATCCAAAATAAGGAAACGCACCTTTTAATCAATGATAGTATTATTATCAAAAAAGGTGGAACTATCCAAATTCATCTGCCCTCTAATAAAGATTTTGTCTTTGTGAAGCAAAAGAAAAGTTTGTTTTCTACCCAACTCATCGGAAATATTGCAGGAGTAGTTGGAACAGGTGCAGCGGCGGTCGGTATTGGAACGAATAGTATTGAGACTTGGGACAAGGCAATTAAGGTAATGAATACCGCCAATGCTGTTCAGTATGGAGCAAACGCTATTAACCAAATTGAGAATTTACCTATTTCTAAAAAAGCCAAAAAGATAGCAGGTAAAGAAATGCAGGTTTTGGAATGGAATTTATCAGATGACGGCTGGGTTATCACCGCTGAACTGGATAAGAAAAAATATGAAATTCCATTGCAATATGCAGTAATGGCAGGAGAAGTGAAAATAATTGCAAAAGATGAATAAAATAACTTTCCTTAACGCTTTTCATCTGAAAATGATAGCCCTTCTCACGATGTTGATAGACAATTTTGGAATGGTATTCTATCCGCAAGTAGAGATTTACAGGATTATTGGTAGAATTTCATTTATGCTATTTGCTTTTCTTTTAGTGGAGGGAACTCATCACACAAAGGATTTTAAAGGCTATTTAAAAAGGCTTTTTATATGGGCTTTGATTTCAGAAATTCCGTTTGATTTAACCCATAGTGGAATGGTTTTCAATTGGCAGGAACAAAATATATTCTTTACCCTTTTTCTTTCTGCATTTGGAATTTACATTTTGAAAAATAGCCAAACGGCGTTGAGAAAAATATCAGTAATCATCGCTACATTTTTTGTAATGAACTTGATTAAAGCAGATTATGGAGCGTATGGATTGATAGTGATTTATCTATTTTACTTTATCAAAAGTTTAGATATAAAAATCATCATTATTCAATTAACCTCTATAATACTTGTATTTTTCGGTGATGTTTTACAGATGTGGAGCGGAATGGCGTTTATCCCCATTTTACTCTATAATCAGAAGCAAGGAATGAAAACAGGAAAATTATTTTATTCATTTTATGCCGTGCATTTACTTCTTTTTTCTGTCATTAATTTCTATCTCAACAACCTCTCAACAAAATTTAAAAACCTTGATTTTGTTGAGAAAATATTGAGTATGACTTTACAAACCTCTTTAAACTAGTAAAATATAAATAAAAATGGAAGATTTAGAATTATTTTCAGATGAATTTTTTCCTCCTACAAAAGAAGAATTGGAAGAAATTTTAGAAACATTAGAGAAACAATTAGAAAACCCTGAATATAAAGAATATTGGGTAAAATTAAAAATTCAATATGATTTTAGAAGAAAGCAATTATTAGATATTGATGACTTTGAAAATACTTTCAATATGTAATTAAAAAATACTTATATCTTATGAAAATACTAGAAAATATAACTATTGTAAAAGAAACAGAAAAAGCGGTATTGGTAAATGTTTTTATTTCTGAAATAGATAAAGAATTAGATTTGTGGCTTCCAAAATCTAAAATAGAAATAAAAGAAGAAAGCATAGAAATGGAAAAAGATTTTTGGGAAGAAAAATTGGAAAAACTTAAAACACCCATAGAAGAAGATAGTATTTTTCTTTATGTGAATAAATACGAGGAATTAGAAAAATCATATAAACTCATTCTTTCGGTTTCATTGAATAAAATCAATATCAGTCCGTGGGCTTTTGTGCCGAAATCTCAAGTAATAGAAATTACAGAATTAACAGAAAATGAAGATTGGAAATTCTGTTTTAAAATTAAAAAATGGATTTGGGATAAAACATTGGAAAATATAATAGAAAATCAATTGGAATTTTTTAATAAAGATAGAGAGGAAAGCGAAAAATTTAATAAAAGAAATTTTACCCTGCATAATCAATTAGAGGAGTAATATTTTTCATATATTTATTGTTATTTTGAAAAGGGGAAAACTTCGGTTTTCCTCTTTTTTAATTAACTTAAAAAGTATTCAATAGTCTTTGTTAGCAATTGGGAGGGTTGATGAAAATTTTTTTTGTGCTAATAAAGACTATTAAAGATTATTAAAAACTTTTGTAACTAACTGATAGACCGCTTAGTGGAGGATTTTTTTCATTAATTTCTAGAATAAGGCTGTCCGAAAGTTCAGCCTTATTTTATACCTAACTTTTTAAAATTCAATTAAAATGAAAAAGTATATTTTATCAACATTCGCTTTATGTTTCTTTCTGTCATCTTGCAAAAAAGAAAAAGTAATGTCAGAAAAAGGAGGAATAGATATTTTGTCTAATGTTTATTTCAATGCCTCAAAAGGGCTTGATAGTGTAAAAACTTATCATATTTCCAATATCAATTATGATAAAAATAAGATAATAGAAATCGTTCCCGATATGGAACTTCCAGAATTGTATTCTCAATTATTTTTGATAAAAGATAGCCTGTGCTATCCTTTGGGCGAGTTTGAGGAAGCCAAAAAAGTATCCATTACCGAAAAACTACAAAAAGGAAAACCTTTTAATGTGTATAAAAAAGAAATAGGAGCAATTTTTAGCAAACAAAGACTTCTTAATTTTCATTTACGCAGTATTTTAAGTGATACTATTTTATTTAACAAAAAATACAAACGATTTGAAATAAAAACCTCAAAATCTTATACAAGATATTATGTTTTAGAAAATGATACCATTTTGCCTTATGCTCTTTACAAAAAAGAAGCAGAAGAAATGGGCGGACGAATAGAGAGAATAGACTCTTATGATAGGAAAAACGATATTTTCGTTTCTATGCAACTTATTCCAAGAAAAAAATGGGACAGCCAAGCCAAAGAGATTTTTGAGTATGACCAGTTTGTAAATCAAAAAAACACCAAAAAATGAAATACACACCAGAGGAAATAAAAAATCTTACAGAAAATACTTCTGTATTGGACTATTTCTTGCATTTGGAAAAAGCAGGGAAAGTGAAATTTGAACGAAAAACAGGACACGATTATTATTTCCGAACAGAGGCAAATAAGTTTTCTGTTTCGGAAAAAAGATGGTATGATTATAAAACCCAAAATGGAGGCGGTATCATCAAAGCCGTAATGTCTTTGGAAAATAAATCTTGGAAAGAAACAATGGATTTTCTACGAGATTTTAATAATATTCCATTGGATAGAGATTTGTCTGAAAGAAAATCCAATTGGAAAAATGAGGGCGAACAAAAATCTACCATTGAACTACAAAAAACACTCAAACCCAACAATGGAAATCTGATAGACTATTTTGAAAAAAGAGGAATAGACCGAGATATTTTAGAGAAATACACCGAGCAAGTGCATTACAAAACCAATGATAAATATTATTTTGGGATTGGTTTAAAAAATGAGTCTGGTGGCTACGAAATCCGAAATCCTTACCTAAAATCCAAAATTGGCACAAGTGATATTTCCATTATCAAAGGCGAAAAAGAGAATGAAATAATGGTTTTTGAAGGAATGACTGATATGCTTTCTTTTCTGCAATTACAAAAACATAAAGGTTTAGAAACCAAAAGAACCTTAATCACGCTCAATTCCGTAACCAATACCAACAAATTTACCGAACGCTTTCAGAACTTCAATGGAAAAGTATTTTTAGCATTAGATAAAGATGATGCAGGAGATTTAGCCACCAAACAAATCATTAATTCTTTACCAAAAGCCAATGTAAAAGATATTAGAGCCATTTTAGGCTTGGAGCATAAGCAAGATATTAATGATTATTTACAAAAAAACTTTGAAATTCAGAAAAATACAACGATATTAGCAGAACAAAAAAACAAGCAAAATGAACACGAAAAATCCACTCAATCCACAGAAATTCCCACATCTCAGTCAGTGGGAAGCCAACCATTTGAACGAAACATTAGAGAGCCTCACGAGGACAGCCAATCCGAACAAAGAAACGATAACGGAAGCCGACAAAATGTGGTCAGCAACGATGCTGGAAATGGATTTAGCCCATCAGAACAGCACGATTTGGGAAGAGGAGGAAACCGACCAAGAACTGGAACTATTACAAATCCACAACCGAAAAATGACCAAATACGAGAAGTGGTTCAAGGAGTGGAAAGTAGACAAACTGGCGATAGCGTGGGACTTCGAGAGGGAACAGATGGACGACCGAGCGGAAATCCGAATACCAATACTGGAACAAATGATATTCTCACGAACAGGGATAACGGCGGAGGAAGTCTTTTACCACATCGAGCAAATGCCACCCTACGAGGAAGATTAACCAATGAGGAAATTACCGAAATCATCAATTCGGCAGCGGAAATTTCAGATAAAAAAGAGGTGCTTCTGAAAACAGAAGTGCCTATTTCTGATGAAATTAAAGATATTGCTAATCAATTTAAAAGCGGTGGGGTTACCAAAGAAGGAAGAGGGATTTTAGATGAATATTACACCGACCACCAAATTGTCAATGCTATCCGAAATCTTATTAAAGATGAATTTCACGGAAAGACAGAAATCAATGTTTTAGAACCATCTGTTGGCACTGGCAACTTCTTAAATCTTACCAAAGATTTAGGCTTAAAAACCAATATCACGGCTTTTGAAATCAATGAAACTTCTGCTAAAATCTCAAAAATACTTTACCCAAATGCCCATATCAATTTAAGGTCTTTTGAAACAGAATTTATTACCGAAGATGGTCAGAAAAAATCTGCCGAGCAAAAATACGATTTAGTTATCGGAAATCCGCCTTATGGTCAGCATAGAGGCTATTATAAAGGACTTGGCGAAGAGCCTAAAATTGCAAGATATGAAGATTATTTTGTAAAGCGGTCGCTTGATGTTTTGAAAGACGGAGGCACTTTGGCAATGGTGCTTCCGAGTGGTTGGCTCAATCGTCAAAAAAATCTTACAGGAGCAGAAATTACAGATGCCTATCGTTTGCCAAACGGAGCATTTAAAGGCACGGATGTCGGCACGGATATTATCATTTTAAAGAAAAATAGCCTCAATCAAAACCTTGATATAAGCAATTATTTTGAGGAAAATCCCAATAAAATTTTAGGAGAAAAAGCCACTAAAACCAATCAATGGGCAAAGGAGGTAGAATATGTAAAAGGCTCTTTATCTGATGCTTTGGATACGCTACAATCTTTCATTCATCAACAAGAGAAACAGCAGAACCAACAATCAGAAAAAGTGGCAGAAGTAAAAAGTGTAGTCGGCGATTCATTCAGTCTTTTAGATGAAAAGCAAGTTAAGGAAATAGCAGAAATTTCAGAAAAAACCGACCTCTCCGAAGAAAGAACCGCAGAACCAACCGAGCAGGAACTGGAACTCAAAAACGCCCAAAGTAACATCAACAAAGCATTAGATACTTTGGAGGCGATGAAATTCAAATCTTTGGCTGTAAAAAATAAAATTTCTAATTATGAGAATTTAAAAGCCGATTTGAGATACAATCCTAATAAGTTTTCATCGGAGGAACTTAAAACCATTTCTGAAAATGCTCAAAAGACCATTCAACTCAAAAATCATTCTTCTTCTGCCAATTCAGAGTATTTGGTTCAAAATCAATTTGAACTCAAAAAAGGCGTATTAAAGTATCAATTTGAAAAGCAAGATGAAATCGTAGAAAGTAAAAACCAAAGTAATTTCAACCATTTATCAGAAAAAGAAATTGAACTTTTCCGCAAAACAGACTATGATGGAAGTTTGCCGTATAATGATGATTATAAAGATTATATCAATTATACAGGCGGACAATGGGTGCATAATTTCTACTATGCAGAGGGGGATATTTATGAAAAGTTGGAAGAGTTGGAAAGCCTTTACCAAAAAGGAAAATTAGACAATGATGAATACGAAAACGAACGACAATACAACAAGCAAAAAGCCTTATTGGAAAGTGTTTTACCACCTAAAAAAGGATTAGAAGATATTATCATTTCGCCAAACCATGAATTTGTACATAATTTTTTGTTAGATAAAGAAGAGAGAGAGGTCACAAAGCAAACAGGCTGGAACTATGGAATAAATCCAAGACCTATTTATACCACTGAAAAACAGATGGTAGATATTACTTTGGCAACGAAATTCAAAGAATTTATCCGAAATCTCCCTGATGAAGCCTTTGGTAATTCTTCATCATGGGAAGTTCGTGAGTTCGTAGATAATGAACAGGTTACAGGAAGTGATAAAGACCGAAATGCTCTTATCCGTGAAAGGCGGAAAGAAACAGCTAATGATTTGTTCAACAAATATTTAAGAGAAGAATTAAGCGATGAGATGAAAGAGAAATTTGTAGCGGAATTTAATAAAAAATACAATAATATCCACATTCCAGACTACTCTCAATTTCCTTTATTCTCAAAAATTCATCAGAATTTCAAAGGCGAACCGCTGAACCTTACCGAAGTCCAAAAAGCAGGAATTGGAAGATTGACCACCAAAGGCGTAGGACTTTTAGCCCACGAAGTCGGTTTTGGTAAGACTTTGTCAGGCATACTTTCAATGCACGAAGCAATGGAAAGAGGCAATGCAAAAAGACCTTTAATTGTTGTTCCGAATGACTCTATCTTAAAACAATGGGCGGAAACTATTTTTGAAACAATACCTAATGCAAAAGTCAATATTTTAGGAAATTTAGGTAAAAATTATGACCTTTCTAAATTTGACAACAAAGACGGAGAAATCACTTTGGTAACTTATGAGGGTTTTAATAATATCGGTTTTAAAGCGGAGACAATATATCAATTAGCAGAGAAATTTTCCTATATCACTGCCAAAGATTTTAGCGGATTAGATAATGTAGAAGAAACAGTAAGAGATGAGCAAATCCGAGAAGCCAAAGAAGAGGAAACACAAGGTAGAATGAAGAGAGGAAAAGTCTATGATTGGGAAGATTTTGGATTTGACCATTTGACTTTTGATGAAGTGCATAATGCCAACCATATTGTTTCCAAAGTGAAGATTGAAGACCGTCGTTTTTCTTCGGATTTTAGAAGTCAGCAACAGCGAACTTCTAAATTAGGGCTTAATACTTGGGTTGCCAGTCAATACATTCAAGAGCAGAACAATGGGCGAAATGTTACTCTTCTTTCTGCCACCCCTTTCACCAATAAGCCGTTGGAGTATTATTCCATTTTATCCCTTGTGGCAAATGATAGATTAGAAAAATCTGGTTATTTCAATGTCAATACCTTTTTTGAAACCTTTATGGAGGCTGATAATGAAATGGAAATTGATGCCAAAGGCGATATTAAAACCAAAACTAATGTAAGGCGATTTAAAAATAATGCTTTATTTCAACAACTTTTATCCGAGTTTATTGACATTAAAGGCGAGGAGGATAATCCTAATTTAAAACGACCTAATCGTATTAATAAAGAATATAAAATAGAGCAAAATAACTTGACAGAAAGAGAATATGAAAACCTCAATAATAGTTTTAATGAAAGTAAAGATGGAGCAATTCTCACGCATATTCTCAATGCGAGATTAATAGCCTTTTCGCCTTATCTATCAAAGTTTTATGATGGAGATAAGCCCACAATGGAGGAATTTATAGAAAATTCGCCCAAACTGAAAACGACAATGGATTTAATTGCTCAAAACAAAAAAGATAAGCCAGAGGCAGGACAAATTATTTATTCTGAGTTGGCAGTATCAGAATTTCCAAAAATGAAAGATTATCTTGTTTCGGTGGTCGGCTATAAGCCAAATGAAGTTGAAATGATTACAGGAGCGACTTCTAAAAACAAACGATTGGAAATACAAGAGCAATTTAATGAAGGCAAAATCAAAGTAATTTTAGGAAGTGAAGCCATACAGGAAGGAATGAATTTGCAGAAAAATACGACCGATATGTATCTTTTGACTTTGCCGTATAATTTTACTTCATTAAGGCAAACCGAAGGTAGAGCGTGGCGACAAGGCAATCAGTGGGAGAATGTTCGTATTAATTTTATGCTGACCAATGATAGTATTGATGTCTTTATGTTGCAAAAATTACAAGCCAAACAAAGCCGATATATGGAAGCGATGAAAGGCGGTGCAAATGTGATTGATGTCTCTGATGTGGATACGCAGGAACTGAAAACAGCAATCATTACTGACCCAGAATTGAGAGCGAAAATAGAAATGGAAGTGGTAAAAAAGAAAATAGAGGAACAGAAGAACCGCCAAAATTCTGAATTAGGTTTCATTTCTCGTAAGTTTGATAAGTATGTAAAAAGTGATGAATATAAAGCCGTTGAGAAACTCAGATCGGAAATAAATAAATATACAGAATGGTCAAAAAATGATAGTTATTGGGCAAATAGACTGAATGTTAGTAAAGAGAATTTGAAAGTTGCAGAAGAAAAATTGAAAATTCTTACGGAAAAATTAGCCCAACAAGGCGTAAATGTAGACGATTTTAAGCAACAGCAAAAAATCACAGAGGATAAAATCGCCGAAATGGATAGAGTGATAAGGGAAGATTTACCGCAAATGCAAAAAGACCTTATTGCAAAATATAAGGAAGAAAAAGCGGAGCAATTGAGGAAATCCTCCCCTCTGAACTTCATAGAAGAACGAGCAGAAGAAAATAAATCTTTCTTTAAACTCAATTCTGTGAAAGAGGAAGTATCAAAGAATGAAAGAAAAGAATTTTCTTCTATCTTTAAAAGATAAATTCTTAAAAATCTTACTATATATTATAGTAAGATTTTTCATTTTTGTATCTTTGTATATATTTAATCTTATGGATATTTTCAACAAACAACAAAAGGTATTAGCCGATTTTATTTTAGAAAACAACAATATAATGCCGTTGAGTAAATTATACTCTTCGGAAATAAAAGAATTAGCAGTTGCTTGGGCGTATTACTCTGGAAAAATAGAGGGGAATACTTACACCTTTGTAGAGACAGAAAATTTACTGAAAGATGGCATTACCGCCCCTCGTAGGTATGAAGACGCAAAGGAACTCAAAAACCTTTATAATACTTTTATAGCAGAGATAGATTATATTAATAAAGGAAAAAATATTGAAGTAATTGATGAAAAATTACTATTCAGATTGCATACAACGCTGATGCAAGATTTGGTTTCTGATGAAGAAAAAGGCGTGCTTAGAACTCGTGCCGTAGGGATTACTGGAACTACCTACAAGCCGATGAACAGCCATTTAGATATAAGAATGAAATTTTCTGAAATCTTATATGAGCAAGACCAAATCTCAAATCCGTTAGAGAGAGCCATCTATTTACATTGTAATATTGCTAAATTACAGCCTTTTATTGATGGTAACAAAAGAACTTCAAGACTATTAGAAAGTATTGTTTTGATGAATGAAGATATTGCCCCTGTGTTTTCGACAAATGAAAAAGACTTTAAAGATTATCGTAATGCGTTGGTTAATTTTTATGAAACAGGTAACTATGAACCATATGCTGATTATTTTCTCAACAGAAAAATAGCGTTTTTACAACATTTTTCAAATGAAAATCTCCTTGAAAAATTAGAAGAACAAAACCGCCCAAGAGGTTTTAAGCGATAAAAAAGAGGCTGTCCGAAATTGGATAGCCTCTAAATTTCTAATGATGACTACGAACTCTACTTTGTTCTCTTACATTGTTTTTATCTTGTTGTAAATCAACCTCTAAACCTTTTATAGGCTTATTGGTATTCACTCGGTTCATTTGTTCATCATAGAGATTAATAGTTTTGTATTGAGGGTTAAAAATGGCTTTTCCGTTCATTTCCTTGTTGTTATCATCTTTAAATCTCACATTTACGATATTTCCTTTTTCTAATGATTTAATAACGAAATCTTTTATTTTTTCTGCATTCTCACCACTGAAAACCAATTGAGATTTATTGACAATATCGGCTGTATTTATCCCATAATTCTTGCTAAACATTTGCATTTGATAGTTTCCGAACTCATTTTTTGGTTCGTTCATTTTGAGCCTTACAAAAACATCGTTTTTTTGTTGAGTTTCTTTGTTGGTAAATTGCGTTTTCACGGCTCTACCTTCCAAAAGATTAATCGCCTCTTTTGCTGTAAAATTATTCACACCAAATAAATGAGTTCTTTCTTCGCCTGTATTTCCGTCTTTTAAAACGGCTTTAAAAGAGTTTAAATAAACCGCATTTTCACTTGATTTATGAAAGTTAATAGTGAAATTTGCTGTATTGCCCTCTTGCACTTTATCATAAGGTGTAGAAATTTGGAATTTTTCGCCGTTTTTTGCCTCTTCAATCCCTTTTTCTAACTGATTATGAAGATTTTTATCCTGCCCAAAACCAAGATATATCATTTGATTTTTTAGGTAACTCAAAACCTGTTCTTTTTCATTGTTGAGTTTTGGGGCTTCTTCTACTTGTTTGAAAAAAGTATTAAATTTAGCCGTAATACTTTCTTTTTCTGCATTGGAAATTCCCTCTTGCAGTTCTTCTATCTGTTCAATAGCGATATTGGTTGCATTTTCTTTAAAAAAGACTTTATCTGTATCCGATAAATCATTGAAAAGTTTGACTTTATGCCCTACATTTTCATCTTCTTTATTATTGGCAACGATACCAATAAGGCTTTCTATTTTTTCGTTCATAGAGTTTTTTTCTTGATTTTGATTAATTTCATTATGTTTCTCAATGATTTCCCTTTGCTCACGAATATTTGCACCAAGAGAAGATTGGAGGTTACGATTTTCTATATTTGATAAATAATTATCTATATTGATGTGATTAGGAGTGATTTCAACAAAAATATTCTTTTGAATATCTTCTTGAAATTTATAATGGTCACTAAAATCCCTTGCTGTAATATACGCCTTTTCCAATGGAGACTCTTTTAATGCCTTTTGAAACTCAATAACATCTTTTGCAGAGAAAATTTCTTGTGTTATCCAATATAATGAGCCATCTTCAAGAATATCTGAATATTTTAGTCTCATTTTATCAGGAATTTGCTTTTCAAATTCATTATGAAGAGAAATTTTAGGCTCTTGCTGTTGAGTTGGGTTGCTTTCTTGTTTTTGATTTTCTAAAATTTCCTTTTGTAACCTTTCAGAGGCAAATCGCAAAACATATCTATCTTTTTCAACCGCTGCCAAAACTACTTCTTTATCATCTTTTAGCCTTTCAGAGGCGAAACTAAAAGCAAAAGCATCTTTTTCAATCGCTACTAAAACTAATTCTTTATCATCTCGCAACCTTTCAGAGGCACCACTAAAAGCTCTACCATATTTTTTCACTGTTGTCAAAACAATTTCTTTATTATCCTTTAACCTTTCAGAGACATAACTAAAAGCAAAAGCATCATTTTTAACTGCTTCTAAAACTACTTCTTCATCATCTCGCAATTCCTCTGAGGCAAATCGCAAAGCGTAACCATCTTTTTTAACTGCTTCTAAAACGACCTCTTTATCATCTTGAAAAAAAGGAAAATCTTTTAGACTATCATTTTTTTGAGAAATAGCCTCTAAAACTACTTTTTTGTCATTTCTTAATTTTTCTAATTGGTTATACAATTCCTTATGTATTTTTTGTCTATCCCTCTCATATTTATCTTCTCCTCCACGAATTTCCAATTGCCAATAATTAGGTTTGCTCTCTCCGTCCCAATATCTTAAAAAGAATTTATCCATTCTTTCGGAAATTTGTCCTATTTCCGTTAGAGTTATTTCTTCTTTGGGGATTTCTAACCAAACTGCCATACCATTATATTTTTATCTTCTAAATCCTCGTTTTTTTTCTTGCTCTTCTTCCCATTCTTCTTCAATTTGCTCGTTAGCATCTTGATAGAGGTCTGGGTCATTTACATTGAGTTGAACTCTTGTGTTCTTCTGTTCTTGTGCTTGTTCCTCGTTTGGTGTAGCGTCATTAATTCTGTTGATATTCTTATCTACAATATTAATATCTTCTGCAATGTATTTTGCCACTTGTGGGAATTTATCCATTTTATCCAATAAGAAACTTTTCATCAGTTCTAATTGAGTTTTGTATTTTTTACTTTCCTCAATATCTTTCTTTTCTAAAACAAAGTCGGTAATTTCTTTTGAATGTTTTCGCCAATCTAATTCATCTACGCTATCATTTCTTTCGTTGTAAATGAATACTTTCAGCGATTGGTCTTGCAGAGCACCAGTATCGTTATCTACTTGTTTTTCAATAGCATATTGTATTGGCTTTTCTTTGGCTTTTTCTAAAATATCCTCAATGGAATTATCTAATACATAATGTTTTATATCTAACTTATTATCAGTTAGTTTAAAACTCACTTTCTTATCTTCATCTTGCACGATAAGGAGATGACCCTCTTGGGTAAATTTCTTGAAATCAGTTTCTGAAATTTTACTATGCACGGAATTATCTTCGTTGATGATGCCGTATTTCTTTAAATCTTCTGTTGGTAAATTGTTGTTTATCATTTTATTGAATTGTTATATTGTTTGCAAAAATTAAATCGTTTAAAAAATTGATTGGGTTAATTGGTTTTCCCCATTCTTTGACTGCAAAATGCAGGTGCGGACCGGTAGAGTTTCCTGTATTTCCACTTTTTCCGATTATAAAACCTGCTTTTACACTTTCTCCAAGCCGATAATACATTTCGGAAAGATGCAGATAAGCGGTTTCAAATCGGTCGGAATGTTTTACTTTAATGAACAAGCCACCGCCTTTATTATCAAATCCCACCTCTGAAATCACGCCATCAAGGACGGAGAAGACATTTTCATAATGAGCCTTAAAATCTACGCCGTTGTGCATTTTTTGACCCAAAAAAATAGGATGCGACCGCATTCCAAAAGGAGAAGTTACCACGAGTTCTCCACCTACTGGCATTGCTATTTTAGGAATAGCCACTTTTGATTTTTCAGTGATATATTTGAATTTTTTCATGGATTGCGTTCCCGAATGAGTGGTAAAATCTTTAAAAAGCACTTCTTTCACCGCCTCTTCCACCATCTTTTTTGTTTCTGACATTGGATTTTCTTTCTTCGTTGGTTCTGTTTTTAGAAGCATTTTGAGAGAATCTATTTCCTTTCTTAATTCTTTTTTTGTAGTAATATTGAAAATTCCTTTTTTCTTTCTCTTTTCTAATTTTTCCTCATTTTTTTCAGTTTTAGGAAGATTAATAATTTCCTTTTTTTGAAAATCATTAGGAGCAGTATAAATAATCGTATTAAATTGAGCGGAGATTTTTCCAAAAGCCAAAAACACCCCCAAAATCATTATTTTATTTAGTTTCATTTTTAAAATGTTTAGTTACGATAGTTTCTATTTCGCCGTTTATTCTTCTGAAATTAGTCATCAGCACATCATTTTTTCTATCTATTTGTTTGTCATCTATGAAAGAATAATAATGAGGAAGTCGCTTATAATTATCACTTTCTATTTTAATTTCTTTCATATTAAGATTAATTTTCCCACTTATTGCCGAAGTTTTAAACTCTTGGGATTGATTAACATCACTTTGGGCAATGATGCCGACCATTTCCCCTGTTCGGAGTGCTGCGATTTTCCCAGCAGGTATCATTGATTCCATTTTTTCATTGATACTGGTCGTTGTTCCTTGATTAGAAATGGATTGAGAATAACTTTTTTGCTTAATTTTCCCAAAAATCTTTTCCAACCATTCCAAAGTGTTTTTATCTCTTGCCGAACCACTTAAAATATTTCCGATAATTGAAGAGATTGTTTCTCCCACTTCTTTTTTATAAAACTGCCTTAATTGAGGGATTTCTTGAAGTCCGAGCATTACGGCTACTTTATTTGACCTTGCCGTAGCAATTACATTGTCTATTTTGTGAATGTAAATCGTAGGAAACTCATCAGCAATAATGCCAGAAGGAAGATTTCCTTTATCATTGATTAACTTCAAAGTTCTATTTAAAACCGCTGAATAGAGAGCCGAGTTAATATCTTGTGTAGCAGGATTAGAAGCCAAAATCATTATACTTGGATTGTCTTTATCGGAGATTTTTAGTTCCACTTCATCGCCACTGAAAACCCAATAACTCTCTTTTGTTGCCAACCTTGAAAGGAAAATTTTCAGTGTTCCGACTTGTCCTTCCAATTGGTCAAATGCCTTATTATCATAAGCAGATTTGAATGGAGAGAGAAGCGAAGCCAACTCATCGTGTTCAAACAAAGTATCAAAGATTTCTTTGTAAGACCTATTCATAAAAGACAACAAATGCGGTAAAGAAGAGAATTTCCCATTTTCATAAGTAGCAAAGAAATAAATACAAGAGGAAAGGAAGTTGATAGCCGATTGGGTAAAGAACTGGTCTGAACCACCACCAGCACTTGAACCGCCTTTTTGTAATGCAGAAACCATACTTTCCGCCATTTCTTGGGCATCTGCCAAAGTCTTGATATATTCCTTTTTTAGTGGATTTACCCTTTTGGATTTTTCCACTTCATTGAGATTGATAACCACAAAATTATGCTTGTAATCTTTATCATTTTTCTTTTTGATAAGATAATGATAATAAGCGATTTGCCCTAAATCTGGAAATTTAAAATCATAAATACAGAGCGAAAAACCTTTATTTACCATTTGTCTAATAGCAGGATTTATCACGCCAAAGGACTTACCAGAGCCAGGTGTTCCGAGAACCAAAGTTCCTCTAAATGGATCGATATTTATCCAGCCGTTATTGGTCTTTTTATTGTATCTGAATAGATAAGGAATATTTACAGAAGTATCGGTATTGACTAACTCTCTATTTTGGTCAAAAGACTCTTCTTCTACATTCCACCTATCATTTCCCATTTTGGTTTGCATATATTTGGAAATAGCATCAGCCCCTGTTTGAGTAATTGCCACTCCGCTAAAAGATAAAAGAACATAAAAAATTTGAGCCAAATTAAAATTTTGAATACTTGTCCCAGCAGGAAGTGGTGCGTTTAACTGAAAAAATAGAGCAGAAAACACCAACAAAAGCCCAATAGCAATCGGTAAAATAATATGTTTTGTGATGTTTAAATCCGTTTTTTTCTTTGCCTTTGTTCCACTTGCAACGATAGCCACCAATATGAGTGTTGCAATTTTTGCATTCATTGGCGGAAAGAAAATATTCATCTTACTAAACGAAGTCAGCAATTTGGAAACCACTGGAATTTCTGCATTGGTATAAAACAAACACAGGCAGTCCATTATAACCATTCCATAAACGGCTTTTTGCAAAAAATCGTAAAGTTTTATTTGGTGCTGTTGTTCTTGCATAATTCTTTATTTTTATTATTAATAGGATAATTGGAAATTTTAAAATGTATCAGCATTGAGGACATCAGAATATTTTATTTTCATTTCAAGAGTTCTTCCAGAGATTTGTTCTTCAAAAAATCTAATGTTAAATACTTTGGAATTTGGGAAAGTGAATTTTTTGAAGACATAGATATTTCTGAATGTTTTTCCAATTTTCTTTGTTCCATAGAGTTTAAATAGCGGTTTTACTTCAATGGATTGATTGTTAGTGGCTTTAAATATTTTCTTATCCTCAATGGAGAAAATCATTCCGTCAATATCGTAAGGTAAATTAGATTTGTTTTCAATGGAAATATCCATAAAGATATAATCTTCAACCACATAGACATTATTCAGTTGCATAAGCATTTTAAGGTCTTCGGATTTTCTTATAGGTCTTTTGTCCGATTTTTTCTGATTAATGATATTAAGGGAAAGATTTCTCAACTCAAAGGCGGAAAATCTCACTTTTGGAAATTCCAATGGTTGCATATCTTCGGCTTGGATATGGATATTAGATTGAACATTGGGGTTGAATTTTTCTCTCCAAATGATTTTATATTGAGCCATAAAAGATTGCCCTACAATGGTAATAATTCCCACTTCATCACCATTTTTAAACTCTGTTTTAAGTTCTTTTTTTTCAATTTTAGAGTCTGAAACTTCATTTTTTCCAATTTTCACTCTTGCGATGTTTTCTGTTGGTAAATCTCCGATGAGATTTTGGTTGGACAAATCCACAAACTGAATAGGCTCTGGCGAAATGATATGAATATTGACCCCATCAGACATATTGATGGTCGGTAAATCTCTTAATTTAATTTCTTTGGTTTCCGTTTGAGCCTTGATTTGGGTAAGTGGTAGGCTGAATATCGCTAATGCTAAAAATAGGTTTTTCATTTTATTATTGATTTTCTTTAAGTTGTTGGTCATTAATTAAATACACATAAGAATTATACTTCAATTTTACTTTATTTTGTCGGATTAAGTTGGCAATTGTTCTTGAAGTAGAGGAAAAAGCTTTGGAAAAGAAACTGGTAAAGAAGCCTTCTCCACTGCTATCCATATTCGTTCCTTGCACGGAATTTTGTCCCAGTTCTCTCATCATTTCTCTGAAAGCAGAGTGCGGAACATACAGCCCTTGAATACCATCTACATCATAGATAGTAAGATTGATTGGTAGAATATTGCCATTGTTCAGCACGGAAACAATGTTCAAATTCACTCTTTGCATTTGGAAACCGTTTATTTGTCCGTAGAGAATTGCCCCTTTATCAATTTTATGTTTTCCTACATAAATATCTTCCAATAGCCTAAATCTAATTCTGCTACCTAAATACACTTTCAGATTTTCATCTATGACGGCTTTAATGAAATTATCTTCTTTTTCTTTGGTAATAGAATTGAATTGATTGTTAAGCCTTGCCTTATTCACGGTGAGAGTGCTGTTTAGGAAAGCCTCCATTTTTTCTTTATTCTTCTTTAATCTTTTTTCAGCCAATGCTCTTTGCCTGTATTCGGGGTTTTTGTTTTGTTCCAAAGAGTCTAATAAAAGCATTTGTTCTCTCATCATTTTGATAGGATTTTCTTCATCTTTTATTTTTTCCTCTTTATTTTGAGAATAGTTTTTATTTCCACTTTCTCCACTATCAGAGGCTTCTTTATTGAGCATTCTGATAATCTCTGCCGACCTTTCGTAATCTTTGTCAGAAGAAGAAACATTATTATTAGATGGCGGTCTGAAATACTCATTATTTCTACCTAATCTGCTATTTTGCCTTTGTAATTGCTGTTCTTTTGCCCATTGTATAGAGTCTATATATCGTTTATCTTTTGCTGATAGCGTTTCATCATAAGTTTTGAGACTATCTTTTTCTTCATCTAAACCGCCGAGCATTGTTCTCTTATCGCCGTTTCCATAGAAAGCATCATACGCCTCATTTTTGGATAAAATTTGCTCTTTTGTTTCTCCGAGTCCAGTAGATAATTCTTCTTCTGTTTCCTTTTTTGGTTTGTCTTCCATAAAACTATTTACTTGATAAGCAATGTATAGCGTAGGTAAAAAGGCAATCAGCGGAATGATATATCTCGGCTGTTTCCAATTAATTTTCTTAAAATCCACCATTGTTCAGTTCGTTGTATTTATTCATTAAAAATTCTGCTCGTACGCTGTCTTCTTTTGTCATTTGACCGCTTTCTTTTTTGGTTCTCAATTCTTTCAGTTCGGAAAGGATTTCTTTACTTTCGTTTTCTTTGTTTTTTTCCTTTTCTTTTAGGACATCAATTTCCTGTTCGCTTTTGGTCTGAATACTTGGTATTTCCATTGAACTATAATAGTTTGGTGGATAGTAAAAGTCTCGCCACAAAGAGAATAGAAAGAATGCCACAAGGACGAACATAGAATAGACATAAAACTTTTTAGGGTTTTGATAAATATTTTCTTTAATATCTAATACCTTATCTTTCAAGGATTTTTTCTCTAAATTTTCTACTTCTTCTTTCATTTTATTTCAGTTTTAATAGAATTTATCTTTTTCTGAAATCTCGGTATTATCAATAATTCTCCAATTTTTAAGCATTACGCCGTGAGGGTTGTTATTAGTTCTCATTATATCTTCAAATTTCCCTTCGGTAATTAATTTCCTTGTAATGAGTGCGGTTTTTCTATTGATAAATTGAGTTCCGTAGTAGGTGAATTTTTTCTCTACTTCATTGATTTTAATAGAGTCTGTTTTAATGGTTACCATAGAATTAGAAGATACCACTTGGTTGTAAAAACCATTTTCTTTAAGGTTGGTATATTCTTTTTTTCCACTATCATCAATGAGGTATAATGATTTTTCTACATTTTCTTTGATATAATCATTATCAGGTGGTAGTGTGAAAAATAGCCTGTGGAAAAGTTCCACTTGTGATTTATATTCCACAGGTCTATTGAGGAGTTCATCTACTTGCTTCACAAAGACTGGCACCCCATTATCAAGGATATACATACTTTTTCTTGATTCTCTAATATTCATATAGGTAAAGATGAGAACACTAATTACCATAATAACAGCACCAATAATGACAGCAAAAGATACTGACTTATTGATATTGATTTTTTCTTCTATACTTTTAACTAACATTTTATTATGATTTTTAATTTCGGTTTAAAATCTACTTGCTATTTTTTCCAAGGAGGGGTTATGCCACTTCTTCCCCATTGTTGTTTTATATCTTTTCCAACTCTTCCCATACCACTTCCTATTCTACTTATTCCTTGCCCTGCTTTCTTTCCACCTGCTGCCATAGATGCTGCTGCTCCTCTTGCGGCGTTTGCAATTTGAGAACCTCCTGCGGATAGGATAGAGTCTGCAATGGTAGGGGTCATCAGCACTAATAGACCTGTAATAAGATAACCAACTACGGTGAATGAAAGGATATTAATAAAACCGCTTCCTTCCGTGAACGCACCGACTGCTGCGATGATTTGTTCTTCACTACCTTTTAGGATACTTTCATATCTATTTATTTCCATTTTATATCCAGCGGATATTAAGACACTTCCAATACTCATTGATTGAAAAGAGATGAAAGTCCATAGATTGATATTAATGAATTTTGCTACCCAAGATTGAATTGCTCCATCAAATCCAGGTATTAGAGACATTCCTACGGCTATCGGTCCTAATGTAACGAGTATGGCACTCCATGCTTTTTGAAATCCGAATATTCCATAAACACAAACTCTTAAAATAATAAGGGCGATAGCCTCTATTACTTCGGCGACTAATGTTTGCAAACTGGCTTGTGTTTGTAGCGTCCATTTTTCAATTTCAGTGGTAAGACTATCCCATTTTTCAGCCATAGCATCTCCTACACCATCAATAATTTTATCTACAAAATCTTTTTTTGCTGTTTCTTGTGCTATGGCTTCTGCTTTTTTCTTTTCATTTTCTGCTTGAATTTCCATCGCTTTATCAATGGCTCTTCTTTGCAGTTCATAGCGTTTTATTCTTAATACGTTGGCTGATTGTTCAATTTCATTGAACATCATTATACTGGGCTTTGCAAGTAGATTAAGAGGTGACTTTATCATATTGGTAAAAACATTCCAATTGGAAAGTATTAAAGCAATGATAACTGGTTTTATCATAGGGGTAACCGCCCAAGGTCTTTGTCCGTCTTGCATTTCCCAGCCTAAATGTCCCATATAGAAAATTGCTCCAATTTGACCAATGGCTTTTCCTAACATTATTACTCCATAATGGTCTTTTCTATTTATCTCAAAATTTTTAAAAGCATTTATAAACCAGTCTTCTATTGCTCCATCACCTTTAAAGAATTGTAAAACTTGATTGGGGCTGTCCGATATTCCATTTGCTGAGAAAACGATAATAGGTAATAGGGTGAGTAGGATACTCATCGCTATTAATAAAGGTTTATTCTTCATGTTTTTCTTCTATTTTTTTATAATCATTAATAACTTGTCTCACAATTTCTACATCTGTTTTTCTATTAGAATTGATGATATTTTTAGTTTTATCAAATAGACTTTTATATTCTAATAAAAGGTTGCTTTTTTGCTTATGTTCGGAAAGGATTTCTTTGAATTTTCTCCAACCCAAAAGACATTCGTGATACATTATAAATCTTTTTCCTCTTGGCATTGCTACACTTCTTGAAACCTTGTATTTATCTTTCAAAAGGTCTAATTTTTTCTGTAAAAAATCTATTCCTCCTGTTTGTTTTAAGACTTGATAAGTATCATCATCTTTAAATCCCCACTGCCTATAATCGGAAGGATTATCAGGGAAATCATTCAGTGGTCTTAACATTCTTTTATAGTAGAGAAGCCAAAGAGGGTCTGCATCTACGGTGAGTGGTGTCCAATGGGCAAAATCTTGCATATTTCTTTTATAGAGACTATCTATTTCCACTTTAATTTGTTTGGTTTGTTCTTCTTGCAGTTTCACTTCTCCGAGCCTTTGCACTTCAATTCCGTTAGGTTTAAGTGGACGAATATCTTCTCCTTTTTTGTATCTTCTATTTCTTGCTGGTGCTAACCACCCCCAAACAGTAGCGTAGTTGAAATTGGTTTGAATACCAAATCTCCATTTTCCGTAAGGTCTCCAATCTCCCCAACTTTCAAAAACTTGTCTTTTTTCTTGCGATACGATAGTAGGGTCGTATAATCTTCTTTGAGCAGTTACAATTGAGGAAAAGGTTAGTAGTAACATCAAGAAAAAAACTCTCATTTTAATAATATTTAAAGTATTTTATTCTCCAAAGAATATCTTCTACAATCATTTTATCCATATTCACATAAGCCCTTAATTCTGGAATATGTAGTAGATAAGGGACTTTTTTAGCATTCTCAAAATACATTACAATGCCGTAAGTCGCCACTCTTAAATTCAATACTTCTTGATATATTCTATCAAGAAGCATATCTCTATCAGAAGCATCCATTATATAATCATTGCTTTCTTTTAGGGCTTCATTTTCTACATAGTTTCTAATTTTTAATAATCTTACCCAAATTTCTTTATACGCCTTCATAAGAAATACATTGTATTGAGGGTATTTGCTACTATAATGTAAAATAGCCTTAGCATTTTTCATCACGGCATTAAATTCTTCCCAAATGTATTTTACTTTTTTCCCTTGTTTGAATAATGAATTGACATTATTCAGTTGAGAATAAATATATTCGTGAATAGCCATTATTTGGGCGACTTTCTTTTTTCCCTTATCATACAGGGCTTTTTGTTTTGAGTAAGAGGATAAGAATGATTTTTCACTGGCTACTCTTACTCCTTGATTTTTTGAAATTTGAACCAATAATCTATCATTATAAACTACTTCTTGGCTATGAAAGTAGCCTATTCCTCCTAATAGTAAAAAGGGGATTATCTTTTTCATAACTTTTTAATATTTTTAATAATATCATCAACTAAGGCTTTATCTCTTTGTACATAGTATTTTAATAGATGCTTTTTGTTTTGTAAATTTTCTTTAAATTCAAGGATTTTATATAATAAAAAATTGGCTTTATATTTAATGAGTTTCACTTCCTCCAAAGCATAATCTAATAATTTTTTCCTATCTGCTTTTTCCATTTGGTTAATTGCTCCATAAGAAGCTACGATTCCAACTAATAATCGTGTAGTCATCTGCAAATCATCTACGAATTTGATTTGGTCTGGCAGGGCAATCACCAAAGCAGAGGGTGAGTCTCTCAATTCCTCTATAATCCTTTTTTGGGTATTTCTAATGGCTTGTCCTTCAAGATAGATAGCGTAACCTGTTGGGATAGATTGCATTGCAAAATCTATTATTCTTAATCTATCTTGGACTTTTTTTGTAGTTTCCTTGTATTTTGTCCAAAAGGTTTTATTGGTAGTTTCCAAACTTACATTAGCGGTCTGTTCTTTTTTTAATTCTTTTTGAGTTTCGTGTTCTCCTAATGAATTTCGTATTTCGGAATTAATCATAGGGAAAGATACATACTCTGGCTCTACATATCCGCCACCGCCACCATTAGACATTAGAATATGAATTGAAAGCACCATTAAAGGATAAAAAAACTTTGTTTTCATTTTATAAATAGTCATATCGGTATAAAATATTTTTCACTATACTTCTATCGGCGTTGATATAGCCTTGAAAAAGTATTAATAGATTTCCAAATAGTCATATCGGTATAAAATATTTTGCACTATACTTCTATCGGTGTTGATATAGCCTTGAAAAGGATTAATAGATTTCCAAAAGCCAATTCTTTCTACTTGCTCTAATTTCATTAAAATACTCATTAAATCCACTCTCAACATCATTATTGCATTATTAATCATTTCAAGAACTTTCTGTCTATCTCCTGCGGTCATTAGATTGAGTTCTCCCCCAGTGAGGACATTGGTAAGTTCCAAACTTGTTTTCACTATTCTTTCCTGTGCTTTTTTTGCTGTACCGACAGCAAAAACACTATATTGAGGGTGTCTTTTTGCTATTTCACTTATTCGGCTCAAATTTTTTCTTGCCCAAAGTATATTATCACCTATTTCCTTTACTTTATAGGCATTAGAAATTATTCCAGAGACTTCGTTTAATCCTTTTAAGACTTTTTTTTGCACTCTTCCTACTTCTGCCATTGCTAAACCGACCGCTCCTTGAACTCTTTTTAATCCTTTGATGGTGTCTTTTGTTTTTTTTTGTTCTTTCCTTAATTGGTCAGAATAAATCATCAAAGCACCGGTCGTTGTTGGGTCTACATAAAGCGATTGTGCTTTGGATATTTTACTGCATAATAGTAAAGAAACCAGTGTTAGTAGGGTTATTATTCTCATATTGCTTCTTTTATTAATTCGTTGAATGTTAAATTTTTATCACTCATATCTTCTTCTATAATTTTGAAGATATTTTTCCCTTTATATTTATTTTTCAGTTTTGTATAAAAATTAATCACTTCATTATCAATCGGCTTTTTATTAAGATTAACTAACGAAACCAAACTTCCTAAATCTCCACCCATTTTTTTAGAGTCTGCTACGAAATTATTTAAGGCATCATCGTAATTTCCAAGACTTTGGAAATAATACTCAATAGCCGACTTTTCGGGCTTTTCGGTGGTGTAGGTAAGGTATTGCTCTAACGATACTTCATTTCCATAAACTTCTCCTTTTGAACCTCTTTTAATATAAAATTCTTTAAATCTACTTCTTCCAGTTTTGTTGTTTAAGTTGTTGATAGTGAATATTTTATTTTGTTCCACTTTATTTAATGACAGAAGAGAAGCGATAGTATCAAAATTATCTTTAAACTTGGTTTGGTCAAGCAAGATAAAGGTATCAGAATTACTAATAATAGAGTCTTTTACTACGGCATTTCCGATAATATCGTTGAGTTCCTGCGTTACTACGACCGCCTCTCCCCAAAATTTCCTCACGGTTTTGTAGAGATAAAGAATATATCCACCCATTAATTTTGATGCGATTGCTTTCCACGCCTCTTCTATGATTAAGGCTTTTCTTCTGTCTTTTCTCAATCTCATTTTTTGAATAAAAGTATCCATAATGATAAGCGTAACGATTGGGAAAAGTTTCGGATTATCCTTCACATTATCAATCTCAAACACGATGAACGGCTCATCAAAAAGAGAATTATCGGCACTTTCATTGAGCGTTGTTCCATATCTTCCACCTTTATAAAAATCAGCAAGGACACGGAAAAAAGTTCGTATATTAAACTCCTCTTCGGTGATTTTGTATTTTTTATTGTTGAGATAGACAGGTAGGAATTTCTCACAATACTCATAAAAACCATTGAATGATAATTCATTAACATTCATTTCGGTTTCTATTTTATTAATTCTCTTTATCAAAGCGTATCTAAAATCGTCTTTTATTTCCGTTTTGATAATTTCATTTGATTTGATGAGAATAAGTTGGGTTTCATTGTAAGTTTTCCTTCTTTCTTCATCGGTTAATGTATCGTAAGCCTCATAGATTTTATAAAAGATATTGGCATCATAGTCTGCATTATTTTGATTTTTATCAGGGTGATGCTGTATTATCAGTTTCCTTCCTGCGGTTTTAATCTCTTCTGTTGTCGCATCATAAGGCACATTGAGTAGGTCGTAATAAGTTTTACTTTCCTCTTTTTCTTGCTCAAATTCACGATATAGGTCTTCTTCATAAATGTTGTATTTATTCAGATACAATATCAGTTCTTCGGTAGATTTGTTTTGATACCACTCTGTTCCTCCGTTAAAAAATTGATGATAATAATTGATAAGGGCATTGTCTAAAATTGTTTTTTCTGTATTGTTCATTGTAGCGTCTGCTCCTTTCCAAATCAGATAAATCAAATTCACGAGGAATTCCATTTTTTCAATATTAAACTCTTCTTTATTCATTAAAAAAGGGTTCATTGTGATAGGTTTTTCTTCGGTATATTGAATGTATCTACCATTTTTATATTTAGAAGTTCCAGAGTAAGAGTCTCCTGTATCTACAATAACCACATCATAATTATAGGTAAGATATTGCTCTACAATATTATTCATCAAGAAAGATTTTCCAGACCCCGATGGACCGAGAACGAATTTATTCCTGTTATTAATTCTTCCTGTTTTCATAGGCAAATCTGCTGGGTCAATTTTCAGTGGCACTCCTTGTCGGTCGGTAAATCTCAAATAAAAATTAGAATCTTCACTTATTGGGTAACTTTCTTTAAAAAAAAAACAACTTGCGCCTTCACTGGTAGTCATAAAATAATCATAATCTTTTAGTTCTACGGCGTTGCCTGGAATACAAGCCCTAAAAAGTTCTAATTGATTATTTGCTCTTTGGGAAATTCTTATTCCTTTGGTAAAGAGTTTAGACTCAATTTGAGAGTGTAGTTTTTCCATTTTCTCTTTACTTCCTGCTGAAAAACACATTGAGAAATGAGCATCTACGATAAGTTGCCCATTAACGGCAATATCTACCATCAAATCATCTATTTCTTCTGCAATGATGAGATTACTTGGGCTTTGCGACCCTGCACTTTCGTGCTTTTTCTTTTTCTTTTCAAGGTCTATTTGTCTTTTTCCTTGTATAGGAATGGCGATAACTTGGTTGTAAATGATGGCATTATAATCTTCTAATTCGTTAAAGAAAGAGAAATTATCTACTGCGGTTTCAAACGCTGCACCTATTCCTCCAAGATAAGAAAACGGCTTGATAGTGCTTGGCAGGGAAATATCTTCTACATCTACAAAAGAGATGGTTTCCACGAAACTATTTCCGATTTTCAAATAAGTATCAGCCACTTTAAAATTATCAAAAGAGGGAACTTCTGAAAATTTCATTGCAAAACTTCTATCTATGTAATAATCAAAATCTTTTTTCTTTAAAAATGAAGCATCGCAATCATTTTGTTTTAGAAGCATTAATACTTTTTGGCACTTATCTCTAAGAATTTTATATCTGTTTTCATCAAACTTATATTTGCTTTTCTTTTTGTCTTTATCATCAATAAGGTCTGTGAATAGCAGAAGAGTATCAATCGTCTTAAAGTATCTTCCGTCAAAATGTTCGGAATATTTTTGTTGTAAAAACTCTCTACACTGCTCGGCGGTGTATTTTTTCTTTGAGAAAATATCTGTTTTTTGAATAATAAAGCCTTCTCCTACAATAGCAATAACTTGATTAAGCAAAGAGTGAAATGCCATATAACTATCAGGGTCGGCAGAGTATTGCTCTACGATATTTTTTATTTTAATACCGATAACAGGATTGCCATGCTTTCCGATAAGAACATCATAGTTCCAGCCGTGCTTTTCTCCTTCATCGTATCCAATGAAAGGAATATCAAATATTTTTGTTTTGTATTTCATAAGGATTAATTATTAAAAAAACAATTAGAGGAAGAAGTTTTTATTAATGAAAATCATATATCTTCCTCATAATTGTTCAGCATTGGTTCAAATCAGATTTTTCTTTTATACTTAAACCTATTAGGAAAAATATGGATTTCTCCTTTGTTTTTGGTTTTGGCATACAGCCCTATGGTTTTTTGTAGATGTTGAGCATACCAAATTGCTCCACCAGAGAGAATAAATCCTATAATAGTTCCAAAAAATCCAATGAGATTGGATAAAATTGTTCCTACTACAAAACCTGCTAAAATTCCTCCCAAAGCATAGAAGATATATTTATCTTTAAAACCAAAGAAAACCAATGGCTTTTTTAGGCTTTTGTATAAATTAAATTCTATTTCTTCCATTATTAAGTAAAGATTGCATCAAGGAAGGTTGGAACTAACATAATGAAGATACAAGCACCTGCCCAGCCCATAATCTCTTTATTGACATCTTGGTCTCCATTTTGCCACTTGTTGTAAATCCTTATCCCTCCGATAATCCCTACAATTGCTGCAATGGCTTTGATAAGGTTACTTGCTCCTGCTTTGTAACCCAAAACTCTTTGAGCAGCTACTCCCAACGCACCGCCAGCATCTTGTGCATACGCAGGTGATACTGCTAATAATACTAATGCTAATGTTAAACCATTTCCTACCAACCTTTTCTTGTTGATTTTAAACTTGAACTTGTTCATTTTGTAAAAATTTTTAAAAATTTAAAAGATAACTATAATTTATGCGAAATTCATTATCGGGTATCCGTCTACTTCTTTTTCTGTTCGTATTTTGCTACTGGCGTTATGGATTAATTTTTGAAAATCTTTTGGTTCAATTTTTTTCAAAGGATTTTCTTTTTTAGCAATCTCCCTTTCTTCCTCGTGTTTTCTTTTGAGGGCTTCCATATTGAATTGTGGGGTATCATTTCCATTGTAGTCAGCCTCGTAGAGTTCTTCCTCTTTACTGGAAACATCATTCCTGTTTTCTACATCATCAATTTTTACTTGCTTAATATCTTCCTGTGTTTCCAGTCCATCAATAGAAACCACTTCCTCCTCTACTTCTTCTACTTTTTCCTTTTTGATATAAAGGTCATAGATGATATTTCCTGCATAGTATAAAACATAGAGTATAATAAGTATGGTTACAAATTTTCCCATTATAGATTGTATTTATTTTCTGTTAGTGTGTTAATAATTTCTATCAATTCATCAAGATTGGTTTTAATAGCATCTTTCATATCCTTTTTAAATTCTCTCGTATTGATTTTTTGTAAATCATTTCTTTTATAAATCGGCGTAGGCACTAATTCGCCATAATCTTGCAGTATATTATCCATATATTCTTGATTGGGATATTTGTAATTTTTATCATATCTATTTCTGATAAAAACTAATGATGCCTCACTTTCTAACCCTCTACCTACTACATCTACAAATACCATCGTGGATTCTATACTCACGGTGGAATATTCAAAAGGAATAACCAAAATATCCGAATAGCATAAGAGCCAAGAGTATTTTGCGTCCAGCATTCCTCCCAAATCAAATAAATGGATATCTTGACTTTCCTTTAAAATTTGTAAATCTTCTACATTATCAAAAGGCAAATCTGCTTCTGTATCTACTACTTTCACTTCATAAAGTTGGGGCAGTTCGGAATTCTTATTATCCATTTCCCACCTTTTATAAAATGATTTTTGATAGTCAAAATCATACGCAAAGACTTTTCTTTTTTTATCAAGGGCAAGATAATTGGCTAATGCTATTGCAATAGTGGTTTTTCCTACGCCTCCTTTCTGTGTTCCAAATGTGATTACCATTGTTATCGTCGTCTTCTTTTTTTCTTGTGTAAATCATACTCATCTTCAAGTTCTGCTCCGTAGTGAGGTTTTATCATATTGCTGATAACTTCATCGGTGGCTTCTACTACATCGGTTGCAATTTCCGATACAATATTCAGTCCTAATTGATTTCCGAAATTGGTAAGATTTTTTATTTCACTTCCCAAGTTTTCTTTTTCTGCAATGTTTTGAGATTTTTGATTTTCTATCAATCTACTCACCTCCCAAACTTGATGCAATTGCGTATGCACGGCATAATATTTTCCTTCTACACCAATAATTTCTACTTTATCAGAACTTTCCTTTCCGCTTTTAATAAGTTCCAAAATATCCACCTTTCCTTGTTTCCAGATTTCCGCATTTTTATTTTTATTAAAAAACAACATAAAATCTTGAATAGGCTTATTAGGATTTTTTTGGTTATACCAATTTTTAATGATTTCTTTATCCATTTCGCTCGTGATGTTAAAATCTTTCAGAACCTCAAAAGTCTTTTTATCCATTTTATCTTCGGTAAATTCAAAAACCTCATTCATTTTAAGGATTTCACTTCCTTTGAATATCGTTTTTGATTTATTATCAATCAGCGTATATCCGAAAGGCTTCTGTCCCTCTTTATGATGAAAAATAATATCAATACCGAACATATCTTTTAGTTTCTTTTGCAGTTCGCTTTCCCACTCAATTTTGGGTTTTGCATTGCTGTCTTTTTCATACAAGTCTTTTTGCTTTCTGTCATCTTCTACTTTGAAAACTTTTGTAGAATAGATTTTAGCATATTTTTTGATAATCGCCCTCAACTGCTTTTTTCGTTTTTTGTCATCGCTTCCATTAAATGAAAGTTGATTTCCGAATAAAGTCCTCTGTCGAACCCCATTTTTCAAAATATCCAACCTATTTTCATCTTCCTCATTTTTGAAAAGTCTAAAACCATTTCGCTCTAATAATTCTTTCAATTGATTTAAAGAAGAATATTTATAGCCAAGTAGTTTGTCTAACTCTTCATTCATTTTTTGCTCTGGGTAAAGCCTTTCCATTGTTTTCTGCAATGCTTTTTGAGATTTCAACTTCTCAAAACTATCATCAATCTTTTTTCCAGTTCCTTTATCCACCCTAGTAGAAACGATATGAATATGGTTGTTGTCCGTATCATTATGAAAAACCAAAATATAAGGTTGATTTCCGTAGCCCATTTCCTTCATAAAGTTTTCTGCAACTTCTTTGAGTTCCTCTTTGGAATGTTCTTGAAATTTAGTAGAGATAACGGCGTGAAACTGCGGTTTCTTTACCTTATTATTTTTTGAAATGGATTTCAAATAATTTTTCACTTCTTTCGGACTGCTTTCTTCATTCACAAACGAGGGAAAATTTTTCATTGCCATTAGTTCTCCTTTGCCACTTTCCACTTTTTTATCGTTGTATTCCACACCGCTAAAACTTTTACTTGCAGACAAAATTTTCACTATCATTTTCCTAATAATTCAATGATGATTTTAAACATATCATTCTGCTTCTCCTTCATTCTTCGGATTTCGTATAAATTTTGATTAAAAATTTTTATCTCCATTTCACTAATCCATTTGCTGGAATTAGCAATTTTTGCATATTGGTTAATGTTGTTCTCTATCTTTTTAAAAATATTATCCTGTGCCTCAATGAACGCAATGATTTCCCTCTTCTCATTTTGCATCATTCTATTCTCCACAGAATCCACGATAAGGTCTTTAAAGGTCATTCTTCTTTCCTTGCAAAGAGATTTCCATTTCGCTTTTAAATCTTCTTCTATGTAGATTAATAATGCTTTTTTTCCATTTCGTCCCACTTCTCATTTTCTTTTTTGCAAAGTTCTGAAATGTTTTTAAATTACACAATATCAGTTAGTTACAAAAGTTTTTAATAATCTTTAATAGTCTTTATTAGCACAAAAAAAATTTTCAGTGTATATACAAAGACACATCTTGCCTTAAAAATACGCCCAACTCTTCCCTTTAAATTAAAAGGAAAGTAGAAAAAGGGCAATAGAAGTTTTAAAGTTAGGATAAAAAAGTTTAAAGTGTTGATTATCAGTAGTCATAATTTGTAAAATAGAATTTTTAAGTTTAAAAATTTATTTTACATTCCGAAATCAAGAAAATTCACAAAAAAGACTTTTTCAAAGAAAAAACAGACCATTGGCAGAAAAAAACAAAAATTTGCCTCTTTATATATTTATCTTTTTTTATATATATAATAATATAGATATAGATAAAATACACTTTTTTCCGAACTGACCAAATTTTTACAGAAAAAAATTATAACAAACTAATAATCAGTTAGATAATTTTCAGAAACAATATTATTTGTAAGATAGGGTGGCTCAATTTGAGTAAGGGGGTGGCTCAATTTGAGTAAGGGGGTGGCTCAATTTGAGTAAGGGGTGGCTCAATTTTGATATAAATGAATATCTCTATATAATATTTAAAATATATCCAAAGTCCCTTATGTAGTCCTTTGATATACTAACTATTTGATTTACAAGACCCTTTTTAATATTCCTTAAAAAAACTCGGACTCTAATTTTACCTTGATGTCGGTTAGTGCTTGTTGTAAAAATTTATTGAATGACATTTTAAATTATTTTTAAAAGGTGTTTTAAAATTTATTTGTAAATTTGCATCATAAATATTTTTATATGCTTATTCAGGGAGTAGAATATTGTGACCCTTTCAAAGAGAAAGAAACAGACAAAACATACTGGCTGGAACCCATTGGCAAAGCGGTGGGAGAGCATTTTTTTTCTTTTGATTTGGAAAAAGTTTATAATCTATTTTCCGATTATCCTTGGGCTTTATCAAAGGAAGAAAAAGAAATTTTTGATAAAGAAAACCCTCATTGGAAAGAGTTTTTTGAGGATAGATTATAATTTATCTTTTTTTCCTTTTTTATTCTCCTCTGCCACATTATAGTATATTTGTTTTTTCTCATCTTTGAAATAATAAAATTTTGTTATATTATCTTTTCTTTATTGGTTAAAAAATTATTTATATATTTGCAATAACAAAATGTCTCAATCTTAAATCCTAGCGTAGAGAGCAGGTAACAGATCGGGGCATTTCTTTTTTTAAAACTCTGTGAGATTGAGACTATATAAGAATTCTTCTCCCTTAATCATCGCTGTATTTATCCTTATATTGAAGCCTTTATGCTGGGTAGTATAATATCTATAACTTTCGTACCCTGCTCTCATTTTCTTTTCATAGTTATGAGATTTTGGGTCAATAGGAGATTCCATTTTAAACTGTCCTTTTTTTGTAATAGTTACAATGTCTTTCACTAAATCTTTTAATTTAGGTTCTGTAAAGTGAGAATATACATCTTTGGCACTTTTTCTATTGATAATGATTTGATTGTTTTTAAATTGCTTTCCTTTTAAAACAATACCTATATCAGCAGGAATATATTTTTGTCTCCACTCATTCAGTTCTGCATCTTTTACTTTTCTTAATCTTCTACTCAAAGACTTTTCAGTCTCTTCCGTTAGAATTTTTTCAGCCTTACACCTTTCATCTTCTAAACTTAATAATATTTGTGAATATCCTGATAATGTGGTTTTTCCATTGCTACAAAATTTAGGTTTATAGCTATTCTGTGGTGGGAATATTTTTTGTTCTTTACCTGGATTAAAGCGGAATATATGGAGTTTGTTTTTACCTGTTTTGCCTATTTGTATAGTTGCTTTTTCTCCTAATTCCTGTGCTTTTTTACTATTAGATAAGTTTTTTTCTCTTGCGAGGACTTCTACGGCAATACAACGGCAACGCCAGCCATTGGGTGGATAATACTCTGTCCAGAAGTCATCATCTTTGGGCAGACAGATTCCATTTAATGCTTGATGTTGTGCTCTGACCTTTTCATCTCCTGCGGTGCGGTATTGTAGTTTTCAAAATATGTTTTATTGAATAGGGAAAAAGCAAGAATATCACTTTGTGAAAACTTTTAAGATTTGAAATAAAAAAGACTTTTGAGAAATTCAAAAGTCCTTGTGATTTAGTTTTAATACTTGCGGAGAGAGAGGGATTCGAACCCCCGGAGGTGTTACCCTCAACGGTTTTCAAGACCGCCGCAATCGACCACTCTGCCATCTCTCCTACTGAGGATAATCCCCCAATTGTTTTGCAAAGTTATGCTTTTTTATAATATTAACAAAAAAAATAGCATTTATTTTTTAGCAATCATTTTAAAATATTGATTTTCAATTAAAAAAAATAATATTTTTAACTCATTAATATTTAAATCAGTATTTAAAAGTCATTCTCGTTAAAAAAATCACTTCAAAAAATGTATTTTATTTAATACTTTTTTCCATAAATTCCTTAGCATTCTCATCGTGTTGAGACCTAATAGGGATAAAGAATCTCAGTGGATTTCTCCAAAAATATTTATAAATAACCTTTGAAATTTTTGAAAACTCGGTAAGAGTAACCTTACGAGAGCGGAGTGCCAAAAGCATAGATAGGCCAAAACTCACTATAAAATTAAAAAATCCAATAATAAATATCGTAATAAAGCTAATCCAAAAAACCGATGCAGAGACATCAAAACCCTTGCCATAAAGCCCCAGAGCAAAATTCCCAGCAGAAAAAGTAATATGCCGAATATCTAAATCCACTCCCAAGAAATGCCCCACAGGAGCCGTAGCACCCAAGAAAATACCAAACCAAAAGTTGGAAACTATCCCTGCCCAATTTTTAGAGTAAAATCTCGAAAGGCTCTGAGCGAAACTCTTCCCAAAAAGCATATTAATTTGTGGATTTTCGGCAATACGAGTAGGTATCTTATAAAATACGGATGAGTTGGCAACATTCCCAGCCATAATCCCCGAAATAAAGAGATAAAAACCCGCAAGACACGCGTGAAGGATAGCTTTTGACTCAAATGGATTGAGTTCCTTCAAAAATTTATCAGCCTTAGCAATAGCAAAATTCTGCCCAAATACGAGCTCTGCAATATAAACTACTACCAACGATACAGGAAACGCCCACAGTACATTTCCTACAAAAGCAATAAATTGAGTCCTAAATAATTTGGAAACTACCGAGGCAAAAGATAGATAATTACTCTCGGTATTATTCTCACTAGATAGGGCTTTTGCCATCGTTGCAGCCGTCATTGCAGGTTGTTTTGTTGCCAAAGTATAATGCATCAAATATATCACTATGAACCCCACGGCATAATTCATAGAATATAACACCGCGTGAGAAAATTCACTACCAGAAGTGTAGGAATACAACATTTTCAGCATACACATAACTCCAACGATGATACCTCCCCCACTCGCCTTCCAAAACATATTAATATAAGCCTTAAATCCATATGTGATATAGTGAGTTCCCGTCTCAGCAGTATGATTGGTAATAAGATGAGAAAGCAACCGTGTACTATCATCGACAAACTCTATAAGATTATTTTTATGAGTTTTATACTCTAAGATATTAGTAACCAACTGAATAGAATTATTAACTACATCCTCTTGGCGGTCTATCACCATTAAGGAGAGTATGTCCTTCATTCTATGAAGTTGTTGTTGTATTTTCAGCAGAGATTGATTAGTTTTACCCGATATACCATATTTAGCAGAATTTTTAAAGGCTTTATTAACAAACTCTAAGCATTGTTTTAAATATATATTGATTTGTTTATACAACTCATCTTTGGAATGCAGTTCTATGCTCAAATTCTTTTTATACTCCACAATGAGGGTATCCAACTCATTTTGCAAAGCAATAAAAGGATTCTCTAATTTTTGATATTCTGGCACCATCCGTAGGACATCTACCTCCATCGCATTTCCTATCACCCTCCACGCCAAAACATTCAGAGAATACATTAATTCCGTTTTCACTGATTGATTGGTAATAATATCATCAATTTCTAATATTTCAAAAAAAATTTTGATGATAGGCTTAGGGATATTTTTAAAATATCTAAAATCTGCGTGGATATTCACAAATACATTATCCATCACATACCACACGGTGTTAGGCTCGGCTACGGCAGGAAGCACAATATTGATGATTCTCTTCTTCAGTTCGAGAAAAAAAGTATTTTCAGAAAGGATATTTGCCTCTGTGAGTGAATGATAGAAGACTTTATCACGAAAAATATTCTTCAAATACTGACTAAAATGCTGGGCAATTTCTCTATTTTGTTCAAGAAAATCCACCACAACAGAAAAATCTGCCTCCGCTCGGAAACTTCGTACCAAGTGGATAAGAGGCAACAAATCAATCTGCTCGTTATGCTCCGAAAAATATCTTTTAAAGAGAATATCATATTTCTCCTTTTTTCTTGCTAATATAGACATACAGGACAAAGGTAATAAAAATAATTCATCCCACGACGATTTTTCAACTATTTATATTCAAACAAAATATTTAAAACTAAATATATCGATTTTTATAAACTTTTCAAAAAATAATCCTTATATTTGTCTCTACATATAAAAATTAAGATATGAAAATATACAAAATTGCACTTTCTTTGGTTTTTACAGGAAATCTTTTTTTTGCTCAGAACCAAAAACTAACAATGCAAGAAGCCGTAATGGGGCTATACACTAACCTAAGAGTAGAAAACTACTGGTATCCTACTTGGCTAAAAAATAGTAATTCTCTATCCTATTATTCCAATGGTCAATACCATATTACTGATGCCAAAACAGGTAAAACAGAAAAATTTCTTTCTCTTTACGAAGACCTCGGCAAAATTTTTCCAAGTAATTTTCTACCAAAAATAAACTTTATAGATACTCAATCTGGATATTTTAACTATGATAATCAATACTACAAAATTCTAAAAAAAGACAATAAATGGGTGGTAAATGAATGGCTAAAAATCCCAGAAGACGCAGAAAACATAGAAATCGTTTGGGAGAAAGACCTCATCATATACACCTTAAAGAATAACCTTTACTACACCAATAGCCAAGGACAAAAAGCCATAACCAACGAAGAAAATGAAAACATCATCTCTGGGCAGTCTGTGCATAGGCAAGAATTCGGTATCGATAAAGGAATATTCATCTCACCAGACAAAACAAAAATTGCTTTCTATAAGATGAATCAAACAATGGTAAAAGACTATCCTATAATAAATTGGAGCGAAAATCCGGCACAAAACCACAATATAAAATACCCAATGGCAGGACAGGCCTCTCATCAGGTTGTTCTAGCGGTATATGATTTAGAAACAGGCAAAACAACCTATATAAACACCGCTGGCGACAAAGAGCAATATCTAACAGCCATTTCGTGGAGACCAAACTCCAAAAATATCTTCATTGGACAACTCAATAGAAGGCAAAATCATCTACAATTTAATATGTACAATACCGAAAATGGTACTTTCGTGAAAACAATCTTTGAGGAAAAATCCGATAAATATGTAGAACCCGAGCATAGCATCGTATTTTTACCAAATTCAGATAAAGATTTTATTTGGCAAAGCCAGAGAACAGGTTTTAATCATCTATTTCATTATAATATAGATAAGGGATTAGTAAGACAAATCACAAAAGGAGATTGGTTGGTAACAAATTTTTTAGGTTTTAATGCTAAGAAAAAAGAAATTTTCTTCACCTCTACAATGGAAAGTCCTTTGGAAAGGAATCTCTATAAGGTGAATTGGCTTTCTGGGAAGATACATAGATTAGACAAGGAAGCAGGCACTCACTCGGGGTTACTTTCCGAAAATGGAGAATATCTATTAGATACCTTCAATAGTGGCGATGTACCGAGAAAAATTAATATTATCCAAACAGAAAAATCAACCCAAGAAAACCTATTATCAGCAAAAAATACTCTGGAAAATTTTGCACTATCGGAGGTCAGAAATGTTACCTTAAAAGCAAATGATGGTACGCCACTCTATGGGAAACTGATGCTCCCAAAAAATATGGATACAACTAAAAAATACCCCGTTATCGTATATCTATACAATGGACCACATGCCCAGCTCATTAATAACACCTTCCCAAAATCCGAAAATCTGTGGTACGATTACCTTACTCAAAATGGATATATTGTATTCTCTATGGATGGGCGAGGTTCCTCCAACAGAGGTCTAAAATTTGAACAAGCCGTATATAAAAACTTAGGCGAAACAGAAATGAAAGACCAACTAAAAGGAGTAGAGTATCTAAAATCTCTGCCTTTTGTAGATGCTGAAAGAATGGGCGTACACGGATGGAGTTTCGGTGGTTTTATGACGACCAGCCTAATGCTGAAATATCCAGAAATATTCAAAGTGGGAGTAGCAGGAGGTCCCGTAATCGATTGGAATATGTACGAAATAATGTATACCGAAAGATATATGCAATCACCACAACTGAATCCAGAGGGATACAAACAAGCCAATTTATTAGACAAAGTATCCAACCTAAAAGGTAAATTATTAATGATTCACGGAACGGATGACGATGTGGTGGTATGGCAACAATCTATGAAGTTCATCACAAAATCTATTGACCAAGGCGTGCAGGTAGATTATTTCGTATATCCTAACCACAAACATAATGTTTTAGGAAAAGACAGAGTGCATCTGATGCAAAAAATCACAGATTATTTTGATTTATATCTAAAAAAATAACTCAAAAATAGAGTCGCTAACTTATAGGTTAGCGACTCTATTTTATTTCTCATCATTGTAGTAGAGTTTATAATATTTTCCTCTACCCTCTTCTTCTCCTTGCTCTATCATTTTCCTATCTCCGTGTATATAGATATGGAAATTTTTATCTAACTTTATAATACTTTTGAAACCTCTACTCTGCTTCTTCACGGCAGATTCATTAATTGGGAAATCCTCTGAAATAGATACTTGTATATCTTGCTCGTAGTCAGTTTTATAATTAGCAAAACTCTCTATTAATCCCTCGTCTTGCAATACTTCATTGGTAAATTCATCAAAATTGAATTGATTTTTTTCTTTGAAGAAATTAATTGATTTATTCAATAAATCAGCTTGGTCAGCCTTAGAAATTTCAAACTCTTTAGGAGCCTCATTAACTATGAAATTTTTATATATATTCAAAGTCTCTTGAGTTTGGAAATAGTTATCTTCACGCTGTTTTACCTTCAAGAAATCCTCTATCCAGTAATAATAATCTCCATTTTTATTATTATCTACTACCGATACCGCAAAACCATTTTCCTTATCAGAATTATATATTAATGCTCCCTTATCCAATTTTGATAATCCAATACCAAAATCTTTATCTATACTAAAAACCTCATTATCAGAATATATCTTCAAAAATGGTTCACGTCTCTCCGTCTTAAAAATACCAACCTGCTCAATCTTTCCAAAGGTATCGGATAACTCTCCTTCAAAAAACACTACAAATAATTCCCCTCCCTGCACTCGTGGATTTTCGCAAATATCATAGAGATGTTTCGCAAGATTTTCGCTCTCTTGAAAAAGATTTTCTGGATTTTCAAAAATATTAGAAACAGATGTATATACTACATTTTCAGATAAATAGGTATCACTATAAAAATGGAATTGCTCCTCTGATTTAAATTGCTTCAAAAAATATTCCGACAAAATTTCTTTCATCTCATCAGATATTTCCAATACTTCTCGGGATAAAACAAGTTCCTCATTATTGATTTTATTACCAATCCTATGGACTGCAATTCGTGAAAACATATATTATAGTATTTAATGTCAATGTTAAAAAATCCTTTCAAAATCTATCCATATTTTATAAAAATGTGGAATCAAACGAAAACGGCAACAAATCCTTGATAGCCCTCACCTTGATGATAACTCCACCCACAGAGGTAAAATAAACCTCTATCGGTGTTTTTTGCAAAAATTCGTATTCCAAAATTGATTGTCTGCACGAGCCACAAGGTGGCGTAGGCGGTGCGTTTTCGGTATCTTTTGGAGCTCCGATGACGAATATCTTGGTAATTTTCTCTTCATGATGATTTGCTGACGCCCAATAAATAGCTGTCCGCTCAGCACACAAGCCTGATGGATACGCTGCGTTTTCTTGATTGTTTCCTGTTACTATTTTGCCACTTTCCAGCATCAAGGCACAGCCCACCAAATAATTAGAATATGGAGCATACGCCTTCTCACGAACTACCAAAGCCTCTTGATAGAGTTTTTGTTCTTCCGCTGTTAGTTGCTCATAGGTTAGTTGCTCATATGAGATATTAATTTCTTTCTTCATAATAAATTGTATTAAAAATAAAACTCCCGAATAGGAGTTTTATGGTTTTTATTTTTCAATAGCTTTTTTCTGCCAATCTGCCAAGTCGCAATCTTTATATCTCTTGTTAATGGACATAAAAACATTTGGCAACTGTTCCTTCACCCATTTATCTACCACTTCACTCTGTTTTTTATTGAGGGCCATTGTTTTAATCCTCTCGTAATCGGTATTAATATCCAACTGATGGGCAGGTATTATATCATTTATTAATACAATATTTAGGGTTTTTCTTTTATTATTTTCATCTTCAAAAACATCTGTCATATCGCCTTTATTCAGTCCCGCAATTTGATAGCCGAGGGTGGCTGGGAGGTCGTATTTCTCCAATCTATCCTCTCCCTGAATGGTTATTATCCCTGAATTAAATTTCGTAGATTTATCATCAGAAAATCTAAAACTCGCCTCCTTGAAAGTCATTTTTCCATCTTTTATCAAGGTTCGTATGCTATCTAATTCTTTTTTTGCTTCAGCAATTTCCTCTCGTGTAGGTTCTGCAGATATTAGGATATGCCTTGCATCGTAATTTTTCCCTGATTTTTTCACTAATTGAATGATGTGATAACCAAACTCAGACTCTATGGGGTCAGATATTTCTCCTTCCTGCAAATTGAGTGCCGTTGCCTCAAAACTCTTCACCATCTGGCCTTTTGCAATATTCTTGTACAGTCCTCCTTTTGAAGCCGAGCCTGGGTCTTCGGAGTAGATTGTCGCCATTTTTTCAAAACTCTCTCCTCCTTCAATCTGTTTTTTTATCTTTTTTAATTTATCTATAATTTCTTGTTTATGAGAATCTTTCAATTTTGGATAAATCATTATTCTTGCTAGTCTCACTTCATCTTTCACCTCTGGAAGTTCAAACTTATACATATTATAAAAGTCGGTAACTTCATTCGGAGTGATATCTATTCCCGCTACAATTCGTCCATACTTTTCCTGGCGATATTGATTATCCGTATCAATTTTTTTGATGGCATTTTTCATCTCGTAAGGCGTACGGAAACCATACATTTTCACCATCGTTTTTTCATCTGGAAATTGGGATAAGATTTCGGAATATTTTCCCTCAACTTGCTGTTCAATAGCTTCTTTTCTAATATTAATAAGGGTATCCTTTTTAGCTTGGTAGATAATAAGTTTATTACTCACCAAATTTCCAAAAAACTCACACTTATTATCCACCTTTATTCCTTGTTGCTTGGCATAGTTCATTTGCTCATCTATATCCGATTCTAAGACAATTTCATTACCTATTACGGCTGTTATACCATCAACTAAGGCTCCTTTTTTGAGTTGTGCTGATATATGGCTACCTACGAAAATAGCAACTAATAAAGATAATATTCTTATTTTTTTTATCATTTTTTTATTATTTAATAAGAAAATAAATTTTCATTGATTATTTTATAAATAAACATCAAACGATGTTAATTTTTTAAATTCATTGATTCTTTCTGTCAAATCCTTCTTATTGATTTCCTCTAATCTCTCTGTTCCGAATTTTTCCACCGTGAAAGATGCCATCGCTGAACCGATAATAATTGCTGATTTCATATTTTCAAAACTCAAATCACCAGTCTTTGCGAGGTGTGCCACGAATCCTCCTGCAAAGGTATCTCCTGCTCCCGTAGGGTCAAAAACCTCCTCTAAAGGAAGTGCTGGAACTGCAAAAATTTCTCCCTTATAGAACAACAAAGCTCCGTGCTCTCCTTTCTTAATTATAACATATTTAGGTCCCATTTCGTGGATTTTTTTGGCTGCTCTCACCAAAGAATATTCCTTAGAAAGTTGTCTTGCTTCATCGTCATTAATCGTAATAACATCGGTATGAGCTATCACTTGCATCAGTTCGTCCCAAGCGGTATCCATCCAAAAATTCATTGTATCAAGAACTACTAATTTTGGTCGTATTTTCATTTGTTCCAGAACAGAAAGTTGTACACTCGGAGCCAGATTTCCCAAAAGAAGTATCTCTGCATCTTTCGAATGTTCGGGTACTTTTGGTTCAAATTCCGCTAATACATTCACCTCTGTAATAAGAGTATCTCGGCTATTAAGGTCATTATGATACTTCCCACTCCAAAAGAAAGACTTGCCATCTTTTTTCACCTCTACACCATCTATATTGATATTTCTTTTGGTAAGCATATCTAAATAATCTTGGCGAAAATCTCCTCCCACAACAGACACCAAGGCTGTCTCGGAACCCAAAACTGATGCCGAAATCCCGATATAAGTGGCTGCTCCTCCCAAAATCTTATCTGTTTTGCCAAATGGAGTCTCAATAGCATCATAGGCCATAGACCCTACAACTAACAATTTCATTATTTATATGTTATTTTTTTTTATTTTTTAATTCTTTATCTTTCCATTGGAAAGTATCCAGCATCCTTATCATATCTCTTTTAATATAATCTATAGCAGGAGCGAGAGAATCAGGCTTCGGACGAGTATTGAAATATAAATTTGCCGTTACGAAATGTCGCGTGCTATCGGTTACATAAAACTGAATATTAGATGCCGAGTAACCCTTCAATTCATAAAAATTTCCGAAAACTCGTTTCTCAGGATACTCAAAACTTTTAGTCTCGATTGCCGAAGCCTTTATTGTATGCTCATAGACCATTTTTTCAGCTTCTTTGATATGCAAATCAAAATCATTTTTTATCGGGAAATAGGTTAGAAAAACCTTTGCCTTCATCTTTGGATAGTTGATATAATACCAACATGCTCCCTTTGCAGGCTCTACTCTTGCGAAATCAGAATACTCAAACTGATAACCACAAGGACTCTCAAAACGCCTATAATGAGGCTCTGGATACTCTAAGCGAAGTTCTCCATAGGGTTTAGGTAGCGTCTGCTGAGTACAACCAACGAATGAAAGACCAATTGATAAATATATAATTTTGCTAAACATTGGGCAAAAATACAATTTTTTTTATTCTGATAGAATAAGTCTTTTCGTAAATTACCTTAAAATTATTATTTTAACGAAACTTTAAGGCAACTGCTCTAAGACCTCACTCGACCTATCCTCTCCAATACTAATGAACCACCCTAACATTATAGAACGTTTGTATGGCAATGTGATAGGCATTTGGTAGCCACCATTTTGAGAATATCTATAATTAAAAATTTGCTGATTACCACCTATATTATTTATTGCAAAAACAAAAGTATTAAAGGTTTTCTTCCATTTTCTTAACAACGCAATATTAAAATTTGCATTTTGATAAGCCGGTGTTCTATCTCCCATAAACTCAGAATTATTAGGATTATAATACGGCCTACCACTAGCTATAGAATATGAACCACCGACAAAAAGACCTATTCTCTCAAAGAAATATTTCAAAACAATATGCCCCGTATGTGGAGTTGCAAAAGAAGGCATAACCTCCGTTGGGTAGTTAAGATATTTCCTTTTCGTATCGAGATAGGTATAGGAGAGCCAATAATCAAACCCTCGAAAAGTCTTGGAATCTCGCCAAAAAACATCAATCCCACGAGCATATCCGAAACCTCTATTGTCCATCATTTGGGTTGGTTGGTTGATATTTAATAGATTTTTATAATCTTTATAATAAGCCTCTAAGCGGAAGATTCTTTTCTGATTAATATACTGAAAATTAGCAATATAATGATTTGCCTTAATATAGCCCAAATATTTATTTTTTAAATAATCTACCGCATTCGGCTGTTGAGAATATTCCCCTGCGGAGAGATTAAGTTGGTGAAATCTCCCAGTTTTATATGCTAATGAAAACCTCTTCTGGAGAGCATATTTATCTATATTTTGATTATAATCAATACGAACTCCTGGTCTTAGAATTAATTTTCTACCTAGCTGAATATCTGTTTCTGCCCAAACTGCCGTAGATACATTTTTCCAAATGTTCGTTTTATAATTATTCAAATCTTTTTTACCTAATCTGAACAAATAATTTTCTGTTCCTGTATAGAATTTCAACCATGGGAAAATATTTCCCGCAAGACTCACTCGGAACTGATGCTGTTCTGTAGTTTCTCTATGATTTCCAGAATATTGTATAATTTGGTCTTGGTTAAGATTATAACCATAGCCAGCATATAATTTCCATTTATCAAAAATATTTCTCGTATAGGTAAGCACCGATACAGCATTGATATTTTTACTATCAAAAGGATATTTTTTACCATATTCTTCTACATTTGGTTGGTTGATAGCCTGTCGTTGGGCATTACCATAGCCATACCATTTTAGCATTCCTTTACCTTCAGTATCCTTTCGGAAAGTTCCAGATAGCATTATACTTTCAGGTGCTTTTAACCATTCTACATTTTGAGGAATGAGAGTATAATATGGCCGAAAATTGAAATATCCGACATCAAATCCGCCTGATATATCTTCATTTTTTCCTAAAAAATCCTTACCAAACTGCCCTCCATAGGGAATTAAAGCTACTACGGAAGAGGGCTTACTGGGGTGGTCTTTTGTTTCTAAATTTAAAATTGACGACAAAGCACCTCCATACTCAGAAGAATACCCTCCTGTATTAAACACGATACCCTTAAATAAATGTGGTGAAAATCTATTCCGCTGAGCTACATCTGGCACTCCTGCATAGAAAGGGTTCGGTATATCTAGTCCATCAATCGTTATTTTTGCTTCATCACCACTACCTCCACGGACGAATAATCCTCCATTTTCACCGATTTGCTGTGTTCCAGGCAAAGTTCGTAGGGTCCCTGTAATATCACCATCGGTTCCAGCAGTAGTATCCACATCCATTGTAGTCATTACGGTTGCTTTTTTCTTATCACCAGCACTAAAATTCCCCGCAGTGATTACAACTTCCTCTATCTCGGAACGGAGGGGTATCATCTTGTAAATCAAATTTTTATTTTCCTTTTTCAGATTAATAGACACTTGCAAATCCTCCATCTGTATATGTTTCATCAGAAGGATAGTTTCTCCATTTTGTTCCGTCTCAAAAGAAAAAACGCCATTTTCATCGGTGGTAGAGCCATCTATCGTCCCTTTTAAAAAAACATTAACACCTTCTAATGGTTTATTTCTGTTATTCAACACTTTACCAGAAATTATTACCTGTGCTGAAGAGCCTATACTCAATGCTGTGAGTAATAAGACGAGTGGTTTTTTCATATAATTTCATTTTTCGGAGTAAAATTAATAAAAAATCACTGTCTGCCAAAAAGATTTTAAAAAAACATCCTCTTACAAAAGATTATTCTAAAAATAAATTTCTTTTGAGGCCTCAAACTCTGCCAAAAGATTTTCAAAAACTTTCGATACAGAAAGAACCTCGTCAATGAGTGCTGACACTTGTCCAATTTCCAATTCCCCCTCATCAAGGTTTCCTTCCAACATACCTTTTTTAGCTCTTCCTTTCCCCAAGAGAGCATCTAACTCTTGCGGATTTCTACCATTTTGGTATAACTTTTCTATTTGATAGAAAAAATCATTTCTAACTAACCTCGTAGGGGCTAATTCTTTCAATGTCAATAAAGTATCACCTTCTTGAAGTTGAGTTATTTTTTCTTTCCAAAGTTCGTGGGCGTAGGCTTCTTTTGTAGCAGCAAAACGCGAGCCTATCTGAACCCCCTCAGCACCTAAACACATCACAGCCCTCATCTGCGAACCAAGAGCAATTCCACCTGCTGCCAAGAGTGGTTTAGAGATATGTTTTTTAACATTAGGAATAAGACACAGCGTAGTAGTCTCATCTCTCCCATTGTGGCCACCAGCCTCAAAGCCCTCTGCTACGATAGCATCCACACCTGCCTCTTCGCATTTTATGGCAAACTTAGTAGAAGATACGATATGAGCCACTTTTATACCTTCATTTTGTAGGGATTTTGTATAAGTTTTCGGATTACCCGCAGAGGTGAATACAATAGGAACATTTTCTTCAAGAATCACATTAATGGTCTCCTCCACTTTAGCAAAAAGCAATGGAATATTCACTCCAAAAGGTTTGTCGGTAGCATTTTTGCATCGTTGGATATTTTCTCGTAATTCTTCAGGATACATACTCCCAGCCGCTAGCAGTCCTAGACCACCATTATTAGATACCGCAGCTGCTAATTCCCAGCCGGAGTGCCACACCATCCCCCCTTGTATGATAGGATATTTTATACCGAATAGTTCAGAAACTCTATTTTTCATTATTATTTATTTTTATAAATTCTACTTCTTTCTTACATTTTTTGAAATAAATTTGATATTTCTTAGATTGTAATAGATACTCTGGACAAGGGTCTTTTTGAGCCTTACTTTGTTCAAAATTTATTTCTCCATCAGTGATAATGCTATCTCGTAGATATTTTTCATCAATGTTCAACTCTTTCATTTTTATTTGAAAATCATTAGAATAGACAAATTTTTTACTCAGAGTTTCGGCTATCACACGGCTATTGGGCAGGTATCCGCTACATCCCACACCTTTTTTATTGAGTATTAGTAGGAGAAATAATATTCCAGGCACGAATCCTATTAGGTAAAATTTTAATCTTCTCATTGCTTTTTAGAATAATAATAGATTAATATCGTGATAAACCAGCCCGAATTTATCACAGATAGTTTTTTTGGTATGTCGCCCTTTATACATATAGAATGACTGTTTCATTTCGTTATTTTTCAGTAGGATATTTTCCAACCCTCCTTCTTGGTCATAATTTAAAATGTAGCTTAAAAAGAAGTTAGAGATTGCTTTTGTAGTGGTCCGTGGCATTCGTGAGGTGAGATTAGGAAGTCCACAATGCACCACACCATGCTTAATAAAGTAGGGTTGTTGGAGATTCGTCGGCTCAGAAGTTTCAAATACTTTTCCGTTGTCTATTGTTACATCAATAATTATACTTCCCTTTTTCATTAACCTCACCATTTCCTCTGTTACGATTGGTTGAGTATCTAATCTTGGCAAAGCACCAATTACGACATCCGCTCGTCGGAGTGCTTTTGTGAGTTCTTTTGGGTCTATCATTGAAGTTGGCACCCTGCTATCCACCATTGTATGCAATCTACGAAGTTTAGAAAGTGAGTTATCAAAAACTCGAACACTTGCACCTAAACCAATGGCAGCTTTTGTAGCAAATTCTCCTACAATGCCTGCACCTACTATCACTACCTCGGTTGGACGAACTCCAGTAATACCGCCGAGCATCAGTCCATTGGATTGAGAAAGTAGTTCCGAGGCATATAGCACCGATGCTGTTCCTGCAATCTCCCCAATGAGGCGGACGAGGGCAAGTTGTTTGTATTCATCAAGGATAAATTCAAAGGCTATAGCATTGATTTTTTTCTCACTAAGACTTTGGAAATAGTCCGCATCTCTTAGGTTAATCTGCAAGGCTGAGATGAGATAAGAATACGGCTTTAGATATTGAATTTCCTCACGAGTGGGCGGATTAATCTTCAATACCAAATCCTGCTGAAATGCCTCTTGCGGAGTTTTCACGATGGTTGCTCCGACCTCAGCATATTGCATATCAGTGAAAAAAGCCCCCAAACCTGCTCCCTCTTCTATAAATATAGAGTGGCCATTTGCTACCAATACCTGCACAGCATCAGGAGTGATACAAGTTCGTTTTTCGTCAAGGCAAGTTTCTTTCGGTATTCCGATGCTTATATTTTGATGTTTCCTTACGATTTCTAATTTTTCTTCCTGCGGAAGGAGATCTTCCTCAGTGAATGGAGTAAAGATACTTTCTGTTGTCATACAAATAATTTAATTGAGACAAAGTTAATAATTTATAATAACCTATATTTAATTTTATTAAAGGCTAATTTAAGAATACTTTATAATTATTATTCAAAAACATTTCTATCATCTCGCCATTTATTTGGATATTACGATTAGATAGGAATTCCTGTGGAGCATTCTCTTGATGTGTTAGGTATATTTTCAACTTCTTATCTCCCTTATTTTGCTCTACTAATGTTTTTATGAAATCTATATCATTTTTACCAATATCATTAAGTTCCATAATGAGGTTAATATGAGTAGCATACCTTTCAAAGGCACGTTTTAAATCTATGAAATCCTCTACACCTACACCAATACTTCCATCTTTTTTAGACTTATAATATCTTATTTTAATAATTACGAATCGATGGATGTCAATTTTATCCTTGCATTTCATATAATTATTTTCCCATAGTTTGAAGGTTGCACTTCCGAAATAATCTTCCAAAGTAATTGTGGCTGTTTTCTCCCCTGGTAATCTTGTACTATCCATTATTTCATAATTTGTAATCATCCCTGCCACGATATACTCTGTTTTTAGTTTGCTGTCACCTTGCTCTTTCAATACATCTCGGAAAGAATTCACAATATCAAGCGAAAGATAATTAAATTGTCCTTTTGGGGCAATATGTTGTGTTGGTTCTGCCAATTCTTCCTCGGTATCAGAGGTATTTTCCGCTAAAGATTCATCCTCTATATCTTCTACAAAATTTGGTAAATTGGTATCAAATTCTGGGGATTCAGTATTCATTTCTGCTAAAATCTCCCTTCTGCTAAAATCTCCTTTTAGGAATAAATATTGATATTTAAATACATCTAGCGGATGGGCAGAAATATAAAATCCTATACTTTCTTTCTCTAGTTTAAGTTTATGCATTTGGCTCCACTCTTGCGATGGATTTATCTTCGGTTGTTCTATTTTTATTTCATCAGCAAAATCTGCAAACAAGGAGCGTTCCACAGAGTTTTTATTCTCTTGGAAAGCATTTCCGTACTTTAATAATTTTTCAATATTGGTACGATGGGCAGTATCTTGCTCAAAATATTGGGCTCTGTGGTAGCTATCAGTCTCATCAAAAGCCCCCGCAACTACAAGACTCTCTACTACTCTTTTGTTAATTTTAGAGTGAGACACTCTCTCAAAAAAGTCGTAAATATTCTCATATTTTCTATCTTTACGAGCTTCTACAATAGCCCCAGATGGTCCTTCACCAATACCTTTTATTGCACCTAATCCGAAGCGAATTTGTCCTTTTTCATTCACGGAAAATTCATACTGACTTTCATTAATATCAGGTCCCAAAACATCTACTCCCATACTCTTACAATCCTCCATAAAAGCCGTTATCTGCTTAGTATTATTTAGGTTATTACTCATTACACTCGCCATATATTCAGCTGGGTAATTGGCTTTTAGATAAGCTGTTTGGTAGGCAATATAGGCGTAACAAGTGGAGTGCGATTTATTGAAAGCGTACTCAGCAAAGGCCTTCCAGTCGTTCCATATTTTTTCTAATTTTTCTTCATTTAAATTATTCTTTTTCCCTCCTTCGATGAATTTTGGGTACATCTTGTTCAATACATCAATTTGTTTTTTCCCCATAGCCTTTCTCAGTGTATCGGCTTCGCCTTTGGTGAAATTTGCCAATTTTTGAGATAAGAGCATTACCTGCTCTTGATAGACGGTAATTCCATAGGTCTCTTTTAGATACTCTTCAGTTTCTGGAAGGTCATAAATAATCTCTTCTTTCCCGTGCTTACGATTAATGAAGTTTGGGATATATTTTATTGGCCCTGGTCGATATAAGGCATTCATCGCAATAAGGTCGGCAAATACAGTTGGTTTCAACTCCCTCATATACTTCTGCATACCAGCACTTTCGTATTGAAAAATCCCTATCGTTCTCCCCTCTTGGAAGAGTTGATAAGTTTTAGCATCATCTAATGGTATTTCATCAGGATTGATATCTATTCCGTGTTTTTGTTTAATGAGTTTTATAGCATGTTTTATAATAGTTAAAGTCCTCAGTCCTAAGAAGTCCATCTTCAAAAGTCCTGCACTTTCAGCAACGGAGTTATCAAACTGAGACACCAAAATATCAGAGTCCTTAGCCGCCGTAGTGATAGGTACCAAATTAGAAATATCCTCTGGCGTGATGATTACCCCACAAGCGTGGATTCCTGTATTCCTGATACACCCCTCCATTTTTTTTGCGGACGATAATACAGAATATCGTGCATCACTTTCGTCCTCCAAGATAGTTTTCATTTCATCCACCATTTTTTTATCAGTATCGGCCAGTTTCTCATACTTAGAGAATGCCTTAGCGATATTCATACCTGGTACATTGGGTATCAGTTTTGCTATATTGTTCGTTTCGGGAATAGACATTTCCAATACACGCCCAGCATCTTTTATTGCCGATTTACCCCCTAATACAGAGTAAGTAATAATCTGGGCGACATTCATTTTTCCATATTTTTCAATAACCCATTTAATAATTTTATCTCGTCCCTCATCATCAAAATCTATATCAATATCGGGCATTGAAATCCTCTCTGGATTCAAGAATCTCTCAAAAAGGAGGTCGTATTTTATAGGGTCTATATTAGTGATTCCTATACAATAAGCTACTGCCGAACCTGCTGCTGAACCACGCCCAGGTCCTACCCAAACACCCATTTTTCGGGCTTCATTACAAAAATCCTGCACAATTAGAAAATAGCCTGGATAGCCTGTATTAGCAATTACATCCAACTCAAAATCAAGCCTTTCCTTTATTTCATTAGTAATTTCGCCATATCTTTTTTTTGCTCCCTCATAAGTAATGTATCTTAGATATTCATTTTCTCCTCGTTTGCCGTTATCCTTCAAATCTTCCTTTTTTTGAAACTCCTTTGGAATATCAAATTTTGGCAATAGGACATCTCTTTTTAATTTATAATACTCGAATTTTGACAATAATTCGTCATACGCCTCAAAGGCATCGGGATAGTTTCGAAAGGCCTTTCTCGTTTCATCTTGATTTTTAAGATAATAATGTTTTGTAGGGAGACCTTTTCGCTTACCAAATCCTCTTCCCACGGGTGTGGATAATTTTTCACCATCTTTTATACAAAACAAAATATCCTGAATATTAGCATCACTTTCATTGGTGTAATAAGTTTCATTTTGAGCAATAATTTTCACACCATATTTATCTGCAAATTTCAGCAAAACATCGTTTATATATTCCTCTTCGTCAATTTCGTGATTCTGCAATTGTACATAAAAATCATCACCGAAGGTCTCCTTCCACCACTTAAACAAGGTCTCACCTCGTAGCTCACCAAACTCCAAAATTGTATTAGGAATATCCCCCGTGAGTCCTCCCGTGAAGGCAACAAGACCATCTTTATAATCAGCAATCATCTGGCGAGAAATCCTTGGCACACCAAAATAAAAGCCGTTAAGATACCCTAAACTGGATAATTTTGCTAAATTTTTATACCCTTGAAAATTCTTTGCCAAAAGTACAACATTCGTCCTTCTATCAGGGTCGTCCTTAGTAAATTGTTTCTGCTCTGGTCGATCGGAAATGTAGAATTCGCATCCAATAATCGGCATCAATTCTCTCTGTTTCGGCTCCTCATCATTAAACTCAATTCCTTCTTTTTCAGCAGTTTCCTTCTTATTAAAATATTCCTCTCTTTTTTTTCTAATGTCTGCATTGTATTTTTCTACTTCCGAAACGAACTTAAAAGCTCCCATCATATTTCCCAAATCAACAATCCCTACAGCGGGAAAATCATTTTCACCAGCCTTTTTTACCAAATCCAAAAGACTTGACGACCCCTGCAAAGATGAGTAGATAGTATGACTATGAAAATTAAAATACTGCCCCAAATCTATGTCCTCAGCCCTACCTACATCTATCTTTTTATGAGTCTTGAAAGATGCCACTTGACTTCGTATAATAACTGCAAAAGGCTTAATAGGCTCTGGGTGAGTATCCCTAAAATGCTTAATAATAGCCTCATCAAGATTTAAATCCGATGCAGAAATTACCCCTATTCGGAGCATCTCAAAAAACACTTGTGCAGTGGCATTCACATCGGCTGCCGCATTATGGGCCTCATCAAATTTGAAACCGTATAACTTTTCGTAAAGCTCACCCAACTTTGGACTTTTGTATTGACCACCTTTCCCTCCTGGTAATTGACAATAATCTGTCCCAAGAATCATCGTATCCACCTTTGGGAGTGTTTGTAATTGATTTTCAATACCTTTCCTCACAAACTCGGCACCTACAATACTATAATCAAAACCAATATTCTGTCCAACACCATATTTACATTTTGCAACTGCCTCTGCAAATAACCCAAGTACTTCTGATAAATCTCGTCCTTGCTCATTGGCAATTTCTGTAGTTATCCCATGTATTTTCACTACAGAATAAGGAATATCAAATCCCTCTGGTTTAATTATAAAGTCTTGATTATCTACAAGCTCACCATTCTCATCGTGGATTTGCCAAGCCAACTGTACCATCCTTGGCCAATTATCCGTATCGGTAATCGGAGCCTCATAATTTCGCGGTAATCCTGTGGTTTCGGTGTCAAAAACTAAATACATTTCTTCACTATTTATATTATGAGAGCAAAGATATAATATTTTTATTGAAAAAAAATCTTAACAAAATTTTGGTAGTTCTAAAAAAATATTTATATTTGCAAACTAATTATAAAAATCAAAGTATTATGAACAATTATGAAACTGTTTTCATTTTAACTCCCGTTCTATCTGATGCACAGGTGGAGGAAGCAGTGAGAAAATTTGAAGACTTTTTAAAAGAAAGAAATTGCGAAATCGTAGCAAAAGAAAATTGGGGTCTTAGAAAATTAGCTTACCCTATTCAATTGAAAAAAAATGGTTTCTACACTTTAATCGAATTTAAAGGTGAGGGAACTATCGTAGCTGATTTGGAAACTGCTTTCAAACGAGATGAAAGAGTTATTCGTTATCTAACTACTAAATTGGACAAACACGCAGTAGAATATGCTGTAACAAGAAGAGCTAAACTAAAAGCTTCTAAAAACTAATTATTAACCCTAAAAATTACGAACAATGGCAATTGACGAAATGGCACAACAAGCAGCTGGTGGTAACGAATCTGAAATCAAATTCCTTACACCACTTGATATTAATACAAAAACTGAAAAGAAATATTGTAGATTCAAAAAATACGGAATCAAGCATGTTGATTATAAAGATGCTAATTTCTTACTTCAATTTGTAAATGAACAAGGTAAAATCCTTCCAAGAAGATATACTGGAACTTCATTGAAATATCAAAGAAAAGTATCTGCAGCTATTAAAAGAGCAAGACACCTTGCTTTACTACCATATGTAGCAGATTTATTGAAATAATATTATTAAATAAAAGGAACAATGTATTATCCTTGTTCCTTTTGTTGCTGAATAAATTAATAAAATTCTAACTATTTAGAAATGAGGTATCCTCAAATCTAAAACTAAAAGGACAACAACAAAATGGACATTATTCTAAAAAGAGATGTAGAGAACTTAGGTCTCGAATTTGACACAGTAAGTGTAAAGCCAGGTTATGCAAGAAACTTCCTTATTCCACAAGGATATGCGGTATTGGCTACTCCAAAAAATAGACAAGAGTTAGCAGAAGTTTTAGAAGCAAGAAAAGAAGAAGAAGCTAAATTGGTTGCTGCAGCTACTGCAATAGTAGAACAATTGAAAAAAGTATCCGTAAGCATCGCAGCGAAAGTAGGTGCTGGGGATAAATTATTCGGTTCTATTAACAATGCTAACCTATCTGAAGAATTAGCAAAAGCGGGTATTAATGTAGACAAAAAATACATCAAAATACCTGGTAACACAATCAAGAGAACAGGTAAGTTTTCTGCCCTTGTAAGACTTCACAGAAATGTTGAATACAACTATGAGTTCACTATTGTTTCTGACGAAGTTGATGCAAAAAAAGAAGCTGAAAATGCTTAATTTGGAATTTACATTTCCTATATATAGACCTCCAATTCTCATTGGAGGTTTTTTATTTTTCTTTTATTCTTTGTCTCAAATACTCTATTTCTTCGCGGTATTGCAAAATTTGCTCTTTTAGGCTATCAATTAAATCCCTTTGCGTGGCTATCATTTCAGTGTATATATTATTTTCATTTTTTTTGCCTTGTTCTTTTGCCTCTTGTTGTGTTGTTATGCTTCCTGTGTTATTTATATTATATATATTGTTATTATCTCCGTTGTTGTTGTTGTTTTGTGTGTTATGAGTAGTCCCATTGTGCGAGTAGTTGGATTCTATGTAATTAATTATAGTGTCCAAAGTTATATTTAACGGCTTTTCACTTTGTCCGTTTATGATTTTTTGCACGCCTACGGCGGTTAAATGAGTGTTTTTACTTATCTCATATGCCGTTACATTATATTTTTTTATCAAATCTTTTACCTTTTTTAATTTTTCTTGTCTTTCCATTGTAAAATTTTCTTGTGTGTTGTAAATATCCTCATTGTGCGAGTAGTGAGTAGTTAAATAGTTGTAGATAGCATCTATAACATTTTTTCTTGGATTCGTGACTATTCCTCTCATTATCCTGCTTAGCGTGCCCTCAGATATACCTGTATTTTTGCTTATTTCGTTATTAGTTATATTATTTTTTACAGCTATATCTTTTATTATATATAGCATAGTATCCTTATTCTTTCTTGTTGCTTCCATTTTCTTTTAAATTTATTAAAATTTTTCTTACTGATTTTCAATTAGCTATATTTTTTTTGAGAAAATAAGTTACTTAAAATTCACATTAATCTTATAACTCAACTATGTATTTACACCATCAAAATGATAAATTTTATCTCGTAAAAATAGTAAAATTAACATTAAATAAAAATAGAAAAGATAATTTCAGAAATTTAGAAACTTTATTATTTTTTCATCAAAAAAACCCATCAAAAATGATGGGATTCTTTTATTTAACTTTTTCTACCTCGGCATAGAGCTGCTCTGCAATTTCGTCAATATTTCCAATTCCATTAATTTCCACATACTTTCCTTGCTTTTTATACAACTCTGCTACTTCTGCCGTTTTTGCATAGTATTCTTCGATTCTATTTCTGATAATACTTTCATCCACATCATCTGCCCTACCACTCGTTTTACCTCTTTCTAATATTCTCTCCACCAATACTTCGTCATCAACTACTAAAGATAGACAAACATCTATTTTTGCCCCCAATTCTTCTTTCACGATGGCTTCCAGAGACTCTGTCTGCACTACCGTACGAGGATATCCATCAAAAATAAATCCATTGGCATCGGTAGGCTTTCTTATTTCTTCAATTAACATATCAGTCGTTACTTCGTCAGGTACGAGCTTTCCTTCTTTCATATACGACTGTGCCAATTTCCCCAACTCAGTTTCATTTTTGATATTATTTCTAAAAAGATCACCTGTTGAGACTTGCTTCAAATTGAATTTTTTAATCAAATTCTGAGCTTGAGTTCCTTTTCCACTCCCTGGAGGGCCAAAAATAACAATATTTATCATTTTTTTATTATTTGTAGGCTACAAAATATTGAGCCTTAATTAGTATATTATTTATTTTAATTGATATAAATCAGGTAAATTTCGTCCTAACTCATCATAATCTAACCCATAGCCCAATACGAATTTATTAGGAATTTCCTTAGCGATATAATCCACTTGGAAATCTTTTTTAAACACCTCTCTCTTAAATAATAGAGATGCTGTTCTGATAGATTTAGGTTTTAATTCTCTACTAAAATGTTCAAGGATTGCCTCTAAAGTGTTTCCTGTATCCACGATATCTTCCATTAGCACTATGTGTCTATTTTCCACATTTTTAGATAGTTCCATTCTCTTTTTTACAATTCCTGTGGATTCTGTTCCTTCATAAGAACTGACCTGCATAAAGGCAATTTCGCAATTTCCCTTGTAATATTTCAAAAAGTCGGAAAAGAACATTATCACCCCATTAAGCACCCCTATGAAAATAGGTACCTCCTCTTTGTAGTCTTCATAAACTCTTTCTGCCAAATCCTTAATCGTCTGTTGTAGCTCATCGTTCGTGAGATAAGGGATGAACTCTTTATCGTTTATTTTAATAGTACTCATAATCAAAATTCACTGCAAAAATAAGATTTTTTTTAACTTATGGAAATATTTTTGATTACAAAAAATTATTTTTGTGCGATAATTACTATGGAATCTAAATTTTTCTCATGTTTTCGGAATATTTTTCTCATTTTGAGTACTCTTTTCGTAAGTTCAGGGAATCGGACTAGATTAATACAAAATTTTATTGTTCTTAAAAATCCTTCATCTTTTAAAATTCTACTTGCTTCCAAAAGGAGCATTCTGTTATGCTCTACTTTCACAATTTTAAAACCAGCCTCTTCTATAAGTTCTATCCACTCAGCTGTAGTCATCGGACGTGCATGCACTCTAATATTAGAACTTAATTCTTTAAAAATCTCTTGTTTAATATCATCTCCGATATTATCAGGTTTTATTCCTAGTTCGTGGATTCCATAATATCCATTGGGTTTTAATATTCTGTACGCCTCTTTGATAATGGCCTTTTTATTTTCCAAAGTTTGCATTGTAAGCATCGCTTCTCCATAAACTTTCGTAGCGGACTCGTCTGGTAGCGTGGTGTTTGATGCCTCAGCAATGATAATTTTGGCATTTGGATGCTGAATACTTTTCCGTGCAAGACTAGCTGCTTCCTCATTGATATCAACTCCCGTATAGGTTTTTGGGTGATAGTCGCATGTGAGTTTTGCCGTGAAGCCAAGTCCTGGTGCAAACTCTACGATATCATCATACTTATTGATATTCAGGCTATTAACTAATTTTTCTGTAAGTTCTCTGCCTCCTGGTCTCAGTACTCTTTTACCTAATTTTGCCAAAATCCAGTGACCTTGTTTTTCGTTTAATTTTTGCTCTACATTCATATTTCTATTTTTACCTACAAATATAAAAAAAACAGACAAAGTAACCTGCACTTTGTCTGAAAAATCAATTAAAGTCTATGAAATTATTTTTGAGCTAAAATAACCTCTAAAGTTTGTCGAAATTTCTGTTTATTGATAAAACCATCCAACTTGTAAAACATTTCATTTTTAGCATTTAGAAATATTGTACGAGGATACATTTCCTTGTCATCATCATAGGAAAGATAATCGGACAATTCATTAAATCCTCTATCTTTTTCTAATTCTTTGTATTTAAATGTTTTTCCTAAAAAAACTATATCTTTTTTACTTTCTGCATCAAAATCAATAAAATAATATTTATTATTTAAAAGTTCAACAACTTGCTTATCTTGAAAAGTAGTTTTCAGCATTGCTTTACAATAACTACACCAATCTGTATGCACAAAAATCACTACATTCCTAGGGTCTTTTTGTTGCAAGGATGGTAATTCCTCGAAGGAAATAGTTTTCAGTTGAGAAAAACAATAGCCTGAGAATAATAATATTCCCAGTACTATTGATTTAATAAATAATTTATTATGGTTGTTCATTTATCCTAAATTGTTAGAATTTATATCTCACCCCTAAGAATCCTCTAATTCCTTGAATTGGTGCATAAACATACGCAGTATCAAATGCCAAGCCATATGGGTCTGGTATACCTCTATTACCAAATGGGTCTTTCGCACTTGGAATTAGAAACGGAATACCTTGAGTTGGTTTCCAATTGAATATATTTTTTACTCCAGTATAAACCTCCCAATTTTTCAATCCAGAATAAGTAAATTGAATATTCTGAATTGCGTACCAAGGAGAATACTCTGGACGAGGGTCATTATCTCCTCCTAGAGGTAATTTCATTGGGCTATGTAGATTTCCTGTGTAATCTATACTCAAATCTAGTGGATTAATTTTATATGACACAGTCCAAGTTCCAGTAAATTTTTCTGAAAACTCTATTCTTCTCGTCATACTCTCTCCATTCGGTTTTTTCTCTGTAAGATTGTTATCCACTTGCGTAAATCCTATATTAAACTTCAATCCATTTGGGAATTTCAAATCTGCATCGAAAGATATCCCTTTACTTAAAGCATAATTTCCTGTATTACGATAAGTTATATATCCTTCATCGGAATAATCTGGAACAATAGCGTTATTAATTTTAGTATAAAAACCTGCTATCTCTAACCCTAAGAAAGCACCTGAATCAAAGTAAATTTTCTTATTATAATTCAAATTAAAACTATGTGATTTTTCTGGTTTTATATTTCCATCTATTCTCGTAGTCCGAGCTCCCAAAGATTCGTGCTCCTCAGTAAAAATATTAGCAACACGATACCCTGTACCTATATTAAATCTCAAAATATCATTATCACTTATTTTCCATTTATATGCTAACCTTGGCGTAAAGACATTCCCATGCACATTATTATGATCATATCTTAATCCTAAAAGTAATTTATGAGCATCTGAAAATTTAATTTCATCTTGAACAAACACCCCAGGTAGCCATATTTTCTGTAAATCAACTCCACTAACACCCAAATCCCCCTTATAGAAAGTATATCTTACTGCTGCACCGACTAATAAATCGTGATTACTTAATTTCTTATCCCAAGTAAGTTGTCCAAAAGCAATATTTTGTTTTGCCATAAATGGACGGGTTCCGTACCACGAATTCTGATCGTGATTAACAACAGAGAACATTAAGTACATTTTTTCATTGAATGGTAATTGGTAATTACCTATAATTTCAGAACGCTTGGTATAGATACTTTCCGCATATTTATAATCTTTTCCTCTTGATGCCTTCGTCCAATCCAACTCCCCACCTAATCTATCCTCATACATATATCGCCCAGCGAGAGTAAAAACTCTATTATCCTTTCTCTGAACATTCCATTTTTGAAATACAGAAATTCTATCTTGGAGTGTCATATCAAGGAAATTATCTTTATTTTCATCTTTTTTATTTTGGAAATTAAAATAGTTAATCCCTGTAAGTACATCTACCTTATCACCAATATTAAATTTGAAACCAACATCCGCCATATGTTCTTTCCAAGTTGTAGTATTCAAATCCACTGCTAATTTTGGAGCATTATGAGCTCTCTTCGTTACAATATTAATAACTCCTGCAAGAGCCTCACTACCATACAAAGATGACGCAGGTCCCTTAACCACCTCTACCCTTTCTATCAAAGAAGAAGGTATTCCCGAAAAACCATATACAGTCCCTAAAGAACTCACAATAGGCATACCATCAATCAAAACCATCGTATTCGGCCCATCTAGACCATTAATACGAATATCACCCGTATTACAAACTGAACAATTCAACTTTGGACGAACCCCATTAATATTCTGCAATGCCTCAAACAAGTTTGGTGTAGGATTTTTCTTCAAAAAACTCTCCGAATAGACCTCTACTGGAACAGTACTCTCAAGCCTATTTACAGCTTTCATCGTTCCTGAGATTACTACTTCCTCAATATTCTTAGTCTTCTTTAGACTATCCAAATCCTTGTTCTGTGCATAAAATGCAATAGGAACAAACAAGGGTAATAAAAATTTATTTTTCATTGTATTAAAATTTAAACTTAGGCAAATCTAATAATTATTTTTATTATACACAAATTTTTTTCTAAAAAAATTATTTCATCTACTCCAAACATTATTATATATACTAAAAAAACTTAAAACTGATAATTATCAATAATAATTATAATTTTATTATTTAATAAAAAAAATTTGGTATATCAAAAAAAAATCCTACCTTTGCTATATGAAGAAAGTGTTTAGTATTTTAATGGCGACACTAATCCTGCTGATTACTTTTCAGCGGGGGCTTATTGTCATTCATTTTAAGCTAAACCAAGATTATATAGAAAAAAACTATTGTGTAAATAAAACTAAGCCAAAATTACAGTGCCATGGGCAATGTCAATTAAAAAAAGAATTACAAAAAACTTCCGATACTAATTTAGAAAATCTCAGTATCTACAAACACATAGAACTTATACCTCTAAAAATAAACATATTCAAAATTGAAAAAATTGAATTTAGAGAAAAGTTGAAAATTTCTTTTTATAGAGAGGATTTATTCATTCAAAATTTCGTTAAAAGGATTTTACATCCTCCTACTTTCTTATTCTAAGTTTTCATTAGCATATATATTAGTATGGACTTAATTCATCTATGCCAAAGGTGGATTATAGACAGATTATATCTAATATATATCATCTTAACAAAAAAACAAGTAAAATTTTATTCCAAAAAAAAGAACCTATTCTTTTAAAATAATAGGATGTGTATTTTGGAGTCGTTATCTCAATTAGTATCTTTTTTCTATTAAGAAATTTGATATTGTATAATTATTGCAAACATTTATATTTCAAAGAGATAACTGCAAAAAAACACATAAATAAAAACTAAACTAACTTATACCATAAATAGCCAATCACAAAATATTAATTGCTATTAATAGAGATTTGGCTTTTGTAACTGCCAATTGCAAAAGCCTCTCTATTGATAATAATTGTTAATAATCAAGTAAATAAAAAAAATAACTTAATCTAATTAAAATCTCAAAACAATGAAAAGTTTTAAATTAATGGCAATTCCTGCCTTAGCGTTCGCAATGACACTTACAGCTTGTAGAAACAACGATGACGCACCTAAAAAAAACAATGTAACACCTGAAAAAAACAATGTAACATTACACTTCGACAATGTAGTTGGAAACCAAGCTCTTGAACTAGGTAAGACCTATAACTCTAACAACCAAGACATTACATTCAACGAAGTGAAATATATAATCAGTAACATCGCTCTTGTAAAAGCAGATGGTAAAGAAGTTCCTTACAATATTGATAATTTGGATAAAGGTGCAACCGTAATAAATTTAGCAGATGCTAAAACTTTTGACTATATCCTTACCGATATTCCTGCAGGAAACTATAAAGAAATCAAACTCGGTCTTGGTGTAAAAAAAGAACTCAACACATTAGACGAAGAGAAATTCCCTAAATTCTTCAAATCAACAGATAAAAATAATACTAAGATGCATTGGGAATGGGGAACAGGTTATAGATTCACAAAAATAGAAGGTAAATACGATAACAATACTGAAGATTTTTCTATCCACACAGGAAGTACTAGAAAAAATAATATCGAAACAGATCCTTTCGTACCTGGTGTAGATGCATTCAGAGAAGTTACTCTTAGCCTTCCTTCTAACGCAATAGTAGGAACAAAAGCACCAAAAATCACTATTAAAGCTGATTTTGATAAACTCTTAAATGGAACTAACAAAATTACTCTATTAGGAAATATCCCAACCGTTCATAACACCAATAAAATGATCCCTATCGTAGATAACCTTGGTGGTGATGGTAAAGATAATAAAACTGGTATGTTCTCAGTTGGAAAAGTAGAATAACAAACTAAAATAATAACCTCATAATAAAAAAGCCTAACGAAATATTGTTAGGCTTTTTCACAACTGAAATATAATGAAACGACAAATTTTACTAATCATAAGCCTATTATCTCTACTCTATTCTTGTAGAAAAGATGATGATATACAAGAAATCCCTTTCAATAATCCAATACTAAATCTAAAAATTCCCACTAATTTTCCTCAATTAAATCCCCTCATCCAAAATAACTTTCCCACAAAATATGGCGTAGAATTAGGAGAAAAATTATTTTATGATAAAAGGCTTAGTAACAACAATACCATATCGTGTGCTACTTGTCATCAAAAAGAAAAAGCCTATGCAGATTCCAACGCGAAAGCCATAGGTATTGACGGAAGAATTGGACTGAGAAATACACCTCCTATACAAAACTTAGCATTCCTAAAAATCTATATGTGGGACGGAGCTGTAACAGAACTTTCCACTCAACCCTTAATCCCCATCATCACTCACGAAGAGATGGACTCTAATATCTTGGAAATTATCGATAAAATTAAAAATGATATAGAATATCAACAAGCCTTCAAAAAAGCATTTGGAGATTCTCAAATAAATGGAAAAAGAATCCTTGAAAGCCTTGCTCAATTCATGTACACACTCATTTCTGCCAATTCTAAATACGATAAGGTACAAAGAAAAGAAGCTACTTTCACCGATTTAGAGCAACGAGGGTATAATATTTTTGAAAAAAAATGTGCCACCTGTCACTCTGGTGCATTACTGACGGACCAATCTTTCAGAAACATCGGATTCCCCATCAACCCAAATACCGTGGAAGAACACGGATTAGCAAGAGTTACAGGCAAAGACGAAGATATAATGAAATTCCGTGTCCCATCACTTCGAAACATAGAATATACAGCTCCTTATGGCAGTTTTGGGGAATTTCAGACTCTTCGAGATGTTTTGGATTATTTTGATAATGGTGTAAAATACGCTCCCAATCTAGATAATGAAATGAAGAAAAGAACCGATGGGAAATTAGGAATTTCTCTCTCAGAAGATGAAAAAAATGCTTTAATCGCCTTCCTTAAAACATTAAGTGACAAAGATTTTATAATATCAAAACACAGGTGATTTTATCAATTATAAGGATATAATTTAATTTTAACATATTTTTAACTATAATTTGATACTTTTCAATCAAATTAATCACTAATTTAGCCGATAATTTTTAAAAAGTTAAAATATGAAAGCAGAAAACATCTTAAAGACAATAGGAAACACTCCTATCGTCCGTCTATCCAAAATTTTTCCTAACCATAATGTTTGGATTAAGGTAGAAAAATTCAACCCTGGAGGAAGTATAAAAGATAGAATTGCCTTAGCAATGATAGAAAAGGCTGAAAAAGATGGTGTTATAAACAAAGATACTACAATCATAGAGCCTACTTCGGGTAATACGGGTGTTGGACTTGCAATGGTTTGTGCTGTTAAAGGATACAAATTAGTCGTTGTAATGCCCGAATCTATGAGTATTGAACGGAGAAAATTAATGTCTGCATATGGTGCATCTTTTGTTTTAACACCGAAAGAAAAAGGGACTAATGGAGCTGTAGAAAAGGCTAAGGAATTAGTAGCCGAAATATCTAACGCTTGGATGCCTCAGCAATTTGAAAATACTGCAAACACCGAAATACATAGACAAACTACTGCACAAGAAATTTTAAACGACTTCCCTGAAGGTATTAATTATCTAATCACAGGAATTGGTACAGGTGGGCATATCACGGGAGTCGGTGAAATACTAAAAGAAAAATTCCCGAAGACTAAAGTATTTGCTGTTGAGCCTACACTATCACCAGTTCTTAGTGGCGGACAAGCAGGAGCTCACCCTCTACAAGGTATCGGTGCAGGATTTGTTCCAAGTATTTTGAACACAAATATTTACGACGAAATCGTCCAAGTAGAGAAGGATGAAGCCTATGAATTCACTAAAAGATTAGCGAGAGAAGAAGGTATTTTGGCTGGAATTTCTACGGGGGCGTCGCTTTCAGCAATTGCTAAAAAACTATCAGATATAGAGCAAAATGCTACAATTCTTACGGTTAATTATGACTCTGGAGATAGATATTGGTCTGTTGCTGATTTATTTGAAGAAAACCCATATTAATTTATAATTATTTTTTTAATGAAATATACCTACTTTATTTAGGGTAGGTATATTTTCGTATTTAGATTTCTCACAATGAGTAAATATCACGAAATAAAAGAGTTACGAGTTTTATTATTAAAAAAAGAAAAAGATATCTTAATCTGTAAAACACTCAAAACACCCTTGCTTAGCAATATTGAGATTAATGAGATTATCCAAGTAAAAGTCAATAAACCAAGTATAAATAAGGCTTTTGATTGTAATGATTTTTGGGAAAACTCAATACTATATTTACTTGATATACAAATGGATAAAGATGATTTTTTTTATCCAAAAATCATTGTATTAGAACCCGACTATCTACTTGATGTATCAGCCATAGCGGAATGCTTTCAAGACTATGGCACATCAGAATATAACTATCTATTATCCAAGCTAATACCTGTAAATAACAATAAGCACATCCTACTCGGAAATTTTGCAAATATGGTTGTTGATGAAATTTTTTCAAATCCTATTGAAACTGATTTTGATAACACTTTTTTGAAACACTTTCAATCAATTCCATTTGAATATACAACTTGCAAAGATATTGATGATAAGAATGATTTTCTTAAATTTCAAGCAGATTGCAAGGGACATTATGTAAGAATCAAAAGCCTGATTAACAATAACTTTAAACTTTTAGGTATCAATATTGACAAAGTTGTCTTGGAACCTACTTTCATCTCCGAAAAGTATGGAATACAAGGTCGGCTAGACATTTTGGATTTTGAAGAAAAAGAACAAGGTATATCCAAAATTATAGAATTAAAATCTGGTACTCCACCCTTTCCCGATGATGGTTTTTCTATAAAACCCAGTCACCAAGTCCAACTATTCCTATACTATCTACTTATTTCTCAAGCAAATAAATTAAACATTCAAGAATGGGAAGACAAAATACACGGATATATTTTGTACTCAAAAACAATAAAAAATAACCTACGACATAAAACTCCATCTTTAGAAATAATTCAAGAAATATTAAATACGAGAAATAAAATAATTATCAATGAACATATATTTCTTCAAGATAATATACAAAAAACAGAAAAACTCATTTTCCAAATAAATTCAGAAAACATTATAAAAAAACAAATACATAACAAGTTTAACGATATCTTAGCCACCAAAATAAATAGTTTACTAGAAACATTCATAAAATCATCAGAGATAGAGAAAAAATATTTCATCACCTATCTTAACTATGTTTCTTATGAACATTATTTAAATAAAATAGGTATTTGCAATTCGTCCAATGAAAAAAGTAGTGGATTAGCTAGTATTTGGCTAAATAATTTAAAAGAAAAACAAGAAAAGTTTGAAATAATATATGATTTAATAATTCACGAAAACAAAATTGATACGAAGGAGCAAACTATCATATTCAAAAAAACAAACTTGAAGAATCAATACTCCAATTTTAGAGAAGGAGATATTTGTATTCTATATCCTAAAAATGAAAATTACGAAAATATAACTGGAAATCAACTATTTAAATGCACTATAAAATCTATTCAAAAAGATTTTGTAGAAGTATATTTTAGGTATAAACAACGGAATCAACTTTTTTTCAAATCATTTGGAAGGAAGAAAAAATGGGCGCTAGAAAGAGATTTTTTGGATTCCTCTTTTAATACTTTATACAAAAATTTATTTCAATTTTTACAAGCAAAAAAAATTACCAAAAATCTAATTCTAACAATAGATAAACCTCGGCAAAATACTAATTATCAATATAATAATTTAGAATTATCTCCCGAGCAAAATAGAATAATCAATAAAGCATTATCTGCAAAGGATTATTTTATTCTCAATGGTCCCCCTGGAACAGGAAAAACTTCAATTATTATCAAAAATTTAGTAAAAGAATTAAAATATTCTCAAAAAAATATTCTCATACTTGCCTACACCAATCGTGCCGTAGATGAGCTCTGCGACGCTATAAATAGCTCCTTCGGAAATAGCAACCATATTAATTTTATTCGCTTTGGAACTGAACTTTCCACAGCTGACAATCATAGAAAAAACCTCTTGAAAAATATTATCGGTAATTTTTCAGAGCAAAAAATGAGCCGTAATTTGATAAGAAAAATAGTAGACGATCAGCATATTTTCGTAGGGACGATTGCTTCTATAGGAAATAATGAACATATTTTCAATATCAAAAATTTCGATATTGCCATTATAGATGAAGCATCGCAAGTTCTTGAACCACAAATAATTGGCATTTTATCAAAAATAAATAAATTTATCCTCATTGGAGACCATAAACAACTACCCGCTATTTCGTTGCAAGAAAATGAAAAATCAAAAGTATTAGATGTTGATTTACACAAAATAGGCATCTTTAATAGAAATAACTCACTTTTTGAAAGGTTATACAAATATTGTGTTAAAAACAAGTTAGATTTCGCTTATGATACTTTAACCTACCAAGGACGAATGCATCAAGAAATCGCAGAATTTCCAAATACTCATTTTTATGATGGTATATTGAAGGAAAGCTACTACACCCCAAATATAAGTAATTCAATAAAATCAATATTAAAGAGACAAATTAATAATCTAAATCACAACAATTATGATGGCGATTATTTAACAAATATTTTAACTAAAAACAGATTACTATACATAAATACAAAAAAATCAGAAAAAACCAATAAAAAATACAATATTAAAGAAGTAAATATAATTATTGAAATAATAATAAAAATACAAGAAATATACAGAGTTAATAATAAAACATTTAATCCTGAGGAAAGCATTGGCATTATAACTCCATTCAGAAGTCAAATAGCTCTTATAAAGCAAAAGTTAGAAGAAGCCAAGATAGATAATTTTGAAACTATCACAGTTGATTCTGTTGAACGATTTCAAGGAAGTCAAAGAGATATTATCATTTACTCTTTTTCGGTGAATAGTGATTATCAACTACATAGCATCTGCAATTTAAATAATGAAGGAACAATTGACCGAAAACTCAATGTAGCACTTACGAGAGCAAAAGAGCAATTAATTTTGATTGGTAATGCCGAAATTTTGGCAAAAAACCCTATTTATAAAAAATTAATTGATTACTATAAATCTAAGAATATATTTATCAATGATGATTTTTTATAACCGATTTTTTGAAAGAATAAATATATTTATTACCTTTGCGAGAATAATCAGTAAATAATAAGTATATAACATATGAAATGTGGTATTGTAGGGTTGCCTAATGTGGGTAAATCTACCCTTTTTAATTGTTTAAGTAACGCAAAAGCCCAGTCTGCAAATTATCCTTTTTGTACCATTGAACCTAACTTGGGAACAGTTTCTGTGCCAGATCCTCGTCTTGTAAAATTGGAAGAATTGGTAAATCCCGAAAGAGTACAACCCGCTGTAGTAGAGATAGTTGATATTGCAGGACTCGTAAAAGGTGCCAGCAAGGGAGAAGGACTTGGTAACCAATTTTTAGCAAATATCCGCGAATGCGAGGCAATTATACACGTGTTAAGATGTTTTGAAAATGGAAATATCGTACATGTAGAAGGTTCTGTAGATCCGCTTCGTGATAAAGAAATTATTGATATTGAGCTTCAATTAAAAGATCTTGAAACACTTGGAAAAGCAGTAGATAAGGCGAAAAAATTCATCAAATCAGGAAAAAAAGAAGATATCCTAACTTACGAAACTTTGCAAAACCTTCAAAAATTTATTGAAGATGGTAAAAATGCTAGAGAGTTTCCTACCGACGAAATCACAAAACCCATCATCGATGAAGTGCATCTATTGACAAAAAAACCCATCCTTTATGTATGTAATGTAGATGAAAACTCTATAAAAAATGGTAATGATTGGATAGAAAAAGTTGAAGAAATGGCCAAATCTGAAGGTGCAGAAGTAGTTGTTTTGGCTGCACAAATAGAGGCAGATATCAATGAACTCGAGACTTTTGAAGAAAGACAAATGTTCTTAGAAGAATTGGGATTGGAAGAACCTGGCGTTAATCGCCTCATCAGAAAAGCCTATGCTCTATTGAAACTTCAAACTTATTTCACAGCAGGAGTGAAAGAAGTTCGTGCTTGGACAATCGAAAAAGGATGGACAGCTCCGCAAGCAGCTGGAGTTATCCACTCTGATTTTGAGAAAGGTTTCATCCGTGCGGAAGTTATCAAATATGATGATTTCGTAAATTATGGCTCCGAATCAAAAGTAAAAGAAGCAGGAAAACTTTCCGTAGAAGGCAAAGAATATATCGTACAAGATGGGGATATTATGCATTTTAGATTTAATGTATAATATTGTATATATATAAAATTAAAGGATACCGAAAATAATATACGGTATCCTTTTTTTATTGTGAATTTTTAAATAATTATTCTCCTTTTTCGTATCTATCAACGATTTTTTGAGAAACTCCCGTATTGCTAAATCCTCCATCGTGGAAGAGGTTTTGCATCGTAACTTTTCTTGTAAGGTCAGAAAACATTGCTACACAATAATTTGCACACTCATCTGCCGTAGCATTTCCAAGTGGAGACATATCCTCTGCATACCCTAAAAATCCTCCAAAACCTTTCACACCACTTCCAGCGGTAGTCATCGTTGGAGATTGAGAAATCGTATTTACTCTCACCTTTTTCTCACCCCAATAGTATCCAAAACTTCTTGCGATACTTTCAAGGTAAGATTTATTGTCCGCCATATCGTTGTAATCTGGGAAAGTTCTTTGAGCAGCGATATAAGTTAGTGCCAAAATAGACCCCCACTCATTCATGCAATCTTTATCGTAAGCCACTTTCATAACCTTATGAAAAGACACAGCAGAAATATCCCAACCTTTCGTAAGCCAATCGTAATTCACATCAGTGTAAGGCTTGCCTTTTCTCACATTTACCGACATACCGATTGAGTGAAGAATAAAATCTATCTTTCCAAACTTAGCAATCGCAATATCAAACAACTTTTCGAGGTCTTCCATAGAAGTTGCATCTGCACCTACAACCTCAGCACCTGTTTTTTCTGCTAATTCATTTAACTCACCCATTCTCAATGCAATAGGAGCATTAGACAAGATAAATTCTGCGCCCTCTTCGTGGCATTTTTCAGCAACTTTCCATGCGATAGATTGATTATTCAAGGCTCCAAAAATGATTCCTTTTTTACCTTTCAATAAATTATAAGCCATATTTTATCGTTTATTTATCAAAATTAATTAGCAAATATAATACTTTTTTTCAAAATAGAGAAATAAACAACTTAGAGCTTCGTTAATAAAATATAAAACATCAAATATGGAGCAAATCAACCGATGTCCTTGGTGCGAAAAGGACGATTTATATAGAAATTATCACGATAATGAGTGGGGCATACCCATTTTCGATGATACCGTTTTATTTGAATATCTTGTGTTAGAAAGTTTCCAAGCAGGATTAAGTTGGCATAGCATCCTCAAAAAAAGAGAAAACTTCCGTAAGGCGTTTGACTATTTCAACTATAAAAAAATACAATATTACGATGATAAAAAAATAACTGAATTATTACAAAATGAAGGTATTATACGAAACAAATTAAAAATATTGGCAACGATAAATAATGCCAAAACTTTTATAAAAATCCAAAATGAATTTGGTAGTTTCGCTGAATATATATGGAATTTCACACAAGGAAAAACCATCTTCAACAATCCCGAAAGTCCTAAAAATATCCCTGCTACCACACCTCTTTCGGATAAAATCTCAAAAGACTTAAAAAAAAGAGGCTTCAAATTCTTAGGTTCCACAACAATTTATGCTTTTATGCAGGCAGTAGGTATTGTAAATGACCACCTTACGACTTGCCATAAAGGAAAAAAAATATGATAAAAAATTATTTGCCTATTTTATATAAAAGTTATATCTTAGCAAACAAATTTTAATTCAAATCTAATAAAAAAGATATGTCACAATTTGATATTACAATTATTGGTTCTGGCCCAGGTGGATATGTAGCTGCCATCCGTGCTGCTCAATTAGGCTTCAAAACTGCTATTATTGAGAAATATCCTACCCTCGGAGGGACTTGTCTTAATGTTGGTTGTATTCCTTCCAAAGCACTTTTGGATAGTTCCGAACATTTTGAAAAGGCAAAACACGAATTCGCTGATTATGGTATCTTAATTAATGAGCCTAAGGTGGATTTACCTAAAATGATTGCTCGTAAAAATGCAGTGGTAGAACAAACAACCAAAGGTATTAATTACCTAATGGACAAGAACAAAGTAACAGTTTTCGAAGGAGTTGGAAGCTTCGAATCTGCTACAAAAATAAAAATTACGAAAAATGATGGGTCTACAGAGAGTATCGAGTCCAAATATACCATCATTGCAACTGGTTCCAAGCCATCCACTTTGCCTTTTATCACAATTGATAAAGAGAGGATTATCACATCTACCGAAGCTCTTGGATTACAAGAGGTTCCAAAAAAATTATTAGTCATCGGTGGAGGTGTTATCGGATTAGAATTAGGGTCTGTTTATATGAGATTAGGTGCAGAAGTTACCGTAATTGAATATTTAGACAAAATAATACCTGGTATGGACGGAGCTCTATCCAAAGAACTTCAAAAAGTCTTGAAAAAACAAGGTATGAAATTCAGCCTTTCAACAGCTGTTTCGGGAGTAGAAAGAATCGGAGATTCTGTTAGAGTAACAGCTACCGACAAGAAAGGTGAAGAAGTTGTTTTTGAAGGAGATTATTGCTTAGTTTCTGTAGGTAGAAGACCTTATACCGATGGACTATCCTTAGAAAATGCTGGTGTAGAACTTGACGAAAGGGGTAGAGTAAAAGTAAATGACCACCTACAAACCAATATTCCTAATATATACGCCATAGGTGATGTTGTGAAAGGTGTAATGCTTGCACACAAAGCTGAGGAAGAAGGAGTATTTGTAGTAGAAAGCCTTGCAGGGCAAAAACCACACATCAACTACAACCTAATACCTGGGGTTGTTTATACTTGGCCAGAAGTAGCAGGTGTAGGTAAAACTGAGGAACAACTAAAAGCAGAAGGTATTGATTATAAAGTAGGTAACTTCCCAATGAGAGCCTTAGGTAGAAGCCGTGCATCTGGTGATACAGACGGTTTCGTAAAAATATTAGCTGATGCAAAAACCGACGAAATTTTAGGTTTCCACATCATCGGAGCTAGAGCTGCAGACCTTATCGCTGAGGGAGTTACAGCAATGGAATTCCGTGCCTCTGCAGAGGACTTAACAAGAATGTCCCATGCTCACCCTACTTATGCAGAAGCTATCAAAGAAGCTGCTCTTGATGCCACTGCAAAACGACCAATACACATATAGAATACTTATATTTAATTGAACCTTTTCAAGTTATGAAAAGTAAAAGAGCCATCCTCTACAAGATGGCTCTTTTGATATTTAATCTCCTACGCATACAAATCTATCATTACCCGATAAATCTTGCATCAATTTTGCTTGAAATCCACCATATAAACTTAGCGTTTCTTGTCCTAATTTTTGATTAATTTCTAAAAAAATCAATCCATTTCTATTAAGAATTTGTCTCGCATCTTGCGATATTTTTCTATAAAAAATTAAGGTATCCTCTATCGGAGAAAATAACGCCACATTAGGTTCAAATTTTTTTACAGAATCTGAAATTTCACCTCGCTCATCCATACCTATATATGGCGGATTAGATATAATCACATCATATTTTTCATCTACGAATTGATAATTTAAATAATCTTTTTGGACGAAATTAATCTCTACGCTATGTTTTTTAGCATTCTCACAGGCTACATAAATAGCCTTTTCTGATATATCAAAAGATGTAATATTCGCATTGGGAAAATTTTTTTTTAAAATAATAGAAATCACACCACTCCCCGCTCCTACTTCTAAAATATTGATAATGTTGTTATTATATTTTTTATTGATACCTTCTATTGCTATTTCCAAGAGTTCCTCAGTTTCAGGTCTTGGAATAAGGACATTATCATCAATCATAAAAGAAAGCCCAAAGAAATCCACCTCCCCCAAAATTTGCTGATATGGTTTTCCTTTTTCTAATTCTCCTAGATAGTTTTTTAACAACCTTTCCTTTTCATTATCAATCAACTCATTTTCAAATACTTTCTGCTGGATTTTATTATATCCCAATTCTTTTTCTACAAAAATAGAAAATATCACTCCAATCTCAGATGTCGTATATTTTTCAGAAAGTCTATTAATATACTCTCTTCGTAACTCACTAATTATCATTATCTTATAAAAACCAATTTAGTATCTGTAGAACGCTCCTCGTCAATATAATATCCCTCGTAATTAAATGCTTTCACATCATTTAATGTCTGGGCATTAGTCTCCGAACAAAAACGAACCATCAACCCGCGAGCGTGCTTCGTATAGACCACTATAGTTTTCGGTTTTCCATCTTTAATCTGCTGAAAATCAAAATCTATCCATCTACCTTTCAACAACTTACGATTAATAACTTTACTATATTCATTACTTGCTAAATTAAGAATCAACTCTCCATCTTCCAATTGAGAATTGAATTCATTAGTTACTTTCTCAGTCCAAAAATCATAGATATTTTTGTACTTATCAAACTGAAAAGGTCTCCCCATCTCCAATCGGTATAACATCACTCTATCGGAGGGTTTTAACAAGCCATACAACCCTGACAATATTCTATAATTTTCTTGTAAATAGTTTATTGCATTTATCGATAAAGTATTAGCATTCAAACCTTTATAAACTTCTCCCACAAATGCAAATAACGCAAATGTACTCTCTTCATCATTGGGATTTGCTGTCCATTTTTGGTTTCGTTCCCAATTTTCATCCGCTAATTTTGATGATATTTCCATCAATTCGGATAGAAATTTAGGAGATTTTTCTTTCAGAAAAGATTGTATAAACTCGGAATCCTTAATAAAAACCGGTGTTGTTGGAGACAAAAATTCTGTAGAATTTTTAATATTCATTAATTTTGCAGGCGATGTTATTAACTTCATTTTTATATTTAAAATATTACTAATTAGATATTTAACTAAATTAACCTTAATTATCAGATGACAAATATATTATTTTTCTACAAAAAAAATTTGGTAATTCAGAAAATAATTATATCTTTGCAAACACAAAATCGCGGGGTGGAGCAGTAGGTAGCTCGTCGGGCTCATAACCCGAAGGTCGTAGGTTCGAGTCCTGCCCCCGCTACTAATATTAATATATAATAATACATCGCGGGATGGAGCAGTAGGTAGCTCGTCGGGCTCATAACCCGAAGGTCGTAGGTTCGAGTCCTGCTCCCGCTACTATTCAATTCTTATAAATACGCTATAAAGCGTATTTTTTTTATGTCCAAACTATATCAACTTATACAAAGCGAGTATAAATTCGAGTATATAACCGAGTATGTAAAACCCGAAGGTCTGATGGATAAAGAAAACTTTTCTACCCCACAAATTTATCCTAAAATTATTTCTCAAAAACATTTAAATGCCTTTTCTGAATTAGAAAACCTTCATAGACTATAAACATCGTATTTCTAAGTTTAAAAAATATCTGAAAGACAGATATTTAAATGACCTTCCTATAAAAAATATTACTCAAAAAGATATTAATGAATTTCTCAATAGTGTACTTGTAAATTCTAGTCCATGTAATAGGAATAATACTCTATCTGTACTCAATGCCATTTTTTTCTATCTTAGAAGAAAATGAGCTAATAGAGTATAATGTAGTGTCTAAAATCAAAAAAAATACAAGCCAAACCAGAACGAAATAAGACCTATACTCAGACCCAACAGGACGAAATTTTTACACTTATGGAACAGGAAGACAAAGACTTACTTTTGTTTGTTAAGTTTATAAGTTATAATTTTTTACGCCCAGTGGAGGTTTGTCGTTTGCAAGTAAAAGATATTGATTTTGAAGGCGCTAAACTCAATGTTCGAGCGAAAAATAAACTAATAAAAGTAAAAATTATTCCAGAATTTATAATCGTCAAAACAAAAGATGAAGCTCATCCCAATTTCCTTTTCCATATTCTTTAAGGTACTTTTTAGGGTCTTTTATTAAGTTTGAGTGTTCTACTATATTTTTCTCCATAGAAGAAATACTTTTTTCAATTTCTTTTTTAGAAAGTTTTTCCATATTCTTAAGCCATCCCGAATGTTTTCCACCTGATAATGCGATTGTATAAGCATTTACTTTTTTATTAACATTACTTTTCATTATTCCCCCAACACCATAACCACCCATAAATTCAGATTTTATTTCTCTTGCATTTTCTCCTGCTTGAAATGCCACCCATTCCATTGTAGAAGGATTGGTTTTTGCATATTCTATTTCTCTTAATCCTCTACTATATCCCCCATCTGTTAATGCATCCAGAACTAGGGGATTTGATACAAAATCTTTTACTCCTTGTTTAACACTTTCCCATGCCTTTTTCCATTCTACCTGCTTCCCATTAGGGTCTATATATTTTATTGGATTTTGGTAAGTGTAGGAATATGTTGCCATATTCATTGGGTTGTAGATACCTCCATTATGCTGCCCGTCTATATAGTGTTCAGTCTCTTGTATTGGATTATAACCACTGAGTGGGTCAGTATTGAGCCACAGACTAGTTTTCATATCCAGATACCTTGCCCCAAAATAAGTCAGATTGGTCTCCGTATCCAGCTCCTTCCCATTAAACAAATACGACTTTAAAGATCTTCTTCTCTGTTTTTGTATTTATTATGTTTATCAGATAGTTATATCTTAAAACAACACATTTGAAACATTATCCTGTAGGTACATTATCAGTACCTAATAATTCTTTCAATTCAGGGAAAATAGTTTCTATATGTTTACCTTTATATTTTGGGTTTGGAGTAAATTCTAAACCTGCCCAAATTGTGTAATATAATTGTTTCTTTTCCTTTTCACTTAAAGAAGACACTATCATCAAATACTTGTCTACTGTTACTATATCTATTATCTCAATTAGTACAGCTCCGTGTTGATAAGAACCAAAATCGCCAACACTTATTTTAGATAGATTTAATATTGAATCTTTATCTCCTTTTAATGCTCCATTAACAAGTTCACAATATGTTTTGCCATTAATTTTTATATCCTCAAATAGATGATAGTCTAATTCAAAACTCAAATTTTTAGAGCAACTATCTGAATGACAAGAATAAAGAAAAGAAACCATTATTATCAAAAAATATTTTCTCATTGATTATTTACTTTTAACATTTTTTACTTTATCAACTCCCATAACCCTAATCGTTCCATATTTTAATCGTGATGAAAAAGGATTCCATTTTTGATTTCCCTCTCTTTTAGGTACAGTTGTTTTAGATGTGTTTTTTAATATAGTTTTAAGAACATTCCATTCTTTTTCCCTATCTCCTTGAGAAGTATCACAAGTAATACAACCGAGACTAATTGTACCTAAATGTAACCGATAACCATTTCGTGTTTTTCCTTCTGCATTTTTTTTCGCCTTGATGATGGTCATCATATCTTGACTCATCTATTGGGTCTACTTTATACCATCCATTTCTTTTTTCATATTCCAATAGGTCATATCTTCCATTTGGAATTGGAAGTTGATCTGAGCCTAAATCTCTCTCAACAACTCCGTTGGTAGATTTACCTCCCGAAAACACATTCTTTATAACCAAAACCTGATTATGTGTTAGTTTTCCGTTCGCATCTCTAATACCACCGAGCACATAATTTTCTGCAGAAACAACCTTTGTAGGCAATCCTTTTTTAAAATGGTCTAAATCAATAGTTACAAGTTTTCCCGTTGATTTATTAAATACGATGATAACATCTTCGGGAGCTCTACCATCAGGATCTATAAATTTAATTGGGTTATTCAGTGTATAGGTATACGGCGAGACATGTGGATATTTCTCCGCCAGAGGATTCACATTCAGCCATAGAGATACCCTCGGATCATAGTATCTCGCCCCGTAGTAATACAATACTGTCTCTGTATCCAGCTCCTTCCCATTAAACATATACGGCATAGTCTTGCTTGTGCTGTGTTCCTCAAAGAGCACCTCTCCAAAGGCAATATACTCCGTATGCTGGGTTATTCTTCCCTCTCTATCCGTAATATACGAAGAACTTCCCAAGTGGTCTCTCCAGTAAAACATTAAGTAATAACTCTTCTTTTTCATAATCATACAACTCAATTCCCAGCCAACCTGAACTCCAAAAATCAATACCACCTCCTTTTTGTTTAGACTCAAATAAGACCTGTTCTAAATCTCCAAAATCTCCATTTTGGTAACTCCTAAACATTATATCATATTCCAATAAATTAGGAACAACTTCTCTTTTAAACCATTCTAATGTTTTATCCATACTATTTCTTAATTTTTAAAATTGGAGTTAAATTCTTTATTTGAGGTAAGACTTCTCCTCCTTGTTTATTTAACATATGTATCTGGTTAGGTTTTGCATTCGGACCAAGCACTTTAAACCAATTTGATTTTCCTCCTTGTAAAAGACTTTTAGTGGGTACTTGAAATTCAGCATATACAGCCCCTTTAGTGGCAGCAGTGAACGAATTTGCTCCTCCTGTAGCAACAAATGTTTGTCCTCCAGCTCCTTCTACTATTCTCCCCGTTTTTGACATTATTTCATACTCTGCTTTAGACATCCATCTTCCTACTGTTGTCATGCTACCATTAGTAGAAATTTTACTAGCAATTGATACTGTTGATGCCCCTATTACTTTATTAATTACACCTCCCGCTGTTTTTAAAATAGCACCACCTATTAATGTTCCAGCAGACTGTTCAACAGCTTCATGTATAAATCCATCAGCAACAGGATCATAAGGTTTATGTTCTACAAAATAATCATCATTACCCCCAAAGAAACTATTTATCTTATTTCCTATTTCTGCAAATAAGTTCCCTGTATTCTTATGATATTTTTTTCCATCTATTGTTACAATTTGAGATAAACTTTCTTTTTCGGATATTCCCTCTGGTCGTGTTCCTGCCTTTCGGGGGTTCTTATTTTTTTCGTCTCCATTCGGGTCGTTCTTCTCCGCTTCCATCCCCGTAGGGTCAATCAGGTTTATAGGATTATTCAGTGTATAGGTATATGGCGAAACATGCGAATACTTCTCTGCCAGCGGGTCTACATTCAGCCACAGACTTACTTTCGGGTCGTAGTATCTCGCTCCGTAGTAGTACAATCCTGTTTCTGTATCCAGCTCCTTCCCATTAAACAAATACGGCTTTAAAGATCTTCTTCTCTACACGTTAACTTTGTTTATCAGATAATTAAATCTTATTTATAATAAATTTTGGAATATTACCAAATAACATATTTAGGATATTTATCCCTACCTTAAAAGAATTTCTTGTTTATATAATTCATAAGTTGTTATATTTTTTTTATATATATACAATGTATCATTATGAGCAGATTTATATACAGAATCACCTATTTTTATCCCTGAACTAAATCTATTATTAAAAAAATATTCATCTGAAAAAAACTCCCTTTTATTTTTTAAATCATAGTAGAATTCATCTCCACCCCGCCCTCTATCAATTTTATATATTATCCCTTTTATCTCTTTTCTATATACAAGATTGGTTAAAACTACTCCTTTAATATACATAAATAAATGTATTATACCTATACCTAATAATAAAATAAAGACTGGTTTTTGTTTCAACTTATTCATTGCTTTTATTTATTTACTTTACCTTTTTTTGTATGGACATTGAACCATTGTTGGCTTACACTTCCTTTGATGTTAGCTCCTGTAGCAGGACTAAATTCTAAGCCAACCCCTACACCTGCTTGTTCTTGATGCCAGCCATATCTTCCTCTATCTGATGGAGAATAAGAATATCCTATATCTCCTCCTACTATATATTTTCCACCTATACTGACTCCATAGCTGGTACCTGGCAAATCAGATGATTTTACTTCTGATGAAGGACCTATAAACCATGCTTTATTTACACTAAAATCAACAGAGCCATTAAATCCATCCGCTATATTGGCACCTGTACTTACCCCAAAATAAGGAAAAACAGAAGCATCAGAACCTGTTAGTATCCAATCAAAATCAAAACTTATACTAACTCCCAAAAAAGCAGTTGCATCTACACCTACTGAAAAACCTACTTTGTCCCCTGTTATTAATCTTCTTAGATTACTATTCCAAGGACTATCTTTCTTAGGGGCAGTTATAACTACTTCTTCTATACCCATTATCTTTTTAGAGTTGTCTATTCTTCCCGCTCCTTCAGGAGAATCGTCATATACATTTCCATTAGCTGCATAGTGTAAGTCTCCTCTCTTTACAGAGTTTCCTGCATATTTAAATCCTTTTCTATCACCATTTCCTTCAAACCAAACTATTTTTCCATCAGCTCCTTCATACCAGTCTTCTGGCTTCATCCCTGTAGGGTCTATGAGGTTTATCGGATTATTATTTGTATACGCATATGGTGTCATGGTTTTTTCTGCCAATGGGTCTACATTCAAGAAAATGCTTGTTTTTGCATCATAGTATCTTGCTCCGTAGTAATACAATCCTGTATCCGTATCCAACTCTTTCCCATTAAATAGATACGGCATGGTCCTGCTTGTAGAATGTTCCTCAAAGAGCACCTCTCCAAAGGCAATATACTCCGTATGCTGGGTTATTCTTCCCTCTCTATCCGTAATATACGAAGAACTTCCCAAGTGGTCT